>JAABVA010000030.1_pt1 | contig 176573 bp, 189 predicted proteins | sample 5560331 | NCBI WGS metagenome assembly JAABVA01 (sample SAMN12812661, study PRJNA571458) | rock metagenome | isolation source: Antarctica rocks | place: Antarctica: Victoria Land, Mt New Zealand sud | collected 2016-01-07 | reverse complement strand
AGTGGACATACGGCCTCCGAACATTGTTGTTGTGGGTTGTGAGGGGTTTGGATAGCGGTGGTGATGTTGTGTTTTGAGAATGAAGCTTGGAGATTGTGAAGGATGGACGCTAGGCGCTAAGGCGTAATTTTTCGCGCTTACAGTAGAGCTAGCCCTAACCTAGGGTCGGAAATCCCGAAGTAGTGTTTTTGGGGGAAACATTGTACATCAGGTACCACAGTACTTCTACTCACGGTACTTCTACTCACGGTACTTCTACTCACGGTATTAGTTTGCAGCCAGCAATAAGCGCTCCTCACCCAACTAGAAAATAAGTAAGGACCGCTGGCTACAAACTAAATACCATCTCGAGATTGTATAAACGTCACTTCCATTCCTTTACGGGTTTGATCTTCAACAACACGCTTCAATTTCTCCGAGGCCTTATTCTAGCTATTGATAAATTATCGGGTAGCGATTACCACGTCTTTACACGCGACTCGAAAGGTACTGGTAAATATAAAGTGTAGGGAGAAACGAGGCGACGGGGCTGTACGACGTATCTTCAGATACCATAAGATGCGACGATGTGACTATTTCGACCAGCGCACGCTTAAGCATCCAGTCCGCCCACGTCTTTGATCATGAAGAAAGAAGAATCCGAGCGAATACTGTTCAGTCGTGCATCAACGCGATCTCGATGTGCTTTGTAGATTTTCCGGCAAAGGACAAGAGAAAGAAAGGAAAAGGAAAAGGAAAATCATGATAAATTTGGATATCCATAATATGCATCCCCCCAGCTGGAGAAAAGGCCGTCGTTCCACCCGAGGAGAGCACCACGCAATCCCGCCGACTGAAGCTCTCCAGCGTAGAACGTCGTTTTGTTTTGCATATCCATCACAACGATAATTCGTGAAGTGATACCCTGAGGCAGAGTTTGGGCATATGTTATCCCGTAAAACAACGTAAGGCCTAGAATTGCCCATCCTCCAAATATCGTAAACCACGGCCTCCTAGATCTCGACCACCATAATGCCGACTGATTTTCGTCGACTGGCTTGTTTTTGGTGAAAACAAGTATGATCAGGTCGAGGGCCTCCGCCACCAGTCCTATAATAGTGACGATCAACGTCAGAGTGATCCAAAACTTCTGCTGCACACCTGGAAGACGGAGGCACCCAAGACCTTTACTTTTCGTGTGATGGGTGACAGCATAGGCGTGACAGTCGCTATCAACTAAAGCAATTCCAAAAGGCTGGAAGAGCGGGGAGCACCACGATACCAATGGCGCACCGTCTTTGGCTGATATGACTGCTGCCACCAGACCATAGATCTGGAGGATAGAAACGGCCAGGAATAAAATGACAGCTGCAATGGCAGTCCAGAAGAGTCGATCTTTGCATAACGGTATCACCTTTTTGTCTTGCAGGCTAGATACCGCAGGTGAACGGGGTGAATTCTGCAGCTGGTCCGAGGGCAGAGGTTTGTATTCATCTGTTCCGGATTGCGATGAATGCCGAAAGGCGGCTTTCCATTTGCCCAGAACACGAGTTTTCAACGACCCGGCTTCAGTAAGCAACACAATAAGCTGAAGCATACTCCCGGCATCTATAACCAGTAGTATCGGTGTCCAAGTCAAGACCTGTTCCGAATTGAGGCGGGTGGAAATGTAAGCCTGGGTGTAGGTGACGACTGTGAACAGGGTGATGGCCAGACACCACGTTTGGCCCATCTCCCATTTTACTACTCGTACGAAGACCGTGGGAGCGTGGACGACAATCACAATAATTGTATATGCCCACGGAAGAAGCGCACCGCCAGTGTCCGGGCGGAGGTACCAGACACTTGAGAATTCTTGATGTGGGCCGTTGAGCACATCTAGATACGATAGGCTTGTATCCGGCACGGGAAAGTTATGGCAGGCAGACATGGATGTAAGGGGTAAACCTAATTCTAGGTCGATGACAATCTATGATAATATGAGGCATGCAAAAGCTCAAATTTAGAGAGGACATCCTTCGGGCTTTTATATCGGCGGAAGAGAGCAAGCCTTACGGCAAGAACACATAGATAGGGCATTTTGATACGCCAGTGTGCGTTCCGGTCTCGACTCTCGACCTGGGCTAACTCTTATCACCATCAAAACTTGTAAGAAGAACACGACAAGGCAGAGAATGACCACAGACGCATGCCAATCACGCACTATCTGAACGAAATCCTACGCGCGGCCTGCAGGAGTATTAATCTATTCTCCGCCCACGCCGACGATCATGCAACTCTCGCACCTCAACCACCTAGGTGAGCCTGTCTGAGCTTATGCTAACCACCATTTGACTTGGATACACGGCAAGTTCTTCGAGCCCACAGCCTGCTTTCTCCCTTTAAAGGGTAAGGTGGTTACCCATTAGGACTAAGGTCTTGGCGCATGGCGCCTGGCGCCCTGCGCAAGGCTAATCGACCTATTAAAGGTAACGTATCCCCTCTTTCCCCATGGATAAGGCGTTATTCTGTTCGAATTTATTGACTGGGCTTTGGTGACGCTTCGGGCAGCCTTGTCTAGACCTTGATGGGTTCAGCTCGCCTAGGGTCTGAGCCTCTTCTTTTGGTTTCTTGCTTTTCCTTTGAGGTGGGGGTGTGCTGGCCAAATTGTGTTCGGGGTCATATGAATGCCCATTTCTAAAGCTCGGTCAAAGAGTCCGCTTCTCTATAGGATGTTTGCGCTCTCGCTCGCTTCTGCGAGATCGCTAGCGGTGCTACATATTTTCACCACAATGTGCCGCCTGACATGTTCGTCCTGAAGGATCAAGCCACGGTTAGGAGAGTTGGTTGACGACCGCGAAGCTACCATAGGGAATGTTAAAATCGTCGGACGATGAGAAAGACATGAAGAAAGCTAAGACGCCGCAGCATAACTAAGCCATTGCTTATACCGTCCGTTTTTTCTGAGTACCAACGTACGGGTGATCGAGGAGGGCGAAGTGATGAGAGAGTTCCCACAACACAAGGCGACGCCGATATATCAAACAACCAGGATCTGCTGTTCATAAATTTTAAATCGATAACCCATAGGACTACTCTCGAGTCAGTATTTAGTTTCCAGCCAGCAACAAGCGGTTCTCGCTTAATTTGAGTGGTGAGATTTGGTGAGGAGTAAATACCGACTCGAGAGTATGGTCTTTATATTGGCCATCAACGTAAACCTTGTTTTATTCATGAACATGGAGAGGAGCCAATACGGGAGATAGACCTACAACTATCGATCAAGGTCAAGAATGCGTAGAACGCCTCTCACGATATTTTGCCGTACTCGCAGATGATTGCAAATCCTGAATATTCTGTTTGCGCAGGCCTAAGTCATCACTTTAACTTATACCTCCTGTCTTTCGCACTTGGTAAACTTGGAAAATATTGTCTGTGCAACTCTTTTCATCCTGCATTCCTAGTGAGATTTCGCCTTATGGCGGACATCCGATGCAGAATCGGTGAGCTCATTGTTAATATCCATTTCTGCCACTACAATCAAAAATATGGTCTTTGTCCCATCCGCTATGACGGTTCGGACAGAGGGTCCAGCATGCGTAACTTTTTGTCGAAAAGTCTTGTTTCATTCCTTATACTCTCCTTCGCCACCTCTTTGGACTCTGACTTGTCGGATAAGTTGACGTAAGAAGGACATATCCCTCCAGAAGCCCGTCTCACAGAATTTGAACTTATGCGCACCTTTGTATCGTCTGCGGTCTCTCCGCTCAATGGTTTCTCGGCTGCTGAAATGACCGTTTGAACCCTATCTCGACCTGGCTGCGAGACTGGAGTCGGGTTTACCTCTTGGATATGGGCCTCCTGCGTTTGGACTTCTTGGCTTTCTTGCGCTTGACCCGCTCTTGGCCCACAGCCTTATGCACTGTGATATCTTCTGTTTGACTTTGCTTATTTTTGAGCCCTTGGATGTCATTGTCAGATATATGAAGACCGTTGCGATGTGTCGAATCAGCTATGACACTCTTCAATCCAATGTGAGCGCGGTGTTTCCGAGTGGTTTTGGTCGAGAGTAAGTCTGCTGACGTTGCTTCCGTACCTGAATTGTATGATCGCCTAATTGTCCCAAATCTTGAACAAGTTCTTCTTGCTCAAGTAATTCTTCTTGCCTGAGCCTTTGCTCATCTTTTAGTCTCTACTGTTCCTTCAACAAAAACCATGATACGTTCTTGTAAGTAGACGAGAAAAATCGTGCTATACTCAAATACGCGAATAAATTAATGAAATCTGGATAGTATCGAGAAGGGCATGTCGCGTACTGGAGTTGCATTTACGCGACATTGGAACCAGGTCTAGAAAAGATTAACTATTCCCGTAGCAGTAAACCATCTCTTAGACGAAGGTTCTTTCGAAAGACGAGCTGTGGGATTAAGCCATGCATCTCGGCGGTTTTTGCACTCTCTTATCATTAGCTGGCCTGGCCTTTCTGTGCCAGCATGCATCAGCAGTACCGAGCCAGCAAGTCCCAAAATTGACAGGAGAAGTTCGCCTAGACTGGTCAAAAACCCTGTACAACATATCTATATTGAATGATTCATCCGAGGAGGTACCATTTCAACAAAAGGTCCCCTTGCCAGATCAGCAGAACCTGAATCTTACTCCGAAGGCTAATAAGACAGTCACACAAGCCTTGGAGTCCACGAAAACTTCCCTAAATGTTGGCCCGACGACCACATGGCCTGTCACCTCTGACTTCTACCTTATCATTACTATCGGCGCAGGCGCCCTCCCAGAAGCCTCCGTTGATACCCTTCTCAACAGCGCCTATCGGACCGCCGAAAAGAAACCAAGCAGTGGCCTGCTCACTGAGAAGTATGAAAAGAGAATCCCTTCCCGCTGGATGAGGGCGCTGGATATAGTATTGGATGTGGACCCGTTAGTGGGCACGATGACTTGGGAGGATTTTGCATTAGCGATGAGAGCGCTGTGGGAGTTCTACCATCGAACCGAGGACCCACCGCCGCAATGTACATTTATTTTCTTCGAGGTGGAAAGTCGGTCACGCGGGTCTCTTGGGCTGGGCACGTTGCGTCGCGGCTATAACAGCTTACCTTCCCAGTAGGGCGCTGCCGATGGAAAAGCATCGAACGCCAGCTTGACTTCTCGATCGCCGCCGAGTATAAGTATATCGTCGTTCTTGCTGTTATCGGCAGCAGCCGTATAAATGTCTCATAAGACCATTACTTAAGTTTTGCGCTTATCAGCTAATCCAAACCTGAAAGCATACCAGAAATGACCTCAAACGTTGTTTAAAATTGATTCAAAGAAGAGTTAAGAACTTACAAATGTACAACGTTCTCGCTGCCAAGACATGATTCCGCGCTTAAAGCCAGCCCTATGGAATTCGGAAATTCCATTGTCGTGAACCTCACTTCATCCACCATAGCGACTTCATCTTTTGACACCACATTCCGACACTTCGTTGAGTGTATTGTACCTATCTACTCCTAAAGCAACCTCTTCAAGCCAACCTACAGCTCAATTTACACCCTCGGCTAAGGGGCAGATTTCTAGAGCTGCAGCAGTCAATCTCCAACTACAACCATGTCCGACATGTCAGACTCACCCCCCGTTTCTCCTCTACCAGAAGCCGGCCATGACCCCGGTGACCCCAACCAACTTGATGAAGACTTTCAAGACCCCCAAGCCGCTCCAATCGCCAACCCTACTGCAGACATGGACGACCTTTCTGACAACGACTCGATCCTCTCCGATGTCGACGAAGCACAGTTCGAAGACTTCGACCCCGCCAATGTTGCCATCGAAGACCGGCCGGCCATCGCTGTCGACGAAGACAATGTCCGCCTGATCGGTCGTCACAAGCGAAAGCGAGATGAAGACACGGCCGACGGTGAAGGGGTGAAGAAGAAGAAGAAAGAAAAGAAGAGAGAGAAGCCTAAGAAACTGAAGAAGAAGAAGGCGGATGATAGTGACGATGACTTTAGCGGAGGACAGGAGGTAGAAGGGAAAAGGAAGCGGAAGGTCAAGGCTGTTACTGAGGGGCCAGGAGGGCAGAGGAGGAAGGAGAAGGTGAGGGTGAGGGAAAAGACGCCGGAAAATGAGGACAATCTGGATCCAGAGGAGCGTAAGTCTACTGCATTTTATCTGTCCCCATTCCGGATCAAAGGGCTAAATCATGCCTAGGACGCCGTCGCGCCCTTGATAGAGCCATGGACGCAGCCCTCAAGAACCCCACCAAAAGCCGCCGCCGCGCCGGCGAAATCGACCTCAACTCCATGGCTGACGAGGAAATTGCTTCCCTCCGCAATCGCATGGCCGAAGCTGCACAATTAGACGTTGAAGCCCGCTCCCAAATACCCCCAAAACCAGCTATGCACAAGCTCCGCCTCCTTCCCGAAGTGACCGCCTTGCTAAACCGCAACACCCAAGTAATAAAAAACGCGATTGTGGATCCGGAAAACAACCTGCTGGAATCCGTGCGGTTCTTCTTGGAGCCGCTGAGTGACGGCAGTCTGCCGGCGTACAACATCCAGCGCGAGCTTTTTGCGAGCTTGGCAAAACTGCCGGTTGATAAAGAGAGCCTGATCAGTTCGGGCATCGGCAAGGTTGTCCTCTTCTACACCAAATCCAAAAAACCAGAACTCGCCATCAAACGCGCCGCCGAACGCCTCATGGGCGAATGGACCCGCCCCATCCTCAAACGCAGCGACGACTACCGCAAACGCAACCTCCCCACCGCCGAATACGACCCCCTCAAAACCCTAACCCACCGCCCCGGCAACCCCGCTTCATCCCAAGCCCTAAGCGCATTGCAATCACAGAAAGCGGCTCGAGAACGAGCGCTGGCGCCACCGGTGAAGAATCCGCTTAGGGCGAGGGTCGAGAACGAGGTTAAGACATATACGATTGTGCCGAGGAGTAATGCGGTTAGTGGGGGCGTGTTTGCGCGGCCGTTGGGCGCGAGTGGGGAGGATGCTTTTAGGAGGATGAGGGCAAGGCAGATGGCAGCGCAGGGGAAGGGGAGGGGGAGGTAGGGGGTGTAGGTGGTCGAAGTGGAGAAGGGGGCGTTGGTGAGGGTTTAAAGGATGGTGTTACTCTGGAGAATGGGATGGGTTTAGGGGTAGAGAGAGGTGTGCGTGCTTTGCATGCTGCCAGGCGTCAGGGTGTAAAATTGGCATTTGCTGCTTCTTCGGCTTCTCTCAAGACAGGAGGAAGGATCAATAGCTACTCTTTGGTGTTTCTCTCAACGGCAGCAAGTTTATCACACAGAAAACCCATTCTTCCTCAAATACAATTACCCCATTCCTGTTTCCACCCCCACCACACGTCGTCCTCTCGACTAAGAATCTTTGAATGGTTAAGCTGTGCTGCTCTTGTCCTCCTCCCCCACGACCTCAAAACGTGGGTCCAACATCTAAAGGGTTCCATTCGACAAATGGACCGGTAACCGGCTGAGATTCACATCTAAGCATTCCCTCAAAACATAGAAAAGATGCTTGTACGTAATGATAACGACTCGCTCGCTACAGAAAAAACGTTTCCTATCATCCCTAACCAAGTTCTCCTCAAAACCAAACCCAACGCGCTCTCCTCTTCTCCTACGCTAAACCCCTTCCTACCCCAAACCCCTCTCTTTGCTCCTACCACTAACCCCCCAACCCTACCTCAAAAACCCTCTCGCCTCCTCATCCCCGCCCACCGCCTCCCCAAACAACCACTCCGCCTCTCGACAATACCTCACCTCGCCCGTTCCCCTTCCAACCTCGCTCCCCCAACACACCACCGCCGCATCCACGACACCCGTCAGCACGCCATCCATAGCGCCCAGAACACCCCAGCCGATAGCCGCGGCGATGAGGCCGACGACGTAGGCGTAGAGGGAACCCTTCGCGGCGGGTGTGTCGACGAGGGAGGTCGAGAGTGTCAATTGGCGGGCGGTGCTGACCCAGGCGCCAAAGCCGAGGGCGAGGGATGTGATGAAGCGGGTTGCGCGCAGGAGGAGGAGGGAGAGGTTGTAAGGGAGGAGGTTAGATGATGAGTAGGGGGAGGTGGTGGGGCGGCGGAAATTTGGGGCCGTGGGAGGGTTGTTGGGAGGGAGGAAAGAGAGGCGGGAGAGGGCGCGGGAGGAAGATAAAAGCGGTTGGGAGTGGATGGCTGCGTAGGTGAGGGTAAGGGGTGATGTGAGGGTTGCGAGTGGGGAAGGAATGAGCGTTGAGGTGCAGAGCGTGATGAGAGCCAGGAAGCGGCGTGGGAGGACGAGGAAAGGGAGGCGGATGAGGAGAGCTAGCAGCGTAGAGAGGCAGATTGTACCGAACAACGTCGTGGTAGCATGCGCGAAGGCCGCTTGTATAACTTGGCGGGAGGTCGGCGCGGGGACTGTCAAGCGGTGAAAGTACCATTGGCTGACTGTTGCGGCGGTAGTGGCGCGTTGGATACCAGCGCCGACGGCGAGGGCCCAGAGGTAGACTAGGACGAAGAAGAGGCCGAGGAACCAGGTGCTGGTGTCTATGATGAAGAGGGTTTTGGCATTGGAGAGGTGACCACCTAGGAAGACACGGGTAAACATGGTCATCCAGACCCATGTCCATGTTATAACGCCTATGAGGGTTGCAAAACCAACAACTAGGAGGCCTGGGTTTGCAGCAAGGATCCGGCATGCGAATTCGAGGATTCCGATGGCTTTACCGAAGGAGTGGCGGCCGCGGTAGACGACGAAGACCCAGACTATTGCCGATATGCCAGGAATAAGCGAGAACCAGCGCATAGCTGAGTCCTGAACGCTTGCACCGTGCCACCGTCCTTTAAAGCTCGAGATGAGCGGGTAGAGGGAGAAGGAGAAAAGGATGACCGGCACAGCGATGAGAATCGCATAGACCAAAGGACGGACATACGATCGCAGAACAGCTAGCCATAACAACGACACTATGACTGCAACAAGGGTATCGATAGCTAGCAGATGATAGGAAGCATTCAACGTAGTATATACTGTATCGCCCAAGGGAAGTTTAGGCGCTGAGGTGTGAAGCCAGACCAGTAGATAGCTTGCAATAAGAGCAGCGAGGGATATCAAGTAGAGGTTTCCCCAGAATGTGTCATGCCGAGGTGGCTCGTCCACAGGGTAGGACACCGTAGGAGGCGCAGACGATGAATCCGAGTCTGGTGGGAGAGGTCTACCATACATGGCATCTGTATCTGTTTCTTGGGGTACAAAAGGCGACGATGCATCGAACGGTGCTCTCGGCGTCTTCCGGAATTGTTGTATCGATGGAGGATCTTCATCGGGTGGTATCTCGATAGCCAGGTCATCCGGAGGCCCATCTCTTTCCATATCGTCTGCACTGCTCTGCGTTGTGCTCTCTAGACCAACGTCCACCATGTTGTTTTTGCTCTTGCTGCTGTCACCACTCTCGACTCTGGAGAGGTGTAAGGCTTCTCCTTCATCCACAGATACGATATCGGGTCCCCTGCCTTTTTCGGTTGCCCTGGGCCCTCTCCATGAGCTTTTGATGCCTGCGCCTCTTCCCCGCCCCCGTTCGTCCATATCTCTACCATCTCCACTCGCATCTAAACCCGAATTTCTACCAGCATCATCTTCAGCTTCGGAAGATTCATCCAACCGACTTCCACCGAATTGCCGCCTTGACCGCTGCAGAGCGTAAAAGTCCGCTACCTCTCTCTCATGCTCTTCCTCATCGTCCTGTTCTCTAAAGTCATCGGTAGCGCTGTAGAATAGTGGGGCGTTCGGTGTAGCCGTGCGAGATGCGAAGGGGAATTGGGAAAAGTGTGACGCACTGGCCTGATAAGGGTTGCCAGGTCTTTGGAAAGCGGATCGCGAGGCCGGAAACCTTGCCGACTGATCTGAACGTCGTTGTCTCTCTAAAGGATTTCTGGTAGACTGTTCTTGTGGAGAGAAGCCTATTCGTGACTGTGATTGTGCCAGAAACCGACTGGCGTCTGGAGCGGTGTGTTAGTCTAAGAGCAGACTGCGAAGCCGTGGACGGTCTCACATTCAGAGAACATGCTTGTGGGCTGGATGAGTCTTGAAGACTACATGCAAGTTTCTGTTACAGTTAGGCCCAGATGGTGAATGGTGTAGATCAGCTAGAAGCTGTTTGGGCAGTGTTCATGCACGACAAGATAGCTACCTTGCTGGCGGGGAAGCTGCAGACAGAGAAAAAGAAAGAGGGCGCCTTTGTATATACGAAACCCTGTGCCCATACACAGATCCGAACAATGAATATGTCGAGTTGTCTATTAAGAAGTGCTCTTTGGATAGAGATGAAGGGAGATGGGTCACGAGAAGGGTACTGGAACCGCGTGCTGCTTTGACGTCGCCGAGTCATGTTCGTTCACAAATCGGCCAAATCGAAGCTTAAATTATGCACTGCATAAAATACATCGTGTCAAGCCCTGCAAGGCGACATCTTTCATATCATCTACTAAAAGCTTACCTTTCTCACATCAAGAAGGATCAAAAAATATACGTCTCCCTTATAGACTGTCACCCACAGAGCTGCCATTTACATTTTCTTCTAACGCGAAAACTCGTACTACGAGCACCCTATGACGTCACTCTCTATTACCCAATTCCAGTACCTGATCCAAGCTTCCTCCGCCAGCCGTGGAAAGCTCCTTCAAAATTAAACCCGCCTTTCCCAAATGTCACAACCGTGGGACTACATCGCAAAGCTCGTCTGTATCGGCGACAGCGGGACCGGCAAATCCAGTGTAATCCTCCCTCCCCAATCTCCTGTTCGACCCCAAACAACCTACGCCCACTGACCGACCGCCTTCCGCAGCTGACGATCCGCCTTTGTGAAGGCCGCTTCTCCCCCCACCACGACGTTACCATCGGCGTTGAGTTCGGCTCGCGCATCGTCAATGTCGGACCCTCCCCCGCCTCTACCTCCACAGATGACTCTTCGAAACCCCCACCCCAACAAAAACGCATGAAGCTATCCCTCTGGGATACCGCCGGCCAAGAAACGTACAAATCCATCACACGCTCCTACTTTCGGGGAGCCAGCGGGGCGCTCCTCGTCTTTGACATCACGCGGCGCTCGACATTCGAGTCCGCCACCTCCTGGCTGCACGACTTACGGCAAATAGCAGAGGAAGGCATCGTAGTGATCCTCGTCGGCAATAAGACCGATCTCGCAGACGCGAGCACAGTAGATAAAACTGAGGACACCAGCGCAAGAGACCACCCAACCGAAGGCCTCGATCGCCCAAACAACCGCGCCGTCACAACCGCCGAAGCCCACGCCTGGTGCGCCCAGAACGACGTCCTCCGCTACGTCGAAACCTCCGCCAAAAGCGGCGAGGGCGTCGAACAAGCGTTTCTAGAAGTCGCGCAAAAGATCTACGAAAATGTGGAAAAGGGACGGTATGACCTGAATGATCGGCGGAGCGGGGTCAAAGGGCCAGGGGCGGGTGGGGGAGGAGGCGCGAGGGCGACTGGAAGTGGGGGGACGGTGAGGCTGGGGATGAATGACGTGGTGGGGAAGAAGGAGGGGGGTTGGGGTGGGGGATGTTGCTGATGAGAAAGCGAAGTGTTCTCAGTCCCTGGCTGCTGAACAAGGACGACGCAGATCTTCGACCTTCAACAAGTTGCATTCATAACGAGCAACCAGTAAAGGCCCCACCGGTGCTAAGTCAAGGAGTCGCGGTGTTTGTACGGTAGGCGCGAACGGCGCAGATCAGTACATGTACAGGGCATGGGCATTGCGTGGTGTTTGTAGCGTTTTCTCGCATCCGTTATCCCTTTTTTCTCAGGTTCTTATTTATAAAGGGCTTGTGAGGTGCCTGCCGTCACTAGGCTGAAATATCTTTCTCGTCCGTCCAGGCGTATAGACGATACCGAGTGATCGATCCCTTACCGTTTCCGTAAGCTATCGTGCCTTGCTCGATGGCAGAAGAGCGTTGCCGTCGTATCATCTATTCAGGGAAAGGAAAACACGGAGTACCATTGTACCTTTACTCATCACCATAGATAGATACTCCTATCATCCCAACCCTACCACCTCTCAAGGCCTTGGAAAATATAGAATAATACCAACATAACGCGGTAGATAGTAACCCTCCTAATCTGATCTTACAACCTTTTCCCCCCTCCCCTCCCCTCAACTCACACTCCATCCACCACCTTAACCCTATACGCATCTCTCACATGCCACTAATCCGTAATCCTCCACTTCTCAAACCACCTCAAATGCCTCCACTGCGAGCTACTCCCCTGCATACCAAACACAATTGCCCTGAAGACCACAAAGAGCGCCGCCACAGCCACATAAAGCATCCCGTACACCACCCACTCAAATCTCTTGTCCCTCCTTGCCAGCGGCGCCGTCACCCAGTCGACCATGAAGCCGGTCGTTAGGATGGCAAAGTAGAGCGCTGGGTAGTAGTGATGGACGTATGTCACTCGCGCCATGGCGACGAAGGGGAGGTAGTGCAATACCCATCCGAGGATGGGATACATCCCGCCGTAATGGATTTGGTCAATGTCCGCTTGTTTCAGCTCGTCGTAGCCCCTCTGCCATCGCACAAGATACCAGGCCACCAATGCCCCAAACGCTAGCAGGGAAAACGTACTCCCCCAATACACCAACGGGTTTCCGAGCAAGAAGTATTTCACGATATGATCATCCCAACCGCACATGCGGAGGCCGACATTGAGGATGGGCCACTGCCAGAATTGGGAGGCGAGGTCGTCTTGTTTGTCAGGATCAGGGACGAGGGCGTTGTTGGAAGTCATCATAGCGACGTTGAGATGCATGAAGTCACGGAGGAATGGGGATTTGTAGGAGCCAGGGTCGCCAGCCGGGACTAGAACAGGTGTATCAGTTGGTGTTGCTTGTAGCAAAGGAGAAAAAGAAACTTACGTCTTTCATTCCAGTGAGATTCAATGTTCCAGTGAGTATAGACGTCTGATGGTTTGTTGGCCTTTACGCAGGTCACTTCAATCTGCTTAAAACCCCATTGGGGGAGATTGACGTTGCCGGCGCGCAAATAGCATCCGAGAGATGTATGCTTGAACCTTAGAGATGTGGTCAGGGTTCTGATTTTTGATCTATCCCGAGACGCTGCGTCGTCATGAACTTCAACGGTCCAGTGATCCTTTTCATCACCTATAGTGGTGTTACCATAAGAAGAGACCTCGTAGTCTCCTTTCGTAACTGGTGCTGAGACTGCATGAGAGTGGAGATTCCTGCCAGTCTGGGAGTGAATCAATCGAATAACGTCCTTGTCAGCTACAAAGGAAAGATTTCCTTCAGGGTCATAGAGGGGCTGTTCTCGGTTCGGGTAGAAGAACCAATCGTTATTGGCATCCTTGTGATGGTAGCAGGTTACTTGTTGCTGTTGGGACCCCTCGGGATATGTCTGCACATGGGAATGAAGTAAGCCACCGCCATAGCCCATGTTTTTCAGTGTAACTCGGGAGCCATAAGCAACTTCGAGTGGACTATCTTTGCCGACCTCGGTACCCCGGAGGTTTGCTTGGAAAAGTGAGCTCATCTGCGCATCGCCAGGGCCGCTGTTCTCCAGGATAAGGAAGTGAATATAAAACGAAAACATGTAGACCAGTAATGGTATGACAATAAGGCCAACGACTCGAGCCACAAGATGCGAGGCAAATTCGACCTACGAATTGTTAGCCAAGAGGAAAAAAGGGCCTGGTCCACGCTTGCCTTTGGCATCTTTAGATCCCCAAATTTGTTCCATAGGTCTTCAATAGTGTAGAGTCCGACAAGCGCCGTACAAAATAGTCCAACCATTTTAACACTACAGACGCAACCTATACTGATCCCTGTAAGAAAGAGCCATATGAACCATTCCGGTGAAAAGCTGTCCTTCTGCAATCGGTGGAATCTCGCCCAGCAGAGCACGGTAGTGAAGGTGAAGAATAACAACATCGAATCCAGGAGAATAAACCTCGAGATCGTTGCATATGAGTTCTCAAAGAGTACCATCATAGTGACGAGCCACACTGCCGGTCTCCTAAAGTTCAGCTCTCGTGCAGTGTAGTATGCCACCGGTATGCAAAGTGCGCCAAAGGTAGAATTGAACAGCCGCATGAAGGTGTAATTGACTTCTTCCGGATACGTGTCACCTGATTTGAATTCGAAGGAGCCATTGTAGCCAGCAAGGTAACCTGAAAGCCCGACTAGCATTTTGCCTAGGGGAGGGTGGACATCGAAGTAGAATTCTCGTTTGAGGTAGTGTGAGCCAAACTTGCCAAAGCTGTTACACAGAGGTATTAGCAGCTACCTTTATATCGAAGACATAAAAGGGTAGGCCACATGCAAGAGCTCCACTTACTGGGCTTCATCCCAGGTCACTATGTTCGATAGGCCTATTCTATACATTCGTGTAAAGAATGATATAGCTGTAAAGATGAGCGGTGCAATTAGGAATTCGTATTCGTCCAGTGTCGATAAAACTGATGATCGGGGCTATAGAGGTGGTACGTGTTAGCATTGTCTTGCCAGGTGGATAGTCGAGCACCTACCCTCTGGGACTTCTTCTCGTCAATCTCGGTTTGTGGAGAGGAAATGCTGCCATTGCTCTTCTCAGGGCTAGGGACGTTCCTCCTCCTAAGATCATACCCATCCGGCGCTGCACCTGTAGCGTGGCTTGCCGCCATGCTGAAAATCAACTTTCAGGGAAAGTACCAGACGTCGAGAGGATTCGAAAATTAAAAGGGGTGCCAATCACAGAGAGCCTCAACCTCAAGCAAGGGGAACTGGGGCGGACGGAGCTGAAAGGAGTGTAGAGAATTGTAGGATCGGACAGGCTTATATGGTCATGACGGGTGGATTGATACAATTGGACTCAGCGCATAGGAGGAGTCAAGCTCTTTGAAGAACGATCTTCTCCCTGCTATCACGGTTGGGCGCCGTAAATTATTGTTGCCAACGTGTTGTCAGCCTCAGCTCCTCCGCCAAAAAGTCCGCGACTGGCAGCCGTAGATCATTGATTCGCGCTAGTATAATTTTGACGGGGCACAGCACGTGATTAACTGATGGTGCGAAAAGGAAGACCCATCGGACGATTTAAAAAGATAATCATCTTGCTATCTTCTCGTCTTACCCTTTCTACGCATCGGCTGGATGCAACGCTTGCTGCCTTAACAATGAAGATATAAAATCCAAGATCCCTGTCCCATGACTAGATATGAGAGAGACTCATTGTCACTGGCTCGAGGACCTTATGTCTAGATTTTCAACGTCCAGTGCCACATAGTAAGTTTCGACAACGTATAGCACGAAAAGAATTTTCAAGTAGCATCACATATTCCGTAAATACATGCATCTCCCCCGCCATCATCCCACCTGGATATCCACCACAAAGCTGCAACCTCCTGCCGCCTGAAGACTCTGAAGCTCCGCCTTTCAATGATTCGCGGAGTCACACTAATCTCGAAACATGTTAGCTTACATGTCTGCCCTAACGCAGTTCATGGCTTATCGAATCCAGCAGTAATCCCTGGTGAGCCAGGCGGTACAGAGGTCAAGCAGGAAGAAAAGGATTGTCAGAAGCAGCAGCTGTGCTGAGTGTAGGCAAACATGCGGAAACTGGTCGCTGTGCCGTGACATCCGTCGCGAGAGAACCATGAATTAGAAAGCGAGGCCGTATAAATGGTATATTGAGCATAATGGCAATTCTAGACGCTGCTTCATAGTGATGCGGCACTTTTTGGCGCTGTTCTTAACTGCATCTTGCGGCGGTCAAAGCAAGGTCGTATATAGCCACAACTGTCAGGCGACATTTTGTCTTGGGCAGGATAAATCCAAATCTAAGATCAATCAACTCATGAGTAGAGAACTGAAGTCCGGTCCCGAACATGGTCCCCCCCGTACAAGGGATCGAGTATCTAGTTTGATACCAATCAGCATGTTCGCTAGAAATTCTACCTACAGCCAACTACCAACAGAGCTTCGTATACGAGTTGCCCGTCCCTAGTTTTGTTGCTTTGCAACTGCCCTTATCCAAAGGCTTCCCAAGTTCTAGCTTAGTTGATATCGCTGGTACTTTGCGCTGGTGACGTTACGAGTACTGGTTATATGCTCACAGATGCCACAGTTTTGATTCCGAGATGGCTATTCCTTTGCTAGGCCGCAAAATTGGTGTACGCCAGTTTTTAGGACTTGCGTGGATGTCTTGCACAAAGACCAGTTCAGACGTGGCTTAGGGACGTGGAATTGTCCAGATATAGTTAATATGTAAGTGCTACGCAAGCCATCGAACCTCGTCCGATGCTGGGAATCATGCTTTATGTCAACCACCCAAAACAAATATTCATAAAAGTCAATATCCCTCTATGCCGTTGATTACTCCAAATTTGGACGAAAACGGCGTCAGCGGATGTAGCCCAAAGTCAACCCTCAGTCGTCGTATTGTCCCAGCCGTCTATATGCTCCAGCCTCGCCGTTACTGGTCTTATCATCCTTCTTACTCCGGTTAGTCATCCTTGAGATCCAACCTCCGATTCCTTCGGAGCGAGATTCGTCAGGCAGTCGGGGCTTCCCATCTTCAACGGGAGCATTTGGAGGATTAATGTCAAGGCCTGGGATGGCGTTATCCGGACCAAGTTTGCCAGGGATGCCCCTTCGAATGTCGAGGGAGGGAACGGGTGATCCGACGCCAGACATTAAAGACTCCACTTCAGCATGCTGAGCAGGTGTCGGCATAGCGGTGGTGGCATCTCCGAATAGCAAATCCATGTCTTCTAGACGAACATTGGCTGTTTCGGGGTATAGGAAATATACTTGGCATAGGTGAGTAATGTTCGAAAAGAAAGGGCTTTTGGAATGTGCACATACCAAGAACGAAGCTAACAGCGCAAAAAAAAGCATGTACAAGATACAATCGCCATTTGATCCATTCCTGAAGTATTGGCGTCATCTCCCCAACGAGCCAATTGAAGGCCCAGTTAGCTGCCGTACTTAGACTAGCTCCTTTAGCTCGGATGCTGAGTGGTAAAATTTCAGGAGGATACAGCCAGGGTATTGGGCCCCATGAAGCGCCGAAGGCCGCGTTATATATCATCACGAAGAGGACGGTCAACTGGGGCGTAGCACGTATGTCAATGAAGATGAAGTACGAAATGGCAGAAAGCGATATGATCATGGCAATGGCGCCTGAAAGAAGGATGATACGGCGGCCCCATCGGTCAACAAGGTACCATGGTGGGATTGTCGAGAGCAGATAGGTGATGGCGTTGATACCTGTCATGAGAATGGCCTGGCGACCCACCCAGCCGGCAGACTCGAAGACGAGCGGCGCATAATACGAGATGACATTGATTCCATTGAGCTGCGCAAGGGCCTGTGCGGACATGGCAATGAAGAGGCGTTTATAATACTTTCTGAACATCTCCGTGTAAGTTCTTTCTCCTTCCTGTCGTTGGAGAAGCACGTTCATCTTGATTTCGCGGTACTCTTGTCTGGCCTTATCATCGTGGATATCTCCGCCTCCATACAGATTGGCAATAACTAGAATGCCCTCTTCATCGTGGTCGTTGTCAAGTAGCCATCTGAGCAACGTCAACGCGTATCCAAGGAAGCTTTGGAATTGTTTCTAGTCACAAACCTCGGCGATTCACAGATGATGAAGCTGCCTGCAAAAAGGAGAGCGCCCATCACACATTGGAGCATCAGTGGCACACGCCACGACCAATTGCTGAGAATGTAGCTGCAAAAGTAGTCGACCCAAACACTTGCAGCGTATCCACTGACATTACCAGTAAATTCGATACAAGCAAGCTTGCCCCGATTATGAGGAGGTGATATTTCGGACTGATAGACCGGCACAATCGTTGATAGAGCACCAACGCCAAGACCAGCAATGATACGTCCTAGAATCATCATTGGCATCCCATTGCAAAACGTTTGGATAAGTCCGCCAAAGAAAAATACGACCGAGCCATATAAGATAGTCTTTCGGCGGCCAATCATATCACCTATTCGCCCCACACAGAGAGATGCAACGAATGCCCCAACCTCGAGGATGGCTACCATAGTCCCGATCTCCGCTGCTGTCGGCTGGTTGAAGTAGTCTTTGAAGTAATTTCCCCTTTAGAATACCCAGAGCAATTAGCCCAGTTCAAATGGTAATGTCTTAGATTAGCCTACGTTATTATTCCCGACATAACTCCTTGATCATACCCAAATAGAAAAACTCCCAGAGACACAAATACACTTGTAAAATATCTACTGCGAATTAGTACTTCCCATGATACACCATAGCAGTCGGAGCGTACAAGAGTGGCTTCCCCGTCAAGCCGTGCATGTGGCTTGCTTGCCGGTCCCCCGACATGATGGTAGCGACGACCTTTTCCGTTTGACTAATATGCCTGGCGGTAGGCTCGGGGATCTGGATAGCTTCTTTACTGATTCCAGGATTGGTGTTCTTACGGTCAAGATGGTCTTGCTGTGAGTAATGCACGCGCTTGGGCGGCCGCTGTTGGGGCTTCGACCCGGAACCCCCAGGAGCGCCGTTGTCGACGGACCCCCGAAGGTCGATCTGCAGAGGATCCTCTTCGTCTGCGAGCTGCTCGGCTAGATCACCCGTATCACTCCAGAGAGAGAAGTCTGATCCTGCAGAGTCGGAGGAACGCCGACTGGCCTGTTTTTCGTTGGGCGACTCAAGCAGCGAGGCCGAGTGCTCGTTTCTTGGATATTTGGAGGACGCAAGAGTGCGGAGAGGGATGGTGACAGAGCTTAGAGGAGTTGAGGAAGGAATGATGCCGGTATTGTGGGCTGACCGGTAGCAGCCCGTCTAGATAGGTTTGGTTATAGAAATGACAGTGGGGACTGGAATGTATCAGCAGAGATTTACTAAGGGATGGCGCCCTAGATTCTGGTTGGAGGGTCCTGTAGAACGTGGATCACGCATTAGATATGCAGGTGCTAGAGCGTTGACTCTGGAAATTTTCGGCACGAGACCTTAGCAGTCGTGATTGAAACGGACGTTCAGGTGGTTCACCGGGGAGTTGAGTACTGGACCCTGATCCTCCCGGCTGCCGACAGAAATACGTGTCACCTTAGGTTCACTGCTACGCTCTCTACATGCGGACATTTCTCTATCAAAGTGCTCTACATTCTTTCGTAGGATAAAGTCTTTGTTCATTATCTTTGATGCGTTGGGCCTCCATGCGATACCCAAGGGCTTCTGCACGGCAAGCCTCAGGGAGGGGACTCGGCGATCCTGAACAGTTGATTGGATTTTATCGCTCAAACTTAATGCTTGTGGTGCCGAGGGGAAAAAAGGAATATATGACTTGTATAAGTCCTCAACAACTCCTCTCCACGAAGCTTATGGATGTTCTTTTTGTCGATGATCAAGGTGGTGATTGCGGAAAATGGATCCTTCATCTCAGTAAGATACTACTTGACGTCCTTTTTAATCGTCCATGTCTTCCATTTAGTTCTTCTCTATCAATCTAGTCTAATTTTCAAGACTGATATCTTGTCTACGGTTAGGAAACCTGATAATGCGGCTGAGAATCACGACTTTTGTGATATATTATGTACATTTAATTTCTCTATTATCACTAGGTATATCGTTGCGAGACACTGAACCAGATATCAAGCCTGCAAATCTTCTGATCAGTTCGCATTTCTTTTGAACGGCAACCTGTTTTATGTCTCTTAACATGCAGGCAGGCTATGTAAATGCCTGGCAACTCTGCCAATATTCTCATTCAATATATTGTTCACTCCTCTGCACTCCGTCCCTGGAAATTCTAAGTAATGGCGTGGGTTTCACTCGCATTTCAGTCTCAATAAGCCGTAGTTATGGAAAGTAAGATCGCTGACAGCTTCACGTTGTGTGCATGTATGCTTAGGCCGGAGGTCTAACTTCCCACCAAGGAAGGGCCGTGTCACTGCTTCATTTTCATCAATACAAGGTAGTATTTGAACAAACTATTTCAGCGAACTATTGCTCCAGGCTGAAAGAAAGCTTCACGCTTGACTTGCAGACATGGATTTTGATTCAATCGACAGCACAACCACCATTCTACAACGGACATCTCAAATGACTCGTGAGCAGTGATATTAAAACTTAAGGCGCCTCCAATATCCGAGCAAAAACGTTGGCAGCAGCAAGAAGCTTTGTTACGCAATCATAGTTCAGTAAATGGTAAGAACGATAATTCGCGAACAGAGCAACGTTGTGGATGTGGCAAGGGTCAAGATTTAATGTTTTTTAAGTAGTCTTTGATGGGTGACTGTACATCAAAGTATGATGATTTGGAGACAATCTTGTCAAAACAGTTGACCGTTGTATCAGAATCGCTCTATTCCCAATAGCTTCGTCCTTCTCGTTGATACATAAGTAGCCCCCAGTTAAATGCAGATGAATCACGAAATGAACCAACATCGTGTAGGGATTCAAGAACACGGGGTATCCATTTCGACATGGTCGGTTTGATACCCTACTACAGCGAAGACAGACATTTCGAGCTTGCAAGCGTCGTAGATTTGGGAATAGTGTCATGGCATTCAAAGTTACCAAAAATAATCCATTGTAGATCAGAGGCGTCAGGCAGGCAGGCGAGGAAGAAACATGAGAAGAGGCTGATCTTCGCGCTTGTCCATTCGTGGACTGGACCGGCACATCTCGTTTGCAGTCTAAAAGTCGCACTAAACATGAGGCCGGCAGCCTCACGCCTGATGCGCGCCATCTAATTTCCCCCCCAGAGTACACAGTACGGAGTAGGTAGCCAACCGCTCTTTGAAGTCTTACCTCCGTAACCACCATCGCCATCGTTCCTACAGGACGTCTGTGACTACACCGCCTTCAAGACGCTCTTTACTAACATACAGTCCATTATTCTCGCATACCACATTTACCTTTTTCGTGGGGAATTAATCCAAGTTGGGCTTCGGATAACCCGAGTTGCCCTGCCGATCACTTGCCAGCTCGCGTTTTCTTGTTTCTCGCAGCGACCCACTTCCAAAAATACGTCGCTGGCGCGAGAGGTCATAGCGAGGCTTGATACACAAATGGGTCGGAGGGTTTGTACTAATGGAGCGATGGAAACTATACTGCAGGCTGTATATCAAACAGTATTTACCATAAATCAATGGATTACTACCAAAAGACCTAATTCCCAATTTGACCATAACTGCATGTGAATTATATAACGGTTTCGCTAAAGCTCTTCGTGCTATTCCGTACATAAACTCAACCTCGTTAGCTCACGCCTACCAAGTACCCACCGATCTGTCGAACTTCAGAACACTGACTACGTATAGCGGAACTAGAGGTAGCTTCGAGCTGCTAATTAGTTCTAGTTGTTTCTCTTCTTCCGTTTCTTGAATATTCTTCTGGTCCCAATGATATATCTAGACGAACCTTCTTCAACATGGCTGAATCCGACGAAGAATATGTGCAAGACATTTCCGATGATGAGGTCGAGGCTCACCAGGTGACACGAGGAGCAGGAGTGAGAACAAGGGCTACTGGCCAAGGGAAGAAAGGAGGAGGGTGGGAGGTCACTCGGACATGGGAGAACGTGGTGGAAGGCGCGGACGGCACCATCAGCTCTACAGTCGACGGACTACTTGAAGCTGGGAAGAGGAAGAGGTGAGATTCATCATGGTGATTTTTTCGGAACCAGCATATGAAGGAGAGCAAAAGCTAATCTCCAAACGCCTCAGGCTCCTCAAAGATACCACTCCCCTCCAACGAGGCATTATCCGCCATCTAATCCTCATCATCGACCTCTCCTCTGCCATGACCGAAAAAGACCTCCGCCCAACGCGCTACCTCCTCACCCTCCGCTACTGCCAAGAATTCGTCATCGAGTTCTTCGAGCAAAACCCTATTTCCCAACTTGGTATTATCGGCATGCGCGACGGCCTTGCGGTCCGCGTCAGCGATATGTCTGGCAACCCAAACGACCACATTGGTAAACTCCAAGCCCTCAGAGATCAAGAACCAAAGGGAAACCCAAGCCTGCAGAATGCCCTTGACATGGCGCGCGCGGCTCTGTTCCACGCCCCTGCCCACGGCACCCGCGAAATCCTCCTGCTCTTCGGGTCCCTCATTTCCTCCGACCCCTCCGACATCCACACCAGCATCGCGGCCCTCGTCTCTTCCTCCATCACCGCCACTATCATTGGTCTAGCGGCCCAAGTTGCCGTATGCACCACCCTAGTCAAGCGAACAAACTCCTCTCTACCACTTTCAGAAACCTACAACGTCGCTCTAAATGAAGCCCACTACCGGGACCTCCTCATGCGCGCCACCACTCCGCCTGCAACTTCCGCCACAGACGCCGAGGCCGCTAGCAAGTCCTCTCTCCTTATGATGGGTTTCCCCTCGCGGATCACCGACCCCGCCCCCTCGCTCTGCGCCTGCCACTCCAAAGCCACGCGCGGCGGCTACCTCTGCTCCCGCTGCAGCAGCAAAGTCTGCGCGCTCCCAACAACGTGTCCAGCATGCGGGCTAACCCTCATCCTCAGCACGCACCTGGCGCGCAGTTACCACCACCTCTTCCCCCTCCGTAACTGGCGCGAAGTCTCCTGGTCCCACGCCGAGGCATCGCCCGACCAGTCCGCCTGCTTCGGCTGTCTCTCGTCCTTTCCTGTAAGACCCCCGCCCCCGCCACCAGAGGAGGAGGAGGACGCAACATCGAGCAGAGAGCACGAAAAAGGGAATCGCAAAAAACCTTCCGTAGCCAATAAGAACACCCTCCCATCCCTTGTGAAACCGAACCCCAACAAAGACGCCGGCGTGTCCGAGTCGGGGAGGTACGAGTGCGAGACCTGCAGAAGGTTCTTTTGTATCGATTGCGACGTCTTTGCGCACGAGGTCGTACATAACTGTCCCGGGTGCCAGAGTCGAGAGGGGGAGTTACTTGCAGCTGTTGCTGGTGGAGAGGAGGAGGGGTATGATGGGTATGGGCATGGGGAGGTTGTCAACGAAAATGGGAATGGGGAGGTGATGAATGGGCATGGTGTGATAGGCAACGGGGATGCGATGGACGTTGATGAGAGTTGACAGACTCCGGAAAAGGGAGTCAGTTGGTTAGGGCTGGAAATCTAGCGGCATTTGCGTGGCGTTTTCTCCTTGTGAAAAAAAAAACCGCATTCTCTCGGCGCAAGGATGGACGGATTGACTGGTGTTCAAGAATTTTGGGTGGGGGCAAGATGACCTTAGTGGTTTTGATCTGGGGACTGGCAATCGCATATCGGTTCTCTCTTTCTATATCTGACCGTGTGCTTCGTGAGCGTGAATTTTTTTTTGGGAGAAGGTGGTGAGTTGGGATAGATTTTCGCAGGAGATTATGGGGGTCATGGTGTTGATGGATATGTCTATTCGTACATATTCTTTCGTGTTCGTTTTTACTACAACAAGTATTTGATTGATTGGGAATGCAGACTGGGCCATGTTTTCCTGATAATCGGCTACTTGGTGATTTCTACTCGACCACCGCCTCCACACCTACCTCGCCTCGTCCCACCCGAGATCTTTACACCCATCACACTTTCCCCTCTCCATCACACTCTCCTCTCTCCTTCTCACGCCACCTAGGAACACCCAGCACCCACTGATGACTTGCGCGAACTAGGCCTTTACTCGAGTAACCCATCCACTCGCTCCCCCTCACCTCTCAACGCCACCTCGCCTTATCCCAGCACCACACTTCGCCTCACCGCACTCACTTCTATGCCACGATCCTCACATCTCCTTGGCATCTCCATGCGCGAACCCCACTCCCTCGCCCGCACACAGAAAACCCCAGCTCCCCATTGATGACTTGCGCAATCTATGCACCTACACCCATTTTTACCCCTAACTCGCCAAAAAGGCCCTCGCATTCATGAGGGATCAGCTATAGCTGGCTTTTGCTCCGTTATGGTATGTGTATGTGCACGGTGGAGGCAGAACACGGAGAGCAACCGCGCTTGATGACTTGCGCGATCCAGGCACTCACCTCTTCCTTTGGTCCCAAAACCGGGGAATGGACGATCGGGCTTTAGGGTAGTAAAGGTACCCCTGGCGAACTGCTGCCTTCTGACTGGCACCGCTCGGAAGGAAATCAATGATAGGCGGCTACGAAGTCAGAGGCTGGCTTGGCTTTTCACCAGATGCCAGGCTTGGTAACGGTTTTCCCAGTGATGTCGCCGAGGGTTTGTGTGAGCTCGAAGCAGTGCCAACGGCCCGGACCCATATCTCTTCCAGCCGGAAGCCTTGGTGTAAAACACCTTCGTAGCAATACAACAACTTCTCCACTATATCAATACCCTCTAGTACCCAAATCTTCTTGACACCTGAAAGGCGCATTAACCGTCCCAGCGTTATTTATGTTTCGCTTGGTGAGCTTGAGTGAGACCCAGTTTTGTGCTACTATTGACAGCATCAACGTACGTATTCTCTTGCGCGAAAGTTTTAGGAGTTGTTGGGGGTACTTGGCCATATATAGCGCCAGGTATGACTCTCAGTGTAAACACCTTCGTAGCAACCTCCGTAACGATAATGAATCCTCCACCAACGTTAGTGCTCACTATATCAAGTGCTATAACCAACTCAGTTTCCGAGTATTGGCTTATAACTGGTAGTCGGGTACTATTGGAGGGTCACTGGAACGACATGTCATCCGTTGGACACAACAGACTCCATCAAGAGGATCAAGGTCCACTCCGACCTTGGTGCGTTCGTTCGCTTCCATGGTGTTCCAATCCAAAGTATGGAGCCGCAGTATCTACGGTCCAGAGTCTCATGGGCAGGGAACAACGTCCCCAAATATGGCATAGAGCATACCGACCCGTGTAATAGAACTAGGACTAGAGACATCAGGATAAAAATGTGGCTTAGGGCGTAAATGACCCTAGAGGGCGATAGCCACTCGGTGCAGCGCGGTTGTCTTAGTGGAATGAGCTGAAGTCCATTTCAAACGGTGCCTTCTTCTTGTATTTAACCGAGTTGCCGGCCAAGTCAAGAGCCCATCTCATTTATGGAGTTTGCTTGGGCAGCGAATAGACCTTTTCCAGCAAGGCCGTTTGTCAAGTTTGTTTTGTGTTCATAGAAGAGAGTATGGGAAGTGTCACAAAGATTTGATTTGTATGTCTTTGTAGAGGATCACAATCCTCGCATCACATCACTGCCTCCAGGACCCGGCGTTTGAGAGCTTTCAATTCCTCCTCTTTCTCCTGCAACATCCTTTTGAGTAGCAGCGCCCTCCGTTTCCAATCGACCTGTCCACCTGCATCATCGTCATCTTCGTCGATCTCATCTTCCGTGACTTCGTCGATTTGATTGAAGAAATCTGCGGACGACCTTCTTTCGTGTCTGAATGGGATTGGACGGTCGGTCTCGCCATTTATAAGCACCGTGGGAGGGGTCGCCAGCCGTACTGGACCACCGGTGTTCTCTGGTACCTGGAGCTGTAACTTGCTTGGTTTCCGCCCAAGCGACTCAGGCATTGACTGAGGAGGAGACACCATGGCCGTAGGTTGAAAATTCTGGTTGCTTTCTCGATCCAATTGATTTTGTCCAGAGTTCATGCTCTGTGTATAGGAAGCTGTATTGTTTGCTTTTGGGACCTCTCTACCAACCGGGTTCGCCGGGAAGGTCGAAAAAGGTCCTTCCTGGACAGAACGATTACTCGGTGGTCTGCCCCTTAGCTTTCCCGTTGCTGTACTGCTGCTTGCTGACCAGGCACTGGAGACGGCGGGACCGTGCCGTTTTCTCGAACGCATGGGTCCAACCTTGGCTGAGGAAGGAATCGCAGATCTTGGCTCGTCGAAAGGGCTCGCGGAATAGCCATGCCTCGGAGTGATGGCGGACTGAGGGTATGGAGTTGTAGGCGTGTTCTCACGCTCATTTAACCGCCAACGAATTTGCTGACCTAGCTGAGAATTCAGCTGCTGTGTGATTGGCGTTCGCCCTGTACTCGGTGTCTTTGGTGCAATCGCTATCTGCGCTGCTGCCCATGCGTCCGTCTGGTTGGGATGAGCACTCCAAGGAAGTGCACTTTGAGGAGCGACGGAATACTGTTCGTCAAAGTTGTTGAAGAATTCAGCGCTACTAGCACGCTGATGCTGCGCCCTTTTCGCGTTAGAATTCCCCTCGGCCTCGACGTCTTCTGCTTTCCGTCTGCCACGTTTTGGTCTCCACTCTGGAAGTAAAGCACGTAACGCTAGGTCTTCTTCCGGGGGAACACCATCACGTACGTGCTCGATCTGAGAGGGATCATTTGCCGTAGGTCTGTCGGTATAATATGCGTTTGGAACGCCGAGACAGTAATGGAAGAAAGCATCAACGTGAAAAGCGTGCAGCCATCGCTGTGGTTGGGTCAGCTTTGCAAAATCGACAGCTAGAAGGCCGTTGGCAATGTAAATATCAATAGCAAAGAGAAAGGAAAAAGTACCTTCAGCCGGACCGCATACTGTTGCACCTTTTGCGTGCTTTGATTTTTCGAAGTATCTGGAGGCTCAACCCCGAGCTCGATCACAAGCTGGGTCCAAGTCTTGAGTACTTTAGACTCCAATTTTGAGATCAGCTCAAAAAGAGTGAATGGGCTAAAACTTTTTCCGTCACTCTTCGGTGGTGAACGAAACCCTCTTCTCAACTCCGCTGTATCAATATCATTACGGATTGAAGGATTACAATACATGATAAAATTGACATATGCATTGTCTATAGAGTCGTCACTAATCTCGATTGAGGGCAACACCCGATCCGACAAGCTGTTTTGGGACGAATGGAGATCATTCTGAATGCCTGATAGAGCCACAGAACCTCGCAAGTGAGTCTGCGCGTAGTTATGGGACAATTGTGGGTTGGGTATTCTGTGGTTTTCAAGATTAGGATCGATCATGGAGGCAGTTGGAGCGGCCAGGCTGCTTGATGGAGCCCCTCGCTGGACCATTGGACTTCGAAGCTGATACGCATCATCCATGATATAACTATAGACTTCTGCTTGGGCTACACGAAGATTATACCGATATCACGCTATACGTATATAGATTGCGAAGATTGTCGATACGGAGCCATTACAAAGGTTTGGCAGCAGCGAGGCTGACAATCTTAAGAAGAGAGTGAGTGGGACCTGCCCAATTGATGTTACAAGAACTCAAGAAATATATGTGTTGAGGGCAAGCTCATGAACGCTTAACACCAGTTTATCTTTCTTGTTGCCAAATGATGATAATTTATGCCCATTAGCTAGAGTAATGGGTCGAAATGAACTCAAAAAGGCCAGATTTGAGATTTGCTAGGCTTTGGGGCGCTCCAACCTTGAAAGTAGGACGTTTTGTCAGTCCTCTACCTAAGGCACTACACTAAAAGCACACTTAAGATTGGTTCTGCATAAATCATCAATAATGTTGCTCAGATTTGCCTGGTATATGTAGGTATTTAGCCCTATATCATCCCCCGGACTCCTTCACTTCCACTGAATACCATCATGAGGACTGCAGCCACTGATCTTCCCAAAATACCATAGATGAGCAGCGATATCAAGCTTGAAGGGTTCGCCTGTATTTCCCAACATATTGACGTCTCCACTCAATTGCTTGATGTCGTTTGCCGTTGGCACGATGTCATTGCCCTTGTCGATGAAATATTCCGGGCTAATGTGAACGAACCCCAGAAACAACGGCGGCATCCTTGGCACCGGATCGTCAAAATGCGTAATGCGGAAATTCCCACCGGCATTCTGGTTGGTGATAAAGTCGCTGAGTTTCCGGCCAGCGATACGTGGTGCTCCAAAGGTGTACAGATCTGCTGGAACCCCCATCTTCCGAATCTCAGCAGCGGCAATGTCTGCGATGGCGCCACCAAGACTGTGCCCTGTAACAACAACTTTGGATCGGGGATTTTGGGCTGCTGTGGTTTTCAGGGCGGCCAGAATACCGACCCGGGCTTCAAGCCAAGAATCCCAGATACCTTGGTGAGCTTCACAGCCGTCACAAATATCGGTCGGAACCTGGACGAAGTCGGCATCTGCAAGGAAGTTGCGGATTGTGTGTGAGCCGCGGAAGGAGAGAACTGTAAGCCCCCTGGTCTTGTCGACGGCAATATACCCAGTTACGTCTGTGACGAGGGAGCTGAGGAGGTGGAGCATCAGCCGAACGGGCTTTTCTTTGGTGGGTTCAAGAGGAAGATTGGATACTTACTGATCAAACTCATATACAGTGGTTACATTAGAGCTAACAAGGGGACAGTTGCCGGTGGGGCATGTCAATTTGCTTCCCCCTGCAGTGACATTGCTGTTACCGGGGCAGTAGGCGGCGGCAGCATATTGTTCGAAAAGATTGAATTTTGATAGATCTCTAGCGGAGACATCTTGACTTGTGGTCAGTGACCTTAAACAATGACGAGGGGTTAGGGAGAAGAGAGAAGTGTGGCATACTTCTAGTTGTAATAGAGAGCGGGGAAGCAAGAATAGAATATATGTAAGAGAATAATACAACTGCTGTAATGTGTAAAGAGAGGCTGGAAGCCATCATGCATTAAAAATTAGCCCGGCTTCAAGGCTTCACGGTTTCAAGGCTTTAATCACAACCAGAGCATGACAAACAGGAGATCAAGGCAGTAGGAAAGATGCCCGATATATATGCATAGCCTGATGAAGCTGTCTACCCATGTTTCTGACCCCACGCTTTGATAAACCGAAGTGCATGAGGTGACAGACTGACAGTGGCACTTCAGTAGCACGAAATGCAAGGAACCTGTCACCCCTGCGTGATGTCAACTAAAAGAGAACGGTGCGACTCTCAAGAGCCGGTCCTCCAATTAGACTTATGCCCATCCGTGGTCAGTCTTGCAACGGCTCGCATGCATCATCGGCGTTGAGGTCGAATAGGGTTGGTAGAGAAGCAGAGAAGCGAGATTCCAGCCTGTTCTCAGGGGTCGCGGGATCATGTATAATTGTTTTCAATGTCGCCCCCAATTTGGGGTCCCAAATAGAACAACCAGTGCCTCAACTGTCTTTCGGGATTCATCGCCCCATGGCACAATGTTTGCGATGTGACACTGCAGCTTGCAGTTGAATTCTCCTAGGTCCGCTGACCACCTTCCCGAATTAATCGTCATTCCTCCCATCCGATCTATCACTCAGGTCCGACAATTACTTTCCGCCAAAAGATTGTATACTTTTGCTCCTGATTGGGGCAATTGAATAACGATTCCGATATCAGCCCAGCACGAGAAAGTACTCTACTTTGCAGTGGACCGTAGCCTTACACCTCGCTATAGTTTTCTCCTCTACAAAATCAGGCTTAACCTATGACTTGGCTGAGATCCGTGGAATGATCCACCAGCCGTGATATCCTTTCCCACACTCTACCATTTCCGCTTTCAAGACATCCTTCACTCTCCTCGTACCTGCGTTCGTCACCGCCTTTCTCGCTGTTGCAACCGCAATGTTCCCTGCAATGCAGGCCCTGAGCACGTTCTTCACCCCAGTCCTCCACCAGTCCTCGCACCCTACGCAACGGGCGACTTCAGCTTTCGCCTTGCTGATGGCCTCCCAATCTTTCTTCGCTACCCTCAATGCTTGATCTGCTGCATCAAGGATCGACAACGCTCGCTCGCTGGAAGGCTTGCCAAAATTAGCAGAGTCTTGTGTTTCTGCTGTGCCGATCGATATAACAGAAATGAAGTCTGGATAGGAGGGGACCTCAGGAAGCGACAAAGGTAAGAATGGGCGCATACGAAGGGCATAACGTAGCGCTGGAGTACTGTAGGGTAGGCCATGTCCTATCGCTGGGAGCACGGCGAAGTGGGTAAGGAACGAGAATAACTAGAGCAATGAAATGTTAGCGAGCCGTGTTACGTGAAATATATGGATGGCGGTTCTGGTGCGGGACGCACACAAAATAGACCCTCGGCGAAAGACTGAGTCGCAGAAGCCTCAAGCATGGCAAAATTCAGGAACGAGAACGAGCGGCTAAAAGCAGTTTGCTGCTTGGATGTTGGCTTGACTATGTAGGCTAGGCGGCGAGTGGTGAAGGTTCGAATGCGCTGGAGGTGCGTAAGCCGTATGTTTGCCAGGTGTTGTAGATACCTGTTGTCAAATAAGTTAGATTGGTTTAATGTGGCCGAGCGAGTATATTACCAGTACATGCCAGCAAGCTCATCAAGCCGATTGATGTCCAATTCAAAGCCCATTTGGACAATCCATTCCATTTGGCGAAGTTTGTGATAGTAAGTCCACGATGACAAGGGAAACGACCAGAGCTCTTCACCCGAGGTCTCCGGGTCAATGATGGGCGTTTCCTCAGTATATTCGCGAAGCTCGACGTCGAGGATTTCGGCCTGGTGAAGAGTCAACAACTGTACACAGACACTAAGTAATATAAATTTACTTCGAGCTGTACGCTATCCCAGTCGAGTATAAGATGACAAAGCATACGTCTCATCCGAGATCTGTTCATGCATACGGCTCGAAAAATGTCAATATAAGCCTGTCCGAAAGTTAGTCCTACGCGTAAGCGTGAATCTTGCGGAGAGCACTTACCGGTCCACTTCGGGACAAAAAGGCTTCCATCTTACGTACGATCTGGAACCTTGGATCTTGAGGAGCTTCAATGTCGTCATTGGCGGGATCCAACAGTAAACCAGCGGGCAGTACAAGTTCTTCAAGGTCATCGAATAGAAGCTGCTTGATTGAAGTGCTTCGGAGCACTTTCATGTCGTTGATGATGAGCGATTGTAGTAGGCAACGAACATACACAGAAGGTTGCGGTGTTCGGGACTGGAAAGCCGAGACAAATGTCTACATAGGCATACGGTCAACAACCAACCCATAGCCAAGACCAGAGTAGACTAACCGATATGTTACTGGACGAATGGAAATCAAGTATTCGATACGCCTCCGCGCCGTATTGACATAATTTGGTGAGGTATGCGCATGCATCTTCGAAGCTTACGTTGACGACAGGTCTCGGGGGTACGCTGCTTGCTAGTCGGCGCTGTATCTTTGCACTGAAGGAGCTTTTCACCGTTAAACCCACGTCTTTGGTCCTTGACAGGGTAGGCAATAGCTCCAGGCATTGTTCCCATGACTTGGTTTGAGTGCGCTCCTTGACGTCTACGTCTAATGTTACAGCAGTCAAAAGGGCCTTCCGGAGTTTCAGTCGGTTTAGCAGGGCATCGATATGGCATTCTGTCATCGATCCTTTCTGCTGGGCAACATGGATGATGGCTTGATCCATTAGATCTGTTATTTCAGCAACGTCGAAATCAGTAAGCAGCTTCCGATGGTATAGGTTTGACACAAAATCTTCTTCCTATTCTAATGTTAGGACTGTTCGTTTGATCGTACGGAGTTGTTTTCGTAGTAGGGGAACGTTGTCCTAGCAGTTGTTACGAACTTCATAGTAGTGCTCTGTGCCTATCCTGCGATGCACGAAGTCGCAGGTTTTCACCAAGGCTAGACAGTATGCCCGAAGCACAAGGTTGGTAAGGCTGTTCTCGAGGTCAGGTTTTGTCCCTCGGTAGAAGCGGGCATGCTCTAATATCTTTGGGTCTGGCCATAGAAGACGGTCAATGTAGAACGATGTGAAGAGAGTCTGGGAAAGTGGATGGCCCATATGCCACGCCATCTAGAAAACCTACGATCAGCATCAGAAATGTTCTTATTTCTTGATGTGGTAACGGGTGGGTACATACCTCATAGCATAGCATCTCGTCCATTATACCAACGACTTCTTCAGGTAAAAGCTCTCCAAGAACATCGTAGTCGTCTTCCAGTGTTTCGCCCTGTGCTAAATATCCGCTATCCATCTTGGGGTCCATGATCTATTGCAAATTCTCCTCTATCAGCCTTTGGTCCTTGACCTGACGTTGTGCCATTATGCGGATTTTCGTACCTCCAGTGCCCCAACAGCCTCGAACAATGTGAAGTAGGCATCTTTGACGAGCTCGCCGATTTCGAGGGCTATTTAATCGTCAGTCAATGTTCTGCAGATACGTATGGACTCAGACATACCGGATGCTGCGGTTCTGAATTTTGCGGTGATGTCTTGAGTCACATCTTGTTTGCTAGATATCCTCGCTCCTTTTGTTGTCTGTTCACAAGGGGTTGTAGGTGGGAGATCCATCGTACATCCCTCGCCCTAAAGCTGGGTTGTAGTCGCTACTCTATAGTGCGCTGTGGTGTACTGGGAGCAATTTCTCAAGCTAGTGAGTTCAACCACAACTACATTTCGCGTATCATTCACAAAAGCATGTTTTAAAGCATTATCAGTCGCCCAATCTGAGGATGATCTGGCCAACCAAGAATAGAAGCTTCTGAGTTGTGATATTACACCAGGAGATATTCCTCGTTATGTGGAAACATTCCTCTATACCATTACACCCATTCTGATACCCCGGGGTATCTACGAGAAATTCACTATTGCCCTCCTTGCTTCGCATGCTCCGCCATCGCGCTCGCATTCTCCGTGGCCAGACTCTTGTTCTCCCCTTGCTTTCCGTTCTGCGCCGAAACACACTTCAGTACTCTGTAACATCGAGAGCAAGAAATATAGTTGTATCAATGACTGACCTGCCATTTAGCGAACCTCAAATCCATCTCTCCTCTCTTCTCAGCTCGTAGCCGTGGCTCTTCCTTGAGGGAACGGCGGACAACACGGGCTGCAACGGCGAGGTATCGGTTGTAACTGAGCGCAATCAGCGATGTCTATTGTTTCTTATCTGTAGATCTCATACGTCAAGCCTGCGGCTTTCCACGCAAAAGCCATTATGGTAGTCGCAAATGCTTGTTTGTTGGACCTCTGAAAGCTGGTGGACTTCGGATTATCATTGACCTATCAAAAAGGATTAGCGCTAGTGCAATTTGTCCTATCCATACGACTCGATAGTGTTTCTGCTGCCCGCGAGATGAAAGTTACGGTACACACTACGCCATATATAATCTCGGATATGGGAAAATTATTTGATCATCTAGGCGAGTATACAAAGCACAGTGCACTGGCAAGGTGCTGTATTCTACAACCTGCTCTAGCCGCTAGTTATACATCAAAATTACGTACGCTTTAAATTCAGACATTCAGACCTATCTCTTCCGCGAATGGAAGAACATATAGATCCCCAACGGTTGATACGGTAGCTTTGGAGTCTAGTAGCGACTTTGCTGCCTGTACAAAATATCTACAGTTAGCAAGCGTGAAGATTGCAGGTTCTATGAAGTAACTAACCTTCTTCACCTGGTCCTCCGTAACACCATCAATACGTTTACCTACCTCATCAAGTTGGAACGCTTTGCCTCCCTGAACGAGGCCAGCGCCAGTCAATTCAAGACCTGTCCCTATACTTTGTCCTGACTCCAACGCCTTGAACTTTGCAGACGCAACAGCCTTCTTTATGTCTTCCTTGCTGACATTACCCGCAGCCACACTCTTTAAAGTTTTAACAACCTCTTGACTGGCATTTCTGACATCTCTGGCGTTGCCTGAGAGAGAAACATATAATAACCCAGTGTCTGAATATGTATTGTGAACAGTTGTGATGTGTGCTCCCGGATGCGCTGCAGTAGCTTTCGATAGTAACGAGAAGCCTGGTGACCACTTGATCGCCGATTCACCTCCGAGGAGAGCTGCGAGAACCGACGTTTCAGGCTTGTATGACCCTCCTGTGAATGACGCTGAGCCGGGGAATGCCAAAATCATGTGGTTCCCCGAATCATGGGCGATTCGCTCCTCCCCACCGTAGTATTTCGAGGGTGAGTAGTCAATTGAAGGGATGGCGGTCGATGGCGATGTAGATGACTCGGCGAAGAATTCACCGACCCACTTCGATACATCTGCATGACTAGCACCATTGGCCACAACCGCAAAATTTGACTTTGCATACGCGGATTTGCCATATTCCGCCAGATATTCCTCATGGAGATACTTGGAGATGGGTGTAGAGGACGAGGGGTGGAGGGGATTGCCAAGGCCACGGTGGAATGCTGCACCATGTGCTGAATTGATAGCTAGTTCTGCTGTATCGCCGAGCATGGCCTTTTGTGCAAGCTTGATGACTGGTAGAACCTCTTCCTGCAGCTCATGACCTTGGTGAATGATTAGCGCGCAGTCGATGTGGCGTATACTAAAACCTACGCTGATACTTTGTTTTTGAGATGACTTCCCCCAATAGCTCGGCGAAGTACGGTAGGTCCTGCCGGAGGAATTTCGCGCCGACTATCAAGTTTTCTCTAGAATGATATGCCATGAGTTCGCCTCCCAACAATTCGACCTCTCTAGTTATTCTCAGAGCAGAGCGCCTGTAGGTGTTCTATACTCGTTGAAAACCAAAATATCAGCTTCTGCGCAGGGGCAGTCGAGACTTGCTCGACGAGTCACATCCATGTTATAGGTACCTTGAATGCAAACTTCTCGAGGCCATCTGAAAATCCTGGTAGAGGCTGGTATCGTGTTCCCGCTTTAGCAACGACTGCCAGATGTGTAGTAGGTCCTGGCAAGTCCCGGCTTGCGAATTTTACTCCCGCTGCTTCACCGGTCTCATACGAGAAGCTCCCTGACGCAGCCGCAGCTAACCCTCGGCGGTTGCTCAGTGTCGGATGGCGTTGGCGTAAAAGCGCACACTGCGCATTCCGGCCGAGGGGCGCTCGAGAGATCATGTTGTTGAAGACAATTGAAAACGAGAATGGGAGCCAGCAATGGACAATCGGAGAACTGGGGGATTGCTTCAGTTGACGTCGGACGAAGACTGATGCTCGCTTAGCAGGACGGCACTTTAGAACTAGTCAGCGGAGCCGGGAGTACCTTGCAAGCACTAGAAATAACTCGCTCGTGCCCCACCATCGAATTTGTGAATTTGCGGTCTCAGGCAATTATTATATTGCTTGACTCAAACACACTCATGGATCAGCAGCGGTGACATTAATGGTCCTTCTAGAGAACTTGACATAGTCTCTAGAATGTTCCAACATGTCTCGAGTATGTCAGCCCCGAGCATTCCTCCCATGCCCTAACTTTCCCTCTTCCGGTAAAACTGTGTGCTAACCTCTCCTGCTATAGCATGCCTCCGAATTGTGCATTCTCCTGGTGGATGATATCTATGGAGAACTAACCTCTGTAAGTGGGCTCTAATCTCCTCGAGATATACATATTTGTGGCGGCCCTTCGACATTTGGAACAAGAGAGAGTGCTGGTTGTGATGTTTTGCCCCTCCTTTCTAGCTACGATATTTGTGAAGATACATATACTAACAATAGCAGCGCGTCTTTAGCGTTGTCCTCACTTACGGCCGTCTCTCATTCTCGGCTTTACTCCACTATTGTGGCCTCACACCTCGCCAGCTCAAACACAGTTTGGCAGTCCTAATCCAACAACATCTCGTGCTCTGGTTTACATCTCCCGAGGATAACGGTACCGTCTACGAATCCAACCTCACAAACGCGTACGCATTATTACGTTCTGGCAAATACATCAAGATTGTGGAGGACCGGTATGGAGAAATCGCAGGTGGGGTGATCTCAAATCTGCTGCTCCTTGGGCATGTCCGCGTTGGCGATCTTGCGCAAGCATATCTTCCTTTGAAATGCTCGAGAGGCGCTTTGAAAGGCGCTTTTGCGCTTTCCAGTCCCTCTCTGCCCCGAGGATTCGCGAAAAAGCAGACGGACAGCCTGGATGCCAATCATGGCCCAACCGTGGAATCCTTACACCAAGCGTTGTACGATATGTTGCAAGCTGGCCTCATATCCGCTGTTAATGAATCACACTTCCGTTCTGCCGCCGACAACAGAAGTGAAGCGGAGAAGGAGGTGCCGTTCCAAGACCGATATGTTGGAAAACTCAAGAAAGAGCACGAGGCTGAGCGTGAAGAAGCTATTAGTAAAAAGCTTGAGGATTGGAAATATGGAACAAGTCTGGAAAAACAAGGGTTAGTTGGCCATCGAAAAGGGATGAAAAGACCCCTTGAAACCTTAGAAGAGACTTCAGAGGCCAAGCGACAGCGATTTCACTCGCCTTTGACAACAAATGGTAACGGTGAGAAGGGCCAATACTGTAGTCCACAGTCCTCTGCTGTTGGCTACCTGGATGTATGTCGATGCTTCAAGGAGGGGCTTTTCCACCTGGAATAGGTTGACTGATTTGTTTCCAGGATAGTGTTATTCTTCGAGTAAACCACGATAAGTTTGCGGTTATTGCAAGGAACAAGCGGCTAGTCGATTACGCTGAACAACGCATTGGTACGACCACTTCCAAAGTCTACGCAGGTGTGCTTCGCAAATTAGAATCGAAGCTATTCCAGTGTAGAGCCGATCCGGGGCTTTCAGAAGACACAGACCCAGACGAAGAGCTCGACTTATCCTCTCTTCCGCAAGTCTCCACCGATGAACTAGCATTTCTCCTTGAAGACCCTAAGGACCTTTCTAAAGGCATAGGTAGTGTTGACCCGAGCCAAGTTGACATGGCGCAATTCGACCATCCGAAGAAACGCCGTAAGAAAGAGCCAGTAGACAGAGACGACGAAGTCATGGTAGTCGGCAGTGCTAGCTCCGATGAGGACGAAGACGAAGACATGGACGACGCTAGCCCAGCAACCAATATCTCCGATGTTTCTTCTGACTCGGAAGCACCTGATCCCAATGTTGACTACGGATCAAAGGGGCTGCCGACCATGACCGCAAAGTCTCGCCTCTCCACTATTCGCCAGCATCTTCTCCTTCTTGCGTCTCATCCGCCCCATTTTCTTCACCCCATCCCTGCGACCCCCTATCATCCTGAGAGGTGGGCTGTCGCATTTAGCCCCCTGACCAAACATCTCCTCTCGCTTTCCCTCACACAGATCATCGCTGCCCGTTTCGGCGCCCTCGCCGCCCGTCTCACTCGAATCTTGGACGACAAAGGGAAACTCGACGAGAAAGCGCTAACCGCTCTTGGTCTGGTGAATCAGAAATCCATGCGCTCTCTCTTGACCGCTATGCACCGCGCTGGGCACATTGAACTGCAAGAAATCCCGCGCGACACGCAACGTCAGCCTAGCCGAACGATGTATCTCTGGTACTTTGATCCTGAACGTTGCAAGGCGAAGTTGCTGGATGAGACGTACAAAAGCATGACACGAGCACTTCAGAGAGCGAGGGAAGAGAGGGAGCAGATCCACGGTCTGGTTGAAAAGGCGAGTAGGACGGATGTGGTGGGCAAGGAGGACGAGCTGTTGGGGGAGGCAGAGAGAAGAGCGCTGGGGGTATGGAGAGGGGTGGAGGAGAGGATCCTGGGGGAAGTGGGACGGTTGGATGATCTTGTTGGCCTGTTCAGAGATTTCTGAGTCTGACAGACATTCATGCGTTCGAGTGCTTCATGACGCCCATAATCACGACTTCATTTTTGGCTTCGCCTTGGGCGGTGCCTCGATGCCTTGGCTGCTCCACTCCCTCGTCATGGCGGTAACCTCGTAAATACGAAAGACAAAGGGGGATCAAGGCAAGGTACCTACCTACCTATCTTGGCTGAAATGATTTGCATCATCTACCATAGCTTCCAGGTTACTTTCATAACTTACCTTACCTTACCTTAGGTATCGTGGTACGTACTACAGTACGTACGAGGCAAGCCAGGCACCCAGGGTACATACCTCATCTACAGTGTACACTTCTAGGTAGATCCTTTGCGTAGATGCCCGATGACAACCTTAATTGTCGCTAATCTTGCACGTGACGGGCCGTCCCCGCTAGAGTTTAATCAGCCCGATCGAGACGACATTTGATGAACTCAGTTTTGTTCTTTGCCATCGCCGGCGGCCGCACGGTACCCATGGCTTAAGGTCGCACACTTAGCACGGTCCAGTACGGTAATTAATCCGTCCATGCAAGTGACGTGTCTCGATAATGCACCTGTCTGAATCTTTCCGATTCCGAGTCCGATGGTGCCTGCCCTGGCCCTACAAAGGCTAACGGTATACTTACGCTGATGTGCATATGTCATTGCTGCATTTCCAAGGTAAACATGTCCACATCTCCACATCTGCGCCCTCTTTGCCTCTGCTCTCTGCCGTTTGCAATGTCCTGAGCTTTCTCCCATTTCTCCGCCTATACGGCTTGCGTCGCCTCTCAACACACGCCTTTCTCCTGCTCTCATCCATGTCACTTCAAGACCGCCACAGTGGTACCCTCCAACGCTTTCCTGTCGAGCTTCTTACAAGAATCACCGACTTTTTGAAACCGAGCAGTGCCCTCTCATTTATCTATACTTGCAAGCGCTTCTATACAGAATGTGGTATCTCATCTGCAGATCTCCTGGACGACAGAAGTCCGGCCAAAGATGCTGCTTTCGTTCATAAGGAAAAACTTCGACTGCTCTGCATGCTTTGGCGTGATCGGCCAATTGCTGGGAAAGCGGTTTGCAGTGGATGCGCCAAAGTCCATCACAACACATCCTTCACCACTGACGAACTCATCAAGAGCCCTAAGAAGCGTCAATGCTTTGGTAGGATTGGTCGACTGTGGATCTGTCCTCATAAAACGTTGAACTTTGATGATCTCAAGGCTTGCCAGAACCGGATTCCCAACAAGGGAGTGGACGGGTTCAACGAGAACAGATTTTGCTGGTATTGCAGACGAGCCGGTGGACCTTCCTTTTGCCAAGAGCGCAACCACAGGGTCACAATTGAAACACATTGCCACGTCATGACTGGAAGACCTAACATAGAAAGAGCAGATGTGTTGGCGGCCTTGAAGCAGCTCGAAATATCGATATGTCCACATCTACGGCTATGCGACCAATTCGTCTCAAGCCTGTACGACCGTAATTGTGGGCAAATCTCGGGCACTGTCTGCGCCAGGCCTTACCGGTGCTACAACTGCCTAAGGCGGAAATGCCCGTCCTGCGATACGGAATTTTTCTTCTACTTGTTCAAAGGATCATGTGCCTCACCGCCACGTCTCGTTGTTGCCACGAAACGCTTTTTTGGATTCTTCCAGGACGTTGCAGATCCCAGATGGACTTCCCAATTGGTTCGACCACAAGATGTGCCATTACTAGAGACGAGTTGGGAACTCTGTGACGCGAGACTAATGAATGAAGAGAGTAAGCAAAGGTTTCAGATGGCTTCCAGTCCTATTGGCAGGCTTGATAATATACGGATTCCGGATCTGAGAGGAAAAACATCTGTAGCTGCTGCGGCTGCACTAAAAAGGCCGAGCGATAAGTAGGCTTGCGATTCAGGTACGTACGAGCTTTAGGCCGATAAAAGCAAAATCTAACATTGCTTTGCCTTCAAGCGGACCTTGGTTTGAAGAGTGTCTTCAGTGCGTGGGATAGGAGAAGTTTTGCGAATGCAAAGCAAGGTGTTTCCGGACGTTGTTTTCACTGCAAGCGGAAAGTCATTTGAGATTGAGTACTGAGGATGGCGTTCATCACTTTCCTATCCAGGAAAGAACGGGTTACAGTAACCCGTAACTTGGCGATCCAGTTTATATTTCCTGTTCCACTTGCGAGGTTTTCCCCTTGGATAACAAGACAGATATCGAGGTTTACATCCAAATACTGATTTACATCCATTACCATCTGGATTCGCCAAGCCATTCAATGAGTAATACAAATGATGTATACGTCATAGGCGTGCTTTCGATGCAAACATTCCACAACCTCCGCATCCAAAGTACGACCATTTATTCTTCGACCCTCTTCGGCCCGTGTTGGAGATTATTGTGACAGAATGCAAGAGTTGCGCTGCTAGGGCAATCCCTTTATGTCCTTTTTTGACTCGTCTGTCATTTCTTTCCGTTCAAGATATGTCTCTTTCATCTCGGCTGGCAGCTTCTGGAATCTGCCTATAGGCCCACTGCCCTGATCTGAATACTGCAAGCTCTTAAAGGCATATTTCCACCTAACATCTTGGCGGGATCTAGCCGTTCTACTGCTACAATGATGTCCACATGGCGAGCAATCGATCTTGAACCCGCCTTCTTCTACCCGAGATAAAGGTATAAAGACCGAGGCGAGCATCCAATGCCGCTCAAAGTGCTCTGAGCTTACCATCCGGCCCACCCATTGGATGCAAGGAGCCAGAACATGAGCAATCTTTACCTCATAATCTTCATTGTCAACTCCTTGAGCATGGAAGCATTGCTCGTCTTTGGATTGTAGCCGCCACGCTCTCGGCCTGGTGAAACGCTTGACCTTGTTCTTCGTGACTGCTCCCGAAATTGAATTAGCAGTCCCCAACCTTTCACCGTCAATAGTGTTGATTTAACAGGCACGCTAATATTGGTGACGAGAAACTTAGACGGGGGCAGGGCTAAACATCCAACATTGCCATATGTCTTCTAATGTATGTCAGTATTTGTTCGGCATGGTCTTGGTAAGCTTGGAGATTTAAGGTGGGAAGGTTCGTTGGTCAGTGTGACTGGAAGATGGTGCTTTTCGGGTTTCGACATCTTGACTCTTCCTCGAAGGGGCCTGCTTTTCGTCGAAGCAACCCTGGCCCCCTTCCCTGCCCCACTAACCCCCACCTCACCCGTTGGTGGGCCATACCATCCCCTACACCCCTTGCTTACGTTCCCTAAAACCAAAAATCTGAGACCCCAAGGCGCGGGATCACTGAAACGAGAGAACAAAGACGCAGCGGAAGGAGCTGGAGCAAGATGGAGGGGTGGGAAGAAACGAGTGAATATGAAAGGCAAGCAGAGGTGGGAGGGAATATGGAAGGGGGAATGCAAGCAAGCCAAGGTTGGAAAATGGGGGAAATGGGAGAGTGAGGGGGCGAAGATGGTTGGGTATGAACATGCCCGAGGGTTTGTTTTCCGTCATGTTCGCTGCATCTCCTGTCTATCCCCTTCTCCGCCTCTTCCTGTTGCTGTTCCTGTTGCTGCTCCTGCCCTTTCCTTTCTACTCCTCACCCATCTAGAACCACGATCCCCCCTTTCTCGATAACAGAGACTCTCAAAGACAGTCACCCTCAAACACATCCCCTCTTTTTTTTAAAACCAATAATCAAAAGAAATTTTCTTCTTCAAGAAACCCCACCTCTCCCACGGAATGCCTCCTCTCAAATAACACCCCGCCCCCAGCCAAGAAAACCCTCGCCTCAGCAACCATCATTACCCAGACACCACCCCCCCCCCCACCTCAAAAACCTCCTATTCCCAAAAACCCACTTCGCCCCCCCAAAAATCCGTTCCTCAAAACAGAAAACCCCCCCGCCCCTTCCCATTTACCAAAAAACCCCCCTTCCCTTTCACTTAGGATCAAGCCACAACATCAGCACCATGTCCCGATTCTTCCTCTCAAAAGCAGAACTCAGAACCCAGAACCCAGACCCAGAACATAACAACAACCGAAAGAAAGAAAGATAGATAAGATAGAAACCCCCCCCCCTTTCCCCTTCCCCCTCTCGCCTTTCTATTCCGCTCAACTCCCCCCCTCTTCAAAAAAAACCCTCCCATTCCTTCACCTCAACATCTCCTTCTCCTTATTTCGTACCAACTTCTCAAATCATCACTCTTTACAATCAAATCAAACAGCAACGCAGAAAGAAATTTGATTCGTTGAGGGGAGTGGGTAGAGGGGGCGGTGCGGTGAGCGGGGGGGAGGGGAGGCGAGATAGATGAGGTGAGGTGAGTAGAGGGGTTGGGGAGCGCGGAGGTGGATAGAGGGGGTGAGAGGATCAAGAAAGATGAGGAAGTTATTGGTTTTTGTAACGGGTTTTTGTAAAGAGGGGATGGATTACAGTGAGTGACTTGGGTTATGCGTCGAGGCTCGTTTGTCGGTGATGGGGTTTCTGGTCTGTGGTCTGCGTCTGGGAATGGTCTGATGGGAGCTTTCAGGTTTTTCGGACTTATGGTTCGGAATGGGGGTCGTGTGATTGAATGGGGTGAGTGGGATTGTATTGTTCAAGATCAAGGTGATGGGTGGGAGCAAAGGGCCATTCGCGATCTGAGTTCTCACGGGTGAAAAACAAAGAGGGTAAACCTTGCTGAGATCCTGACGCGACTGGGTATAGCATATGTACATTGATTGTTAAACCACTCAGACCGATAAAGAAAGTGGTATCAGTGGCATGAACACCTTAAAAACAAACGCCCGCTTAACACTCGTGCCGTGGTATCAGAAACGGGACAGCTTTTGGCAATTGAAGCGACCGTGTTTAGATTTCCACTTGGCGGTTTAGACTCCCATTTGGTGGGTGTTGACCTCCATGTTGGCGGCGGGCTTTGTGCTGGTGCTGTTGCGGGTGCGCATGACGTGGAGAGCGCCGAGGACGGTGGTGGCGGCAAAGAGGATCCTGTGTAGAGGAAAATTGTTAGCGGTTCTGCTTGTATCCATTCTGGGCAATTGCCTCAGTCTCAAGCAATTTTCACTCCCACTCCAGCTGTCCTCTTTTCAGAAGGTGAAAGTGAACGTACCACTCAAACGCGGCAAACACAATGGCGGCAACCATGACATTGCACACATTCCCATAACACAGTATCAAATCATGGTGGAAAACGGCCAGCGCGATGAAGCCGGCAAACCAGAACAGCATGGTCAAGGCGTCAACACCCAAGATGGCGAACTTGTGTGCCAAGCGCGGGAAGTAGATCGGGGAGAGGGCGAGGTAGGGGACGGCGATGAGCAAGGTCCAAACGGAGGTGAAGACGAGGAAGCTGACGCTGTCGGGGGAATAGTTGACGCCGGTGCGGCCATCGTACCAATGTGCGACTGGGTTCCAAAGTTAGTTTGGGGGTTTCTGGAGAGGACAAGGGAGACAAACGATAGCCAGTAAGGCCGAGGGTGATGATGGCGAAGAGGAGCTGGAGAGCGCGCAAGGGGAGAATGAGGTCGACCATTTTGTTGGCGGAGGTGAGTATGTAGTACGGGTAGTAGAGAGATTTGCTGTTCCGACTGAGGGAGGAGTATCTAGGTAGATAGACAAATGCGGCTCAAGGGAAGTAAGTGTAAGAGTCTTTGTTGCGAATGGGACGTCTCTGGTTTTATGATCACGTTCCTATCAATGGAAGAACATGCGAGCAAGCTTCTTGTTAATAAAGGTCAAGGCAATAAAGTCAAGCTACGGAATACATCATGTGGAGAGTCACGATTGCCGTACTGGAGGGAAGTGAATCGTCATGTGGTTGGTTCCCTCCTTGCAGACGCGGCAGGTTCTTTCCTCTTCTAGGGGATCCGCATATCACTCTATTGTCCATTATGATTGAATGGGAATAGGTGCCCTTGATCAATCAAGTTTTACGAGTGTCACAGGTTCCCTGGCAAATTGGGTGAAGCTTCGACAAATCGACACGAATGCTAATGCAGGGAATGAAGAAGCTTCGGCAATTCACGTCATAGAGTGCCTTATGTCATCTGCAACAGCCACTGAGATCCCTGTCAAAGCCACACGTTCGCGTCTTGTGCGCGTCTTCCTTCACCCGTTTGAAAGGCCTTACGTAGTATGACGCAGTTTTGCCATTGGCGTGCTTGGCATTGTTGAGATGCGTAAACCAATTGAAAGATGTCTGGTCAGCGCCCTACCGTAGTAGAACTGTAGACAACTCTAGTGGTGGCTCATGTTTGGATGATTCGAGGCCAATGGCCCTGATGGGACGAAAGCTGTTTCGGTTTCGAGATATAGCCTGTGTATGTGTAGTGTGTACGATGTACTCCGTAGGTAAGGTCGAACAATCCAGGAGCCAATGACTCTTCTACCGCAGTTGTGCAACAACGAAGGGTGAGACGGATACTACAAACCCCATTGTCATCTTCCCTGAAAGTGAACATTCTCAAACCTTCACCTAATGTAGTTTCGCTGTTACCTTTGATAACCTTATCCATTCATCAATGTGAGATGCTCGATTCCACAGTCACACGCTTGCCCAGCACGATTCTTTCCTAGTTGAAGCATTATCTGTTTTCCAATGGGCGTTTCCCGTTCTCCATTCGTATTGTTCACTCGTATTCTTCCCATCTCCATTACAACCCCTCTACCGACAAACCTCCTTGAACCGACAAGATCCATCGAGTGGAGAAACGGCAATCGCTATCCAGTCTTGTTCATGCTGCCGAACCAGCGACTTCCGCCGGACTTTATCAAGTTTTCGACAGCATGTCCTACGGGTTGACTTCTGAAACATCAAGAAGAGTCGAACTATGTCTTGGCTGGCCCTTATCATGACACGCCTCTGTTTGCGACCACGCTGAAGACGGAGATCGTATGTTGTTCGAAGATTCGGAGAATGCCAAGATAGCAGAACGTCTGATTGTGCCTGTTCGACCAGGTCATGGGACGGCCAGATCGATGTCTACTTTCGCTTCTACGGCATGAGGTCTGGCAACAAATAGCCTCGCGGCATTCGGTAACACTGTCGAGAGAGTTGAAATGCAGGCGGCGGTTAAGGAGGGGAAAAGTTGGCTTCCTGTTCTTGTTGAAGGGAGGGTGATCTTGTTCATAGGACATCCATCCTTTCGGCTACACCCGTCGTCACTAATCTGATGACACCATCCCCACTAGCAATTCACACATGGCGGGGAGCCTTTCGCGCGCAGAAAGGCCCGCGGGCTTTTCGATACAAATTCAATAAGAGGTACCGTAACAATAAATCGGAATGTTCAAAAGTTCTCCAACACCGTCCTTCTGCTAGTTCTAGACTTCACATCAAGACACAACCTACAAAATGGCTGAAGCTCCACAGCAGAAATTCGAGACCTTGCAATTGCATGCAGGGCACGTATTCCAGTCAATACCAACTGAGCTCTGACTGACGATAATTGCAGTCAAGAGCCGGACAAAGCTACAAACTCCCGCGCAGTTCCAATATATGCTACAACGGTATTAATGCTTCCCCCAGTCTCCCCACTAGAAATATTGAGCCATTGACTTACGAAACTCGTAGAGTTATGTGTTCAACGACAGCGCGCATGGCGCCCGCCTGTTCGGCCTCAAGGAGTTTGGCAACATCTATAGTCGTATCATGAATGTATGCCTCGCGCCCTATCCAGCTTTCCGTGTCACTCAATGACTTATTTGACCCAGCCTACGGTCGACGTCTTCGAAAAGCGAATTGCAGCCCTCGAAGGTGGTGTCGCAGCCGTCGCAGCTTCCTCTGGCCAAGCAGCGCAGTTCATGACCATTGCAGCACTGGCGCACGCAGGTGATAATATAATATCAACGTCAAACCTCTATGGAGGTACGGAAACATGGAACAGGATACCAAACGTCTGCTGAATTGAATACAGGGACCTATAACCAGTTCAAGGTGTTCTTCCCACGTCTGGGAATAACGACAAAATTCGTGAATGGAGACAAGCCAGAGGAGTTTGAGAAATTGATCGACGACAAAACGAAGGCGGTATACCTCGAAAGTATTGGCAATCCAAGATACAACGTGCCCGATATCGAGAACATTGTCAAGGTTGCGCATGCGCATGGGGTGCCCGTCGTGGTATGAAAGACCTTCATTACTGTAGCACCTGCCAAATCAGGACATAAAGCTGAAGACTCGACTTTAGGTGGATAACACCTTTGGCGCGGGTGGCTATTTCTGTCGGCCGATTGACCACGGTGCAGATATTGTCGTACACTCAGCAACCAAGTGGATAGGGGGACACGGTACAACCATTGGAGGTACGTCTCTCATGTGCGCCTCTAAACCAGATGCAAAAGCCGCTAATGGTTAGGTCAGGCGTCATAGTCGACTCTGGAAAATTCGACTGGGGCAAGAATGCAAAACGCTTTCCTCAATTCAACGATCCTTCAGAAGGTTACCACGGCCTCAAGTTCTGGGATACGTTCGGCCCAATTGCATTTGCCATCCGTGTCCGCGTCGAAATACTGCGAGATCTTGGTTCAGCGCTCAATCCCTTTGCTGCTCAGCAACTAATACTGGGTATTGAAACACTTAGTCTGCGGTGCGAGAGGCATGCGTACAACGCATTGAAATTGGCGCAGTGGCTGGAGAAACATGACAACGTGGCCTGGGTGAGCTATCCCGGCCTCGAGAGCCATCAGTCGCACTCGCTGGCAAAGAAATACTTGCCGAGAGGATTTGGAGGTGTGCTCTCCTTTGGGGTGAAGGGTGGTGAGGCAGCAGGGCAACAGGTTGTAGATGGCTTCAAGTTGATATCCAATCTAGCCAAGTATGCTCTCCGACTTCTTCTTCCCCTGTGGAGGCTCTATCTAACCTTTGGCCAGTGTTGGTGACTCCAAGACTCTGGCTATTCACCCCTGGACAACGACGCATGAGCAACTCAGCGACGAGGAAAAGACAAATAGCGGTGTCACGGACGACCTCATCCGTATTTCGGTTGGCACTGAGCACATTGACGATATCATTGAGGACTTTGAGCAATCTTTCGCTGCGAGCAAAGCGGCAAAGCCAGACGCGACAGCAAATGAACACAACTTGGTCGAGAGAGGGAACACAAACGCAGAGGCAACGATGGGTGGCTCTACTTGAGATGGAATTTAATTGCCAGAAGGGTTGGACGAGTTGTACATAAGGGACATTGTTGCGTGTCGACCATAGGTAGCGACAGGTTGAGCAAAAGCATCCGACTCAATCGTTCATGCACTAGGAATGGTCTAAACCAGGTTCGCGTATTGCCGGCAGCAGGCCTCATCTCGACTGAGGATGTTGCAACTGCACTGAAATCGCTTTAGAAGACGGTAATTGAGCTCGACAATGTCAAAGACCATGAATGTGACGACGTTGATGGTCCGGAAAAGGCAATTTGTCTTTTCACATGCCGGTAAGACGTGTCGTCATATCGCGCAGGCATCTTCCAAATCGAAACCTAGATCTTCAGAACATCCATAATGATTTATTAAAGCTATAGTGGATAGACAGCAGGTTGGACTCTTATTCGAACTTATTCTCCGACAAAGATCAGTCTGAATTCTGAAAACACAAGTTGAATTGTAATGAAGCTAGATATGACTCGCGCAAGATCTAGCGGCCTCGGGCGGGCAACTCACCTCATTCAGCTTGAGCCGAGGTAAACTTCGCCGATAGCTCTATCGGGGCTGTCGCTCTTCTCTTTCCCAACCCCGGAGTGGAGTCTTTCCATCTTCCAGTGACTTTTTGATGTCCTCGCGCCGGCCTCTCATACCTAGATTTTACGTGCTGCAAAATTCGTGGTAGGCATCGACACATCTCGACATAGTGCAGTGGCTGACCGTTGCTGGTACTCTGCAGATACCCATACCCATCTCTTTCTGTGCCTCCACAACTATACTACAATCCTTTGCAGGTAGCTCGTCATGGCCTACCTCGAGCGCGCCAAGGAGTTCTACGCTCCCCCTCCTGTGGGCTCGCCCTATTCGGTTCCCCTGCCAGATTCCGAGCAGACTGGACGAAGTCGGGTATACAGACACTGGAGGTTTCAGGGAGAACTTTTGAAGACTTTAGACCCAAATGTGAAGATGCAACACGGTAGTGATGGATCTAGGAAGGCCACTAGGCTGACACCACCTGCAGATCACTACAGCACATCAAATGTTTGAGGCAACAGGTACTACAAGTTTCATTATGGCATGTTGGATCAAGCTGACATCTGTGGAAGCTTGCCGGCAGCCTACACGCAGGTGCCTCGGACACAGACCGTATGATTCAGCAACGAAGACATTTGGGCAGTACCAGTGGATGGACTACGGGACCGTGCAGAAACGACGAGCGAACTTCGGTATGGGCATAGTCGAAGTAAACATGTTGGCAGGAGTCACGGAGCAGAAGTTCGGAGTAGGGCTTTGGTGTGCAAATAGGCCCGAGTGGCAGATAACAGGTACGCGCTGCAAGGACTTTGGGAACGCCCGTTCATTTACCTTTCTAGATTTGGCATGCATGTCACAGTCGTTATACACCATCTCCTTATACGATACATTGGGTCCTTCGGCAACTGAGTATATCATCAATCATGCTACCTTACCCTGCATTGCGACCTCCCTTACTCACATCCCTACGCTGCTTAAGCTCATGTCAAGACTACCTTCGTTGAAAGTCATTATCTCACTCGACCGTCTTGACAATGGCGAAAGGGCTGGTGAATCAAAGCTTGCTGTCCTCAACAATATCGCATCAGAGCTCGGCGTCAAAATATACGACATTTATCAGGTTGAAGCTTTAGGAGCCTCGCTGGGTACCCCGATATTCCATCCTCCTTCTCCTTCGGACATTATTACCATCAACTACACCTCTGGCACCACAGGTCCACCTAAGGGTGTAGTCCTGAAACATTCCGCAGCGGTAGCAGCATCAAGCTGTGCCCTGATTTCGGTTCCGCAGAAACCCTCTGGTGTCTTCCCGTCCTACCTCCCCCTGGCTCATATTTACGAGCGCTTGAGTGAACATGGCGCGCTTTGGGCTGGCGCTGCGATTGGTTACTATCATGGCGACATTCTGGCATTAGTGGATGACCTTAAGCTTCTGCGACCTACAGTGTTCAGCTCTGTTCCTCGCCTGTTTAACCGATTCGGCGGTGCTATCCGTGAGGCCACGGTCGCTCAGCCCGGCGTCAAAGGTGCCTTGTCTAGGCATATCGTATCAACAAAGCTCAAGTCCTTAAATCCTCCAGACCACCCAGCGGCCACAAACAAGCATGCCCTTTACGATCGCATCTGGGGCCGCAAAGTCGCAGCTGCTCTAGGTCTTGAACGTACTGAAGCCATGGTGTCTGGTTCAGCACCCTTAGATCCTACCTTGCACCAGTTCCTCCGTGTTGTACATGGTAACCATTTCCTCCAAGGCTATGGTTTGACGGAAACCTACGCGATCACTTTAGCCCAAATTGAAGGGGATTATTCGGTAGGCAACTGTGGTGCTGTTGCCCCTGTGGTAGAATGTTGTTTAGCCAGTGTGCCTGATATGGATTACCTCGCAACGGATATGCCACAACCCAGGGGCGAGCTGCTCATAAGAGGCAATTCGCTCTTCTCCGGTTACTACAAGGATGAAGGGGAAACGCAGAAATCCATGACGAGCGACGGATGGTTCTGCACAGGAGATATCTGCACCGTCGACGCGCGAGGTAGGTTCCAGATTATCGACAGACGGAAGAACGTCTTGAAGCTGGCGCAAGGAGAGTATATTTCGCCCGAGCGTATTGAAAATGTCTATCTGTCGCACCTGAGCTTCCTATCTCAGGGCTATGTGCACGGCGACTCCGTTCAGACATTCGTGGTGGCCATCTTTGGCGTCATGCCTGATGTTTTCGCGCCTTTCGCAAGCAAGGTTCTGGGGAAAACGATTGCGGCGACTGATACGCAGGCAATTGCAGCCGCTTGCCGGGACCCCAAGGTCAGGAAGGCGGTGCTCAAGGAACTGGATAGGGTGGGAAGGAAGAACAACTTTGCCGGATATGAGCGGGTGAGGAACTGCTATCTATACCTGGAACCGTTTACTATCGACAACGAGCTATTGACGCCGACGTAGGTCCATCCCTTTCACCGCTTTTTCTTGTCGGGTACTGACACACTCTCACCTAGACTCAAGCTCAAGCGTCCTCAAACAGCAAAGAAGTACCGCAAGGAGCTTGATGAGCTATATGCAGAAGCTCTCGAGGAAGAGAAGAAAGGGGGCAAGGCAAAGTTGTGAACTATGCGGTATTATCTTGCTTCATAGTGTGGGCGGCCCTGATGAAAGAGCATCAAGAGTTTAAGCTTCTGACCCAAACCTTCCTCTCCAGCTCAGCCAGGTATTAATGTAGTATATTCGGAATCTATCATGGCGTGGCATAATCTAAGAACAATTGTAGAAGTTGCCCTCAGCGCTCCCTTTCACATGCAACGCCGAGGATCATATGATGCTACATGGCAGGTTCTACTTCTTACTTTGATTTTATAGAGCAAGTGTGGGGCGTAGATAGTTAGTATTCATCATCATCCAGTCCGAGTAAAGAGAAGGGACATGATCACGTCAACCGATGGGGGGCTTCTGGCAAGTTGCCTCGGCTCGTCCCCACATACAGTATCATGCATGCCCTGATGTAAATACCTGAAAGCAGCCGTGTCGAAACGGCAGTGTCAACGCTTCACTCGCTCCTCCAAAAAATTCACAGAAAGATAAATTCATCCGTCCTTACTCCTTAAGCACCACCGTCATCAGTCAGCAACGCAATACGCAGTTGGCACGAACCCACCCCCCGTTCGCTCCCTACTTCAAGTCACCGACAATGGCTCAATCATCCAGCACCACCGCCCCGACAGCCCCTACAATCTCCGCCGCCCAGCAGGGTGACAATATCGCACATGCTCTTGCCGGAGCTGGGGGCGGGCTGCTGTCCATGACCCTGACGTCAGTTCCGCCCCGCCATTCCCCCGCTCTCTGTTTTACTGATTTCTCCTGCATAGCTATCCCTTAATCACGCTCTCTACCCGCGCCCAAGTTGAGTCGAAGCGCGCTCATTCATCCACTCTTGATGCTGTCCGCCGCATAGTCCAGCGGGAAGGGATCTCGGGGTTATATTCAGGATTGGACTCGGCGCTCTTTGGCATTAGCGTTACGAATTTCGTGTACTATTACTGTACTCCTCTCTTCTTACATATAACATCAGGAACCATGCTCTCTTAAGGGCACCAAATGCTAATCGAATCCCAGGGTACGAATGGACCCGCGCCGCCTTCGAACGCGCCGCAATCCGCGCCGGCCGCGCCTCCAAAAAACTCACAACCGTCGAATCCATGATCGCCGGCGCCCTCGCCGGCAGCGCAACCGTACTGCTGACGAATCCAATCTGGGTCGTCAATACCCGCATGACAGCTAGGCAAAACAACACCGAGGAAACACTCCCGGGCAGCAAACCCACAAAGAAACCCTCCACATTAGCCACAGTGGTGAGGCTTTTCAGGGAGGAGGGCCCGACGGCGTTGTTTGCGGGAGTGTTACCAGCGCTGGTACTGGTGATTAATCCGATATTGCAGTATACGATTTTTGAACAGTTGAGGAATGTGCTCGAGAAGAGGAGGAGGGTTTTACCTCGGGATATTTTTCTGTTAGGGGCGTTGGGGAAGCTGGCGGCGACGAGTATCACGTACCCGTATATCACGGTAAAGAGTCGGATGCATGTCGCAAGCAGCGACAGCCCCAAGGATAACATGATTGAAAGTCTGAGAAGAATTGTCAGGGAAGAAGGATGGAAGGGATTGTATAAAGGTTGGTTTACCCCTTTTTCTTCTTCTGGACCGAACCGATCTAATTGGGAATGTAGGCATCGGACCAAAAGTCACTCAGTCCGTCATCACGGCCGCTTTTCTATTTGCGTTCAAAGACGCACTCTACGATCTGAGCGTGCAGATGAGGACGAAGGTGCCTGCCAAGCTGCCGTTGAAAAAGTGATGGGTTTTGGGTGTGGGTTTGGGCGTGTGCGTTGGAACTTGGGGGAGAGAGGGGTTAGGGGAGTTGTATATATGTATCTCTAGCATGATGTGAATACGTACAAACGTCTCTTTTCCTATTCTTTCGATCAAGCGGGAAATATTCCTCATTCCCACCTTTTCTCCACCACCACCACACCACTTCCCCCCCCAACCTTTTTTTTCAGTCCCCACCCCAAACCCACGCCCTCTCAAACCCCAAAAATCCGCAACCCGTGAAAACCCAACCCCAAACAAAAACATCCCTTAAACCCTACAGTACATAACCCTTTTTTACCCCCCGAAAACAGCCCGAACCCCCCCATCTCCCTTGATCCTCCTCAGCCCCCTCCCCTCGACCCGACCCAACCTAATCCAACCTAACCTATTCAAATAGGTATGTATATTTGATCACGGCACCTGTTGGATTTTGGAAACTCGTCTTTCTTTTTTTTTTTTTTCTGAGACGGAATATTTCTGCGGGGGGGTTGGGAGTGGGTAAGATGGAGATTACTGTAGTGGAGATTTGGGGGAGTCGGGAAAGTCTCAAGGTTGAGTGTTGGGACTCGGATGTGTTGATGGAGGTGGTGGTTGACATTCGGTATTTGGACCAGGATAAAAAGTAATGATTTTCATGAGGCTGGCATGTGAGGATTGAAATTCGATTCGTTTGCAAGACCTTGATTTTTTTTGGCATTCGTAAAGTTCAGGAATATCGAATCCTCCACATGGAAGATGAAGAATCCATTCCACATCATCCTATCGTCATCCTATCATACATCACACTACCCTCGCCCCCCCACCCCCCCTTTCCTCCTGCAGAAAATCCACCCCCTACTCACCCCCACACGCCAGACACCCACACCACCACTCATGCTCCCCTCCACCCCTGCTCACCCCTTGCAACCGCTGATACACCTGATCATCCTCCAGCATCGCCCTCCTCTCCTGCAAAATCGCCTTCTTCTCCGCAGCCGTAGCGAGACGGCTCACCTCGACCTCAGGCGTTAGCTGGCCGAACCCAACGCCGTTTCCGATTGTCGTCCTAGCCCATCGTGCGTACGGACCTCGGTAACGAGGCCCTTGGCCGACCCCGTATCTCCGGTGGACTTTTAGCTCGTGGGAGTCAAGGCGTTCGTTGCTCGCTAGGATTCCTTCTACACCGGGGTTCTCGTCGTCCTCGGCTGGGTCGACGGCGGGGACGAATTCGATGGGCATTGTTTTCTTAATGAAGACTTCCTCGTCCTCGTCGTCGTCTCCGTCGGTTGCCTCGGGGCCTATGGGCGCACTGGAAAGTACGTGCACCACTCCTGCAGCGTCTCCGACTAGCAGATTGGTAAAGTCGGGTGAAAAGGCTCCGTTTTGGACACCGGCGCCTATTTGGGCAACGTCTCGGACGAGAGCGTTTTCTGGAGCGCGAAGGACATCCCATTCCTTGATCATTCCATCAGAAGATCCAGTGAACAAGCTGTTGCCATGCTCATCCCAGGTGGTCAACATAACTCCAGCATCTTGTTCCTCCCGACAGTAGTCAGGGTCCAAGTCCATCAGAGGAATGCCGTGCTGTAGACGATGTAGATGTTGATTGGGCTTCCGGAAATCCCACACGTAGATGCTGCCATCAGTGCAACTAGCAGTGATGTAATTGGAATTCTGAGGGTGGAAGGTAATATCATGGATATCTACGGCAGTGCACTCATACTCCATGGCAGATGAGTTTGAGCTCCGGAGATCCCAGCTACGGACCACAGTCTTGGTAGTTTGTCGATTTGTGAGTAGACCCTTTCCAGCAGCGCCGCCGGTTGCAAACAAGTTGAGGACTGGATGCCAGGCAATTGAATGCACACTTTGGCTCGAAGGAGAGACCTTTATCGGTTGCATTTGGTTCAGGTCGAACAGGCATAAATGCCCTTCGCGGGCTGGAGGGGGCCCCTCATGTCCTTGCCACTGCTGAAAACCAACTAGCAACAGATGATTCGTTAAAGAAGTGAGACCCCATCGGATACATTCGGGGTAGATTTCCCAGCTTCGTTTCTGTTGAGCACGGGAGGACGAGAAGCCCACCCAGTCATCTCCCACGTCCTCGTATGAGCCCTCACAGCTGGGGAAATATACCCGGATAGAGTTATCGATGGTCTTCGAAGCAGTAGCAAACACTCCCTCATATGCCTTGCAAACTTCCAGGCTGGTGACGTGGTCCTCTTGATGAAGTGTATCCAGACACGTTCGTCGACTCACATCCCAAACCTTAACCGTTGAATCATGGCTAGCAGTGTACAGTTTGCTTCCGTCCGTTGAGAATTGTACCGATGTTACAGTTTTGTAAAGCATGGGATCTAGCACGTTGTACAACTCTTCGGTAGTATGTGAAACAGTGGGCATATTTGCAGTGTGTGGCCTTGCCACTCGATGATCAGGTAGCTCTTGAAGTTTGTTCGTGATCAAATCTCCCAAAAGCAGATTACAGGACCGGTTGTATTGCTGGTCTTCAGGGTTGACGTGAGCGGCAGCTCCTGCAGCGTATGTGACTGACTCTGGCCCCCATGCGCAGGCGACGACATCGCCGGAAGCTCCTCTCCATGACCGCCAAGGACGTAACATCTTCGATATGAAGCTCTTAGTCTCATTCATTGTGTTCAATCCAAGCTCACGACGTCGAAGTGTCGACGATATTGAGCGATGCGAAATCTGGGCCGGTTCGACAACAGCGTGTTCAACTCTCTTGAATCCAGGTTTAGCAGCTGCAGTCTGATTCTGCAAGTCTGTCAAGAATGAAAGCACATCATCATCATCCCTACCCGGATGTGTATTTTTGAGGTTTGCTTGAACACGGGGTGGATACGGTCCTGTTCCCTGTCTGGCAATACCAATACTGTCCGAGAGTGCTTTGCACTCTTCGTGACTAAAATCAACGTGTTTGAGGCGACCATGCTCATCTGCCACCGTACAGGGGTTGATGTTCGATTCAACGTAGGGACGAGCTATTCTAAGATCATGTAATACCAGACCGGCAGCTACATACGCTAATAGTGGATCGTGAGCTGTAGGCAGCGCGATTTTTGGGTTTGACAAAGAATCAGATGTCGAGCCCTCGATTCTTCCGTGTTGCTCTTCTATCTGACTCGGAATTTGTCCCATGTCGATGGCAGTATTGAATGAGAACGGAGTCGAGGGTTGTATATTGCTTGCGTCTGAACTGGTTTTGCTATGCACTACAATACCAGAGATCACAGTGTCAGCTTGCTGGTAGCTATATTTTTATCATGGTTGGTAAGGTTATGAATCGACACCACTCACCTTGTCTTGCACTCTGGCTTAAGATACCACTTGTAGACCTGTGCAATGCTCTGGACCGCAATGATGTTCCTTGTTTCAGCGAACGAGCAATGTGATTGTTACGGCGGTTGAGACCGTTCACACCGGAGGTGTTTGTTTTCGTACGGTGATCTTGACGAGAGCTATGGTAGGGCATAAGCGGTTGTTCAGTTTTCCGAATCGATTCATCGACTGGAATTCGTAAGTCAAATGCTTGACCCGGTGATAACGTTGCTCGGGAAATGATGCACGTCCGCAAATCTACCGCTTCCTCTTCTTGCTCGCCTTTGTAAACATAGCGAGAGTTCAATAACTGCTGACGGTCATTTCGTTGCATATCACCTTGCTCCCGCGGTGCGTCAGAGCTACAGTGTTCCGCGGCTGTCACAATATCATTGGCCTTCGACGTATGCCCTTGGTCCTCCCACGATCTGACAAGCTCCGATGTTGTGTCAACATGCTCCAGAGCTGGTCGCTGGCGAGCAATATGAGAGACATCAAGATTCACCCCTAGCTCACGCCCCATTAATACTGGAGAAAGCGTCATGGAATAGCTCGACGCAGGACGTGACTCTCTCGTGTTGGCCTTGGGCCAATGTTTTAAGGATTGTAGCTGACTTACGCCAGCCTTGATAAATAAATCTTTACGAGATCGATGTTGCGGATATCCATAATCAAAGCCATTGCCATCAGAGATCTTACTTATCATTGACGATTGAGAGTCGGGACTTGATGAACGACTATCACCGGCGGTACTATAACGTGATGAGACGTGATCTACGGCCCCTTTGACAAGGGAATCGTGTTCCCATTCGTTCGGTATAGATTTCAGAGCGGAAGATTCAATCACACTGTCCGTATTGACAGTTGTGGAGACCTTGGGACTCCCGTGACCAACCTTAGCCTTCGATGCTCGAATGGCGGAACCCTCGACAAAAGGACTCCGCTTAACGTCATGAAATGCAGGAGGCGGAGCGAGTGGAACACTTTCAATGTCGTATATGACTGGATCAGGGTCTTTGATCTTCGCCTCCCTTTTCTGCGAGAAGATTCCCCGAAACGGTGTAGTATGACGTGGCATACAACGTACCTTCTTCACCTTTCCACCCGAGTTTCTGTGGCTTGACTCACTTAATACTGATGGCCCATGATGCGACCCCACGGACGCCGCCACCAGAGCAGGAGAGGGACACGACTCCCCTGGACCAAGCAGTGACATATCATACGACGTTGGTGCACTGGTGGAGATATGGAGACGCTCGAGGTTCTCATCCCCTGTCAATTCTCTCTCTGGTTTCGAGCAGTGAAGGGTCAGTAGAGAAGCCTTGGAGTTTGGTTCTTGACCTTGGAAGGGATTACTGCGAGAATTTGGCTGATGCTTCTTATAGACAAGGAGAGCTTCTTGACCAAACGTGTCCTCTACAGTTCTCTTTATCATCTTCTTCTGCCGACGATCTAGATGATAATTACTTTCTTTTAAGAACATCCGAAAATCATAATCAGCCACCTTCCTCACAACCTATAATGACGGTTTAGAACGGTTATCCGCAACAACTTGCTGATAGAATTTGGGAGCTTACGGTCTTGGCAATTGAAATCAACTTGCCTTCGGGAAGCAGACCTTTACGGCCTTCTATTGCAGCTTCGAGTATGGGGTAAATAATTTCTTGTAAGGTTTCGGCTAGAGTCGTATCATTGCTATAAGATAAGAAGAGGGCATCCTCGAGACTTTTCCTCGACAGTTTCTGCCTTTTTACATCTTTGTCTGCAAGACTTGAAAGTCCCCAAAGGCTGTCTTCTGGCTTGTTTCTTTTCAGAAGAACTTCTGATGGGGTTTGATATACACTTGAGGTTAAATCATTCACTTCGTGTGCGTCGGAGTCTCCGAACGATCCCAAGCGAGGAAGAGAACGCCGAGATACCTTGAATATGCCCTGCGATGTTGGTGGTTCACTATATCGACTCTTGTTCTGCGACGAGACCTTATTCCTCTCCTTGATAGGACTTCGTCCAGCCCTGAGAGCGGGTACATCGTCACGGCTCTCTCGTCTACACTTTCGATAAGGGTGGATACCCGGGGCACTTTCATGAGGTCCCCCCCTCTTCCTCTTTGGCGTTGATCTGTCATGCAGTGTCTGATATGAAGGATATTCATCGTTCACAGGGTGAAAGGTGGCAGAGCTGTTCACTTGAGACCTTCTTGGGTTTCCCAACGTCATCAGATCAGATTCCGAGAGATCTGGGGGGCTACCTTGCTCAGGATACTGGGATATGCCTGCCTTTCTGGGTATTGTCATGTTCGGTCGTGGTTGATCTCGTTGCAGTTTGCCTGCCGCATCTTGCGACAGCGAAGGCTTTTGGAAGTGCTGGGCACTCACGAAATTTTTCGTACCAAATATAGAGACAGTCGTGGGCCCGGCATGTGGGAACAATGAATTTATTGGTGAACTGGAATCCTCGGTTTCTGAAACAGATTCACCTAATCCAGAGTCGGCGGCATTGGGGTGTGGCTTTGGGAGACCAGTATCACCAACATGCGAAGATATACCCTGGGGCACGTCGTTGTGGCTGTTCTGTTTGTACACTGAGTTTGACGATAGGATCTCCGGGGCGAAAAAGGCTCTCGTGGCAGCTTTTGCTGGACCCGACATCCCCCTACCCAAGTCGATATCATCCTGCTTCAACTGTGACGACAAGCTGCCCTGGTGACCCTGTACTGAGTGGACTGACTCCAGACCGAACGCTTGCTCTAGGTATCGGGACGCAGCATGCTGGGCTCTCGACGCCGCTAACCTTAAATTCTCAAAGTCGGGGTCAACGCCCTGTTCAGTTCCAGCTGTGAGGTCCACAATATCCCAGAAAGCACTGGTATTTGCCATACTGAGTTGGGTATGCAACTTATTGGCTCCAAAGCGTCGTGCAAAAGTGGTTTTCAAGTAGTTGGTACTAGGATCAAACAAGCCATGACTGTTGGGAGAGGAGAAAACTTCCGTGTGTGGTATTGGCTTCACAAGCCACTAGGCAGCGTCAGTAGTGAACTTCATAATGGAATGTTGGTGAATGGGAGCTCACACAGTGACAGTATTGTTTGAATCTGCAAATTGCTTGCCTCCCCACGATATGGCAAGAGAAGGGCTTCCATTCTTGTGATATTATGAAGAGTTACTGAGCCTTTGAGAAAGACTACGCGTGATTTAGATATCAATTCCTACCTCAACGATATTATCATCACAAGTCTAGAATTAAGAAGCTATTTCGCGTTGATCTGAAGTCTGAAATCAGTAGAACGGAATAATGATTAACCGAAAGCGACACCCAAATATTTGGATAGAGCCTCAAAGTTAAGGCCAATAACGTTTAAGTACATGATTTCCGAGACGACCTCAGGGTGGATCGTGGTGGTAAAGGCTGAAGATTCTCCATTGCTACGAAGTAGGTTCAGCCAGGAAACGTTCTCTCTCACAACCTTGCACTGTCACTAGCTCCTGTCTGGATTCTGCAGTCTGTACATGAACGTGATGCTTGAGCTTGCAGATCAGCTCTTGCTGCTGAACCATCCCGACACTGTTTAGACGCCATTCTCTCTGCGGATCCTCATTGAGACTTCGAATTGAGGAAGCAACTATCAGCATTTTCAATCTCAGCCCAGGAGATGCTTCGGCATACATGCATGGGGTCCAGAGCCGAAAGCGAAGAACAACAGGTCCATCTAGGCTTTCCGCTCGCTGAAAACCACGACTTACCGCTCGGGAATAGATTTTGGGGGCCTCGAAAAGACCTCTGAGTTGAAGCGTTGGGCCCGAGCATTTATATCCTGACTCTAGATGCGAGGCTGTAGGCGTTACCGACCTTTTCTTTACCCATTATAGTAGGTCTCATCCTAAACGAAAAGAGATTCATCTGCGTGCTCTTTCGTCCAGGAACTCAATTGAGACGGGCAAAGGAGAGACTATGGACAAAGTTCAGTTGGAAGTCTTTTGACTGATATCTCGAACCTACCTTTCGAAAAAGGGAACTGATGCCGTAAATGATATCTACAGCCTCAGGGGTCTTGGATAGGAACATTGTTCGGTCCTAGGCCAATGGCCCCAGCTCTTCATGATGACGGTTACGGTCCAGTGGGCTGTGACCCCCCCCAGTATTGAAGAGACGCCAACACAAACGGCCGGGTATATCTTCCCTGTCCATAGTTGAGCAAGGAGAGGTAGTCTATCATAGCTCCTTAAATGACAGAATGCGACCAGCTATGACTGGTTGACAAGAGGGGATAAATGTATGGCCTGCGGCTATCATAATTCGAATAGATTGATAATGAGATATCTCTATCTCTATCGACTCAGAACGCGGATTTGCGACCCATCTTTCAGTCGTATATGAAACCATCAACTACCATCGCGCTACCCTGGGCACCAAAAACAGATGCAGGTCCATGTGGTATTGAGCCTTGTTCCACTTGAGGATGTTCTCACGAGCTATCTTAGCAAGACGGCTAAGGTACGACTACTGAATATTCAACCAACCTGGACCCACTCGAATATTCCATTTTCAGTTGGCCGTCCTTGTCGCTGAGGCCAGGGCACGTCTCTTCCTCCTCGATGATTTATCTCATGATATTGACCGTCTGTGAAGCTACAGTGTTTAAAGACGAGACATGACAAGGATCCCATAGCGCTAGCCATATTGTATTCTCTTCTCGTGCCGTGTCAGTGACGTGCTTTCAAATACCTCACCGTTTCGTCTTGCCCTCTTTCACTTCTACATTCCCACTATCCGTTTCTCCTTCTATAAATCGTCCAGCTTTCAGCTGCGGGGTTTATGATCTATACCCATCTCAGTATTTCAAGCTCTCCAATCCTCTTTGAGCTTGTTAAAGTATATTCAAGGTATCTGCTTCCCTTATCAAAGCGATGGTCTCCTTCATCGTCCTCAGCCCTAAGATGTCTTGCGTTCTTTGATCATAGCGCTTTTGCTTTCGTTCTACTTCTTTTACCAATCCATCTACCCTATGACCAAAAATCCTCTGGCCGAGTACCCTGGACTATTCTTTGCCAAGTTCACCAACTCGTAAGACCTCTACCATGCTTTTGAAAGGTGCACCCAGACGTCTTCCATTGCCATGAGAAGTAGCGTAAGTCTTTTGCTTTATCAATATGGCCTCGTTCGACACCGGCAACATCTAGGTAATTTTGTCCGCTATGCTCCTAATCGTCTGCTCGAGAACACAAATCTTGGAATGAGAGGAATCTCCATCAGATCTGACCAGCATCTACTTAGCTATTCTGACGTTACAAGACATATCTACAGGGCAGGAACCTCGGGTATTCAGAATCTTACGGACCGTTGTGAGTGCCTGGATGGCTAGTGGCTTTAGTTGCTTCGTGACGTTGACGACGCTTTAGCAATTGCTTACGCCGACGTTGCACCTTTTAGTTTTTGTTTTTTTACCAGATATGATTGGTTCTGGGTTGCTTTGGTTGCAGAAGAATCTTCTCCGGGGAGGTAATCGAATTCACGTGCTTAGACAACTTTTTATCCAAATGGAAGCATATGCCTTCAGTCTGTTCTTTGCCCGAGTAAGAATATGCGATATATCTTCTACTTGAAGCTCTACTTTCCAGTAAAACAACCTTGACATGCAGCATATCGTCTAAGCTAGGGTTGCTACTCAATTTTAATGACTGCGATAGAACGAGGCAACTTTTTCTCTAAGAGGTCTGGTCACTGAACGGGTTGCACCATGTACACATAAAGAAAGGCCTTATTTAACTTTCAATCCATATTAAGGAATATGGTTTCAATCGACTTATCGCTAGAGTAAAACACTGAGAGCATGCAATCGTTTATCAAATAGGGTTCTCTCACACCGAAGTCTTTCGGTTGCAAATGTGAATTGTAATGAAAGCCGTTTATATACATATGTACTACCAGAAAATCTGTTAAGGTAGTTGTGATTGTGCTTGTGTCGGTCCGTCCTTCATGCAGACGCGCGTCGATAGTAAAGCTGTTCTTTGTGCACCAGATCGGATTGTGATTTCTTTTCTTCGAATTTTTCACCCGCTGGTGGAAATCTTGTGCTTCGATAGTAGCTTGGTCTCCTTCCACTTGGCCGGATCTTCTATCGCTCGGCCGGCCTTCAGTAAGATTACTCTACCTCTGCCTATTGTTCAGTTTTCTATATTTCGACTCTTGCCGGTTAGTACATCTTACACTGTCGGACCAGTTCTCGACCTCTCTGGTCCCATCTTTCTCTTCCGCCGGCGTCTACGTTCCAACCCTACCACAGCTTCAAACATCTGATGGAACGTATCTAAGTCATTTGTAGCCCATTTCTCCATTAGTTGTAACTTAGCAGTGAAGTCACGAAGATGATACCCCTCTGGCCAGATGTTTTGCGAGCTCTGGAACTTTCGGATCTGCCCCATATTCCAGTAGCACATTTACTACTGGTGCTGATGAATTCGAAAAGGCTGCTGCAAAAGAAGAAGTTCCATCGAAATCCAAATTCGCTCCGGCTTTTAGAAGCAAAGAAACTAGAGCCGCATCATCAAGTAGAATCGCTCGCCCTAGCATCTTGCCCAAGGTACTGGGATGAAAATATGACCTGTAAATCAGAACTACTTGAACGAGTTCAAGGGGGAGGGGGTCCATCGAGTCGTTGCTCGGTACGACCGGAGGCATAAGGACGTCCAAACCGCTCAATGGTTTACTTGGAGTGGTCCACTCATGGCCGCTTATTAGATGTTCAAGCGCTAAGTCCGCTGAGTACGCCCCTCTTGAAAGTAGCAAACTTATCATCACGAGGTCCTGCATGGCTAAGGCAATCCGAAGTGGTGCGCTCAAGGTAACCCCCTCCTGCTCTTCTCTAAAGAAGTCTTTTACTCCATTATTTTCTCTTTCTCGTCGTCTTGTGCATGCAGAATATCGCCAGTGTTCACATCTGTGCCTGAATCTAACAGAGTCTAAACAACACGTGCACGTCACGACGTGTAAGTCCAACGCGGGTAGCGAAGACTAAGGCGAAGCGATTGGCAATCCATGGACTTTCTTTCAATCGCTGGTGCCAGGTCAGCCGGTGTCTTGATATTCCAGAGCACTCAGGGATGTCCATCAAATTCCCTAGCCCATTTCTAAGAAAACTGATGATGTTTTGGAGCAATTTATCCGTTTGGTCAGCACGAATCGCATGCTTATACGAGCAATCCATGGCATATGCAAAGAAAGGATGCGGCTTTTGAACCATCCCTTTCCTTTTCTGCCCATCAGAGTGCGCAAAATTATAAGTCTGTCTTGGTCTCAGTCCGACTGTTGTTCCAGAAAATTCGGTTACCATGTCAAAGGAGCCTCCGTAACCCAAACACCAGAAGTAAGTGAGACATGTCTCTGTCAAGTAAGCATGTGATTCACGTTCCTGAAAACCAGTCATCTGGAACTCTGGTTTCAACATGTCGGATACCAGATAGTCCTCCACAGTCTTATGCGCGAGACACAGCTCTTGTGTGTCCGCGGAGAAAGTAACAACGCTTGAACAGATGCCTAAAAGGTCATCCTCTAACAACGTTTCTATTTCGTTAAGCCGCTGATCTCCAGGTCTGATAATGATCGCTTCACCAATCTCAGCCAATATCATAGGACGCTCTGAAAAGGCCAGCCACCGAAGGGCACGGCAGGCTTTCTCGGCCTCGGGATCCTTGTAACATTGGCTAAGATCCTTTCGTACGTCTTGTCTAACCCCTTAGGCATAGAGGTGAGGGCTCGTTTAACGGTAGCCACGCTGGAACACTTGCAGAGAATAGTCAGTTGACAGTCAACCCAGCGGAACCTGGGTATTGTGAGCGCGGTTCATATTGCTTTGGGCAGCATTGGGGGAGACGTACAGTCCTTGCGAACCTTTGATCAAACAGTCCTCAATTTCTCCTTTTAGTTTAGCATTTTTTGAAAATTTCTAAAGCTTTCCCCCACTATCAAGTCTATGTTGTATAAGACGCTTGACATCTGCATCCACCTGAAGTAGGTCGGTCTGGAGTTCCCTCAAAGCATCGTTATAGCATTTCTTCTTCAAGACTTGTTCGATACCGATCTCCTTACGGCTTGTGATAAGCAGATATAGATCCGCTATATCGTTGAGAAATAGTTCCCGGATCCCATCAACATCTATACACTCGTCAAAGGCGTCTATAATTATATAAACAGTTCCAGCGCACTTCAAAGCTTCTGAGAGGGCAACCATTATCTCATCTTCATCCGCTTCACGGGATCCTTGTTGGCAGCTTTCATAGAGAGCCTCGACACTTTCCAATATTATCTTCTCGTATAGTTGTGCAAGTAGTGACAGCAGCATGTCACGTATGCCCCGCTTCTTTTGATCTCCGAAGTTAAAGTAGAAATAGAGAATATGCCTGCTTGGGAAGGCTATACGAAGATCCTCAATGATGGTAGAAGCCAAAATCGTCTTACCACAGCTAGGGATACCATGGAGCCATAAGACCTCCCCAGAGCTCAATTTCTATTGCCCGTACCGGGGATGTTCCGGCAGCCAGCTCCCAGTCGAGGGTTCGTGCTTCTTCCGTGGTAGTTTTATGGTCAATTGACGGGTCTGTTCCGCGCAACCAGAGGAGTATTTTGGCATTGTTACTCTGGCACGTAGCGGATGCTGTTGATTCGGTAAGGTCTACAAGACGCTGTCTGATGTTGTCTGTCAAGGCACTGATTCAGGTTAGCGTTTTTCAAGTTTGTGAATCTGCCATAGTCCCACATTCTATGGTCGACATGTACGGAAATGTGATCTCGTGATTCTGCACTAGATAGCAACACACTACCAAGACTTGTAATGTCCTTTTAGAATAGTCATCCATTCACATCGATTGATGTCTGAGAATAAACCCTCTACCCCTAGAGCCTGAATTTGAGGAACGGGGCTTGTAGAAGTTTAGAACAATTGCAAACTGTTCGGACCTACTGAGTATCAAGCATAGTCGCAAAGCTGAAGGCGGACTTGTGCCGCTCGAGTTCGAGCAGTGTTTCACGCATCTCCTTCTCCTGAAACGGCCATACGATCTTCCCAGCAATCTTCTTCCAACCCTTGCCAAATGTAGCCCTTTTCAAAGCATGGTTCAAGCCCTCCAAGAGGGTCCCGCACTGGTGAAGCTATCCGTTGGGGGAGCGGAGCGCACTTATTGCCGAATCAGCAGGGTTTTTGATACTGATGTCTTCGAGTCGCTGGAGAATATCTTTAAAGCCTTCAAGCTCAGTGGTCACTCGCTCCACGGTAGCACTTCTCTCCTTCGAGCTTCGCGCGTAATCGTAGCAAAAGGTGAGGACAGAGCCTGTCATCTGGAGAATGGCAATGATGCTAGCGGCTTCTCCAAGACCCGCCATAGCTTCCAAATCGAAGTGCTCGAGGATTCAATCGTCAGGCTTGTTAGTGGCTGCAGCCACGTGCGAAATGAAGCTGGTACGGAATCTTCCATATTACACTACGAGCGACTGTAGGACGATACTTGTGTGACCCGACCTTCGAGGGACTCAAGTTTCGCAGGGAGTCTGCAGCGGGTGAGAAGCATCACCGCAAACGCTCCTTCTCAACTGACACAAATAACGTTGTATTTCTTGACGATCACATAGCTGTACTTCCAAATTAGCAATGCTGCTAAGATGCTCATTGTTTTGCCTCGATCAAAACCACTGCAAGTGAATAGGTACAGAGGGACTCTGACCATAGCTCTAGCCATCATTCAAAGAAAGATAAAATATCCTACTTACCTAGCCGCTTGTCGATCTGATTGTTCAGCCTGATTATTTTATCTCCAGTTCCTCTATGTCAAATAATTCTGGATGGAAATCTTGTAACGATCTGATGCAGTCTCCTGTCTAGGGATTATTTACGAAGATTGACCCGACCAAGAGATGGATTTCCCCGTATACAACGGTGCTTTTCAACTACAATCTTAATTGCAGTGATGTAAATTCCGTCTGAGCTTTCTTGCTAGATTTATTAGACTATAAGCCTCTAATATCAAAGTATTTCTTTTCTATAATTTTGTCTTCGACGGTGATACCGCCTCAAACTCCTTGCTAAAAGGATAATCGATATAGCCCTCTGGGCCCTTGGTGTAGAAGGTATCACGATTGTACTTCGTAAACTCAATCCCGTGCTGCACCCTGAACGGCAGGTCCGGAGTGCTGATGAAGTACCTCCCAAACACTACCAGAACATCATAGCCTTTATAGTCCTCATCGACCGCCCTCTTTGCTGTCTCCGCTGTGTAACCACCGCATACCAAAACTGGACTCATATTGTTCCAGATTTTCAGCGCAAAATGTAGCTTTTCGACGCCTTCGATATCGACAGGTCCACTTATACGGGACTCAACCAAGTGGAGGTAACAGAGCTTCAATTTTCTCAGTCCTTCGATCAGGTAGCTGAATTGTGGGCCAGGGTCTTCCATTTTCATGGCCTGGAATGGGCTAAAGGGACTCAAACGAATTCCAACTCTGTCTGCGCCAATGGCAGCGATGCAGGCCTTAGCTATTTCAAGGCCAAAACGAGCGCGCTTTTCGATGCTACCACCCCAGGCGTCTGCTCCATGTAAGTAAAAGAGCACAACTACCGTCAATCTTTTTGGAACAAATATAGAAGTAGTGTCATACCTGTTCGCTTATTGCAAGTATCTTGCGTAAATTGATCGATTAGGTATCCCTAGAACACTGTTAAGTACTTTGCTCTACTCTTCAGTAAGGCAAAAATGTCATCGATGTACGAACATTTGCCCCATGAATTTCCACCCCATCGAATCCAGCCTCGACGGCGTTCCTCGCAGCCTGCACATAATCCCCGATATAGCTCCAGATATCCTCCTCACTCAATGCCCGCGGTACAAGTCGACCCTCCTCAATCGGCACCGCACTACTGCTCACAATCCCATCCCGCCCCGCTCCTTCAGCCATAACCTCTGGAAGAGCTGCCCTGCCCAAGGCCCATAGCTGCAAGAAAATGTAACTGCCTTTCTCATGCACTGCGTCCGTCACTTTCTTCCAGGCATCGATTTGCGCTTTTTTCCAGATGCCAGGGATATTCGGATAACCAGAGCAGCGAGGCGAGATGAAGGTGGCTTCGGTGATGATCAGAGTACCGGAAACAGCACCACGTTGAGCGTAATGCTCGGTGGCAAGGGGACCATGGACGTGATCATCAGATGCGCGGAAACGGGTCATGGGACCGTAGACAAGCCGATGGGCAAGTTGACATTTGCCTACTTGGATAGGAGAAAATAGTGATGCCATTGTTCGTCAAGACTGATTTTCGAGCACACAACGCTCAGGCTTCGAGATGGCTCGATTAGGCCTTGTGGGTTGTCACGGCGTATTGAGTAGACTCGGTTGATAGCGAATGTTAATTATGATAATCTATCCACATGAACTTAACCGCTATGCTGACCGACTTACATCAACGCAGTTCCCGTGGGCATTGAAGCTTTGTAAGAGGGGTAAATAAATCAGACAGAACTACCCAGTGCCGACAGAGGAGGTTGAAGTAAAGTAGGACATTGAAGTAAAGTAGGACCTTAAAGTAAAGTAGGACCTTAAAGTAGGTAAGGTAGGATCTTAAAGTAAGGTTTACTACTACTACCTAAAAAGATCTGCTTTGCCGCCATCCATGGTGAATCAGTCACTGCAAGTATATCCTCTGCAGTAGGGCGGGCTTGGTGGACGGCGTGTATACCCCCACATTCACACTATCGAATGCAGTGAAAGAGCTGGCGTGGATATAAGTTGCTATCTAATTGGTGTAACGAGTAAAATAGTGACAGACCGGCAGTGCTTGGATGCATATCCGAGATGGTGGCGCTTTTGGCGGTTAAGGTACTTTTAGGCTTGCGGCAGCGTCTCCCAACTTTGTGTACCCGGCGTGCCCGGGCAGCCTCGGCTTCACTGACAATACATGGCTGTCATCGAGTCTCTCAATCAGGTACCTGAAGGAAAGATACATACTGGTTCCGTACAATGACCTTTCGCTCACTACTACGTCCGCTGTCACGTCGCTACTTATAATTCTGCTTGCATCGGACGCTCTTCCGTAAAAAGAACGAAACTAGGGTGGGAAAGAGTATATCTACGTGGCCGTCGTGCCTCGTAAGCTCGCGCAATGTCCGCTGCGCCGGTACCACAAGCTAAACGAAACCAAATTCTGAGAGTTATATTCATATCCTTATTACTGGATCTAGTAAGTTAGTCCTTGTTGCCGGAGCTCACAACGCTAATAATTCCAGATCTCCTTCACCTTCATCCTACCACTGTTCCCTAAGCTCCTCGAATTCTACCGCAACTCAGAGGCTCCTGCACAGTCATCAGATTCAGTCCTCAGTCGCATTTTTGCTGGGCTCAATACCTACAAGCAGTCTTTTTCACGTCCAATAAGCGATCGCTATGACATAGTCCTTCTGGGTGGCGCCCTTGGCTCTCTATTTTCATTCCTCCAAGCAGTTGCTTCACCATTCATTGGCTCCCTGTCTGACAAGTACGGACGTCGAACTGCGTTGCTGTGGTCTATGGCTGGCAATATTCTCTCGGTCGCGCTTTGGGTCGCAGCCACCGACTTTCGGACCTTCCTAGCGAGTAGGGTGGTGGGAGGCCTGAGCGAAGGAAATGTACAACTAGCAACAGCCATGGCAGCAGATATCAGTGATGATAAGCAGCGCGGCGCAACAATGGCTCTCGTAGGGGCATGTTTCTCAATTGCCTTCACATTCGGACCCGCACTTGGAGCGGCATTAGCAAATATTGAAACGGTAGCTGCGAACCCCTTTGCCACGGCCGCTGGAGTCTCCCTACTTCTGATCGTTATCGAGACCGTTTATCTATATTCGTGTCTTCCCGAAACCTTACCATCCTCACGAACAACAATCTCAGCGAACGGCTCGTCGAGAAAGACCCAAAACATGACACCGCAAAGACATGTTCGCACGAACTCGCATTTACTATTGAATTTCACGCATTTTGTCTTCATCCTATTTTTCAGCGGCATGGAATTTTCATTTCCATTTATGACGTACGATCTCTTTGGCTACACATCCACACAGTCTGGCAAGCTCCTTGGCTTCATCGGCCTCATCGCCTCCATCTTACAAGGTACCGTTACGAGGAGGCTGCATCCTCTACGCGTTGTACAACTAGGGGTGCTGGCTTGTGCCGTCAGCTTCTTCCTCCTTGGTAGACTCACCACCGAAGCTGGTCTTTACGGTGCTGCTAGCCTCCTGGCCGTTACGACCGCGACGGTTGTGACCGGCTTGAACAGCCTCAGTAGTTTTGAAGCTGCAGAATCGGAGAGAGGGGGAAAGCTCGGGAATCATCGGAGTTGGGGTGAGTTGTACTCGCTTCAATCTTGGAAGCAGAACTCAACTAATTAATTCCCCAGGTCAAGTAGGTAGATCTTGCGGTCCGTTGCTATTTTGTACTTTGTATTGGTGGGCTGGTCGAGATGCTGCATATGCCATCGGCGGAGTTGGCATGTTGGGTGTTTGTGCTTTGGTATTTGGCAGCTTGACGGCTCCGCCCAGCTCGTTGAAGCAGAATTAGCTTCAACATGTAAATAGGCATAATCTCTAATGGCGATAGAAACATCTAGGTTCAGTTAAGTGGGGTACAATCAACATGCATTCGATGAATCTCCCTCGAGTTCACGATTTTGACAAGTACGCCCCTTTCGATATGTGTACACAGGAGGACATACCCGACAATGCTTCAACGGTGATGCAGCCAAAGGAACAACAGTGAGGTGGCCTATGACAACGCTGGGACGGAGATCGAAGTGTCGCGCGTAGCAGAGAAGCAGCTAGGGCCCCTTGTCAGCGAAATGCTCTTCCTCCACCTATGTAAATCGAGGAAAGGCTGTTTGAGGCGTTCCATGTGGGATATCACGAGGGTCAAGATGATGAAGTAAACTGGTGGAGCTACTGTTATGTTTCGTATTTACCCCTGAAATGGAATAGACTAGCGAGTTGAATTAGGACTACTGTACATGTGCACCCGCTCGATTTTGGTGTAGAACCAAGTACTCGTGAATTTCTACCCTGTCAAAACATGGGGGTTTGTAAGTATCGATAGGACACCTTACTTACATTCAACTTAAATAGTGGGTCACGTTGTGTTGAACTAAGCCAGAACCGCACCTTCCGAATATTGAACCTGAAGTGTTTGAAACCCACTTTATTACCCTCATCACTCAACCACTCTACGTATATGGTCCTACTTCACAGCTTAACAACCTCCTGTAACATGTTTTTCTAAATCTGTTAGAGTCACCTTCATTTACAGATATTGGGAGAACGATACGGACGATATAAATGCAAGATCTATCGCTTTCCTAAAGTGATTGGCAGTTGCATCGCATCTACCTTCAATATCTAAGTCGCTCACCACTTCTCCATCTCACCGGGATTTATCAGATACGATTACTGCCCATCATGTCGGGATTTTCGTCGTTTACTTTTGGTGTTCCGAATTACTTCTCTTTCACGTTTAGTTTTCAATTAGGAAGGCCATCTCACGATCCCGTGGCTTTGGTTCCTCAAGATCTCGGGAAGACAACAGCAAAGAAACTACAGAGGGTAAGCTTTGATCGCAGGGTGCTCTGCTCGCTCATGAACAGCAACTTACGTTGTACTCTGCATTTTCCACCCTTAATCCTACCATGTGAATACCTGTTAACGGCGCTGACGATCAATCATGATTCAGATGTATATTAAGCCAACGGTGAAGACCGCATCCAATTCGAGTCGAAAGGCTGTTACCCAGCCCAATTCGGAGATTGTTCCCAAGCCGGCTTGTCACGTCGCTACAAAGGCCTCCGTGGCGACAGTCATCGAGGCCACGGACGAACCAGTGCTGCCGGAGTTCTCAGTTACACTACAAAAGCGCTGCCCATTACTTTACGCGATCCCGCTGGAGATTAGATTTATAATCTACGATCACCTCCTTGTCTCGGCGAGTTCAATCAGTACCAAACAAGCAAACAAGCTCCTCGGCGGCAAGAGAAGCATCTTGCTGTCTGACCACAATCCAATATCCGACATCAGTGCTACGTTGCTGCGCACTTGCCGCAAGGTATACAACGAGGCTCTCCCAATATTGTACGGGCGAAATGTGTTCAGCTTTCCCAACCCCGAGGCGATTGAGAAATTCAGGGACAGAGGAATTGATGGTTGGTCCCGAGGTAGGCATATCGTTGTGATTATATGTTCTATGCAATGTCTTGTTTCTATCTCCTACTGTGACCTATGACAGTCTAATAAGGCTTTGTATTTCTTTTAGGTTTTCTTCCGTCGATTTTAGCTAACTTCCTAAAAGTCCCCAATTACGGGCCGCGTCAACCTCAGGGCAGGCTCACATGTCTACGCTCTGTAATTCTCAGATTCGACCCAAATGAATCGTATATGGTTAGTCAGTTGGGTGGGGACCCAGACCCGAAATCTACATGGACGGAGTGGACGGAGCAGTTTCTCAACAGCAGACTCCATGATTTGAGATTCCCGTCGCTGAAAGAATTGACTTTGGATTTTCTGAAAATGAAGGTAGATGAAAACGAAGGGTTTAGGGTGAGCATGTCAAGCACTACATACATTACAGGTAGTTTTGCTAATGAAAATAGGTCGAGCCCTTTATCCGGCGACTGGCGCCATCCGAGGGATTACAAAAGCTGGTGATTAGAGGTCTCAAGCACGAAGATACCCTTGAAGGATTTAGGGCTGGCCTTGTTAAAACCGAAGGGTATTTCGTGGTGGAGAATCCTTCAACGTGATGGGAGTATTGCCATCACTCTTATTGACCAACGCAGGCACAGTGGAATTTGGATGTTTCCATAGCGTTTGATACAGGTTCAAAAAGAAACATGGGTTCGAGCAATGAAGGAATATGCAACACTAGAAATCTAAGATAGTCTATCGACACTCTAGTCCATGTGCAAGAGAGGATTCTCTCCAGTCCGAAGGATAATTCTACGAGGCTAGTATCAAAGCGGAAGCGCTGACTGCTGAATTGGTGGAGCAAGCTCAGTGAAACAGCAAGAGCTGCATACTATGCATGACCAATCTGACTTACCTTGCTTAATTCTGCGTCCTGCTGAACGGTAAAAGATTAATCCATCTGTATATCAATTGCTCCAAATGATATTTGTCGAAGCGAGCAAGAGCACTGCGGAACAGCGCGAATGTTCGACGGCCGCTTCTATTCGCCCATGCCGGCCGTTCGAGACAACAGATCTTGTGCTTCCTTGTCCCAACCCGCTTAAATAGTACTTTCATGAATGACGAAAATAAATCGAAAGCTAATCCCACCCCCTACCATTCAGATAGCCAGCCTATCGCTCTTCTCATTCTTCTCTTAAGATATTCCCTACTGTCGGAACGAGTCGAGGATTTTAGAGTAGGTAACAGGATCAACAAACGGTAAAGTGCGAAGGCTGATGGGAAAGAGGGATTTCGGGTTGGATTTTAGGAGTGGAAGGTGTGGGAGGGTGGGAGGGTAGTACTGTAGTAGCAGTGGATAGAGGGAAGAGAGAGAGAGAAGAGGATGAGAATTGTTTGGATTACACCGGGTGGTTTCTGTCCTTCCCGCCTCGTTTTTCCAGTTATCGTTTTTTACTTATGTACGCATATTGCCTTCTGGGATATATGTACATGCATTGAACAGGGAGTTTCAAGTACAAATCTCAAGCACGCCACACGGAGTTTGTATTTAGTAGGGCAGAAGTGGTTTGAATTTGGGGAGGCTTCCAGTCAAGTGGTAAACTTGGCGCTTGCGCCAAGTGTCGCTCACGACGTATGTGGAGGAATTGTGGGAAGAAAGGGTTCGAATGGTAGAGAGAAAAAAATAGAAATAGGTAGAGATGGAGTTTTTAAAAAGGAAAAGCCTTACTGAGGTAAGAACCACCTAGAAGAAGGCAGTCTGAGAATATTACATTGTGCTAAACACGTCCAGCTGCTGTCTGGTTGCGAAATAAATACCACATGTCCTCCTGAGACTCTTTTAGCACTATAAGCCTCGATCTAGCGAGAACCCTGTATTCTTAACGGTAGCGAAATAATACAACACACCCTGCCGAAACTGGTTCCAACCTATGAGCCTTGAGACTGGTCTAGCCGCGAATCACTGGTGATGTACACAAGTCTCCTTATGAGCGTTCCAATCAGCCGTCTGGCACACGGTGGAGCAGTACTGTATCTTGCGACAAATATTGCACTCAAAAGCCGGCGTCAAGGCTCCACAGACAGCACAGCCAGGATTTGCAGGAGCGAAGGCTACAAGTGGGGGTGTTGTCACCATGACGCTGGGAAGGTGTTTGGCGGCAACCTCTGCTTCTGGGTTAGCATGGATTCAAGAGGGGAGAAAGGTAAGAAAGGCGTACCGAGCATAGCCATAGTCAAGGCTTGAGAGCCTTCCTCGTTGGCAAAGTCCCCGACATAACCCAGGAACCCTTGACCATACCGGGTGAAGACGGCGGGTGATTCCCCCTGATCGATCCCTGAAGCAGCATAGAGCAGAGACGCCGATCTGGAGCGTCCAGTGGGTACGTAGACTCTACCAAAAAGAGGCGCGTACAAGAGCTGCAAGCACTTCATATCATAGGTCTGCTCGAGCCTCGCAAACACTTGGGCCCCAAAAATTGGCCTTAGAGCCGCGTTCAACGAGAACTTTGCTCGGCCGTAATCCCCCAATGCCCAATCTAAGTCGAAAGTCTCAAAGAGATCTTTCAAGGCGAAAGAGTCCGTAAGGGAGTAGAACATGCAGCCAAAAATAACGGTGCCGCCGGCTTTGGCGTAGCGAGCGAGTTGCTTCTGGAGATGTTGGTGCTGCGTGGAGGCAAGTCCGCCGTCGACGAGCACTGCCGAGGGTCCGTGGCTGAGGAGAAAGCTGTACGCATCATCCACAGTAGTTTTTCGAACCGTAAGGTACAGTCCTGAGATTGCTGAGTAGAGACCACTGTAAATTTCGTTGAATTTGGTCTCGTCCGCTAGAGGTAGGACTAGCACCTGAGGTGCTGGAGCTGTCATCTTAGAGGTATAGTTGCAGAATGGGCTGTGGTAGGAGTAGTTCTGGATAAAAGTTGATAGGATTCAAGAAGAATGCTGGAAGTCTATTGAACCTTCTAAGAGTCGTCGACAATCCAAGAAGTTGTGGTCAAGACAAAGTGAGATGGAAAGCCATAACACGGAGAAATCTACGCAAACACCCTATGCCAACACAGCTCACCGTCGCCAGGCCGATTGACACTAGGGCCATGGTTAGAGCAAATGTACGCAACACCAGGTACACAGCGCCCGCAGTATTCAGGTAATTCGCACGGATGTTGAACAACAAACATATCAGAAGATTAATTTACAGCATCAATGACAGGCGAACTTCGCAGGATCAAAGGGACTTTCGTCAACAGAGGCGTCAGAAGAAGAACTTGATAAGCCGTGCTTGTCACCAGCTTGCTGAGGTTGGCAAACACTGATCTCGTACAGAGAGACAATCTGCAGGGCAAGTCCCCAATCATGATCTCCATGGCAGCTGGGCGGACAAAGATCCAAAATTCTTTACAACTTTATAGTCGGAGATTTTGAGACATGTCGCCATCTGGTTCTGTGAAGTGAAGACGGAGCACACAACGACAATGCTGTGATAGTTTGATATTTGTGGAATAGCTGCTATCACAGTAATGCCTTGACCGGCATCGGCAAAACTTGATCCCTAGCGTCCGTCGCAGTGATCACACGTCATCGCCACTGTGAAACTTGGATATCCCCAGCCACAATTACCAGCCTGACATATTGAACCTCTTTAATAAATATACATCAAGCTACTGCTATTTGCCAATCGAATCCACACATATTATACACATCCCCAATCGCATTTCTGTATGCTTGCATCCCCATCCCACTTCATATATTCACTATGCTCATCCAAGACACCAGTGCCCCAATCAGCATCATGAACGAAAAACCCGAGAAACCTCTCAATGAGTGCGCTTTCCCCATATATCCATGTTCTCCCACAATATTCGTCCAAGTTTTCAATTGGCTAACCTCAATCCCACAGACACCTCTCCCACGCCCTTGTAGACATCTACGTCGGGCCCGAAAACACCCACTGGATCCTCCACGAAAAGCTCCTCTGCTCCCACTCCCCCTTCTTCAGGTCTATTTTCTACGCCAAGGACAAGCGCAGTCAAACCTTTGGTCTCCCCGACACCGACGACCTCACCTTTGAGCTCTTCGTCGGCTGGCTCTACTCCAAGGCCCTTCGATACCCCGAGGAAGAGAAGGACGTCGGACCGTTGCTGGATCTGTATCTCTTGAGCGAGAAGCTGGAGATTGCCAAGCTAGGTGACGACTGCGTCGAGACTGTACGCGCTTTCTACCACAATAACGAGACCTACCCCGGGCTGCGGAGGGTTCAGTACGTCTACGCCAATACCGAGGAGGACAACCCTATGCGGGAAATGATGGTTGGATCCGTGGCGCGGTACCTGACATTAAGCGAGAAGATCCCCCTTCATTGGGAAAAAGCGTTGAAGAAGAACGGGCAGTTGGCGGTGGATATTATCCGGAGTATTCAGGAGTGGCATCTGGAGGGCAGGAGCGTGCCGGATGCGAGGGACGCTAGTATGGATCGTGGGAGGGAGAAGAACGCGGTGGGTTTCAGTGCGGTGGAGGAAGGGAGCAGTATGGGAGAGATTAAGGAGGAGGAGCACGAGGGGACTAATGGAACGGCTTAGAGATGGCAGAAGTTCGCTGGGCTTTGGGGGTTGAAAGGGTTGTAATGGGACAGTGTTTTGATGGAAATTGTTGGATATAGGTCTCGGTTGGTTTTGGATTTCTTCGATGGTCGAGTGTACTTTTTACCTTTCAGCGTTGTTCATTACATACTTTTAGCTTGTTTGATCGAATCCTAATGTTTCATCCTGTGCAAAATTTAAGCACTGTGTTTACATAAAAGGAGGCATGCTATACGCTCACTAGGAAGAAAACATTTACGCAGAGGAACATCACATCGAAGAACCCGAGAACTGCTCAAAACAAAACTAGACAGAAGTGATCTATCGAGACGACCTGCCCTTGCAGATCCTCAACCCTAAACGCTTCTGATATACATCAAAGTGGAGCCATGACCAGGTCACCAAAAGTTCATCACCGGCGACGAAACGATATGCACAGATAACATTACACCTATTGATGTACTGTGGTTCTTACAGCCATCGCTAAAATACAGCCTACTAAGGACTCCTTTCTGCGTGTCTAGAAACCCGAGGGGTGTTGAAACGGGTGTTCTTACATTGGGAGGGTGACGATGCACGAGTAGGTACTCCTCTGAGGGTATGTTGTGCAAAAAACCCCAAAGTAGCGACCGAGTTCATCAACCAAGTCGGTACCGACGTCTCCCGGTACCTTTGGTGAGATCGAGGTTCACCCCACACTCCTGATAGCGAATCGCCTCACGAGCTTGAGGATGGACATGAAGAACCGACTTGATCTGCATCGATCGAGAAAACGAAATACAAAGTCTTTTCATCTGCGCAGCCTCGGATCCCTACTAGCATCGTAGTCCATAGTACGACCAATCAATCGAGGATCCCCATTTCCAACAACTGGCGTAGCTGCACCACTACCACCAGCAGACCACTGTGCTGAATCGCGTCGTGACCGCTCTTTTGACTTGTAGAATTTGTCAAGCGAACTTGCGGATACTTTGTCGTAGGCATTCAATCTTGCAATGGTCTTTCCTGCCAAAGTCCTGTGGGTTGATAGCGGCAATTCAGAGCTTTGATGCACCATCGGTGATTCTCTAGCTGACTTGATGGTGGGTTTATCAGAACCAGGTTCCCAGCGACTACGCAGCTCAGAGGCGATGGCGTTGCTCTCGCGGATATGGCTAGTACTTCCAGAGGGTGCCTCAGTACTGTTGCCTGGTTGGATGGGTGCCGCTGGATTTTTCTCTAGGATCGCCTGTTCGATGATGTTCTTTCTGGAAACGACAAGTAAGCGTACATAACAACAACAATGAAGCGAGCCTAAGTAAACCCTACTTTGTCTCCGCACGATACCCCTCGAGGTTGCCAATGATACTGTCAAGCTTTTCCGTTCGGGTGCGGCGTGTCTCGTTCAGAAGCCTGACGTTGGTCAACAATTAAGCTGATGCTAATGATAGGTTTCTACATACGCAGGAAATGAATGAAGAACAGCAAGCTTCGATGGTGATCAAATTAGTCCAGGGGCCATTCTTCTCAAAGCGTCTGCCACAGTTGTAAGACTCTTCCTCACCTGGTCACTTGAATTACTCAAAGATTCCTCCATTGTTGTACTAGGCTGTCACCGTGTCTCGAAATCGCTATCAGGCTCGGAGTAGAGACCTAGCTTAGAGTGTCTAAATCTTAACCTCAAGATTGTTGGACAGGGTCAACCTAGACAAAAATCACTGACTACCCGCATTCCTAACCCTCAATTCTGAGCTTGTTAGGTATCAAACTGCTAAAACGGGGATTTTGGAAGTCTACCTTAGCAGACAGCTGAGATCAGGGCTACAGGCAGCGGTGGTCATCAACGATTATTGTCTGATAGATGCGCAATTACCTTGTACAGTAAAGCGTGCCGTATTCGACTACATAGATACCTTAGTCTTAACCCTGTTATTCTTCGCTTTCTGCTGTTCTTTCCTCGATTTTTTAACTGTCATTATAACTTTCAAATATTTTCATCTTGTTAATGTATTATCATGTGCAAAAATCTACGTCGATTTTAGAATTTATTAAAAGCTCATCAAAAGTTAGTCACATAATCTTGAAGATGATAATACTTGTAAAGGTCATCAACATTAATCGATATCATCGTATTTCTTGAACAGTTTTAATGTCATGCAAAACATTTTTCATTGTTTCAATGCTTTATATTTACGTGATTTTGCCTCGGCTGAGGTTCTGTTCGACCATATGGTAAACTCATCGGCAAAATCGTAAGAGGGAAAAAGTCGGTATTAGGCTATTAGCTGGTTTTTGCCGACTTTTCCTGAGTTAGCTGTTAATCTCATGTGTCAGCTAACGGTCGAAATTAGCTGATGGCTATTAGCTGGTTTTTAGCTGATTTAGCTGTGCACTCAGCTAATATCGATTTTATCTCTTTTGTTGACTTCTTCAACATTTGCGCATTTTACTTATTAACAATCAAATATTGAATTAATGACTAGATAGTTATTGCGCCCGTATAATAGGTTAATTAATAATTAATTTGACTATCTAAATAATAGCTATTTACACAGTTTAATATATGCGCTGGGAAAGTCAATGGGAAAGTCAATGGGGAAGTCAATGAGGAAGTTAATGGGGAAGTTAATGAGGAAGTTAATGGGTAAACTAATGGGGTAGGGAGCCATGTAGAATGTTCGGTAGGGAGCCATGTAGAATGTTCGGTAGGAAGCCATGTAGAATGTTCGATAGAGAGCCATGTAGAATGTTCGGTAGGGTCATATTTGATGCTCGATAGGGAACAAATTTGATCCTTGAATGCGAAGCAATTCGAAGCTTGGTAGGGAGTCATGAAGGAAGTCATGAAGAGAGTCATGTAGAGAGTCATGTAGAAAGCATTGTTTGAAGCACTGTTTGACCCGTGTTATGCGTCCGATCGACGCGTATTTTGAAGCATGTAGAATGTTTGGTAGAGCGTTTGGTAGGAAGCTCAGTAGGAAGCTCAGTCGGTAGCTCAGTAGGAAGCTCAGTAGGAAGGTCAGTAGAAAGGTCAGTAGAAAGCTCGGTCGATAGCTCAGTAGAAAGGTCAGTAGGAAGGTCAGTAGAAAGGTCAGTAGAAAGCTCGGTCGATAGCTCAGTAGAAAGGTCAGTAGAAAGTATTGTTTGAAGCACTGTTTGACGCGTGTTATGCGTTCGTTCAACGCGTATTTTGAAGCATGTAGGGAATTTGATAGAGCGTTTGATCGAAAGTTTGGTATCGAGTCATGAAGAGTGCGTTCTATTGAGCTAATTAGCATTATTTCGTACGGAATAGAAAGTAGGAACTACGAAAGAAAGAAGTGGGAAGAAGTAAAAACCCTGAATCCCCTGAATTTCCTAGCGTCGGCCTTCGGCTGAAAGCGGAGATTACTAACCACGGGGGTAACAGTACTGTTCCCAAGCCATGTAGAAAGCATTGTTTGAAGCACTGTTTGACCCGTGTTATGCGTTCATAATTTGAAGCATGTAGGGCGTTTGATAGGGCGTTTGATAGGGAATTCGGTAGGGAATTTGGGTGAGCGAGTAGGTAAGCGAGTAGGTGGGCGAGTAGGTGGGCGAGTAGGTGGGCGAGTAGATGGGCGAGTAGGTGGGCGAGTAGGTGAGCGAGTAGATGAGCGAGTAGGTGGGCGAGTAGGTGAGCGAGTAGGTGAGCGAGTAGATGAGCGAGTAGGTGGGCGAGTAGGTGAGCGAGTAGATGAGCGAGTAGGTGAGCGAGTAGATGAGCGAGTAGGTGGGCGAGTAGGTGGGCGAGTAGATGAGCGAGTAGGTGGGCGAGTAGATGGGCGAGTAGATGGGCGAGTAGGTGGGCGAGTAGGTGAGCGAGTAGATGAGCGAGTAGGTGGGCGAGTAGGTGGGCGAGTAGAGAGCATGTAGGGTGACGAGTAGAATGATGAGCATGTAGAATGACGAGTAGAATGATGAGCATGTAGAATGGCGAGTAGAACGGTGAGCATGTAGATAGATGAGCATGTAGATAAATATTTTAGCTGAATTAGCTGAATTAGCTGAGTTAGCCGAATTTAGCTGAAATTTAGCTGGTTAGCCAGTTGTTAGCTGGTTATTAGCTGAATCGAGCCGACTTTTCCAGGTTCTGCCATTGAACAAAAAGTTAGCTGCCGAACAGTTTGCCGAGGCTCGCTCCTTCGTTTTCAAATGTTCTTCGTGAGTGTGGTTGGCACCTTTGCCGCGCAAAGCTTGATTCGTCTAAGGGAAGAAGTGGAGAACATATTCGAGTGTAAGGGAGAGTAAGGGCTTGTTCAAGTCAGAAAAGACAAGTTCGTGTCCAGATCCAAGTTTTGAGTAGGCAGCAAGTGCAACGAAGCCTCTTATGAATGGGCTGTCCAATGGCGCAAACAAGACCGGCGACAGTTGTAACGACGGACTACAAGCCGACAACCTCAATAAATGCACGCAACTACTCGGACGCTTCGTAGATTGGTTCCTGCAACGCCCCGACATACTTCGAGCCAGCTCTTATGATCGAAACCGACTCGCTGCAGAGCTTCGACTCTACATACTCACACAAATCATCCAATGCGAGGACAGCAAAGATCTTCTGGTGCGGGAAAATACAGAACAATCCACCGCGGGGTGTTCGGCACAGCCGGCAAAAGCTTTCTCGATTGGGTTTACGGCGCGGCTGCTTTCAGTACTGGCATTCCACACTCCCTCGCTCTCATGGCCTGCCACCGGAGTGAAGAAATTGGTAATCCAAATGTCAATAACGGCGATTGCTTCCCGAGCGCAGAGGAAAAATACTACGCACAAGCTCTTGCTCAGCATACATCCGCCATGTACAGACTCATGAACGACGCCGGCGCCATATTGCGCGATCGAAGCGATAAAGCACTGAACACCGCCGACTTCCTCGAGTCCCATCAAGATGGCAACAAGCGCTCCGATGAGGGTTTGAAGGATGAGTTACAGCGACTAGCCAGATTCGAACAAGAGGCCATGACACGGTGTTTGAAGAAGCTGGAGGAGTGCTGCGGGGTGGATAAACGGAAGCGGCGAACGGTGGAGTTGATGGATATGCTTTGCAAGATTTCGCTGTGTGCGGCACAGATTTATTTGCAGCGGCATATTGGAGTGGCGAAGCAAGCTACTTAGTTGAGGTTATGTAAGTATGTTGTACGTATGAAGAGAATCATGATAATTATCGTTCCGGATTGGATTCTTACACGCTCAGACAAAGTCCTCAATTGTGCGGCAGCAGCGCCGCCTAAAGAAGATGCGAGATCCAGGTTAGCGAAAAAGCCATGATCAACTACAGTACATCGACCTCACACCTAAATGTCAGGTTGGTGAGAAGACCGCCAATATGGAAGTGCCCACCCGCGAGACTCAATAGCCCAATTTGTTCTTGCTTGAAGAATGCAGTATACCTGCGAGATTCGTAGTCAATAGGAGCAATAATACCATGGCGAATGCCCATGAACTAGACACAGATCTGTTTTGCTCTCCGTCTTTGGCAGACATTGTCTACAAATTTTTGTTGCTTTAAAAGCTCTGTCTTTCAAAACTATGTGTTCTGGAGACATTCTTAAGCAAGGCAAAGAGACAGGGTTGAGTGGTGCCAAAAGGCAGAAGCGTGATGATGTTGTGGTTTTGGAAAGGTAAGTAATTCCTGGGGAGGGATTAGTGCTTCACACTGTATACGCACTTGTACGGGCATAACCTTTTATCGCGGTAGTTCCACTGGTCCTTCATGGCCGAAGGCCGATAAACATCATGTGGCTGCGATGAATGCGCAGACACAGGCTAGTTAGTAGGTATGCAGATGCAAAGCGAGCATCAGCGTCCAAGGTACCAAGGTTGCACTCATTACCAATCTCCAGGATAGTGTGATTCTACAGCAACGCGAATTTTCTTTGCACAGAACAGGCAACTTGGTTGTAACCTAAATTGCGAATCGTACTATCGATCATCCCTTAGTGTGCGAGACACGCTTCCTTCGTACATCTGATATTATTGCTTTGCGTTGCTTCAATTGTTGTACAGCAATACGCTACTATGCCCGGCCTAGGAAATCGGAACCAAACCATTCCCAGTAACAAAAGGGTCCCAACGCTCACTGCTACAATTTCCACCCGTCCATGGATTCCCACCATATCCCAGATCCCAACTCCAGCTTGCGAACCTAGCAAAGTTTTCCGCGTTCCCCTTGCCCCTGGCCATCAACCCATCTCCATTGGTACCCCACCCCAAACTGCTGACACCCCACTTGCCGCGGTTACCCATTTCAGTGATGCTGCTCACGCCGACTTTTGATGTAGAAAACCATTCGTTGTTCGGGTCCGTCAATCCTGGAAGCTGCACCAAAGCCCTTAGAAGTGCATAGCTCGGACTGTCGGCGCCTCCGGCGGTGCTGCAAGGCAATGGGTTCCTGGTCAGGTTGAGGGCTGCCGGGCACAAGAACACTACGCCGCCTTGGCCATTGAGGCTCTGCGCAGGTGAAGGTGCGTACTCCAGCGTTCCCGGTGTTTGGGGACACCAACCATGGTTATCCCCACAAAACGCAAGTGAGAAGGGACAATTGCCGGCGATGCAGTTAGCAATGTTCTGGAAGATGCTGGTAACGTATTCTCTGACGGTGGCCGTGTTTTCGAAAAAGAAGTAATAATGGGGGGCCGGTTGCGCGGGGCCGTGTGTGGTATCTGCTTTAAGGGCGCGTAGCGCTGCAATGGCTAGGTAGCCCGCGTCTTGGATGGCGGATTTGACGATATCGAATTGGGCCTGGTTTTTGGGGCATGAAGCGTACAGACCGGGACAGGTGTGACCTGGGTAGCAGGTGTCAAGAATATCCGCATATCTCCTTGATAACAGGGCTCCCGGTATGGTGCTTGTCCATGGGTCTGCTTTTCGGGGCTGGATACGACTCGGCACATCGTTTCCTGCATGTCGGAATGCTACAGTTCCGGAGACAAAACAACTCAGCGTCGCTGTGAGTACGACAAATAAAGAAAACCGCTGTGGCGTCATGTCTGCTGGTTCCTTAGGATGAGCGACAATAATATAGAACGATGCAATAAAATAGAGCTGATATCCTACAGAGATCTGCTGAAGAAGACTGTCCTTTATCAATACGTTGAGTGTCGCATATAATCGAAACACGTCCTTACTGGCGGTATGCGCAAACCCCCAAAGATGCAAATAGCTAAAACCCTTTTCGTTAAGCGGTCGGAAAATTTAAAACCTTGGGCCGACGTACGCGAATAATGAAAACGTTGTTGTATTACCAGAAATCGCCGGTTACTACCGTAATTCTATGCGATCACAGTTGAGATATAAGCCGGGCAGCACCTCATCAAGACCAAGCTCGAAGAAGCGAACATGGTTGCCTGACTTTGTGGCGAACTCAGTTCAACATGAAAGAGGTCTTCTCTTTGAGGGCTCTGTTGGTCCTGCGATATACTCTTCTATGAATTCTTGAGGGTCGCCTGAAACCTTACCGAAGGCCTTTGGTGTTCGATGCGATAAGGAGGCCAAAGGAGTGATCGAAGCCCGCCTGGTGTAGAACCTCAATTGATCTGGAAGCGTACGGTATAATTAGAGTAAGGCTTTCGTCACTATGTTGCGGTTGGGCCCACATGCTTCTGAGCCTCTTTCAATCTACTATCTTATATAGCACAATAAGTCCTCGGAAGTTTTTCTGGCTGGCTTGATACCCGAGAGAAAGTGGTTCTCGTCCTGGCCCTTTGTGGAGTCTCATAAGTGCGTTCTCCCAGGAATAAAGTTAGGTGGAGTCGGTATGAGGTCAAAAAAAATAGACGGTTGAACCTCATAAGAGTATTGGCCTCGAAGATCTCTCCTAGGAAAACTAGCTTAGCTTGTCGTTACGATCTATCCTCCCTTATGGGTTTAAATCAAGCTAGGACCTCTAATATTAGCTGCTGACGGCTGCAACTTTTTGGCTCACTTCTTTCTGAACGTGTACACCCTCTAGTACTGCTTTCTCAGTAATGCTCTTTCCAATACGTAAAGTGTAGAGCTTTTGAGCTTATGCATTCTCTAAGAGTGTAAAACGGCTGGAAAGTGTACACCTTTTGAACTTAAATTCCTTCTGACCTTAAAGACCTTCCGGTCTTGCATACTCTTAATAGAGCCAAACTCCAGAAATTCCAGGGACTTGTTCATGGTTGGACTTTTAGGGAGACCAGGGTTCATAAGTGACTGAAAACTTCAAATGACTCGGAAAACGGAGATTTGTAGGTCCCTAGAATCTCCTAGAGACCAAACCCTTCAAGTGTTTGCGCGAAGGAAATGTCTCAAAACTACCAGTGATTTAAGACATCTGGAAGGATTCCCTGCTAGCTTATGATACAAAAAATCTGCGAAGAGACCAGGCAAGATGTCAGACAATATGTGTCGCGCGGCACTTCCATGTCGCAGACCCGACGTGGACGAAGACATAAAATATGTCTTGAGACGTGACATGTAAGACACGGGGGGGTGAGGACACGAGGGGTAATCCTGGGCGCAAGAGGTCGGCAAACGCGCGGCTGCTTAAAAATCGTCGGGTGAACTCCTGTGGGGCCCTTGATACTATCATCCTCACCACCAACCTTTCAATAGTTGAGCTCAGAATACAATTCAGTTTAAAGCCTGCTTCCAAATAAGATGCCTTGTACTGCTGGGCTGCCTGATAGGCCGACTAGAGCCAGCCGATTGCAATCGTTAGGAGAGGTCCAGCCACAATGCATAAAGGTTCAAACCTATGTGCTCCTTTCTAGCCCGATTAGATCGAGGTCTAGTCTGGGACTGGTGATTCTAAGATTTCCCCTAGTTTTCGATAAGAAATTCTACCTAGGTTGTTGCATACAAACGAAATCTTCAGCTTTCCGTCAAGTCTATCGTTACTTGCGTTCGGACGAGAGTTCATGTACATTGATAGACTACAGAGCCAGATTGATGATGGTCCACAACGGCAATGCTTCGTTCGAAGCCAGTTGCCAGACACAAAAACACCTGGAGTAGCTACCGCCGCAGCTGTTCCCATCGAGCGGAAATTAGTCAAGTACGTGGTACCGGAATGCGATCTGCTGGACTATAAGTTTGATTACGGGCCATGACGATTTTGTCGATCTTAACTTTGGGCCGCCATTACCAAATCCAGAGGTGGGAAGGTGGAAACCACTTTTCCAAACACCAAAACGTCCATGATGATTCTGGTGGAACAACTCCAGGTAGAAAAATAGGAGACAAAGCAATTGCGGCTCCTTGGATGGAAGCACAGATGGGAAATGGTCTACAGGGGTGATAGTCGATGAAGTCATGGCGAGAAACAAAGTCCTACAGGAACGAAGGGGATATTTCGTGTTCCTTGAAGAGCTTAGTGGGACCATTCCACCATTCCGATGGGAATATTTTGTGACCCATAAAGAGTTTAATGCGAACATCTCTTCTAGTGGGCACATTTCAGTTACTTAATCAGAATCTTGTGAAAACCTGAAAGAATTTGATGGAAAAGTTTCTGCTCGTGAAAAGATTTCATTACTCGAAGGGGATATTTTGTGTCCCTGAAAAAAAGTAGTGAGAACGTCTTTGCTAGCAAAGCTAAGTCTGTTTCCAAAGCATGAGAAATCTTCAGCATTCACAACAAGTGTAACTATATACTATATCGAACTAATAAAATAAATACCTACATGGCAAGCCTAGTCACTTAGAACGCGACCCTAACCTTACCTACTATCAACAGCGGCCGACGCTCCATCTAATTCAGCATGTACCTCGCTTCCATGCATCTCCGCCAGAGTCTCAGTCATTGCTTCCATCTCGTGCGCCTCTCCTGGCCCCTGCTCGTGCACTCCTTTCAGCCCTACATTATCCGTCTCTTTCTTCATCAACCCTGTGTCCGAGTTCACTTCCCGTGCATCGTCTTGCCTGTTCACCCGTCGTCTCTTCCGCATACGAAAGACGAAGAAAGCACCCGCCAGTGCTAGCAGCACGCCAACGCCAACCCCGACACCTATGCCCGCTTTGCTAGCCGTGCTGAGGCTACTGGACGTGGTTGGATTATATGTTAAACCCGTCGCAGTTGCCGAAGTCGACGATGTCGATGAAGTCGATGAAGTTGGTGTCGTCGTAGCCTGTGTCGCCGTACTCGTGTTTGCAGGAGCTTCCGCTGAATTCTGACTCCAAGCCACGGGTTTCAAACTAGAATCCTCCTTGACATTCCAGGCCCCACTGTCCGAACTAAACGACGTGCCATCCGCGGCAGGACTGAGGTTCGGCGATGAAATCTCATAGTAGCATATCCCGGCGCCGCCGCAATTGAGATTGAGTTGCTGACTCCCTGTCGAGGTAACGGAGTTGTTTGAACCTGAAAAAGAGTACTTAGTTGGAAAGTGGGGCATAGCGGTTCTTGGGTACCTACAGAGGTTTATATTCGAGAGGTTTGGGATGCCGCACCATAGAATAACATAGGCGTTAGGATAGTTGCTTTGCCACGAAATGTTAAGGGTGTCGACATAATTGAAGGTAGGAGTTGCGCTGGGATCGGGGTAGAGCCAGGTTGCTGATGGTGCAGAGGGCGCGCTAAGGACGGTCGTTGGTAGGAGAAGAATGAAAGCAAAGAGACGTGTGAGGGTAGTTTTGTCGCATAAAGGACGCACCATTATGAAGAAAATTTACGATAAATGAAAAAGCACTTGACTCTTCGCTATCGCGATACTTTGTGGTGGAAAGACAGCATTCTCCACGTCCTCAGTCACAAAGAGAATCAACCATCAACAGAAGGAAAAATTACAGTAATGAGCTGAAAAATCCAACGAGGCAAAGCGAAACATTATTGGTAGCTTCCTATCGCCACAGAAAATCTCAATGCTTGCTTAGCCAGGGCCGAAAGGAGCCGCAGTCGCGGATCACGAAATCAAATCTCCCACGTAACGCTACTGATATTTCGTTATGGACGAAAAAGAAGATGGCTCTTGCGAAGTCCTGCTCAACCTTTAAGCCGGCAGGCTTAGTCGCAAGTCAAGCGGTTGGACAAAGCTTGATGTATCTGGGTGCCAAGACGTCACGTTGAGTTGTCCATGCGATGTGCTGGGAAGTTTCCGATGAAAGATTAGTAGAACAAGTACGTCTATTGGCTTGTTGAGCATTGCTCCCAGCATGTCCTGAAAAGCAGACGGAGTAACTGTACTTCTGTAATAGATTGGCATGGTGTTCGATCGTGTTGAAGGTGCCGACGTTGACAACCTCGCCTTAAGTTAGCAGCATATGGTGCGTTCCTGTAACTACCATAATCTCCCAATTGGAACAACTAATCATCAATGTGTTGGAATACGAGGTCATATGGGGGCATATTGTTAGGAGTAGGAGCGAGCAGGTAAAACTCTACTAGCGGACCCCAGCCCTATCAGCCCTATGAAGGCGGAGATTACCATCTCCCCTATTTCCAACGCTTGTGTTTCAATTACTGTAGTAGAAACCAGATGTCCGACTCCTCAGCTCTAGGCAAATCCAGGAATTGAAACGACTGCACTATATATATACTGTACCCGAGGTCATAATCTACTGTTTCTAGCTATATTTAGGATAAGTTTAGCGGTACCGATTCTTAAGACCTGTCACTCTCACCAAACTTCGCCTGCCAAAACCCTCTAAAGTGCTTCTTCTGCCCAGCTTCCGAAACCTCGTCGACCTCTCTCGGTGTCATCGAGAAGGTCATTGCTCTCAGATAATCATTCAATCGCTCCTCCTTTCCACTAGTCGTAATCGCTACAATCCCTTGATCGATACACCACCTTAGTGAGATTTCTGCTTCGCTAACATAGTACTTCTTTGCCAATTGCCCCAAGATGGGATCGCAGGGGCCAGGCTTGGCCTTTGTTGCGGCAGTTAGGGGACCGTAGGCTGCGACTGCGATGTTGTGCTTCTTGTGGAAGGGGACGAGACTTTGATGTTGGAGGTAAGGGTGGTATTCGATTTGGTTAATGCTTGGTGGGATGGTAGCTGTTGCGAGGGTGGCTTCAAGGTGGGGTTGCAGATAGTTGGACACGCCAATTGATTTGGCTTTGCCGGACTGTTTGACTTTCTCCATCTCGGCCCAAGCGTTTTGGAGATCTCCGTCTGACTTGGCGAAGAATGGAGAGTGTATGAGGTACCTGAAATTGGGGTCAGAAGCCCAGGCTATGTGTTGATCTGGTGTAGCAGAACTCACAGATCGAGGTAGTCCAATTGGAGTTTCTTCAAGCTCATGTCGATAGCCTTTGGTATGTCCCCAATGTTTGTGATGACCTTGCTTGTCACGAATAATTTTTCTCTAGGGACTTTGCTCTCCTTAATGGCTATACCCAGTTCAGATTCCGTATTGTAGACCTCGGCGCCATCGAGGTGATAGTAGCCAAGCTTGATCGCCAACTTGGTGGCGTCAATGGTCTTGCGATCAATGCTGCCGTTGTCATTCGCTTTGTACCATGCGGTACCCACTAGATGGATGATACGTGAGCTTGGGAAGTTTCCAACATAAGGTAAATAGATTCACCTACGACCATATCCAAGCTACAACGAACCGTCAACGTCCTGCAAATTGAAGGACAGCGGAGTACTGACCATGGGTATGGATGTACCATCGTTAAGCTTCAGATTAGGCACCTCCCTCTTCAAGTTTGCCATGTTTCTTCTTGCTGTACTCGTACCAGTCGAGCGATGTTGGGCGGTAGCTCTTGGGATCAAGCTAGGTATAGTGATTCTAGTCGTGGTAAACAGCTGTCCTGAATGGCTTATGCAGATCATGTATACAATAATCCATAATTCCCTATGAAAGTGTTTTCGAAGACAAGATACATACTGTACATACCTTGCCTTGGGCCTCGGCGGTGTGAATGGCGGGGATAAGGCGGGGATAATCATTTTTGCGGTCTGTTTGGCGTCATTCTTGCCACTTTGCGGGATGACGAACTTCTTCTGACGTGCATAAGGTAGGTATGTAAGGTATGCTATGCTCTTCATGAGCACAGTGGTGATTTTGCTTCACTACCTGAGTATCTACTCACCCTCATACATGCTTTTTCGGTCCTTAGCTCGACGCCCACATCTTCCTTACAAACGCCTCGCTCAAATGACCGCTCAATTATCGAACGGCGCCACGAACGGTACCAGCATTGGCACCTTCGATGGTGTATCTCTCCATGACCTTCCCAAGTCCAATGTTTTTACCCGGAATCTCCCTCCAGATCCCGAATTCAAGACACCTTCCGACTCAGCGAAAGCACCCCGAGGGAAACTTGGACCTCGAATGGTCAAAGGCGCGTTGTATACATACGTGAGGCCTGAGGGCACAGAAAATCCGGAATTGCTGGGAGTCAGCCGGTCTGCGATGAGAGACATCGGGTTAAAGGAGGGCGAAGAGAAATCGGAGGAATTTAAGCAAATGGTTGCAGGTAATAAGATTTACTGGGATGGAAATTCAGAGACAGGCATATATCCCTGGGCACAGTGCTATGGAGGTATGGTTCTCTTCGGCCCGATGTCTTAAAATCATAAAGGTACTGATCTATCTGCAGGCTGGCAATTGTATGCGAAGTCAAACGTTGGAGATTGCCGTCTGTACTAATAAATCGGCAGTGGCTCATGGGCGGGCCAGCTCGGAGATGGCGTAAGTTTTGTTCCCTCAAAACCATAGGCGGTCTGACTCCTCAATAGCGAGCAATATCTTTGTTCGAATCTACAAATCCTGCCACCAAGACACGCTTCGAGGTCCAGTTGAAAGGGGCGGGCAAAACCCCTTATTCACGCTTTGCGGACGGGAAAGCCGTTCTTCGCTCGAGTATTCGAGAATTTATCGTATCAGAAGGTTTGGATAGCTTTGTTCTCTTTCCCGGTTCTAATATCCTTTCTAATCGTCTTTGCAGCCCTTAACGCCCTTCACATTCCCTCCACCCGTGCGCTCGCACTTACTCTGGCCCCGGCATCTCGTGTCCGACGTGAACGTCTTGAACCTGGTGCAATTGTGGCCCGTTTTGCGCAGTCATGGCTTCGAATAGGCACGTTCGATATCCTTCGAGCCCGAGGCGACAGAACTCTGATACGTACACTGGCAACCTACGTTGCCGAGCATGTCTACGAAGGATGGTCTTCTCTTCCAGCCGTCCTCGATCAATCCAGACCGCTCAATATCACTGCCCTCAAACCATCCCGTTCTGTTTCCGAGTCCATGATCCAAGGTGCCTCCGGTGCCGAAGAGAACCGTTTCACCCGCCTCTACCGTGAAATCGCCCGCCGTAACGCCCTGACCGTCGCCGCCTGGCAAGCGTATGCCTTCACCAACGGTGTCCTCAATACCGATAACACCTCCCTTCTCGGCCTTTCCCTCGACTTCGGCCCCTTCGCCTTCCTCGACAACTTCGACCCCTCCTACACGCCTAATCATGACGACCATGCCCTCCGCTACTCTTACCGAAACCAACCATCCATCATCTGGTGGAACCTCATCCGCCTCGGTGAATCCCTTGGCGAGTTAATCGGCGCCGGCGCCCACGTTGATGACCAAGAATTCGTATCTAAAGGCGTCACCGAGGATTTTGCGCCTGAACTCATAAAGCGCGCAGAAACCATTATTCACCAAGTTGGCGACGAATACAAAGCCGTTTTCAAAGCCGAGTACACCCGCCTAATGCGCCACCGCCTTGGCCTTACATCCGACAAAGAATCAGACTTCGAAGAACTATTCTCAGAACTCCTTGACACCATGGAAGCCCTCGAACTCGACTTCAACCACTTCTTCCGCCGTCTCTCCTCCCTCAAAATCTCAAACCTCGAAACCGAGGCTCAGCGCAAGGACGTCGCATCCGTCTTCTTCCACGCGGAGGGCGTCACCGGTCTCGGTAACACGGAAAACAACGCTCGCGAGCGCGTAGCCACCTGGTTAGAAAAGTGGAAGGTCAGGGCTGAAGAAGATTGGGGCCATATGGACGAGGAGAGGCAACGGGAAATGAAGAAGGTGAACCCGAAATTCATCCCCAGATCCTGGATTCTGGACGAGCTTATCCAAAGGGTGGAGCATGGTGGCGAGAGGGAGATTCTTGGCAGGGTCATGCATATGGCGCTGAATCCGTTTGAGGAAGAGTGGGAGTGGGATCGGGCTGAGGAAGAGAGGTTCTGTGGGGATGTGCCGAGGGGGAGCAGGGCGATGATGTGTAGTTGTTCGAGCTGAAAGGGTTGAGAAGAGGGTTGGGATGCGGAGGAAGGAAAAGAGGGAAATGGGGATGTAAGATTATTATAATGCATACGAGGTATGAAACTAAATGAGATGTTTGGGAGTGGAAAAGCGTGCACGTTAGGTTAACCTGCAAAGACTGCAATAGAATTCTCGACTTCACGAAGGCAACATCAAAGAATTTATGATCCAATCCTTTCCAAGTATTTGAATAGATGTCTTCCGGACCGAGATTTCATCAGTGCAGTATTAGTCAAAGCAAGAAAGAATCATTATTGGATGAAGCCTTCTCAAATGGTACGTTCTCCAGCAAAAGCAAAAAACATCCTTCAAGCGCAGATTTCCCATTTATATCCCTAAATGGAGGTGCGAAAGTTTTCTGCGCAGCTCTTACGCTTGAACAACTTCTCTCAGTGTATCCAATCCCTGCCAAAGAAAAGCATTCCAACTAGAGACCTCTCCAAGTAGGTAAAGAACCTCCCCTCGAATTCATAAAGACACAAACAACCACCTAACATCAACATTCCCTCCCTCCCCCCCCCTTTTTTTTTTCTTAGCCTAACCCTCCCTATCTACCCCACCCCAAACCCAACACCACACCATCCACCCCTCGCCCCCGTTCGCCCCCGTTCGCCCCCGTCTGCACCAAAAAGCAATCGCCCAGCAGCATCTCCGCAAGCATGTACGATTCATATCAAATCAGGCGTCCTTCTTCCGCCTGCCGGTTTCGAACCATGGAACGTTGCTATCACCCTCCGAAGAACCCTCAGATGTGGTGGGGACGAGCTGCCGGTGAGCTAACGCGTCCTCCCCCGAAAGGAAGGGGAAGTATTGTGGGAGTTGTGGTGAAGGGGTGTGGGGGGTGTGAAGGGGTGTGGAGTGGTGAATGGAGATGAGGTGGGGTGAATTGAAGTGAGGTGTGGTAAAGGTGTTAAGGGGTAAAGAGTTTGGGTGCATGGAATAACATGTGTCCGAAAAGCATCATTCAGACACACCTTACTTTTCACCTTCAAAAGGAAGGTGTAATCCCAAAAAAAATAAAAGATCGCAAAATCGCATCTCCGCAAACCCGCGATCCCACCACCTCAGTGTGCGCTTATCGTCGTCCTGAGGTGGATTTAGAGTGTTTGTTACGACCTATCCGCGAGTGGTCGAGCTCGAACCCAACACCTGCTGTGAGCCCTCGGATTCCCATTAATGAGGACCGGGAAGATAACCGCAAGGCTAAGTTACCGGCCCCAGATTGTGAAGAAGCGTATTTTAAACTTTTGTTTAAAGGTGGATGATCTTGATAATTGTTTAGCATAGAGTCAAAGAGTGAAGATGATAACAAGATTGGGTTAAGCTTGGGGGTTTAAAGAGGTACTGGCCGTCTGTTAGACGTTCGTAATGGCTTGTCCAGAGGAAAATTGCTAATGAAGACGGTTTCCACTTGACTGATTTTTTGTAGCGAACCGGCGCAAATGTAGCCGAAGAGATCTCATATCCCAAGCATTCGTACCTGTGAACAAACCATTGACTTTTGACATCTGGTTGTCTTGGTTGCTGCTCTACTTTCTCTTTCTCAAGCCTGCGACTATCGCTACCACGGGGCACATCATGACGATGTAGCTCACAGTATTGCACGCAGGTTCTTAGGTTTGTGGTCCGCGTTAGGCTAGTAAATAAAGCTCCACTGGATATTCAAAACATTTCCAACAATCATGTACTGCTTTCATTGCTTGCACATCACACAGAAGCGGACAGTATTTCAACCACAGTATCTAATTGAAACAGCTCGATGCAACGTCGCCGGAAGTTCACAGAAATATAGATAGCGGTAGAAAGGCGGTTCTTGTGGGGGAAACACGATCTTTCGCACTATCCCGGAAGCTCGATCCTGTGGTCTTCTCCCATAGGCAACTCCTGAGCGCCGTATTGTTTGCTATCAAGCTCTTTTGCAAAGTTGAAATTGCCACTGATCTCGTGCCCGTAGTGTTCGCAGCCATCGATCTCTTGACCCGAGCTTTGAGCTCCATCAATCTCTTGAAATATCGCCTGTGGACGAAATTCAAGCTCAGCGACGCCGGTATCGGAATCTTCGACATAACTTCGTTTCTCCTGCAGTTTGGCCGCCCGTAAGCTAGCAGCCTTAACGTATTACACCATGGATACAACAATGAGCAAAAATGTGAAGCTATCAATAGCTATGCCAACTATTACACCAGCGGACATATGGTGAGGTTGACTTTAGACACTGGGAGATAGGATGGTCTTGATATTCTGTTGCACGTCTAGGTTCCAGGCACACTGAGAAATCGAGAAATTGCGGCGTTCGTAATCTGCAATGAGATATCTGCGCTAAGTCAGAACTGGCCGCTTGCCTTATGCTAACATATAGAGAATATACTCACGCTTCTTGCAGGAAAGTCCGTCCGAGCGTATATTGACTCTCATTCGCAGCACGCATGAGCGGAAAATATCTAGACGAGTCAATTACAAGAGGATAATCAGCCACAAGATCGAAGGCTGCATATGGCAACGAAATATCGACAGGTCTTCCAACTGTCAAATTGCTGAGAGTAGAAGTGACACTGGCATTCTGTGCTTCTAGAGCTCTATGTTGTGTATCATTGATGAGATACGCTTGAACATCATTGTTCCAAGTTATGCCGAAAGCGGATCGAATTTCTGACAGATGTCTAAGGGAAGGTAGAAATAGGGTATGGTGGAATCGACGAAGGCGGGCTATTTTTCTTGGCGAGAGAGTGGTATCCACTTCGGAGGTAGAAAATGATTGTATTAGAAATCTTGGTTGCCGTCATAATCGTGTATGGTGCGCCGAGGATTCAATAATGTAGCACAGCCGCAAAGTTTCCACCGGGGTATTGCCAAAAACAGCATTTACAGCCCCTATAAACCCAGTCCATAAAATGTTGTATTGGATGTGATGAAGGTGCAGCAAGCTCGTAGCCTCGTACTTTCTCACTCGCGCTTATGGATTGAGATCGAAATGGTCCAATCACAATCCCGCTATACCGCAATGGCCGCCTCTACGCGCTAAGGCTACCTTAGCGACCTGAACAGCATAGACAAACAGAGTACTCGTACCTTAAGGTAGGTAGCTGGATGCTCCACTTTAGATCGTGGGTTCCCCATCACCACAATCTGACTTCTGCTAACTTACTGTGTGTGCACTCGAGCCTGAACCCTCCCAGTACGCCTGCGCTTTTTAGCTTACAACGTGGAGGAACGGTCTTGGGAGCATTTGGTGACTAGGAGTTCGATTTAACTCAAGCGAACCCTGATATAGGTATGCTACCTACGATGGCGTATAAGCTGAGCCTTAGGTCTGCGGTAGCAGGGTCCTATTTGCATGGGCTCTCCCGGAGGAGATGAAACAATCGTTGATCTACAACCTGTCGCGCGGCGAAGTCAGCCAAGATTTGACATTGAATAATAATGTCCAAGGATCGAGGGTACATTTGAGCTGTAAAGAGTCAACATGATCTTCATCCTCATCTAAAGCTTCTTTCCTCTGCGCTTTCAGATTGGACATTCATTTTCTACCATCATGTTGCCCTTCTAATCCGAATTACACAATATTACAATACTCTCTTTCCAATTCATTTAGTGTGCTGTAGTTGGTTAGAAAAAAATTATGCCATGTTGAAGAATTGGATTATCGTGATTTATTTCATCCTCAAGCTTGCAACTGTTGATGCTGTGTCTTCATGGCGAAGTGTGTCTTTTAACATTCAAGTTGCTAAGCGTAGTTCAAAGCTGTTGCTCAATTTGCCAATTCGACAAGTCGTGCCACCTACCCAACAAATACGGAATCATCCCCGAGGACTTGCTGCTTTGTGGTTCAAGACAAGGTAGATGTCAGATATTGGGCACGTATGAGATGGTCCTCTCCTCTATATAGACTACCCGACTGATCACCTCAAGATTACTCGACGACCACCGCCTACGGCACAGTCAATGTGACATCAATGATCACATCACTCACTAAATACGTTGACACTGTTGTAACAAATTATGAGACAACAATCAAAGCCTCCAATCGTACATATATAATAACATCAACGGATATTGGTAAATACGGCATTGCTCCGAAGAATTATGCATCGAGGTTCCCTGCAACAAGGGTTGCTGAGCTGAACGGCACTGCGACAACTCTCTATGGTCAAGCTATGTAAGTCGTAATTGGCCTAAGGGTCGCTCCATTACTAATTTGGCATAAAGAACATCACCCGTTGCCTTCTACGTATATTCTACCATCAAACTTATCACTGTACCAGCTGTTACCCAAAGCAACGGGCAGCTGGTATGTGCAACACCATCCACGCTTACCCAAGACTGCGGTGGTACACTACCTTTTGAACGACGATATCCTGAAATGAACTCAAACGCCGAAGCCTACTTCAGTATGCGAGACTCCGATGGCCGGTCCTCTGGGTCTGTAAAAGGAAAAGCCATAATTCTGACTCCACCAAATATGCCTACTAAAACAACGTTAACGTTACCTAGCGCAACAAGAACTTACAGACACGTTGAGATTTTCTTCTCGGACCCTTTTGTATATCGCCCACTGTAAGGCGCCATAGAAACGTTGAAAGATGTGAGTGCACAATATGCAAGCCACAACGACAAAAGAGACTCGATGCCCCTCACTTCTGAAGGTTCTGTAACCGCTACTGAAGACTATGATTACATACCGAAAACGCTAATCGAATGGATGGCCCAACAGTCTGGATACGTTCCGCAGTATCCACACCTGAAATCATGTCTGGCTCGTGAACCCTCTATAGTCCCTGGTTTTACTTGCACTCCAGTAGCTCCAGTATATGCTTCCGAGGTTCCAGACCTGACAACTTCACTGTCTTATACGGTTACATGCTTAGATTGCTTTCATTCTGGTGCTTGTTCGATCAGCAACACTCCAGATGCAGCGGCAGGTCCAACCCAAAAAGCGACAGCGATAGTAGAGGTTCAAACAAGCTCCTCTCTTTCTACCGCATTATCCCGACCTACTAGTACCCTAGAAGCGTCAATTCCCGCATCAACAGAGCAGGCAGTATTCACCGATATTAGCAGGCTCGAAACCCTCAGCCTCTACCGTGGCCGCTTCGGGTTTGTCAGTTCCCAATGCCTTCACGATAAGCTCAACGGACCCAACACCATATATCTCAGCGGCTATTGCGGGTGCAATCCTATCCGCCTCGACCTTTGCAATCCTAGCCACGCCGTCTTTGTCAGCCTCAACACTCCGGTCTTTGCCTGAAAAAAGCGCTGGTCAAGGAGAGTCCGCTATTATCAGCCCAACACACCCCAGCACCAGGGCGTATTCTACCTTATCTCATGGACTCAGTGCACCCACAAGCCCAGGAGGCTTTGTACCCCCTCCCACTACGCTGGGATCCCAAGGACTTGGCTTTGTGATACTAAGCGCTTTTGGCGATGCTTCAAAGGCTGTAGAGAGCTTGGCCTCTCCAGACCTAGACTCAGTGGTGGGCAAGCAAGCTCCGGAATCTGGCTCAGAGTACATGTTTGGCGATATTTCAAAATCTGCAACGCCTTCTACTGCTTCTGCAGCGGACGTGAACCAATATGCAAATTCCGAGCATGGTGAACAGACACTAATCACCGTCTTCCCGAGCGCTACTTCTGCCTTCGTTCCTGGATCTCAGCGACTCACCTTTGACGTTTCATCTCGGCTGAAGATAGGCAGTCAGACTCTAATTCCTGGCGCAGCTCCAATCACTATTTTTGGATCGACTTATTCGCTAGCCCCATATGCTTCCGTGATGGTCATCGATGGCGTTACTGTCCATTTGCTGAGTATAGCTGAGAAGGAATCTAGCATCTCAGACAGCATAGTCAGTCTCAACAATGGCTCTCTGCGCCCAGTCCCGAGCAGTACTAGATCCCAGATCATCATAGGAAGTCAAACACTGATCCCAGGCGCATCACCAGTAATAATCTCCAGAGTCACAGTTTCTCTTCCGTCCTCAGGGGACAATGTGGTTATTGGCCAAAATACCCTAACATTGCCAGAATCACACCATAATGCATCAAATACGTCTTCAGTAGGCAGCGGCACGACGAATAATGTTACCATTCCCTCCCCTACCAGATCTCTACATACCGATACAACGCTTCCTGGTCCAGCAACCGCGAGTAGCAGTCAAACCGGACATGGCAAACGATTAGATCTTGGGGCGTGGCGATCAATCACAACTTCAAGACTGGCAGGATTTGCAACTGTCGCCCTCATATAATACGACATCTAAGCCGAAGTCTCGCCATTCCTACCCTTTTTAGGCATCACAAATTTGTCGATTTGTCGGATCCGTTATGGGATTAAGTCGCTATATCATCGTTTTATCCATCCATCTTGGCTGCCCAGTCGGTCGAATTATCGAGTCGTTCACTAGATTAAGTCGAGGGTAATTGCACGCTTGCTGAATCAAGACTTGCAGCCATTCTACACTCCAGAGACTCCCCCTGTGATCGTAACGGACTACCCTCGCCCTAGATTGACGAACCACTACCTAATCCGGCGCGCTGTCTCTACCTTTTGGGGCGCATCTCTTCTATCTCCATTCAATCAAAATTCCCCATTCATACTTCTCTCAATTCTCGGTTGGTATTTCATTCTCTAAACCCCTCACATTTTGTCGCATTCGAAAATGATGTCACAGTTATGACACAATCACACAGTTGTGGTCGCGTATACCTAAGGTAGCTGTGACGACACACTGTTTGTGTGCAGTCGCAAAACCATATTACGAAAAGTGTTTCAAGTTTCAGACTACAAATCATTCAAAGTTGTACTATGGTGTCCTCCGTGATTCAGCTTCAGTGTTCCTGCAACGTCTGTCTCCAGGATCTTCGCAAGAAATCAGTGACTGACTATTGAAGCAGAACTATCCAAGGGGGAAAAAAGAACGCAGTCACTCGCTGCAACACTTTGCGCAAAGACGCCAGGGACTGGCTTCAAGATAGACAATGGCAAAAATTACGCAGAGATGTAGATGGGAAATTACCCAGTGCTACCGGCAAAGGTGCTTGAGACTGGCGAAGAATTACACAAGGTGTTGGATGCAAACAAGGAAAAGTTGATAGGCAAGCACTGCCTCCCGAAGTTTGATGGGGTGTTACCCTTCTTGCCGAAAGTTGGTCTTGAAATCTACAGCATAGCCGGGCGTACCAAGCTGCTAATCTTTAGATACTCTCAATTGCCAAGGCCTTGCCGCTCCAAATCCATCCGAACAAGGACCTGGCAACTCGTCTGCATCACAAGGACCCAGAGAAGTTCACCGACGATAACCACAAACCTGAAATCGCCGTAGCGCTTGGAAAATTCGGGGTGTTTGGTGGGTGGAAATCTAACAATGACATCGAATCCTTGTTTAACACTTTAGAGCGGCTCAAGAAGTTTCTGCCAGATCAACATGTTCCCTTCGATAACGAAACATTGAAGAGAACTTGTCAATCGATACTTGAAGCCTCGGAAGGTCATTAGAGAGACTCAGGAAAAACTAGGGAAACTTCCTAAAGAGTCTTTTGGTAACCAATCGTACATACTTGATCTTTCTCTCGTCTGCAAAGCCAGTACTCTAAGAAGGACCCCGGGAATCTCGTCGCCCTTTTGCAATGCTCCTATTAACATTACTTTAAACTTGCTCCAACTAGCAAACTATTGAACTCCAGAACAATGAATTTCCTCACGCTCAACGCCGGCGACGCAATCTTTGTTCCTGCCGATGCTCCCCATGCATACCTCTCAGGCGACATCGTCGAAGGCATGGCTCGTTCCAACAACGTCCTGAACACAGATTTCTGCCCCCGCGCGACAGCATCGAGCTCTTTACCACATCCCTAACATTCTCGCCACACAACGCAAAGGAGGTGATGTTACCAAGCACGAAAAGCAGCAGAGGTCAGATGGGCAAGACGTTGGAGTATGCGCCACCGATGAGTGAATTCAACATGCTCCGAGCAGATTTAGGAAAGGGTGAAAAGGAGGTTATTGAAAAAGTGGAGGGGCCAAGCATACTCTTTGCAACCAGTGGAGGCGGAAAGATGCACGTCGACGGCCAATCGTACGACATCAAGGAAGGACATGTATCCTTTGTGGGCCAGGGGGTCGAGGTGGCCTACGATACGGATGCCGGGATGAGGACCTGGTGGTTTACAGGGCTTATGCGGAATAGGTAAGGGCTAAGGTACGGGGGACCTTATCCGTATGAGTTACAAGGTCAAGTGTGAGGCGCGACTTCGACCTTTTGAGGCACGGTTCAGTTGCCATGCCATCAAGGAATGCGCGCTATGAGAGAGAGTAGCTGCTCAACCATCTGCAGGACTTGTTGTTTTCATGTTCCAAACCACGCAGCAGCAGATCTCACTCTTTTACGGAGTATAAGGTATGAAATTAAGGTTCGTCGACAGGCCCGTCTAATGGTTGGACGATTAAGTCAGCGTGGCGTGGCGGGGTTCCGGGTCCCTCGGTTGAAACGGCTACGGTAGGCACTAAAACGCAAGCGTGCACAAGCGTCGCCGGGAGATGAAGATCCAGGGGGGGGTTTTGAACGTCAGTACAAACAGTTCATCGGCTCATCGTCGGGCACGCATCCAGTCGTCTGAAACCTCCATCCTCCTACCGCAAATGAGACATCCACCTACGGTACCTTACCAATCCTACGACGCATCGAGTGATTCGAGTCTTGTCTAACCCCATGCCTAGAGAAAGCGTCTAGCGAAACATGCCCTGGTGTTATTAATCCAATCAATGCAGAACCCATTGGTGCACACATTGAACGCGTCACTACGAAATGCGTGTTTGGATACGTGGAAACAGGACAAAGAGCTTGATCCGTCCTGCATACCTATGAAAACACCAATTGCGTCTTGATCTCGAACATTCATGAGATTGAGAATGTGGGGTGGCTGTCACCCCCCGAGCCTCAAACATTCCTTGGAGTGCAAGCATCCCTTATAAGCCATCAATCCTGATTCCGACACCGATCGATATTCATCGGCTTCGAAGACCATTTACAAGTTACGGAATACAACATCATCAAAGAGCAAAAGGAAATTAATTATCTTCTCATTATCATTGACCTCCTGCAATCTTACATCTTAAGCGGAGGTTCGCCCCTGATCTCCGGCCTCGGTTAGCCTACCCGAGTACCGTCAATCACTCTTTGTTATTCTTAACCATTCGTTTCCCTTCCTTCTTCTCCTTCCGACCTCACCTCTTCACCTCTTCACCCATTCATTCCTTCATTCACGCTCTTTCAAGCTTTACCCACTTCCATTCTTTTAAGTGTACAAAGCAATTCATTCATTTGTTCAAGGTTACGCCAGTCGAAACTGCCACTTCCCACTCACAGTTCAACGACTTCTCCCCTTCCGACCTGCAAAACCAACTAGAACCACAAAACCGTCTTCCTGGGGAAGCTTACATTCCTTACACATCCGGCTGTCTTTACTCGAAAACTCCCCGAGATCTGTGATCTCGTCTCGACCAGATATCAAATTCGTTCACCGATACCTGAAATCAAAATGCGTTTCTCAACTCTGACTACCGTTGTGTTTGCGGCGGGCGCCTTTGCTTCTCCGATAAACAAGCGAGATGTTGTGACCGACGTGGTGGTGGACGATGTTGTGGTCACCGATGTCATCATGACCACGGTGACTGCTGGCCAAGCTCCGCCGTCGCCTGTTGCTCAAGGCCCGGTCCCAGTTGTTAATGTCATTGTTACCACCACCAGTGCTCCGGTTGTCGTTCAGCAACCGCCACAGCCACCGCCAACAACCTCTCCCTCTCCCTCTCCCTCTCCTAGTCCTGTTCAGCCTCCGGTCGCCGTTGTTGATAAAGTGGTTGCACCTCCCGTATCATCCGCCATATCGTCGGATGTGCCCTCGTCGACCGCAGCTCCTTCTAGCTCAGCTGCACCCTCGCCAAGTTCCAGTCCTAGCAGCGGTTTACCTACCACGTTCGTCGATAACCTTGACACTACTAGCTCTATATACCAGCAACTAGCGTTACAGCACCACAACATCCACCGTGCCAATCACTCAGCTTCGGCTCTTGTGTGGAACTCCACTTTGGCCGACTACGCGAAGACAACCGCTGAGACCTGCATTTGGAAACACAGCCTGTAAGTAAAGCTTAAGCATTTGATCTGTTGTCGGTGCTGTTGAAGGGTTGCTAACCCCTACTAGTGCACCTGGTGGTGGAGGATATGGCCAGAATATTGCCAACGGCGTTGCACCTGGCAATATCTCTAGTATTCTCACCAACGGTCTTTACAATGACGAATTCGACAAGTACGGTGGCCAATGGGGCAATGACAACCCAAACATGGGTCAGTTCGAAGGTTGGGGTCATCTCACTCAGATTATCTGGGCGGCAACTACTTCCGTTGGGTGCTACACCTCCTCTTGCGCTCCTCCAGGTGCCGATCCTCAACTTTGCAACCCAGCGACTGGTGAAAGCTACTTGAAGGGAGCCTCCTGCGGCCCGAACCCTGGCACTCCTGCGTTCTTCACGGTTTGCAACTACTACCCTGCAGGAAATGTTGGGGGTCAATACAGCAACGTCCAAGCTCCGAAAGGTGGCAAGCTTGTGGCGATGACCAAGAACGGTCTTATCGGTATGTAGACGACTATCACATCGACACGGGGCTTGACCGGAGCGAGCTGGTCCACGCTCTCGAGTCTGAGTTTTGAGATGGCGGATCTGTGCGCTGAAGGGTCTCCTATGCAGGGGATTCTCTACTTCTGACATCTTGCCCGAAACATGTCACCAAACATTCCGCATTTGCCTTTGGCATATGTGTATGGACAACGAGGCAGGTCAAAAGCGAGTTGTCTTTCGATTCTTGTAAATAAAGTTCAGCAGACGAGGTCTCTGGCGAGCCTCTGGTGCTTGCCCAAATACATTGATCTATAAACGCAACTGATGATCTTGAGCGTCCAATCTACGTTCATGCCAGGTAAAGTAGCTGATGTAAGATACCTTAATAATCCCATTTACGAATGAAGCCTAAGTGGTATCATCGTTCATGTAATCCCCGCGTACCGGGCTTATCGATTAGATACTGCCTTGTCGATAACTCAATTGTCACCGCCGGCCCCTCACTGTTCGCTTCACTTCATATTCACCACGACGTAACGGCGAGTCTTTCTAGTATCATCCTCTTCCTCCAATACGATGCGCAGAATCAAAACAACAATCAACACACGCTTCCGACAAACCATCGCTCACCCATAACCACTCCATACCCCCCCACCCACGTTATCCCCTTACTCAAGTCCACCGTCCACAAACACCAACAACCACAATCCACCATGGCCACCCACGAGTACGACACAGCAGGGCCCCAAGGCACAGAGCCCTTACGACTAGTTAACCGCCTCAATGAGAGCAGGAGCCCGTACGTGAGTTGCCGCGGACTGGCTCGAGACGGCGCGATACATGCTGAGCTAGAATGCGCCTTTGACTAGGTTCGCGCGCACATGCAGAACCCCGTTGCGTGGCAGACATGGGGCCCAGAGGCTTTGGCGCTGGCGAAAAGGGAGAATCGGATGCTGTTTTTGAGTGTTGGATATGCGGCGTGTCATTGTGAGTCCTGCGTGGGTTTTGTTGGTGTGCGGGTACCTACCTTTTGGCTCTGTGGTTTTCTACTTGCTTGTGACTTTGATTCGCTATCTGTGGAATTGGGTCTTTGCTAACAGGAATTCAGGGTGCCATGTAAGTATGCCTCGCAGTCGATAATCTGGACTTTGTATTTAGAGACGAGCTTCGGGAGATGTTTCAAGAGCACATATCTGCGCATATATTTCCTGGGCGATGGTTTTGTCTTGGAAGGGAAATTTTAACCCAATTTGTTCCAGGTCATGGAGCGCGAGTCCTTTTCCTCCCCCGAAATCGCCCAAATTCTCAATTCCTCCTTCATACCCATTAAAATCGACCGCGAGGAACGTCCTGATGTTGATGCCATTTACATGAACTATGTACAAGCCACTACTGGTTCCGGAGGCTGGCCACTGAACGTTTTTGTCACGCCTGAACTCGAGCCAGTTTTTGGCGGTACCTACTGGCCAGGCCCCGACAACGGCTTGAGACGGTCGGAAACACTCGGTTTTATGGATATACTGAAGAAGATGAGGGATGTGTGGACAAAGCAAGAAGGAAGATGCCGAGAGAGTGCGAAGGAGATCACGAGACAACTGAGGGAGTTTGCGGAAGAAGGAGTGCATAGTCACCAACTTGGAGAGAAGAACGACGGTGACGGGTTGGAGATCGAATTGCTCGAGGAAGCCTACCAGCATTTTGAAAGAAGATACCAGAAAATCAATGGTGGCTTCTCGCATGCGCCAAAGTTCCCAACTCCAGTCAACCTCGGCTTTCTTCTACGGCTTGGGCAATGGCCGAGTGCGGTCAAAGACGTTGTAGGGCAGGAAGAATGCGCCCATGCTACGAAAATGGCTGTCCATACCCTTTGTAGAATGGCGAGAGGAGGCATTAGGGATCAGGTTGGATACGGCTTCTCGCGGTATTCGGTGACGTCTGACTGGAGTCTTCCACATTTCGAAAAGATGCTTTACGACCAGGCACAGCTCTTGGATGTCTATCTGGATGCCTTTCTTGTCACGCACGACCCAGAAATGCTTGGGGCAATCTATGATATTGCGACATACTTGACAAGTCCACCAATTTCTGCCCCTGGCGGAGGCTTCTACTGCGCCGAGGACGCCGACTCCTACCCTACAAAGGCCGACACCGAAAAACGAGAGGGGGCCTTTTACGTCTGGTCTCTCAAAGAGTTCCAAAATGTCCTCGGTGACTGTGATGCTGATATTTGCGCTCGATTCTACGGCGTCACAGCTGACGGCAACGTTGCAAAAGAAAATGATCCCCATGACGAGTTCATCAGTCAAAATGTCCTAAACATTAAGTCTACCCCGAGTGCTCTAGCGAAAGAATTCGGCTTGGCCGAAGAAGACGTCGTCACAATCCTCCGTGAAGGACGAAAAAAGCTTCGAGATCATCGAGAGCGAGAGCGTCCGCCGCCAGCACTGGACGACAAGATTCTCGTTGCCTGGAATGGACTTGCCATTGGTGCTTTAGCCAGAACCAGTGCCGCACTCGAAAGTATCGACCCAGCAAAGGCAAAAGAGTGCAGAACCGCCGCCAAGAATGCCGTCGCCTTTGTAAGAAAAGAACTCTACGACCAGAAATCTCACACCCTGTGGCGAATTTACCGCCAAGGCCGAGGCGACGCCCCCGGTTTCTGCGACGACTACGCCTTCTTAATCCAAGGTCTCATCGACCTCTACGAAGCCACCTTCAATGAGAGCTACCTCCAACTAGCCGACACCCTCCAAAGTCTGTTCCCCTCCCCCAATCTCTCTCAACCCCCTTCCGAAACTGACACCCCACAGAGTCCCAACTCCGCCTCTTTCTCTCCCCTGACTCCCCCGGCTTCTACACAACCCCAAGCCCGCACCCCCCCGATCTCCTCCTACGCCTCAAATCCGGTATGGACGCTGCGGAACCCAGCTCCAACAACATCAGCGCGTCGAATCTCTACCGGCTGGCAAGCATGCTCGAGGACGAAGAGTACAGAAAGCATGCGAAGGTAACGGTGCAAGCGTTTGAGGCGGAAGTGGAGCAGTTCCCGTGGTGTTTTGCGGGCATGCTGGGAAGTGTGGTGGTGGGACGGTTAGGGGGAAAGGGGGTCGTTGTTACTGGATTGGGGACCAATACAGGCGAAGTGGAGAAGGGGAAAGCGGCGGATATAGTGAAGAGGTTGAGGGAGAAGGTGGGGGTTGGGAGGACGGTCGTTGCGTTAGGACGAGGCGTGGGTGAGTGGATCAAGGAGAGAAATTCATTGCTTGAAGATTTGGATGTCGAAAGGGAGGGGGTGATGGTCTGTGAGGGCGGGGTTTGTCGGCAGGGAGAGGAGTTTTTGTAACCATATACGGGGGGCCGGGGTGTTACGCGGTTCAGGATATGCACATCTTTCTCCGTCTTCCCCCCCTCCGCCATCCCCAGTCCCACTTTTTCTCTTTCTTCCTTCCCATCCTTCCCACCTATCCAGCACCTTTCCCTCCATCAAGTCTCCTTAGCCCCTATCTTCTTCACCCCCCACTCCCTACCCAATCCTTAACAGCCTGCTCACCACCCCCAAAACTCGTCCAACACGACAGAGCCAATTATCTACCACTCCTTGTAATTTTCTCACATCAGCTTAACCTACTAAACACACTCTTAGTACATAACAACCACCGCTAAGCCCTTGCCAGCATGTACTGTAGGTACGTTGAATCAGCACATATATCGATTTTTCAGACAAAGTTGAAGCGATTAGGAACAGGAAAGGAAGAGAGCAGGGGAAGGAATCTTTGTCTAAAAAAAAAAGGAAGTTCTGCCAAAAAAGAATATTCAAAAAAAAACGTCAACTCAGATTCGAACCCTTAACCTCCTATTCCCAACACCCCCCCCAACACCCAAACAATTTACCAAAAAAGACAAACTCAAGCTGTTGATTGCAGGAACACGATCAATCGAGAACCGGTTGGGAATATAACGCAACTGCCCTGCGAACTTGTCTATGAAATGAAAGGTGGTATTAGTCATATATACACTAAACTGAGATTAATTTTTTTTTGGAAATATACCTTCTTCAATGCTTCTATATGCATGGAATTATTGAAGTAAAGAAATCGATTACAGCAGAGATTGTTCAGTATATTGAGTTGAATGATTAAAGAACAGCCAAACTAAACACATGTCAGGGAATTGGCTCTACGAATGGGCCAAAAGACTGCATCTCGCTTGCTACAGTAGCTAGGCAAACAGGTTCCAATTCCATACATATCGCTGACATCGTAACAATCACAGGTTGTCAAGCGAGCTAGCTGAGCTAGCCAACTCCGACTGGTTCGCTCTTTTCCTTTCGTAAACAGAGAACTAGAAGCTTGGTTTGAGGTAAGTGAGGGGGAAGAAGAGAAAAAGAGAAAAGGGGGGGGAAGAAAGAGGAGGGAAAGAAGAGTTACGCGCTGTTTGAAGCCTATCAAATAGCACTTCGCATGATTCCTGACTGAAGATATGACCGAGTCTTTCTGCCAGCTACTAACACTCGTTACCTATGCCATTAATATACGCTCGGTGAAATATCCCAACCGCGAGAAAAAAAACGGCAAGGGAAGAGTGGAAGGAAGAAGCGTGTGTAAGAGCAAAGGGGGAAGTATCCCAAAAAAAAAACAAAAACCCACCCCTAAACTTTTAACGAGGAGGGTACGTACGAGAGGGTTCGAACTCTGCACCTTCTTATGTCAACAACCCCAAAAATTATGCAAAAAAGACAAACTCAAGCTGTTGATTGCAAGGAACACGACCGACCGAGAACCGGTTGGGAATATAACGCAACTGCCCTGCGAACTTGTCTATATTAAATAGTCTATTATTATCAATATATACCTCAAAACACATGACCTTTTTTTTCAACACACCCCCTTTCCTCACCCATCCCCCCATTTCCACACACATACCCGTCCCACCTTCTTAAGAAAAATTAGAAATAGCAGAGCTTGTCGAGCACCTCATTTCAAACTAACTTGCTTCCCCACTTTACTTCTTCTACAGTAAATATCACATAACGAGTTACACCAGTAAAACGTTGACAAAAGACCCCTAGCTGTCATTTTGCCTCCATCTTATCCCCTCGGACCCCCCCTTTTAAACCTCGCCAGCCTAAGCCGTCCTGATTGTTGTTTCCATGACTGCGATTCTGTTCAAAGCAAGGGGTCGAGTAACATCCTTCTCTTTAGCCCCCTTAATAGTAAGAGAACTGTTCTGTAGGATGGTAAGTACAGTACATATGTGCCGGCGAGGTGTCAAAAGGTTCGATCATGTTTAGTTAATAAAAGAATGTACACCTATTGATAAGGGTGTCGTAAACGTGTGTAAGAAGAAGCTTATGGATGGATACCCGCGGGTGCGAGGATTCGAACTCTGGACCTTTGTATGTTGAAATCTTTGAAAAGAAAAAGAAGAATCAAAAAGACAAAGTCAGCTGTTGATTGCGGGAATGTGATTGCGCACATAACACAACTGCCCTGCGAGTCTGTCCTATGAAATTAAAAGGTATTGTTAGTTGTTTATAGCTTAAAATCACAAGATGTGTTAAGATTTTTTTTTTAAAGAAATCCATCTTTTTTTTAAAGGGGGTGAGTTTGTTTACTAGGAATTTCTGATGGGGGGACGAAGACATCTCTTCTCGTCCTTCTTCTCTCATGCAGTTATTGGTTCAACCCTCACCCCGTTTCGACCTTTCCCTTTCACCCCCCCCCCACCCCCCCTTTCCTCCCAACTCCACTCCTTTCTCAACGATTTCCTTCCTTCTGAACTAATTCTCTTGGAAGATTGACGGTTGGACTCGCGGTAATATTTCTTATAAATGGGGTTGCGCACTGACTGTTGTAGAATTGATTATTGATTGTTTGGAGTAAAGGGGGGGGGGGGTTGGTTCGTTCACGACCGCGTCCCCTGTCATCGCCCATGGCGTCAGATATGCAAGCATCCTTCTTCTTCCACCTCTGCTTAATCAAGCCCTTATCTCCCGCTTCAAGCACACAACCTGCAACGCCACCCGGTGAAGTCCACGCACAGCTATGAGTCGGTACAATAATAATTTGGGGCAATGATTTACTTGAAATCAACGAAACATTGCGTTTACGAAGAACTGGATAAGTAGTTTAGTGAGTGAGTGGCTTGGGGGCGTGGGCATGGGCATGGGAATGATAAGAAAAGGTCGATTGGAGTATATGAGGGGAGAGTTAAAAAGGGGGAAAGAAATTGATGTAACAGGTTGAGGCTGTGTGGGGTGGGGTTGTGGATGGAATATCTGAGTGGGGTGATGCAAAGGAGGAGTAGGTTCGGTTTGGAATTGAGAATGGGATGTTGGCATTGTGGGTGATGTTCGGAGTTGTTGGTTGTTGTGGTTTGGGTAGGCTGGGTAGGTTGGGTAGGTTGGGTAGGTTGGGTTGGGTTGGGTTGGGTTGGGTTGGATGCTAATGTTATAGCTAGTGTTCACGCTTAGAATGGTAGACTCGTGAGCGTATATCTCCGGACTGCGTTAGAAGCTGCGGCGATGATGACGCGGACGAAGGTGGGGGAAAATGAGAGCACTTAAACGCGTTTGCGATTTTCATAGTGAGAACAATGTATTTGGGAAAGAATCAAGAAGATGGCTGATTTCTGAATATTTCTTGAAAGGGCGTAAAGTACGACGTTGTTATAATGCTGTATGGCAAAAGTAGTATGCCTGGAGTGCCACTGGAATGTCCGAAAACAAGTGAATGTAGCTGCAGAAGTAATTCGGGTTGATCAATCCAAGTCGTGAACTATTCGTAAGCCGGGTGAAGGTTGACAATGGGAAAGATAACAGTGTGAGATGAAAATAAATCCAGAAAAAAAATGCCCAATTTCCTTCTGGAATCTGTTAATCAGGCGTGAGCTATGAACGACGGTCGGGTAGAGTAAGAATCGGAGTAAAAATTAGAGTAGCTTGAGAGCGGCATAAAGAAACATAACGGCGAAATGTAGAGGGCTTCGAAACGCTCCAAGACAGCGCCCCAGAAATAAACTTGGTAGGAGCTCGCCCGGAATTCCTGGTCGAACCTAGTAGCCAATGCCGGACGTCGTCCTGGCAAACTCTGTGGTTATCGGTCCATTAATCGTCACGTTTGCCTGAGCCACGAATTCCTGAATTCGTCGCCGCAAGACGTCTCGTTGCGGGCTTGGGAACTCCTCGACCACGAACATGCTGTCGAAGTCCTTCAAAACGGCGTCAAAGATATTTTGTGTGCGCTTGAGAAGCTTTGGGTGTCGGCGAGTAACCTCCTGATCGAAGGCCTCCTTGACTTTCGCACCAATCTGGTTGTAGGGGCCTCCGACTTTCATTGCGTGCTCGAGTAGAGTTATTTGTGCGATACGTTTGCCTTTGCCTGATGTTTTTTCAGCAATTGGATACGTTGGGGATTTTCTATGTAAAGACGTTATGTGCCTACCATGTTTTGCCTTGCATTCCATGTAGACGGGAAGCATTGCCTGCGTGATATAAGAATCGTGTTGATCCGTGATGACGTCCTGCTCTATGTTTCTATGAAAGTTAGATCGGCCTACAGTATCTGACTATGACCGGCTTACATGCTGGCGGCTTTCAGCTTGCTCGAGAAATTATCTAGCCATTGCCGCAGAAGAACCTTTTTGGGGGCGAGAGATTTCAGGAATAGGTCTATCGGCATGATGGATACCCCTGGCGTTGCTGTATTAGATTATCCTCATTAGTCTTCCAGCACTCAACGGGAGCTGACACACGGCCACCCACCACTTAGGCTCTCGCGGATACTGTCCAGTAATGTTTCCAGAGAGGAGTAATATTTCTCATTCAAGTCATCTATCCCTTCATGGAAGTTCAGCCATGGTTCCTTCACATCGTTGACCACAGGCTCCAATAGCTCAGCGTTCCAGCTTTGGGTGCGTTTGAATTTTTTCTTGTATCTACCGTCAGCACGACACCACGCTCCGAAAGTTTGAGCATTCCACTATGTTCCGATCAGCACTGCGTCTTTGGGCCGTTTGCGTATCTAATAAGCTCTCACAGTTGCCCAGTGCTCAAGCGACTTTACACCGTGCAAGATCCACGCTGTACGGGAATTTTCTACCAAAAGGTTAATTAAAATATCGGAGTCGGGATCCAAGTTACTACGCACCAATCTTATCCAAGACACATTTTTCTAAGAGCGCTTTCGATTCTGTAATGTATGCGGCGATCTCCGTTGCCGCGTCCTGAACAATCTGTCTTCAGATCATGATCGGAAAGAATCAGGCCAGTAGTCTCTTACCGTTCCCGGTCTAGCAACAATCTCTTTTAGCTCTAAACGCCGATGATTCGTGGCCTGAAGACTCCATAATTCCATGGAGTTGACAAATTCCTTCAGCACACCTTCGATGTGCTGCTCTAAAACCCTCAATCTAGCCGTCGCTGGTAATTCAGACAGCATGAAGCGAATTGTGGGTACCCCTGTGACATCCATTGAAAGAGGTATGCGCTCTTCATCGTACCCTGTCTTGTGCATATTGTAGTGTGAGTTAGAGACACAGAAGATACTTAAAGGATTCGGGCCGCTCGCAATGCCTCTATAAATGTCTCGCATGCTACGGACGACCTTCCGATTCCGCATCACGACTAGGGCTTGATGCAATCTGCTGCAAGTCAGCCATCAATCTTTCGCGGTAATTATTGTCTGACGGGTATCTAGGATTGTGAGAACATACAGAGCGCCATATATACTTTTCCGCACCCTTTACAGAGGTTAGCGAGTCTCGCTGCGACCTGAATTAGGAATAAATACCCTATCCTTTGGATCTGATTGACTAGCTCCTGCTTCGCTCTCCCTTTGGCAATTTTTTTCATGCTTATTAGTCTGGGCTTTTCAGCGATTGAGAATAAGTGAGCTCGAGAGATCTTGCGGTATTCCTCCAGGGCTTCGAGGGTTGGTTCAAGGTCACGAGGCTTTGATGTGATAGAGATATCCTAACTGGTCAGGAACGCTCCGATTATGACACGTTAATTTCTCACATCTATTCTTGTGCAAATCAATGCTTTACGACCGGCCTTCGCTCGAGAATACTCAAGAAGTCTCTTATGTACCAGATTATCCGTCTGTACCCGACCAATCGGAGCAACCAATAGTATATAATGACATTTCCGAATGTACTGCTCTGTCATCCTCGTCCTGGTCTTGTTCACGTCTGAAAGGCCTTGTAGAAAGTAAGGATTTTCTACCTTTTGTACATAGTAATTACAGGATGGTAAACTCACCTGGAAGATCTGCGATAATCATCCCATACTTCAACAATGGCGATCGCAGGCCAACACTGGCCGGCTTCTTAGTTCATCTTCGAAAGGTAGATCAGGGTGTAAGCTTACCGTACAACCTGTACTATGGGCCAGGGAGAAAAGCATAGACAGTCATCGTCTCCCAACCTGTTACTCGTCTTTACAAAAGGTTCGATCCTAGCTCCCAGCCCCGGAGCCGAATCGGCCGTGTAATGAATCAGGCCATCTTTAGCTCCAAGTGAAGATGTCATCTCACCTACCCATGCGATGAGTTTGTCCAGGATTTTCTTGTCGTCTCCAGATGTGGCAAGGGCAAAATACTCTTTAGCTGCATCTTTGTCAAAGAATTCTTTACGACCTCCGAATAGGGCTCCGAAAGCTTCGGAGGCTGTAGCTGAAAGGCCTTCCCTCTCATCTAACTCGTCCTGGTCCAAATCATCTGTGGTCTCGAAATGATATGCATAGTAGTCGTGAAAGTGACCTTTTAACACGAGCTCTATCTCCACGGGAGTAAAAAGGACGATCTCAGCCATGAATGGGCTTGTTTGGGTTGACCATGCCTGTCGGAACTCGGTGATCACGGATGTACAAGCGGCTCCACTTGCTCCCTTCAGATGTTAAGATTAGCTGGGTCTTAGTTGATAAATGGGGGCCTAGTACCTCCATGGCGAGATCAGGAGTATCCAAAATGGAGTTTATCAGCGAACTCTTTCCTTCGATCGTTTAGTACAGCATATTGCTAGGCCAAAGACAAGTTTACCAACACCGGAATCCCCTACCATCCCAATTCGCTTTGGTCCTGGGTACTTGATTACCATATGCCCTTCTGCTTGATTAAGCAGCTCCTTGACTTTCGGGTCTTGATATTGGGAGTTCCCTAACAAACTTGCTGCGTCTTGCATCACTGATTCGTAATATTTTTCGACTTTTGCAAAAGATGGGTGATATGCTGGAAGCTTAGGCGTAGGTTCAGTCAAGGGGTCGTAAGGTGTGTCAAAGCTCTCATTGATTGCCTCAATTCTCTTTTTGAGTCCTTCGCCGACGTCTTCATCATCGTCTGATAGTACTTCGGAATTCTCGTCATCTTCGCTTTCTGATTCTTCGCCATTTACTTGGTCTTTAGGCACCGAAGATGCCTCGTATGTCTTGTCTGCCATAGGTTCCTGCATGATCAACCTCTCTGGCTCCGAGCCTACCTCAGTCGAAACCACGACTTTGGGCCCCGTGGTAACTTTAGAGGGGTTCGTCGGTGCAGTCGTTGCTGCATTTGACTCCAATTCGACAGTCTCGCTAATGACGATAGGATCCTCGTTGGAGTATGCTGTCCCTGTAATAGAGTCTAGTAATGAGGCATCGGTAGCAAGATCGGAACTCTTCTCCTGTCCTACTGTCGTTATAATAAGCTCTGCTGATCTGGTCTCCATAGCGGGACTGGATGACTGTTTCACTTCTGCATCCTTGTTGGTCAACCCTGTTAGCTCGAACCTAGTGCTGTCAATTTGATGGTCTTCCATCGACTTGGCGTAATACTCGTGAAGCATCTCTAATAGCTTCGAGAGCCCACGACCGTAGGTATTGAGGCCAGTCGTGAGCTATGACTAATACAGGCAGGTATGCTCTGCATTTATGCGAGCAACATCTTATCGTATATTATGGAGTGGTCGAAGTGAAAGCTTTCAAAATGTTCAACTGAGGTTCAAAATGTTCAATTGAGGTGGCACAGCGTTCAAATAGTTCCTGGCTCTTATTGTGATAAATAGTAATGTAATGAGAAGTTGTTTGGGAACGAATTTACCGAAATAAATGGAAGTGAGGTGAAGATGGTTTGAAGGTTTTGATTAATGCGAAATGTAAATTGAAGGTGGCATCTGATAGAGATAATGGAACCGATTACGGGTGGACTCTTGAAGTGGCAAGATAGTCTGAAGGCTGGAACGACAAATTGAAGGTGACAATGGAGTCGACAAATATGGTTGTTGTGAAAGCGAAACAAGTGGATGGAGACACACCAGTTGAGGAAGTAAATTTATTGAAAGACTGTCGTTGAAGCCACACGATGTATTATTGATCAAGACTTTCTTGCCAGCTGAGTCTCAGATCAAGTTGCGTTGGCCGCCGTCAAACCATGTAGGATGTATGGTGAAGTGCGATGAGGTAGGATAAGATAGATTGTTGCGGCCGACTCCTTGACATGACAGACAGCAATAATGAGACCACGTTTGATTGTTGGTTGTGTTAATAAGTGATTATGCCCTTTTAGAATAGAACGATCACCGTGGTTATCCTACCCATATAGAATGAGTAACCCAGATGATAACAAAAAGGAATTTTGAGGAACCTAGGTTATTAGCATAAGGCCTCCCTCTTGTACTACCATACTCTTAGAAGAGGTTTAATGGCTTCACCCTCTTCGGATTTGAATACTCTATGCCTAATGGAACGTTCTCTAGAGTTCAATGATATAAATGAAACCACATTCTCCGAAGGAGCGTAATGGCATCATGCAAATAGCTCCATACCATTGAGAGCGCTATGGTCTTACCATAGACCTTGGAGAAGCAATCTACTCGAAGAAGAAATGTTACTACGAATGCGCTGCGGGACAAGTTGCTGATAATTCCAAGAGGATAGTTTCCAAATTCAAAAGTAGGTAAGGAAAGTAGGTATATATTGAATGGCAGGGATGGGACATTGAAGTTATTTCGGAACAAAGTTAATCCAAAAGGGCCGAGTCTGGCTCAGCCTTGCGCTACTAATTTTGGGTCCCGCATCCTTCAGTGGTTTCCTCAAACCTCAAACCTCAATCACCAGAAAAGCGAGTTTCGGGGGAAACTGTACGAAGCTGTGGGTCTTTGACTTCTACAGCAATGTTCTGTTTGCGAAGGTATGCCTGTATATTACCTGCCCGTATTCCATACTAAATCTTCTCTGCAGTTGGCTACCTCTTCTCTTCATACCCACCAACGCTTCACCGTTGTAAGTGTCAAACCGGCCCTACTGCCTGAATGTGCAGAAACAGATTTCGATCAATGATGCTGATACTTGCCAGATTCGTGGTATCATTCTTCTTCCTAACCTACTTCTTGAACCGACCCTGCGTTTACTGCTCAGCCCTGCTCCTCATACTGTTCATCTCGTCATGCTATTGGTCAGACCATTGCTTCTTCGACATCCATAGCAATTGGTTCGAGCCACGACACTTCTCATCACCACTACCAAATGCTTTACCTCAAGCCTCTGGCTGGGCAGCTTCAGCGGGGAACTACACCGTAAGGGATACTTCATTTCTTGTGACAGTGGCCAATGAGACAGCTACGGCGCTAGCAGGAGCGGCAGTTGAGGAGATGAAGCGAAGGATGGACTTCAGGCATGAGTGGACCGGTATTGGAGTGGAGTGGATCAGAAGCTGGTTAGGCGCACGGGAGTGGAGACTACCTTGTCTAGATGTCTACATACGGTTATGAGAATGAGCGTGTACCATTCATCGAGCGGCATCTGGGGCGTTTGAAGGATATGGAAGGATTCCTTGCATTTAGCTGGTCGCGGCGTTCTTGGAGGAAAGAAATATCTATGGAATTGCGGTGACGATGCGCCGTGTATCGTCTATTCTAAGGGCTACGATATCGATCATTTAGTTGCTGGGTAGCTATCACGGGTGAGGGGGATCCGTAGGTCGAACAGCTTGCTTGTACTTAGCCGAGGGAAACCATTACTTCCTATCCATGCATCCATAATACATAGTATGACATGCTTCAAAGCATCGGCACAAGGCTGAGAATCGTAAGCACATTTTCCAGCGCTCTGACCAGTTCTGCCCTCCTCCGACGCAGCTTCCTAAATGCGGGGTATTGTCAAGCCCGGTTGCTGCATGATAAACTGTCTGCTGACCGCCCTTGTACCTTCTCGCCGCCTCGTCCATGGTCAGCAAAGACACGACCGACATTGACATCAAAGACTTCTTCCAAGGGTGGCGGTCAGTTATTCTGCTGTGTTACAGTCACAACCATGGCTAGTCTCGATAGAGATGTTCTACCGGATACGTACGTAGTGCTTGTCGTTTGGATGTACCATAAGTTGACCCAGCGCCTTGAAGGGTAAAGCCGATCAACTATGATATCGCCCTCTACGACCTCGAACTTGGTGGTGCTTTTACTTTTCAAGGGACGGTTAAGATCGATGTCAATATTAAAAAAGCAAGGAAAGAAATTACGCTCAACGCGCACCAATTGAAGCTTGAGTCTGCGGAAATATCCGCCCAAGGAATTGATGGTACTATTTGCTTGTTCTCAAGGTTTAGCAGTGGCGGTGTTGATATCTACTAGCAAGAAAGGCATCCAGTATCCTTTACGATGACAAGTCGCAGCGGGTGACGCTAGCCTTTGACAAGGAAGTGTCTACTTCATCGAGTGCATTGTTGAAGATCCAGTATAGTGGTATCATGAATAATGATATGGCTGGATTTTATAGATCTAGGTATCCTCAAACTCCACGGTTGCTACTTGTGATGCTTACGTTCTCTTCAGATACAAGCCTGCGGTTGAACCCGCAAAGTCGGTGCCAAAAATAGGAGACCATCATTTTATGTTCAGCACCCAATTTGAATCTTGCGATGCTAGAAGAGCATTTCCCTGCTTCGATGAACCAAATCTAAAGGCCACCTTTGATTTTGGCATTGAAATTCCAGAAGATCAAGTTGCGCTGAGCAACATGCCCGAGAAAGATGTCAAGCAAGGCAAAAATGGACGGAAAGTAGTAGCATTTGAGAGAACACCATTGATGAGTACTTACCTCTTAGCTTGGGCCTTTGGGGATTTTGAGTATGTCGAGGACTTCACAAGAAGAAAGTACAACGGAAAGCAGCTACCCGTAAGGGTCTACACGACGCGGGGGTTGAAAGAACAGGGACGTTTTGGACTCGAAAATGCCCACCAAGTAGTCGACTATTTCTCCGAGGTAAGGAGCGAATCTTTGAGCCTGTTTTTCCACTCTTTAAGTTTATTTCATCTCAACTCCTTCTACCCAAGTTTCCCAATCAACTCAAACCATTTCCAAGCATCTCCTCGCAAGACCTTGCGTTTGTTTCCGGAGACCTGAATGTAATACTGACATAATCCAGATCTTCCGCATCGAGTATCCCCTCCCTAAAGTGGACCTTCTGGCAGTCCATGAATTTGTGAGTTCCCTTCTCTCGTTTTTTAACAGCCTATAAGCTTAGCTTGAGCTGACGTAGTAGCCCATCATACGTCTTCCCCTTCCACGTGTTTTTATGAAGATTATTAGCTGACAAAGTTTGATAGAGCCACGGTGCGATGGAGAATTGGTAAGTTTGTCGGAACGATATGGAGTGTTCTCCATTAAAATGTGAGCTTATGCTGATTAGCCATCTCGGAAAGGGGTCTGATCACATACCGAACAACCGCTATTCTTTTTGACGAGCAGCATTCCGATGCCAAATATAAAAACAGGGTAGCATACGTTGTAGCCCATGGTAAGTTTTCTAGAAAACCCCATTTCGTTTTCGACCTCTCTACCTACCGTTCATGCTTTCCCGTCGCCCATCCTTCCAGACAGTAATATTGACCAACATTGTCTAGAACTTGCTCACCAATGGTTCGGAAATCTCGTTACAATGGATTGGTGGAGTGAGCTATGGCTGAACGAAGGATTCGCAACCTGGGTAGGGTGGCTTGCGGTGGATTATCTGCATCCTGGCCATCAATGCTGGAGCCAATTTGTGGCGGAAGCCGTTCAAACGGCCTTCCAGCTTGATTCGTTGAGGGCCTCACATCCAATCGAAGTTCCAGTCAAAGACGCTTTGGAGATCGATCAGATATTTGACGCTATTAGGTGAAAGCTCTGACATATCTCTTGTTGGTCTCACTAACAGGTCGCTTTCCAGCTACTTGAAAGGAAGCTCCGTCATAAGAATGCTAAGTAACCATCTCGGAAAGGAGACGTTTCTTCTTGGAGTTTCGGACTACCTCAAGGACCATGCATATGGTAATGCAACGACAGATGATCTCTGGGCTGCACTAAGTAAAGCTTCCGGAAAAGACGTCAACTCTTTTATGAACAACTGGGTCAGAACCATAGGGTTTCCCATGCTCACAGTCGCCGAAGAGCCTGGGCAAATTGGTGTCAGGCAGTCACGATTCCTTTCAACCGGTGACGTTACGACCGAGGAAGACAAAACTCTGTGGTGGATTCCCCTGGGCCTTAAAACCGAGCCCCGCGCTGCAGGGTTTTCTAGCAAGGCTCTAGTAGCGAAAGAAGAGACATTGCGTAACGTAGATGAGGCGTTCTACAAGTTGAATGCTGACAACAATGGCTTCTATCGAACCAATTATCCACCAGCTAGATTGGCAAAGCTTGGGGCTGATAGAGCAAAACTAAGTGTCGAAGACCGGATAGGATTGATAGCTGATACAGGAGCTCTGGCTGTTGCTGGCTATGCCACAACGCCTGGTTTGTTGACTCTTGTTGAGAATTTCGGTGATGAGCAAGCTTATGCGTAAGTCGTGGCTACATGTAACAAATACCTCATTTGACACCTTTAGTGTATGGTCGCAAATCGTCAGCTCCCTAGCAAACATACGATCGGTCTTTGCAGATAACGAGAAGATTTCCACGGCCCTGAAAACTTACACTTTTCGGCTTGTTAGCACCACCACGGAGAAAGTTGGTTGGGACTTCGAGCCAAATGAAGACTTCCTTACCGGACAGCTTCGGGCTTTGCTTATCAACACAGCTGGCGGCGCAGGCCATCAAGGGTAAGCTAGCACTGCTCGTAAATGCTTGGTTATAGGTTAACAGATGGAGCAGAACTATCGCTGAAGCACAACGTCGATTTGATGCCTACATGTCTGGAGATCAAAAAGCAATACACCCTAATTTGCGTTTAGCAGTCTTCCGCATCAACGTTGCCGAGGGAGGCAGACCAGCATACGACGCAGTGAAGCATGAATATCTACATACTACATCGATCGATGGCAAAGAGATCTGCTTACAGTCCCTTGGTTGGGTGCAGTCAACCGATCTGGTTAACGATTTCTTAGACTTCCAATTCTCCGACAAAGTAGCCATACAAGACATGCATACTGGCTCCATTGCTTTGGCGGCGAATCCAAAAACGCGGTATGCCTTGTGGGAGTACATAAAAGCAAATTGGGGGAAAGTGCACGAGAAGCTGTCGGGCAACTCTGTGGTTATTGATCGTTATCTAAAGACAACCCTGCAGAAGTTTGCGAGCCATGAATTGGAGAAGGATATTACGGCATTCTTCGAGGACAAGAATACAAAAGGCTACGATCGTGGCCTGGTTCAAGTGTCTGATACTGTGCGAGCAAACGCCAATTACAAGGAACGGGACGAGAAGCTGGTGCTGGAATGGCTTCAGGCTCACGGATATGCTTGACGCCTAGAAGCTTGACCTTGGACTGGGGCTTTCCGTTGGATGATATGGAAATGCAGAACATGCAGTAAGCTCGGCCATAGATGCAGTCATGTACCAAGGCTCATTTGGATCTCTTGATTCTCTCATGTCACCCCTAGAGTTGTGCTACCCATCCCACTACCATTATCTACATTTTCTCTCGTACCCTTCTCCCATGGCTTCTTCCTCTTTGCAGTTGTAGCTTGTGAAGCCTGTCCTTCGAGCAAAGTATCAGGCACCTCTTTGATCCCCGGTATAGGTTGTCCCTTCGTGATGAGCTCAACGATCTGACTGAAGGAAATAGGGTACGGTGCTGGGGGATCTGTGGTTGACGATGAACTTGACGCAGGAACTATGCTATCAAATACAGATGGATCCGTTTCTTCATCCTGACGGTCTGAATGCGAAGCTCTGGTATGGGTTGATGTGCCATTGACGAGTGGGGCAGAGGAATACTGAGACCGCCAGCTTTTGTACGCATTAAAGTCGATTGGGATATTTATTTTACTGCCGTCATGTCAGTGCTCCAATATTTTGCTCTCGCTCAGTCGAGCGATGTACCGCGAGAGATAGAAGCAGCGAGCACGTAGTGTCAACTGCTCTGCTTGCTCTGGGGCAGGATTCGTCCCAAGTATGGCTTGCAGACCGCTTTGGAACTCTGTGTCTGATGCCCATGCGTAATCTTCAAGCTGTTGGAATATTGAGTGATTCCCAGCAGCACCTTGTCCAATCGCATGCTTAGTGGTCATGCTTGTGCTCAGTGGTGGTTCTGGATGGACGAGGGGGACGTGAGGGTTGCGTACTTTTAAGGTAAAAGTCCATACACAGATGCGGGTAAGGCTGGCTTTTAAATATGGAACCGAGAAAGCCACTAAGGCGGAGCTTACTTGAACTTCCTTCACTTAGAGCAAGGCGTTTAGCATCTTTGTTTACCAGCACCACTACATCTACTCACCCATCCCCCCTTCTCAAACAAACCATCATCGAAGCTGCTCATGACAGCAGAAAAACCGTGACAGTACAGACGGTACACAAAACGCTTTCTCTGATTCACTGAGTGACCACCCGCACAATGGCCGAATTTATTGGGCAAGGCCACCTCACTTCGTGCTCATCGAAAGTCGGACTGACCGTTGGTGCAGTTCACGCATCTCTTTGATCTCGAAGAGAGACATTCGGTAGTGGCCCACTCTTTCCTGTTGTGTTGTGCCTGGCCGTCTTGTCGCTAATGACATGCCAGCTATGTCGGTACGCTTCACGAAATCAGCTCAGAGAATTCCACCGTCGCACTAGAGCAAGTTGTATCATTTGGCACTGAAGGGCGTCGCCCTGACGATGAGGTCCCACCATCGGACAATGTCTACGAATACATCGTATTTCGGGGGAGTGATGTCAAGGACTTAAGGATCGAGGAAACTCCCAAGGAGAACAAGCCCCCTCAGCCGCCAAAAGTGCCAGATGATCCAGCCATACTTGGAGTAAGTCTCCCCTGATCGCTTTCGCTGGCGCCGTTGTGCAGTAGCACAAGGGTTTCGAAGTGATGAAGTATTTCGGATGTAAATCATTTTTATACCACCGAGAGCGCAAAACCCATGTGGATATTTTCCGTTGCCTTCCTTCTGATATAGTTACTATTCTCTTTGATTTCTTCGCCACGAATATGCTGTCAAGCCCACTGACTTTCGGTTACTTCTAGAGCGCTCGACGTTCGACTCCATCATCAACACCCCAAGATACAATAACAACTCCACAACAGCAGCCACCATCGCAGGCTCAACAATTTCAACAGCCACAACAGCAGAACAACAACCAACAACGCCAGCAACCACCCCCTAGGTTTCAACAGCAGCCACCGTTCCCATATTACTACCCTCCCCCACCCAACCAGCGGTTTGGCCCGCAGGGATTCCCACCTGGTCCTGGTTTCCCTGTCATGCCATATGGTGCTCCTCCACCTGGATGGTATCCTCCCCCAGGTCAAGGTTTCCCGCACCCATCACCGGGCCAATTCTATGGTCCTCCCAATCCTCAACAAATGCCAATCGGGCCCGCTGGTCCAAATCAGAACCAGCAAGGGTCACAATCAAAACAGTCTGCAACACTGGCTCCGGCTGCTGACAAGACGCAAGAACCTACCCCTCAGGTAGAGTCACCTACAAAGCCGGTGGCCATGGTGAAACTACCCAGCGCGGTTACTACTCCAGCACCCCCCACGAACGCCTCGAATGGGCCACCACCACCCATAGAGTCTAAGCCAAACGTCTTAGAAGCTTTAGCGCCGCCTGCTACGGTGGCCAGCGCAGATTTTCCTACAACGGCTAAGTCTGTGCCAATCGGACCCAAGTCTGGACGGATCGTGCCTGCGATTCCTCGCTTAAGCCCGGCCGCCAAGCCTTCAGTGCCTGTGAATGGCAACTTGCAATCGAAACCAATGAATGTGGCTCAGGCACCTGCGAAGCCCGCCGCACCGCGTCCCACTGGAGTTGTAACCAAGTCTCTGGAAGAGGCAAATCGAGATGCTAGGGCTGCTGTGGCGGCCGCTATGGCCAAGCTACCTCCAGCACCGGGTCAGAAGAAGCATGTGGAAGGCGACAACGCAGTTGACAATCTGACCAAGAAAGTCAACGAGATGCGCACCAATGACAACATTCGAACGTCAAGGCAGCCGGGCACTGGAGGCTACGCCGCAGGCCATCGAGGCGGGCGAGGAAGTTACCGCGGGGGCCGCCCACAGTCGGACCAGCAAACTAAGAAAATCGAAGTCCCCACCACCGACTACGACTTCGAAACCGCAAACGCAAAGTTCAACAAGCAAGATCTTGTTAAGGAAGCCATTGCAGGCGGTTCTCCCATTGCCAGCCCCACCAGCGAAGGCGCCGTGACCAACGGCAACGGAACAGCAGCCGAGAACACCGTGAACGGCGCACCCAAGGACATCATCGCAACCAACTCCAGCGCAATAGTCTACAACAAGACTTCATCCTTCTTTGATAATATCTCAAGTGAGGCCAAAGAACGCGAGGAAGCCGCCGGCAAGAGAGTCGGGGGCCGAGAATTCCGAAGCGAGGAGCAGAAGAAGAACTTTGAGACTTTTGGGCAGGGGAGTGTGGATAATGGGTACCGTGGCGGTTTCCGAGGAAGAGGACGTGGTAGAGGCGGACGAGGTTGTTTTGGGTCGAGGGGTGGTAGGGGTGGTGTGAGGGGTGGACGTCCACACGAAGGAGCTGTGGCCGCTGAAAGCTAGGATTGGAATCACGTGTTCCCTGCAGGAATTGGGGAAATGAGGAGGATTGCGTATCATCAAGCAAACATGTGATGCGCTGCGTGAAGGCTAGCTTTGACTTGTTGTACCGGACTTTTCTTGTGTACTACTATTGCACAGATGACGTGGCGTACGTCTTCACTGTTGAGACATCTAACAAAATGCTTGTGGTTTGTGGGGCCAATTCAAAGGGTATGGGGTCTTGGCGGGTTTCAATCAAGAATTTCTGCTTATTTTCTAGGTAGCAGGTCTATCTACTAAGGTAGGGTAGTAATCTGTTGCTACTGTACCACCAAGCATTTACTAACTGTCATTCCAAAAATTGTCGAATATCTCGTAAGGTGGCACTATATCCTCCCGTTCGAGTCTCTTATGAATCTGGTTCACCTTTCTTAAGACCAATCTTCTCTCCCTCGCCCACAGCCCTCACACCCCCAGCCCACACCTCAATCTCCAGCCCTCTCTCCCCATCCATGGTCGGTGGCGCCCATGCCGCAAACACAACCCTTATCCACCGCCTCCAGCCCCTAGGCGCCCATTCCGCACTCCCCTCTTCCTCCGCGTAGCTAGATTCTTTAATCAGAGCGACGCGGCACGCGATTTGATTCGCCCAGACGAGACCGAGGGACGGGGTTTTGAGATTGTGGTTCCCGTCGGTAGGGGAAGAGCCCCAGCCGGTGAAGAAACGTTGTTGGTGGTCGAGGGTTAGCGGGTTGGAGACTGGGGGGTGTTGGGGATGGATTTGTTGGGCGGAAGGTTGTGGGGAGGATGGGAGGTTGTAGGTGTTTTGGTAGGGGCGGGGGATGATTGGGGGGAAGCGGTCGGCGACTTGGTTCGCTACTACGATTGCGCAGTTGTGGAGGCGTGCCAGCTCTCGGAGTTGAGCACCGAGACGGACGAGCTGGGCGGAGCGAGTTGCGAGCGCTGAAGGAATATTTGGACCGTCACGCTCAGCGCGGTAATTTGCAGCGATGGAATCGATAATCACGAGTCCGATGTTATGCCGTGACAATGCGACGGGGAGTTGGTAAGTGAGGATGTGGTCCTGGCTCTCAAGATCAGGAGTTTGAAGTGTAAGGATTTTGCTCAAAGACGGCGTTTCTGCGTGGATTGAGGTAGAGAGCAAGGGGTGCGCGGAGAGGAGTTGCGATAGGCGAGTAGTGGGCAGTGAATGTTCGGTTGAGATGTAACAGGTGGGGCGGGAGAGGCCGTGGGGCGCGGGAAGCTGAGCGGAGAGAAGGAGGGTGAGGAGGAGTTGGGTTTTGCCGGCGCCGCTGGGGGAGAAGTGGGGTTAGTGAGTGGTTTTGAGAGGGAGAGCGGAGGGAAATGGGTACCTTTCACCTGTGATTTCGGTAATGTAGCCCGTGGGGATGCCGCCGACTAGGGCGCAGTCAAGAGCGGGGGAAAGGGTGCTGATGGTAGAACAATGATCGACTAGATCATTTCCGCTCTTTCTTAGGGAACCATGTTTTGCAGTCTCTTCATCCCCAACAGCATTGAACGAGGAACCGTTATTCGGGAGTCCCAGCTCCCCCTGTAGCGTAGCAACAACATGATTTGCAAGACTTCTGACATCCAGCAAAGGCAGTTGCGCCCGCTTCGCTATCTCCAATGTATCGAGGGTGAGCAGGTCAGTGGTGGTGATATGGTGTTTCTCGAGAGACGGCAGGAGGTGTGTGTATGATTTTGTAGGGAAGTCTGGGATGGTGTGGAGGAGGTCTGTCATGAGTATTTGAGTAAAGAGGCCATGTGGCTAGCCGAGTGCTCCAAAGCCTTGAATGTTAAAGCCCAAGAGAGCTCGAGATAACATACATTGGACGGGACGGTTCGCAAGTCATGAGAAATCACGAAAGGAACAGGCCGACACGTGCCGCGGCAAGCCCTACACCGCGGCTCGGCTCGGCTCGCGCCGTCATCCATTACTTCGTCAACAAACAACCAACCCAAGCCAGCACCAATTTCTCCTCTTCTCAACCACCCCATTACGCTCCGCCTTTTACTGTTCACGTCCAACATCAACAATGCCCCGCAAAACTCTCTACCCCCGCTCAACCATCAAACGCACGATCAAAGCCCACTCCGGCCGCAGCCTGAGCAAGAACGTTGATGTCCTCGTAAGCCATTACTTTCTTCCCCTTCAATCCCCACCCCAGACCACCCTTCTCGTGGAGGAGCTTACCTCATAACACCACATAGATCTTCCTAGACTACACACTCTTCCTCCAAGAGTACGTCCTCACCACTCCCCACTTCCCCACAAGTCCCCTCACCCAACTAGAACTAACGCCCACAAACTCATAGCCTAATCCGTGAAGCCTCGATTGACGCAAAGAAGAACAAAGAGAAGGGCATCACGCCAAGAGCACTGAATGAAGTAACCGAGGTACGTTGATCGTCGCCAGTTGCTATCATATAAACTTCGACGCCAAGACTGATACCGGGAATAGCGGAGCTTGAGGAAATTCAAGGCTTGAGAGCGGATAGAAGGCGCGTACGGAAATACAAACAGTTTTGAGCTGGTTTACACGCCAGGCCTGTATGCTGCTGAGGAAGGGGTTATATTCAGGCTTGGGGTTTTGGAGAGGTATACCATGGCTGCCGAGAAGAACCGGCTTTGATGGATTAGGCGGACATGTGCAGTACCGTGGTGAGATCAGAGATGGAGACATGTATGAAGGAACGCTTGTTGGTTGACTCGAAAGAGGTTAATGGCATGACCGACCGCAACGAGGATATGAATGAACGGCATTTGTGAAACGAGGTCAAGTTCTCAAGTTGTTTCAGGAGGAAATTTCGCGGCAAGGGCTGGAGGTTCTAATTTGCAGAGCGCGTATCCAGCTGGCTGTGCATCCGCGAATATAGCTAGTGGACAAGGTTTTTTGCCGCTGATGGCAGATTGAAGTCGGCGCCAATTAGATTTTGCCTCATTGCACACCACTCTGAATGAAAGCATTGGAAGGCGATTAAGGATATGTTTAGATACAAAACAGTCTCTCTAGCAATCCAGCAAAATGTACATTTCATGCCCAATGTCTCCGTCTCTCATCTTCAGCGTACAAGCACAAAAAGCTCTTTGCACGAGAAATAATTGAAAAGAAAGAACTGCGAGTGTGCAAGTTGAGCACCTAACAGCCTGTAGAACGGCCACTGAGAAGCCGGGAGCCACAACGCCATGAGCGATCCCTTCTGAAATACGCCTTACAGACAGCCGTTTTCTTCGTGCAATTACCATCGCTCATCCCTCAAAACCTCCCCCCCATAACCGGCAACATCTCTCCTCCACCCCCCATCTCAGCCTTCAACGGACTCCCACTCTGGCCTCCACTCTGGCCCGCACCCCCGTAACAACTTCCCGTCCCACTGCCCCCACCGTTCCCAGCCGCATTCTGCAGGCCTCGGAAAAAGTGGTCAAAGCTCCCCTGCGACTTCGTCCACTCCTGCTGCTGCGCCTCTCGCTGCATCTGCATTTGGAAGTCTTGTGGAGATTGGAATTGCAATCCCCCTGCCGGGCGAGAGGCGGTATGAGTGTAATTGGGTGGCGGGCTCTGATGAGGATGAGGTGAGGTGAAACTTGGGGAATGTGCGGCGTGGTTGGGGTATGACGAGGAGGCGGAGTACTGGTTCTGCAGAGGATTCTGATAGGTGGAGTAAGAGTCGTATTGGTACGTTTGTGGGGGGTAGTACGATTGCTGTGGTGGTGGAGGAGCGTGTTGGTGAGTGAAGTTGAGGGGTTGTAGAGGCATACGTGGAGACTGTGAGTTTGTCGAAGCGATACCGCGTGGCGGTTGCTGCTGGCGATTGTGCTGTTCCATCTCGCGTTCTCGATCCTTTCGTTGTTCGAAGGCTTCTTGCTGACGCTTGATCATGAACTCACGGTCGATGATGAGCTGGGACTTGACGAGTTCTTGTTGGCTTGGGCTACGCTTCATAAGAAAATCTTCGCTCAAGCTTCCACTTTTTGCTCGAGCCTGTGGAGGATCGATAGAAACAGGTTGGTACGCGGGTGTGAAGCCTCCTCCTTGCGCGTAAGGTGACTGGTAAACAGCGGGACGAAGTTTATCGGCAGCGTGGAGATAGGCGTATTTCTCTGGAAGAGGAATGGTAGAAAGCCCACTCGCCTTTTGGAGCTGCTCTAAGAAATTCCCGTATGCAGGTGCTGCCTTCTGGGCAGATGGCGGTCTGCTGAAGGGATTCTTTGCCACAGAGCTACCTCCGCCCATCATGTTCGCGACAGGAGCTTGAGGTTGCGGACGTGGCTCTTGTTGCTGCTTGGATTGGTGATGATAAGCTATGGTCTGTCCATAGATGTCACCGTGCAGTGATGACGGCCGTTGAGATGCTGTTGCCATCATCGGCGCCGTGGGTGCCATAGAACCCATGGGCGCTGGTGGAGCTCGATAGCCCGGCGAACCATCATATGGTAGGTTCTGGTACTTTTGGGCATTGTAAGGTTGTAAAGGAGATTGCTTCGAAGCGTTGTGCTGGAAGGCTCGTTGGTTGTGCAACGCTTGAGGATCAACATGACCGCCGACCTTTGATTTGTAGTCGTATGGGGCCGACTCAACGATTGCATATTTACCGTGATAAACCCTGTCCTGCATGTTTGGCGGTTTGTTGATTAGCGACCTGTTATTTTGAAACTTCGCCGGCTGAACGTAGGGTCTAGGAGGCCGTGCGGCGTTAACGGCATGTACGTTGACTCCAGTAGGATAAGAAGCCGGGAACGATCTCCTTGGGGGCAGAGCAACTGCAGTTGTAGCGATTCTTACACTCTCTAGGAAATGGGCAGTAGGATCGTTGCGTTGTACAGCAGGATTTCCAGTGTACTGAGCTTTGGCTTCGGTAGATGTTTTACCGAGATAGAACCACAACTTCTTTGGCTTTGAGATATCAATCTTGACCTGGTGTGGGTTCCGGATGGATTTGCAAGTATTGAATTCAGACCAGATGAGTTTGCTCTGAGGATCACCAAACGGCTCGTCTGCTTTTGGATTAACATTCGAAGGATGTTCGGCGGTGGTCCGAGACTTCTGAGCAAGATGCGCAGGCAAGGGCTTAGCATTCTCGGAAGGAATAGGCAATTGTGAATTGACTGGATCAAAGATGAGGAGCCACTTGTATTCGATCTCGATTTTGTCGCTGTGACCCATTAGCGGCAACGAACATGCTCGGGAGAATGGAATGACTTACCCATTTGGGAGAACCTCTACCAAAAGCGTTTGCTCGCTCTTACGATTTTCCAGAACAGTCCCGGCAAATATTTCGCCTTGATGATACTGCATCTGGACTAGCTCCCCAACCTGGAGCTTAGACGCTTGCTTCCGTATGAAGGTATTTTCTTCAAGAGCTTGACCATCCACATTCTTACCTCTCTTGATGCGATGGAAGCGGCATCTGAAATCAATACCAGTATCGGTATACTCGGTCCCGTCTTCTCCAAAGACTGGCACTAAGCCGATATCGACTTGAACCCCAGCTGCTGCAGCACATGTAGCATGATAGGCTCTTGTGCACTTCTTCTGGGAGCACTGGAAGACCGCCCCCCGCTTGTTACGACAGTAATTGCATTTAAGCTCTAAGCGGGCTTTGTCAATACGGGCCACATCGCAGACCTTCTCAGCACCACCCTCCTCAGTTATGTATGTTTCAGGAGTGTACAAAGCACAGCGACGATGTGCTTCGAGGCCGTTATCCGTAGGAAGTAGCTTCTCGTGAGGGTTGTCGCTGGGGCAGAGTACGCATGGCTCATGCAATGGAGCTTTGAGCTTTATCCGTAGCCGCTTAACTTTGGGCCTAGGATCCTTATCACCTACCTCTCTCTTTCGCTTATGGCTACGCTTAGGCTTTCCCTTGTCACTCCCGGGAGGAGTTGGCAAGTCTGTGGGGCCATCATCATCCTCTTCGTCTTCGTCGTCTTCTTCGGTCTCCTCATAGTACTCCGGAGTTGGCTCGCCACGAAGTTTCCGCTCGATGTCATGAACGTCCACCCACACACTATCGGCTTCACAATTGCATTTCCTGGCAACCTTTCCATAATCCAGCCAAGCTTCAGTAGCGAAATTGACCGATTCAGCACAATTGTAACCGAGATTATAACCAGAGTGATACCCATAAGGGAAAGTGATGACAAACTCCCCTTCGTGGTGGACAAGACGGTTGACGCGAATGTTGTACTGAGACTGCAATAACTGAGGAGAGATCAGGTAGGTCTTGTGCCGCAAGAATTGATCACAGTTCTTTGCATCGGTTGGCCAAACGCTTCGCATGGCAGCTTCGAACCTCCTTGCGTCTTCCTGGGAAATACTATACCATTGCTTTGGAGCTCCAAAATGGATATAGTTTATGCTATAAAGATCCACGTCTTCTAAATGCCAAGCAAACGACGCCTTCCACATTCCAAGGTAGAGGTAGGCTGTGTTAACCCCTGGTATCTTTTGGCCAAGTACGTCCAAGAGATTCTCAAGCTTGGCAACGTTCCAAGCTTCCGTGGAGTCGTCAAACAAGGATCCAGGCATATCAGCACCATACATAGGATTGTTGAATGTTAGGCTCTTCCAGTAAGCAGTTTCCAGTTCGTTGCAGCGTTCTGGGGTCCATTCATCTTGGTTGTGAACGCGGTAGTCAAAATCTTTGAAGGCCTCCTCATCAATGACATCGGCCTGATCTCGACGGTTGTGCTGCCGCCTAGACGAAACCGATTTAGGCTGGCGGCCCTTTGGTTTGGCCTGAGATAAATCTTCCTCATCACTTAGCTGCTCTTTTTTCAACTTTGTGGGCTTAGCGCTAGGAGATGTGGGCGTTGGCGGGACTTCAACTTTGACCTTGCTTCCCTTCTCCTCTTCCTCCTGCTCTTGTGCATCATGATTGTGGACTGTGGTTGGTAACGGGCGTACCCTGGGGCGGCCAGGTCCACGCTTTTTCCCATTCAGAAGAGTTGTAGACTGGTTTTTAATTCGCGTTGGGGCGCTGCGTGTCGTCTGGGCCTGATTACGCCTCCGCTCTCCACGCTTAGCTGGAGGCTGGTGGTTGCTCTCCTCACTCAGTGCCTTCCATTGTGGTAGGTTATAAGAGCGCTGCTTCTCTATATTGGCTTGTGTGTAGGTGCCATGTGTACCATGAAACTCTTGTGTGATTGGATTCTTGACTTTGACCGATTTGACTTGCTCATCCAAAGCGGGTAGTGAATCGCGCCTATCGCTCATGGTTAGTGCGGTCCGGAAAAATCGACACTAGCCTCGAAGCTTTGACTACACATACCATTCTTTTGGTGGTATAACCTTGACGATGCCCGACTTCATGCCATATTTGTCGATCTTGGATATAAACGATTTGAAACTGCGGAATTGGTGCATGGTCTACGTGCACACAACAAGAATCAGCCCACATTCAGCTCAGTATGGTGCTCGAAGACACAGCAGGCTCCACGGGTGCCAAACAAGAACAACGATTGGGTCCCTTACAGGCTTGAAGACCGGAATCTTCCCACCCTCATAGTAATGGTCTGGCAAGATCTCGCCATTATCTTCCGGCTCGACATCGAGGTCAGAGAGCTCTGAGCCAGAATCGTCATGTTTGTCGGCTTCGTCACTGGCCGGGGGTGTAAGGGTTGGCTTGCCCTCATCCTTGACATCCATGTCGCTTGGTGGAGACATAGCAGCAGCCGCCATCGTGGCCCAGTGTTTGTGTGTCGCAATCCGCAGCGGACAGACCAATCCTGTCGCAATATCGGAGGGAATAAAGGAGCAGGATTGGGGTTACTTGAGGTCGAGTCACTAGTAATTATGTATCGAGGAAGAAGGTTATTGATGATTGAGTGATCTCCAGGGACGGAAGCAGTGACTGGAGTGGACCCATAAGCTTGAACGAGAGAACAGGTCATCAAGCAGCCATAGCTGGCCTTCGGAGTCGTCGCAAAAGCTATGGAACAATGTCGGAGAAATTGAATGGTAGTCGTGATTGAGGTTGCGGCAAATCTAGATACCAGTCTCGGCTAGCCTTGTAAGGATTAGTCCAACACCACCGTACGCACGTGATCCGTCACTTTTGCACAATGTTCCCTTTAAGGTGTAAAAGGATAATACTGAGCTCTAATAATGTTAAGAAAGTTCAAGATGTGATAAAGCGTGTACTATCAGTCTTGTGTTGATTGAAAGTGTCTACAAGGTTCCAAGACTTGCTGAACGATGCTGGCTGATCCAGTTTGCTTATGCAGTCCATAGTCGCATGATGAACCTCTCAGTCTTATTGTAGATAAACGGTCTTTATACTTTTCCCTCACAAAAGATTCTGTGCCTTGCAGTTCTCACCCTGGGTGAATCCCATCTTCTCCAAAGTAGCGGCTAAGACAGGAAACTGTTCCAGAGCTCGCGCGGGTGGAGACATGTTCAAGGCAGACACAAGAGTTGACTAGAAGCTTCATGATATCTGACACTCGAGGAGCTCTGGAAACATCGAACTACCGTACATGTCCCCCCAGCTTTCCAGGGGTTTGACGCAGCCCTAGGTGGTGCTGACACCCGTAAGGTCGGTGCCGTAGGTACTTAAAGTATGTTATGCATAACGGGCAAATAGAGGTGTCATCCCTCCACGTCTCCCGGCTATCTGACCGCATGGGCATCTGAGCTACTGCGGAGCCGCCAAGCCCAAAGGCGAAAAGACTGGGAGGCAGCTGCAGTAGATTTGATGCTCCATTCGCTATGCGTATGACTCTTTGACCAGCTTTAGTACCAACCACTGGACCGCTCTGGTATACAATGCAGCGCTTCAGATCCTTTCAGCTCGCTAGAGATACACCGAGACTCGTAGACACAAGCGAATCTGCGCCGGAACAAGAAAGGCGCTCAAAACATTGCACCATATGGATCATGGTTCAACCTACAGAGGAAGCCCTTCGCCACGTCCACGGGTTCCATGGAAGCCGCCTCTTCCACGTCCTCGATACCCACCCTCTCCTCCACCACGGTCGCCTCGGAATCCTCCGCGTCCGCGATAACCGCCTTCTCCGCCACGATCGCCTCTGAAACCACGGCCACCACGATGTCCGCCACGATGTTCATTCTGGGAACCACTACGACCACGTCCGCCGCGTCCATGATGTACTTCGTGAAATTCATCGCCCCCATTGGCTTTGGGCTCGGCCGCTGACGGGGCAGGGACTGGTATCGGTTCAGTAGGAACATCCTCGGCCCAGCTCTGGGTACCTGCCATAGCCGCAGGGGTAGCCGCAACACCGGTTTCCGTCTCCGCGGGATCACGAGGAACCTCTACCCAGCTACTAGCGCCTTGTTCAGCAGATGCATCCCAATTCATTCCGGCCGCAGCGTTGGCAGCTCCAGCGTCAATGTTTGACGCCTCCGGAACTGTAGGTGTGTCGACATGGTGAGATTCGCCATTTGCCATTGGCTCAGTCTCAGCATCGATCTCCGTCAATCCCGCATGAGCAATCGTTGGGTCAGTCCCCACCTGGGCGGGAGCCTCTTCCGCTGTTGGAGGTGCAGGCTCGGATTGGGCAACTTCTTCAGCCCAAGCTTCCTCAGCAGCGTAGGGAGCGTATTCGAAGGCTAATTCCTTGACTTGCTTGTCTGGATCACAGGAATTAGTTATCTAGGCTTGATGTGGCTATAAAACGCACAAGTGGGTGTAGGGCAACAACTCCAACTTACAGGTGAAATCCGAGGGAGTTTGGTCAACCGTAGGAACCTTCTCATCGCTTCCTAAAATCAACTGTTCCATCGCCACAACGGCCCCAGCTTCTCCCCCATAGACCAGTAGCAGAGCACCTTCAAAAGCTCGGTTCTCGGGCGAGGTCTCATCGCCGCTTTGTCGTTTCGCCGCCGCTGCTCTCAGGAATTTGCTAAGAGTCAGGAGATTATCCTTTGCCTCCTTCTGACTCTCGGCTTTGGCCTCAGCAGCCACTGCCCCCTTCACCTTGTCCATTTCATCCTTGTGAGCGGTCTCAAGAGCCTGCTTTTCTGTTGTAAGGCGCTTTTGGTAATCCTCGTCGAATTGTTTGTACTGAGCGATCTGCTCTTCGAGTTGCGCGAGCGAAGCTTGTAATGATGGTTTTTTCTGGGCTTGTGCCTTTTGGTCTTGGTTGATTTTGCGAGAGGTAAGGAGCTCATCAAGGGAAAGATTTGGGTTCTCGGCAATAATGGAATCGACTTTCTGGGTGGCGTTCTGAGAGTTCACTATTAGTAACAGTTTATAAAGCAGATATAAACGGATACTTACCAGCTTCTTCTTGATGTTGCGGATGTTCCTGAAAGAGAGCATTAGCAGTAGCCTTGGCAGTGCGGCTGTTTCGTCCCAGTTGTATACTAACTTGTACAGCTCCTTGAGGTATGGGCTTTCGTAAGCTGAGTCCACCCCGTTCGCGGTGCCCTCAGAAGCTACTTGGGCGGTCCCAGTTTCACCGTCAGAAGGCGCATTCTGTTTAGCAGGAGCCTCTGCTTTAGCTTTCTTCTTCTTCGCGGTCTTAGATTCTTGTTGCTGCCGTGGTGGCGGCACTGATGGTACAGCTGTCTCTGACATGATGATACTGCGGTCAATTTGAAAAGTTTAGCTGGGTAGTGTTTGATCTACGATCTGGCTTGAGATTTTCTGGACGAAAGCTTGACTTGAAGAGTAGGGATGGAAATCGTTGCGTCAGTTGTACGAGGATAGTATCTGGAGGATCTGCTGATGATGTGAAGTTGTGGGTAAATGTTGATTGAGTGAAGCTCTGGAAATCAGTAAATATCTCGTGTTTCCGTAAGGCTGTGACTAGCGCGTTTGTATCCATGTATTTCCAATGAACATCCCTCTAGCTTAACGTTTTGTCGAAAAGTACCGGTACTTCGTTTTGCCTTTGTCGACTTGGGATCCTTGTGTTCGAGCGTATGCTAGAGTTACTGACAACGACTCACCTGTCTAGTGATTAGTGCTTTGAGTTGAATGGTAAAAACTTTCTATAACCGAATGCCTCAGTGAGTTGCCCTGCTGAGCATCACGATTGAACACGAGGGCAGCTAAATCCAAATGTATCATGTCCTCTAACCGATGATCAACATATCGTGGATAAATCTGGTCTTTTTTATACATAGGTAACTACGTCTCCATTCATTTTCCTTCCTCAACTTTTGGTTCTTACGATTGTACCAGCCCACTGTCTTGAAAGCCCCTTTTCAGCTGATACGATATTCAACCAAGCGTTTCGTTGCTCCTACGGTCATCATGAGCAGTCTCATTATCCCTCATGTTATCTATTACATAGTTGATCTGGCGACCTGCAAAAGCCACTATATCGAACACCAAGATGGGCGTTTTAGCCACAACAAACTGGCACCTCACTCACTTGGATGACTGGCCGGTTCAGTCCGAGGAAAGGGAACAGGGCTAATGCTCTAGATAGATCACAAGCTCACAAATATAAGCCAATTGCTCCATCTACATATAATACTTCAGTCAAGAACTGCTCGCAAATGTATCAGTTCCTCAATCCCCTACTCAAAACCCATCTCTCCCACTCTTTCTCTCTAAAGAAAAAGCCAATACTAGCTCTATTCCCTCCACGATACCATAAACCATCCCACATCTTAGAAATGCCCAAAAAAAATGGCTCCCCTACTACCCACGCACCGCGGGGAGCAAAAAAAGCTCGACTCACAAATTTTCCCCGCACCCAACCACCAAATTTACTACTGAATTAAAAGAGATATATTATATTTTAATAGCCTGTCATTCTACCCTCTCCTTCTATAACTGCTTTTAATCGCTCTGGCATGGTAGAAACCTTATCGTTTATGTATTCCTGTGAGACATGGGACCATCCTTCGTAAATCAGCCCCTTCGTAGCGTGATCATCCCAATGCGGATATTTCCGTAGCTCCTGTTTTGATACCTGCCACATGTTCTCTATAGGAGATAAATCAGGTGAAGATGGACAATCGAAGTAGTGCTTAGCTTGTTCTCTTGTTTCCAGGTCCTAACGATGTTTTTTGGCCCTGTTCCATGACCTGAATCACCATTCTCCTCCAGCACGAAACGGGAGTGATTTTCGATCCAGGGCTTGACTATAGGCTTCAGAATTTGCTCCAAGTAGAGCTTCAGAGTGAGTTTTCCATTGATATTTCCGGGCACGTCGTAGAAATGAATATCCGACTTGAAATTATGACCTACTGCAGCCCAGCAATGCTGTCTCTTTAAATCCTTATCCTTGAGTGGATTCACCTCCTGTATGCAGTTCATGCAGTATCTTTGGCCTGGCTTTCGTATAATTCGCAGCTTTCCTTGAGGCCCGTATTCAAAGTGAACTTCATCGCTGAATCGAACTGGCCACCAATCCTCCTTTTCAGGATATCTTTCCAACATGATGACAGCGTATTCAACCCTTTTAGTGGCTGTACTAGGCGAAACCCAGCCCTTCATACAGGCAATGCACTTGTGATAGTTCATTGTTCCCATAGCTCTCTTAATTGTATCACCTGAACACTCCAGGCCCACTTCGAAGCCTAATTGCTCCCATGTTAAAGCTCTGGCTTCAAAGCCCTCCGACTCCAAAACTCTTTCCATTTCCCGTATATCTTTGTCCGATATCAATGATTTACGGCCACGCGTTTCTTCGTGTTCAGGATCGTTGTTTCGTCGACGTGCGGAGGCCTCAGGCTGAAGCATCTGATATCCTTGATGTTTTGACACTCCGAACGTTTTGAAAACATCGTTTTTGAAGTACGGTATGTTCATTCGCTCGCAGAATTCAATGGCCCCCTGAACTTTAGCCTTAGTAGGAGTGTCATGATGGTTGTAGTGATCCTCTGGTTCCATGGTTCTCGGCAAAATGAGTAGTAAATTTGGTGGTTGGGTGCGGGGAGAATTTGTGAGTTGGGCTTTTTCTTTATCTATATCAATTCCGAGAGCCATTCACGTCGACCAGTCCAGAATGAGAAAACCAATTATAAGAACTTTGTCACATGAAATTCCTCTTCACTACGGAATATACGATGTATATCTATTCCGATCCAAAAAGATGCTCCCACTTTTTAGTTTTTCTTTCGACTTTATATCGCGAGTGTAAAACGGCTGAAAAGAATAGCAAAACCCGAATGATACAAATCATCGTCGCTATTTCGCAACGAGAGACTCTATCCGCAGACCGTATGCCAATATCGAAGACAAACCCGACTGTACCAGCATCATGGCCACTTAAGGCTCTCCACGGGAAGCACTAACGCTCTTTTCTGAAAATATATTTCATGTAAGGGGGGGGGTAAGTCGACTATCTGCCCCCTTGCATACATCAAAGAGTTCAACCCCCAGTCCTGCAAACCCCAGACAAACCCATCACACCCCAAAATACTACCCCGATCTCTCCCACGACGACCCCCATTGTCCTTTACCTCCGGCATCTCATCGTTCGATCTAGCGAGCCTGCTGAGCCAGATGTTAAGTGCATCTCCATAATCGTTGCAATCCACAAGATGGGATGCTGTATTCAAATGGCGAAAGCCCAGCCAAGCCCTCCGTGAGCTAGGAGAGGCTGTGCGCAATTAAAAACGGTTTGTTCTCAAGGACAAACGCGATCGGAAACAAGGCTTCAGAACCGATCATCTTCACTGAGATACCGTTGCGAATTTGAAGCGGGTTCTGGAGGCCGATGCCGAGGCTGAGTGTTCGAACTGGACACCTGAGGAAGGGGAGATTTTGAGGGAGATGCTTCGGAAGCACAGCTGGGAAAAAGTTCGGCGTCTCAGGGGCGCTCGCGTCCTGTTCGGTTTGATGTGTCTTTTAGTTTCGCTTGTGGTAATCCGACCTTTCGTGTAGGAAATGAGCTGCAGCTCGAGACGGGAAAATGTTGGCTAAGCGGCGCGGGGGAAGCCGACGACATTGCTGCTGGCAAACCACGGATATATCCCGCAGGTTTGCAAGGGAAACCAAGCTCTCAGACCCCATGACATTTTTCAGTCTTCCTCGTCCTCATCCATCAACTCCGCCAACTCTTTTTCCTCCTCCTCCGTCATCAGTCTCTCTTCGACCTCCTCCTCTTTCTCCAGCCCACCCCCCTCTTTCTCCTCCTGAGCTTCTTTCTTCGCCGCGTCCAGATCCCCTGCCTTCAACGACCACCTCCTAATCGTCCCATCAAGACTCACACTCACCACTGTTTGTCCCATCACGACCAAACCCGTAATCTCGTCGTAATGGCCCTCGAACGTGTGGTCGAGCTTCCCCGTCTGAGACCCAATGTCAGCCAACAAAACCCCTGCTCACAAGAATCTCCTCAGCTCACCCCTATACTCCATACCCCAACCCTTTCGTCCCTACCCCCAGCCACAACCCAACCGCCTACGTCCTCAACTCCCACCCCTCTCACCCAACCCCCAACCTCCACGCTCATCTCCACCTCCCAACCCTTCCCCCTCTCCCTGCCCAAACAATTCACGCTCCCATCCGCGCTCGCGCTCCACAGATCCCCATCCCCATCAAACAACAACTTGTACACACTCGTCTCATGCACCATGATCGGCTTCTCCTTCTCAATCTCCGTGGCATGAGTAATACTGATATCCCAACGACGGATCTCACCTACGCTCCCCGCGCTGAAGATCGTGACTTGCTCCGTAGAGGGGTCGTAGGTTAGAGGATCCAGGGCAAGGTCTTGTATGCCGCGGATATGGCTACGGAGGGTGTGTAGCCTGCTCCCAGTCTCCACATCCCACACGACAAGTGCAGCGTCCGCGCCACCGGAGATCAAAACATCTTTGCCCGCAATGCGGACGCAGAGAACGCATTTTACAAAGTCCACGTGGCCACCAACATATCTCTTCCCCTTGGCGCGAGTTGACACGGCCCAGCTCCAAATGCGTTTATCCCAGCAGCCTGCGAAGAGAGTTTTTCCGTCCGGGCTCAGCGCCAGCGACGTCAATGGCGCGGGGGGCCCTGTAAAGATGTGGTCGATGCTGCCCTCCTGGTTGTTCCCTATTAGCATCGGATTTCCTCGATTGCAAACTTGGCAGATGCGGAAAATGGAATGATAACGGTAGCGCACCTACATCCAGCAAGACCCTCCTAGCAGTGCCTGCGCTTTCGGCAACGTAAACAGCAGGGGAAGAAGAAGAGGTGGTGGGGTCGGCGATTACGGCGAGGATTTTGGAGGGGAGGCGGATGGGGTGGCCAAAGTCATTGCGGGATTTGGCGGCGCGGCGGGAGGTTTCCGCGAGGGAGTGGGTTGTCTGGAAGAAGTGGTCTGGGTCGGTTGAAGTTGTCATTGCGATAAGGGGTAGATGGCGGGGCTTCGTGGTTTTTTCGAAGCTGATGTCAAGATTCCGTTCTGCAAATTTTATGTTGTTGATAGAAAGCTATGTACCGCGAATGTCCGTTATTTCTCCCCAATTGTTGCCCAGTACTTCGAACATATGCTACAAAATCTTCCATGCGAACCGTTGCCTTTACACGCCGTTGAATTCGCATACCCCCCACTAGCACACTTTCTTCTAGTACTCACTCAACCTCAACTTCTTCCCTACCGCCCGTCTTGCCTTTACAACCCTCTCACTTGGTCTCTCCTTTTCCTCTTGGCTAGCTTTGAGCGCTTGCAGGAGCATACCGGCATCGAAGAAACCATCTGGAAGCAGAAATTGGTATGGTTAGCGATGATCCATACGAGAACAACAGGAAGAATCAAATTGCGTGAAACTAATACTTTGAGCGGCAGCAAAAGAACGACGGCAACGCATAGGGAACTCGATGCACTCGAGGCGGCGTATCCCTTCTGCTCATTGCCAGCTTGCAACTGGCCAAGAAGCTGGAGATTACCGTCATGAACGCTGGCGGTGTGCTTGGTGTGGAGTATAGTTCGGTAAAGAAAATGGTGTCTGATGTACAAGGGTTCTTACATCCACCCAAGCCGTCGTCATCACTCTCGACAGCTTTTTCCTCCTCAACCGCCACTTCTTGGCCTTTTCCTCCGTCCGCTTTGATTACCCTGCCCTTGCTCTTTGCATGGCTCATCGAAGGCCGTCCTTCAGCTTCTCTCGCTCTACTCATCTTGGGAGACGTGGTCTTTTGCTGTGTCGCTCGTAGCAGCTTGCGGATCTCGAGAAGATACGATTCGAGTGCATCGACAAAGCGCCTAGTCTGGCGGTGTTTGGAGCTTGCGCAGATAGAAATAGAGTCTTCTTTAATGATGTAGCCAATACCGAAACCGTCGCCGGAGGTTGGACCGAAGCCGAATTGTCTCAAAGAGGGGTTGCCGCAGTTGGAGGTAGACAGAATTGTGTTGTTGATCTTGTCCCACCCGGGATCTGCGAAAAGGGTAGGCATTTGCTGCAATGGCGCTTTAGACGGTGGGGATCCACCGGGAGAGCCATCCTCGGACAAAAGGGAGTTGCGGTTTGGTGAGCCAATGTTTGATGCAGGATCCACGTCTGAACCGTTATCTGCAGGACTCGAGTATCCATTCGAACTCATGCCGTTGCTACTCGCGGCTTCAGCGCCCTCTTCATCTACGGCCCGCTGCCAAACGCAATACAAGGCGTAGAGGTGACGATCTTGCCCTAACGCTTTTGCACACTCTTTCGTATTAGCAGTGTGTTTTTGGGTCGCCTTCCTTAATGCCTCTATCTTCTGCTGTGAAGGATTCGAGCCCCAAAATGTCTTAACGAAGTCGTATGCCTCGGCGGTGGTAGACCGGACAGCCTCAGTACGGCCATGCAAGAAAACCTTAGTCATTGCTGGTTCGTATGTATTTTCCACTCGGCCATAGAGACCATAATAAGCAGCTTGGAAGGCCATTTGGACAAAAGCATCTGGAGAAAACCCCATCGAAGTCATAAAGTTCTTTCCGTAGCCTGAAAAGTCAAGTGTCTGGAATTCGTTCTGCTGAATTAGATCCGCCAGTCGGGTTTCCGCAAACCGTAAGGCCGTGCTGAGCTCAGGCAGCATATCCCATTCCAGCTTGTGAGGTGTCGTGCTGACTTCACCAAAGCTATCCGGATCTCTCTTCGAAGGATCCGGACTCATGGAAGCCCATAAACTCGGTGCTTGCCCATTAATACTCTTCGCAAACCGTAAGATTGTATCGGTGTAAACGTCACTCGCCATTCTCAGTACTGTGTGCCCATCGACCCCGGTATGCTCAAAATTGATGCCTGCGCTGCCATTCTTGCATACGATAATTTGAAGCTTGTCGTACCAGCGGTTCGTGCAAGTGCCGATCTGAACTCCTTTTACCACCTCACTGGTTCCGCAGAGCATGTTACCGCATAACTCCGGTCCCGTCAATGGCTCGGTGTAATCCAGGCATAGAATGAACAATGCAGAGTCCACAATGCTCAGACATTCGGCATTATTCGTATCTTGTCCACGGGTCAGAACATCTCTCAGTCCCGCCCAGATTTTCCGATTCTCGGTACTGAGAACACCGAGTGCGCCCTTTGCAGCCTCATGGATCGGCGTTTGCTCAGCGTCATCAACAACGACTTGCAAATTCAACGCCATATCCTTCTCTGTCATAATCAGATCCGAATTGTCATCGAGGACATCGAACCAGTAGAACTGTCCTTTACAAAGCACTACAATGTGCTTTGCCCCCGAATCTTGAGCGATTTGACAGCCATTGTCTGTCGGTACTCGAGCCGTGCCAAACAACCGGGAGTATTGGTACATGCATAGCGGTGAACCCCGAATGGTATCAGGAGGGAGCTCTTCCCGGCGCACAGCACGTACGAAGGAAAGAGAGGACACCACTAAGGACGCAGCGCGGGTGACTTGATTATTTCGGGCAGGTGTTGGATCATCTTCAAGGAGGAAGAATGGATTTAGGTTCAGGACAACCGGATTGTCGAAGTTCAAATACGAGTCATACCCTAGGCCGACTTGTTAGCTCAAATGCACAATAAATGTCCAGGTTTTCGGCGTTGACTGTTGTAAGGAAAGGAGAGACTTGCAGAATTGTTCAATGTAACTAGTCTTGCCAGTAGCATACTTCTTCAGTCTGGCTTGCAATTCGGGTCCATCGTGCTTCGAGAAGTCCTCGACGGCGGCAGCTGTCTCTTCTTGCTCCCGGCTGCTCTGCAATGGTTTGAGAGCCTCGACGTATTTCTTTAGCGAGCCTTCGAGGTCTGGTATTGGTAGCTTAGGTAGCTTGTCCTGTGCAGCGAAGGTTATTCCAGGCTTGCAATCTGGTTTATGTGAAGCCAGCGGTTCACGTTGTTCATTTGAATACGATTGCTGATTGCTTTTCATAGGGGACCGATCGGTCTCTGAATTTGGTGGTTGTGAGGCTGCAAGCGACTCGTTGAGAGACGTGGGCATGGTGAAGGTGCGTACTGTCATTGTAGATTGATTTTCAGTCACGCGTACAGTGGGGAGATGAAAGTGGGTATTGATAGAAGCCGTAATGCACTACGGTAAAAATAGTGACAATCGTGGAGATAGTAAGGAGGCATTGCAGTGCAATCCTACAACGTCAAGACATGAATCAGAAGCAGCAGCTGGAGCATCAGACGAAAGATGTGGGCATATGGAAGATTTGGTATTTGGACGTTCGAAGGTGGGGAAAGCCCCGCGACCGAGTTCGAAAAAGCCCATGAAGGAGGTGTGGAATAGACTTGGTGGACTAAAGGAACGGGGCTTTCATTGGTAATGCCATATTTCTTTTGGACGTACCGGGGGTGGCCGGACAGCTCGCAGAAAAGTCGGGTTGATAGATGAGGTACTCCGTACCTTAAAGCATGCGGTCAGTCCGACGGATCCCCTGTCGGATTTGTGATTCCCAAGTCGGAACTACCTGCAGGTATCTTGAAACAAAGCCAAAGGGTCCGAACCTGTGGGACGCCGTGTTACTTACTCTCTGGACGTTGCGTACACGCGATGCGCAGGTGGTAAGGTAGGTATGTCCAGTCGGACGAAAGGGGATTACAGTAGAGTAGGAAGATTGGCTGCAGGCTGCAGATGATCAATCCGAGGTTGGGACACCCTGTGCGTTCACGACATCAGCATCACGGACGAGAGGATGTCTTGATTGGGGCGCCAATTCACATCAACAATTACGGGTGTTCTATTGCTGCAGCAATGTCACGGAACAATGGAGAAGACCAGGGAAAGATTGGAGATAAATGTACGGAAGAAGAAATGTGATTAGGCGTTGGATCAACGGGTTGAAGACGGCTACGTACAGTAGATACAGGTCACTACGAAAGTGGAATACAGTACAAGCCATGGGACTGGTCACGGCAATCCCACCAGCTCACGTGGCGGGGGGGGGAGCTGTCCTGGCGGGGTGGGGGGCATCATGGGGCATGATGGCATCCCCGCGGGGTTGCGGAAGCTAGTGCGGGGCCAATGAGATCCCGCCGCCTTGTGAAGTTGAGATTCGAGACCCTCACCCACTGTTGCTGTTGTCGAACGAGGGAAGCCTCGACTGTCAGAATGCTTACTCTTAATTACATTCTCTTTTTTTTTTAGACATAAGTTTATATACCAACTATTGTCTTTATAAATCTTGTTTCTACGAGTAACTTCGATTCGGGAAATATCCCAACTCTCGGTGTTATGTCCTCGATTCTGTTCCTGTTTGCCTCTCGGATCATAAAGGTTAGCCGTCTCATCAAAGCAGAACGTGGAACTTGGGACGCAGCAAATGCTATCAGGAGAAAACCCCGGGTGGTACTGATCGTTCTTGATGAGGCTTGGGGACTCAGGCACACCAGGCCGGTCAGCATGTGGTCATGATTGTGATTTGAGATATGACCTTACCATCTCATCCAGCAATTCTGCGCTCTTCCCTTGACGCTGTTAGAACACTTTGAAATTTCCCGTTGACTTCTGTTTCTGCGGGTGGTAATATGCCTTGCTTTTTCGACCAGCTACTTCCTTGTCAAACTAGTTTCTTTCAAGACTTCTTGTCGTGAAGCCAATGTGTTCCTACCATATTTCAGAGCAATGTTAGCTATCTTCAATGTTATTTTTGAAGCATACCAACCCCTTGTGACAACTTCGACGTGGTTCTTCCAGTGAAGTCGTCCAACCGAAATTGTTCCTGGCGTCCCACAACCATGATGAAGATCATCAGCAAATGAATAGCATATTCCCCGGAAGCGCTCTTCAACCCCACCAGAGTCGAATGAATACTTGAAGAGTATGAATGAATCCGCAGCAGTACGCCTGCATATAATCACGGTGTTTCCTGCTTTTTCCGTCTCTTCTTTCAAGATGCCGGTATTCGTATCAAGATAATTCACCTCTGTTCGGCAGTAGCAGATGATGCCTGTCGTTCCTTCAATATGGAGAATCTTGCCGAAGAGAGTTTGCAAAGCATGGGAAGGGAGTCAAGATTTGAGAGGGAGGCAAATGTTTGGAGTGAGCACGAGGAACGAAGAGCAAGGAGCAGTTCCTATCTCCAGCCCTGGAGGTTTGGTGTCCCCATCGCCGGACGGGACAGAGACTTCGGATATGTCGATGATTCCCTTGGAGAACGTGAAACGGAGCACAGCCCTTGAGTCGACCACCATGGTCCCGCAATCTCTAATCACGGTCTCGGAGCGTCCTTCCTTGACCGCCACATATATACCGCCATTCACTTCCCCGACAATCACTCTCACGCCGATCTCGCACCCAGCGGTCACGGTTTCCACCATCACATACTCGACGGTGACGTATCCCACCATCACACATCCGCCTCTGTCGTGCTCGACCTTCACCTGTCCCACGATTACGTATCCCACAATCACATATCCCACCCTGACGTTCTCTACCATCACATACCCAACCGTGACATTTCCGACTATCACGTACCCAACTCCTAGCACTCTAGGTTTCACGGATCCGCTAACCACATCCTCCACCGTCATACAGACCACTGCAACAATGTCAAATCCCCCCATGTCGTTCCGCTTGATAGGGTCTGTCATCACAATGTCAGACTTGTCGTCCATTGCCCAGATCACGGCAGCCCCCTCGCAGTCGTCTTCGACTGCTCTGGTGACGACAACCCTTGCCCTGGGCTGCTATGAAGACAATGAGCTTCGTGCCCTTGCTCGCTTCTCCGACTCCGCCGCAGTATTCTGTCCCACCTTCATCCCGACACCCACCGGCACCCTCCCAGATTACATTTCGGTTTTCCCCACCCCGAGCGTGGAGAGCGCGTGTGCTTGTTTCTTGGGAGAAACACGTAAGTCGCAGATGCTGAACGCAGGAACATCGTCTGCATTGCTCGCGGGAAACGGGGTCCTTCTCCTGCGAGTGCTTGTTCGACTTGAGCACGAGATGGCCAATGCTATATCGTTGATGGCCACAAACACTGATGTTCGATTCTCCCATAGCTTCGATGAGCGCCAACCCGGCCGCTTCCGGTTCCTCGAACGCTACGGCTCCACCGACATCCCCAACCCCGACCGCCCCCGCCGCTGTCGCCAACCCGACCCCGAACAAAAACTTACCACTAGCAGGCTTAGCAGGGCTCGCTCCGCTGTTGGTACTGGCCGGGGTAATCTGGTTTCTCGGTGAGACTCTACCTTTCTTCTCGACCCGATCATCTTCGGTCGATACAAAAAAACGGGGCGATGGGAATGTCCTCGGGTATACAGTAGCACGGTACGGAACGAAGACTGACTCGAAACGAATAGTGCGAAGAGGGAAGAAAAAGCAAGGGTGGAACGCAGGAGGGAATGAAGTGCAGCAACGATCAATGCCGGGTGGAAGATATAGGGCACGCTGAGGATGCAACAACGAGAGTCTTGGTAAAACCGGGTGGTGTAGCCTAGATACGACTTGGGCGTCAGCGCTCGACGTCTGTAAGCTTTGTCAGGGGTTACTTTGGATGTAAAAGATGGTCGTAGATCCATGGGGGATATTGTCAGGTCTACTGAGATACTTGATGCATTGGAGGGGCTGTATTAGCGGAGATACGTGTGGGTAAACCAGAAAAAGAAATCAGGCCTGTGCGAAGATGAGGCAGATCGGTGTAACAAAAGTCGGTGATCAGAAAATTCAAATCAAGACCTCGAGATCAACGACTAAGCGAGATCATGATCCAATTATGTTGGCATGAGAAATACACATGTGACAAAGAAAAGCTCCTAGATTGCTGTGTGCAAGATACCTACAGAGTCTTCCAGCATGTAGATGCCATCAAGCTCGCGCCATCACCATCAGGAGCTATCGACGTCCCATCCAACACACAGAAGAAAAAAGACAGAGCTCCTCTAAACGTAAGCAAAGCCAACCGTACATGTAAAACAACCTTGTTGTACCGTGCCAACCTGGACATGTGAACTGCCCCAAGCGCCTGATGTTCTTTAACAGCATCCACCGGCCGAGCCTGACTGTACACCTTGTCCTTGACCAACCTGAACTGTTGGCTTGTTGTTAACGGTCGTAGTACCCATTCGCTCTTTGATTTGTCGGGCCATGGTCAGGAAGGCTTGTTCGACGTTCGAGGCGTTCTTAGCCGAAGTTTCTAGGAAGGGAATGCCAAGACTATCGGCGAACTCCTGGAAATGAAGACATCAGCTATGGCATAGTTCCTGAAGCCAGAAAGGAAGGTTTGACAGTTTAGACGCACCTTTGCAACAGTATACTCAACCACCTTCTTGTCTGACATATCACTCTTGTTTCCGACGAGTAGCTTGTTCACGCCCTCAGTAGCATAGCGATCAATCTCTTGCAGCCACTGTTTAACGTTGTTGAACGAATCCATATCCGTCACATCATAAACCACACATATGCCATGGGCACCTCGATAATAGGAGGAGGTGATGGTTCGGAATCGCTCTTGACCCGCGGTATCCCACTATTATTCATGTCAGCTCATCCAGCTCGAGATAGTAGTGATGGAGAGAGCGCACGATCTGAAGCTTCACCGTCTTGCCATCAAGTTCGATCGTTCGGATTTTCTAGCCATCGTTAGCGTAGTATTCATAAAGCTTGATGGTCGGGATAGGATTGCATACAAAGTCCACACCAATCGTAGAGATGTAGCTTTCAGTGTATGTGTCGTCAGCGAATCGTAGCAGCAAGCAAGACTTTCCTACTCCAGAATCACCGATAAGGAGGAGCTTGAAAAGATAATCATATCTAAGTTGAAGGGCGGTCAGCATGGTCCCTTATCGTCTAGGCTATCCTCGTATTGAACTCAGAAACGGAACCTAATGTGTTTCGATGCACTTCTGGGGTTGTGGCATATGAACTCTGTGAAAGAGTGGCTGTTAGTGGCCTGTCATGGCCTTCCACGGTGAGAAGTAACTTACTACTCAGGATTCATCTTATTGAGTCGACGGAGTCCCAGGTAGATGCTATGGAGAAGTAGCTAGGGACAGTTGGTAAGGCTAGGTTTGTGTTCTTTGTTATTAAGAGACTGGAAGTTGGTGCTGGAGTGTATCACAACGTTCAAACGGTCGAGGAACGCGCTCTATTTCATAAAGGGCCTAGTGCTCGTGCTAACTTGGTTCCTGACGTTCCAATCCCGTGACTCCTCCCCTCCCAGTCATTTCTCCATCTGTTTCTGAAGGATCAATGCTCGCCAGTACTACAATAGCATATCGACTTGGACAGGCTGCGCTACTGAATACATGCACAGTGGCGAAGTCTGAGACATAGAAATGACTCGCCTCACAGGATTCATCACAAGAGTAAAGCTTCAATTGCACGTGCATGCAACCCGAAATATCATACCAGCCCGATAAGAGCGTTGGCACTTGATATCCAGATCCCATGAACCGAAAGATATCGAACCCTGGAATCGAAGAGTTTCCCCTGGTCTTCGACGATGCCCAGAAATAATGGGACATCAGCTCAAATTCATGACATGTCTTGTAATACGAAAACTAGTCTAACGCTGGCACAGAGCCGATTAATAGTACAAAGCTATTGACCTTTGGGTATCGCCCTTTTTATTCTGCGTCAATTTCTGTACAAAGCCTCCACTAAAATACACAACCCTGGTAAGATACAGAAATATGAAATGTGACTGTCGAGAAATGAAAGCTCTTACGTTGCGAGCGGCGCAGAAACGCAAATGCCACACCGGTACTCTGAGCTAGTCCCGACTTGACAATGCCCTTTATTCCCGCCACGGTCTTTCCAAAGACCTCAAGGGCACGAGTGCCTATTGCTCGAGAAGCTAGGTCAAAGAGTCTCGGCCAGAACCGAATATGATGAATTAGAATGCGATAAATTGAAACGAATGTGACTTGAAAAGGACCAAGTGTATGCCAATCTCGAGAGCCAGAGATGACTTTGATGTTCACGGCGTTCGTGCGGTCGAGAGACGTGGCGAGCAACAAGCTACAGTGAGTCTCCATATTGATGTAGAATAGCGAATCTTGAATAGCAGTCTTTTTTTTTTGTCGTGTGGTAGCCTCAGGCAGTCATGAGCTATTGCAATAAAGGACGTGTGCAAGAGCGAAGTTCGGAAAAGCGAAGTGAGGATCCAGTTGTTGGTTGAGTAGCCAGAAAGCACAAGATCTTAGGACGCTAACTGCCAAGAATTCCTAGCGATAAGCTCCACTGAAGCGAGATACATTGCTTTGGGCGCTCGAAAAGCGGTTTGCGGGAAGTCCAACACCGGGGCCAGGATGGGTGGCGTAGGCTGGGTTACAGCACAGCATACCAACACGAGATCCGAATTTCGAGCCTCGGAGGGATACCATGTGTTTACTATAGTCATTTAGTCTGATATTAGTGTGCTGAAGGGACGAGCAGTAGACATACCGAATGTGGGAAGCAACGATATCGCGATGGTTCGGATTAGCATGGGTAAGGATGTATTGGATCAGATAATTCCCATATTGATCGCTGGCAACTAGAAAGGGGGTTAGTACAGTTGGCAACTTGTTCGTGGAGACAGCTTACTGTCAATCAATGGGATGCGAGGACGGTCGGCACGTCCTTCGCATACACGCTCGAGGTAACGCTCCATAAATTCGGCACCGCCAATTTTGAGGCATTTCTCGACGACCTTGGATGCAAATTGGTCCATGCTATACTCGGTGGCATAGCGAAGAACGTGGTCAATCGCACGGCTTCGATCCTGGGGCGCTCCATGTTCGCAGATATGTTGAATGCACCAGTTTCCGAATTGGCCATGAGCGACAATATCAATGCTTGCGAGGACTTCATTGATACAAGGCCGCTATTATGATAGTAGAGACCGTTAGCCTTTGATCGGTATAGATTAAGAATGGCAACGGACCTTGTCTTCTTCGAGGCAATTCTCAAAGATGTTTTGCACAACTAAGCTGCCGGTCTCCCCAAGCGCAACATCGTGCCACATACCGGCTAACGCTTCGTTAACGTACTTCATGATCTGCGGTGGCGAGTCACTCCAACGCAACTCGAATAGCTTCTGCCAGACATGGCATGCATAACGGTGGATAACCGTTTCTGGGATGCGACGGAGAAGCTCATGAACCATGATGGCTTTGTAATCTTCAGGAACGGCATCGAAAGCCTTTTGAACGACGTGGCATCCGAAAGCATCCATACTCAGACTCAAGGTATTGCCACGAATGGCGTTGGCGATAGCAATCACCTGCTCAGGCGTTCCGTGTTCAAAGCAGCGTTGCACGAGGAAGTTTCCAAAGCGATTCACCATCAACGGGTAAGCTTGAGCAACAATGGCCTCGATGATCTCGTACTTCTGCTCGACGGTACCGACTTTGAGCTTCTGTTGTAGAAAGATCGACGCTTGCTGGTCATTGTTGCATACAATCTTATCAACAATGTACTTCCAATTGCATGTCACTGTTCGATCGAGGAGACGTCGATAGTTGAGAGGCTCCATAGGTGAAACGTATGTCTGCCCTGGCGATGATGGTGCCCGTGAAATGTTAGCGTTTTGTTTTAAGCGAGTACTTGAATGACTCACAGCGGCGTTCCAGGGATTTACCGATGCTTGGCTTGTCCTAAACTCTGAGGCTGTAGGAGAAAGAGGCGTGCCGATAGGTTGCGGTTGGTATGGAAGAGACGCTGAATACATGCCGACGGACTGGTATGCTGCATTGGGAGCCATAGCAAGATTGATGCCCTCTACGCCACCAACACCGCCAGTGTACATGTCCCAGCCGTTGCTACGCGGTTGCGGATAGAACGAGGTAGCACGAGTGCCTTGCGGGTTGGATCGACGAAGGCCTGAACCGCCCTGGAACTGGCTGTAGTCATTCATACCACGGGCATCATTCCCAGAAATAGGAGATGCAGGCCCAGACCAAGTACGCTGTTGTTGCATGTGCTGCTGCTGGGGCAGCATGGGCGCTGGCATGGGCGTACTCAAACCCCGAGGATTCCATGGACGAGCACCTGCCTGACCCCAAGTAGAGCCAGGTTGCGGATAGGCGGCGCCAGACAAAGCAGAGTTGAGGTTAGCTCTCGACGAGGGAGACCAAATATGGACGGCATTGTAAGTCGCAGCAGGCATTCCGTCCGATACATCAGACTGGGCATCTTCATTCACGCGCCAGTTGTCATGACGACTACCTTTTGGACGACCTGAGGGGGTGGACGTATTATACTTGTTAGTCTCGTAGGTAGGACTCATGGCCTTGTCAACATTTTGTTTGATCACGCGTGTCTGGTCAAGTTCTTGCTTCTGACGGGCAATCTGGTTTTTGGCAGCATCCAGCTCTTTCTTGAGACGAGCCATCTCACCAGCGTTAAGTTGGACGGTATCTTCATCTTCTTTGCTATCAGAGTCGTTCTCGACAGTGAAAGCCTCGGAAGCTGGCGTTAGGAGGATGGAGCTTGAGGAAGAACCGTCTTTTTCGTGGCCGATACCCTTGTCCCCTTGAGCCGATACTGCGTTCTTCTGCTTTTCCAGCAAGGCTTGTTGCTCAGAGAGCTTCGCGAGCAGAGTATCCATCGTGGCAGATTGCATCTCGCTTTGGGTGGTGGAAGCGGAGTGATCGATCTTCAACTTCTGTCGTTGTCAGTGGGGTCCTTCGTTACTGGGAGAGACGTTTCCTAGCGAACCTTGTAACCAGAGACCGCACGATTGCTTGGCTGAGCCTGTAAGTTTCCCATCTTTGAAGTTGTCAAGGGAGCGGAGCCATCACTGGATGTAATGGCGTGCTTCGAGCTCTAGATATGAAGTCAGTTTCTTCTTTGACTTATGTTAAGATTGACCTACAGAGCTAGCCTGACGCATGGCGGTGGACGTGTTTTGGCTATCTCCTTTGTCCTCGTGGATAACGAATTGAGCTGAGGGACGTGAACGAGCCGTCGGCGATCCGTTTGAAGGCAGTGCTGACATATTATCGAACTGGTCAGGCTTTGCTTCAATGGTACTTGATCGGGCTCGTCTGGTTTGTAGCGTATGTGTTGCTCGTAAGTGTTGTTTTGGTGCAAGACCGAGTGCTAGACACGCCTGTAGAGACGCTCCGGATGCAATAAATGCACAGTGTCTCCAAAAGTTCAGAGCAAGGTTTGATTTCGACTAAATTGTGGCAATGATGAAGAGATGCAGGACTCTAGAGAGAGGCAAGGGAAACTTGGTAGATGTTGGGTAGTAACCTAAATGGCAAGCGTGCTTCAAGGTGGGAAGGAACGTGTTGACTACGATGCCTGTTAATGAGAGGCAAGAGCTTTCCAACCAAAGGATTGCAAGGGAGGAGAGACTCTACACGAACGTACTTGAGGGAAAATGTTGTGTTTGGTGAATTTGAGTAGGAAGGGTAAGAGAACATGAAGTCGGATGTGTTGTTTATGTATCGTTTCTCATACGGGCAACCCCAGATCTCGGCTATCGTATGGCGCCAGTGAATCAACACGCCAGATCTCGATATGTGACGACATAGATGGAGATCTCGCGTGGCAGGTAAAGCATGACACGGTACAATAAAAAAGTCGATTTACCTCAAGCTGTCTTGTGTAAATTCGTATCTAGAGGTGGCGTATCGTTCAAGCAACGAAAGAATTCTCTGATACTTCCCATAGGCTGTTAAAAAACCCCATAGCATGCACTCCTCCTGCTCCTCTCCAAGCACACTTCTTACTGACAATTACAAAGTCTGGCTGCCCCACACCTGTTACAATTGGCAAGAGGCGAGCAGCATGGCGAAGTCCATGAATGTCATAACCCCAAATTAGCAGCTCCAGCCTCTCGCTTGGCAACGGTCTCAGAAGTAAGGCTCCGAGACCCTCTTGGAATTCAAAGAATCTCTTCGCGCCATACTTGCTGGAGACAGAGACTCCTCGCTCTTTGTCGATGGCTACAGGGAAGTTTGCAAGAGGGCAAAGTGGGATTCCTCTCCCCAGAGATACGGTGATGAGATTTCCTTTGTGTTCTCCGAGTGGGGCGTCTAATTGAACGATTTCTGAGTCCGCTCCGAAGTATTGGAAGAAGTTTCGAGATATCTGCAAGGCAACATTAAAGGCTTCTATGTGAGGGGTGTACACCAGGAAACGTCCGCGTGTGTGAAGTATCGAGGCTATGGCGCCCAATTGAGTACCATAACGTTGCTGTATTGATCGCCACCCCTTGTCATCCGAAATCTGATGAGATCAGCAACAAAAACGACATTGGATGGAATTCCTACCTTCCAGGACCCTTTGGCAGACCGGAGAAACCACAGCTCATCGAGACAGCTCAAAGGTGGCACATCTAGCAAACACCCATCAACATGAAAGGTATGGGGTACAACACCTTCCATGCATCGAGTTGAGAAATGGAAACGAAGAATATTTGAAGTCTTACAACTCCAAGCCAACGAGGAGCTGCGCTCTACCTCTAATCTGCCAAGCTGGCCTGGAGATACCAATTGGTCTACAATAATACCTCCCCGCGATCCATGGTTTGCAGGGTTTGCAATCACGATGGTGAATCGACCAGGTAGGTCCGGCTTCATTGATCCTTTAGCGAGTACCTCATGATAGTATTTGCGGAGGTATGTGGTGGTCATTACACCATCAAACCAATGGCCCTTGCCTGGCAGTTCGACATACCTTGATGAATTTCCATGTTGGGATATCAATTGGCTTAGACGTCGAGAGTGGAACGCCGGAACATTGTCATCCGCACTCCCGTGCTGCTGCAAAATTGGTATACCAACAAGATTCTCGAGGAGTAATTCATGGCGGTAATCAGCCAGAGAGCTCTGTATGACAGAGACCAACTTCGGGTCTGTTTCGTTCCAAAGTTGGAATGGAACGTACGCTATGGAGCGAAACTATAAGAAAAAGTGCTTCCTCAGGGCTGCTGCAAGCGATCACTGACCTTGTATCGATGAATAGCCTGATACTGGGGCAGCTCCGATGATTTTGTCAGGTTTATGGGTCAGGGCATACCACGTTCCTTGTCCTGAGGATTTTCAGAAACCTCTTCTGGAGAGAAGACTGCTACTAACCTCCATTGGAGTGACCACTGACGAGCCATTTGTTGATGTCCACTAAAGGGCCTTTCCAGCCGTTCGTGTCTATCCAATCTGTGATTGCTCTTATCGCAGCTTCTATATCGGAAAAGCCCCAGACATCTAAGTTGAGTATCAGCACAGGGGCTTAAGACTGTCATTATGGAGAAACATACGCCAATCGTCACCACTCCAAGGAGTAACTCCTGTCGGGAATAAGACCCATCCACGAAGATCCGGAATAGAGTCAAGCATATGACGGACTTGTTGACTGTCTGCTTCGAGCCCTGCTCCATGCAGGTTCAGGATTACGGGTAAAGCCTGTGTACGATTCAAGCCATGGCTTGCACTTGGTGAAGGAGCCCTCAGAATGGCATATGAAACTATGTTTCCGGGATGACGGAAAGTAATCCTATGAGGGTCGTGAATGGTAAGGTTCAGAAAGGTATGAGAGATCGGGCCACTGTAAAGAACCAATGGGGATCCCTTTACTTTGAAAAGGATCTTCAAACACAATGTGTAAGCTTTGGGGCTCGACGTGACCAGCCGAAATGCTAGTGGTCTTGACTGACCCGGTGCCAGCCAAACGGAGTCTCCGCCTAGAATGGTAGTCTTCGAAGTGTCCTTTCTGGCCATTAGCAAGCCTTCCACACATGAGCCGCACAGATACATACGTCCATAGATATGATACACTCAATCTCAATCCAATCTTTGCTATCGTTGCGTACAGGAACAGAGGCTAAATCACTCGCTAGCTTGCTTCCAATCATATCCGGTACCAGAAGCTGTTCACAAATGACTGTCAGACGCCGAGTAGATATCTGAGCTTCGAGGCTGATAGAGATGTTTGGTTCGCCGACCCCTCCCATGATTCGAACATCTCGAATTAGTCTGAAATCTATCTTGTGATTTCCTGGTTTCAATTCAAGTACCAGAGGTGCCCTACGGTAAGCATATAGGTCTCCGCCAAAGAAAGGCTCACTATCAACCCAAAATTCAAGTACATTTTCCGTATAGAGTACGACCGATCGAGGGGTATTGCCTTCAACTACAAGGATCCCTCGTGCCCATGCTTGGTATTGGAGAGCAGCCCAGCCATATATTGACTGCAGAAATGGCCAGTCAAGGCCATCAAAACCGACGGTCAAAGTCACCTTCGCAGCGTTTGGCTCACTTTTTGAGCCATGTGCGTGATGAATTGACCATCCGACCTCACCATTCGTACCGAGTGAACTGTTGTACTTTGTCTGGCTGTCATACTCGAGGGAACGGAAACCTCCTATAGATTCAAGGGGATCTGCTCCCCAGCTTGCCTCTGGGGCTCATCAGAACAGCAGCGTTTACAGTATTGGTCTCAGATGTCAGGCTCACCTCTTGTACCAATTTGGAAAGGTCCAAGGACTTGCCATTCGCTTGAAGTGCGGAGTGGTGTAGTTTGCACTGCTTCGGGACGAAGAACTTGCATCGTTGACCATCAGCACTTGCTATTGAGGGATCCACGATTTCAGCCAGTAGCCAATCTGATTACATAGCATCTCTCGAGGTGTGGACGAGGGATTGGTGGATATTGTCACTCGGAGCATTTAGAGATCTTGACAGCCTTACGGATTATGTAATCACATCGTAAAAAGCCACCAATCATATCTGATATCTAACCAGTTACGACGACCTTCCCATTGCTACTCTCTAGCTCAGTACATTAAGTTGCCAACACGACACTCGTTTACGCTTACAGTCTGAACGGATATCTGCACAAGTCTATATCTAGGTTCTAGGCACTACATATTCAGGCATCATCTTTCACTCCTTTGCATGGCTTAGCCCACACAATATGTCCCCACCGTTCCTACTACCTTCAACGACTGTTTGGCCTTACGACCGATTGGGCAACCCAACGCTTGAAATAACCACATGCGCGACGAAGAAGCCTGATAGTTGAAAGACACTTCGATCGAAGCTGAGCATCTTGCTCTCGAGCTGCGCCTTCTGCGTTGAAGATGAAACCTTCAAATAGCGGGCGTCGGCGTTCTTCCTCCACGAATACTCGCACAGAGACCTTCAAATTTCCAGACTTCGAGCAGCCAGCACCACCAAAAGACCTCCTAGAGACGCACCATGAAGAAGCCCCTGCAGGCGGATTGTCAGCCAGGACTTCGAGCCCTAACACCTTCAAGAACGCCAACGGGATTTTACTCAATGGAAGGTGGCACGCTCCAAGAAATAGCCATGTAGCATGGAACGACGGGCATGTCAACGGGACTGGCAGGGGCCATGGACGCCAGAAGAGCTTAAGTGATGCATTCAGAACAATAAGAATGCGGAAAGGTAGCGTTGGTGCCAATGCTCATGAGATTGCGGATGCTCTGAAAGCACCAATTTCCATAAAACTCATAGTATGAGCCTCTGACCGCTGCGTGATGAACAAGTCTGATCGGAATAGATCCTCTGTCTCGTCTGGTACATGAGCTCCGCCCTGACCAATACTTCCTCCAAATCCATCCTCAATGTCTTTCCGAAACCGATCACCCTCACTCTCATCCAATTCGCCTTTGTCTCCTCCTGGTGCATATTCTTCGCCTATCTCGCCCATCTCTTTCCTCCTCTGCAAGACGCCATTCCAGCGCTCAAACACGGCATTCGTTACCCAAGTCGAGACGTCATAGCCACCACCCTGCCCCTCGCGCTTTTCCAAATCGGCGGCCACATCCTCTCCTCCACCGCAACGGAGAAAATCCCAGTCTCCCTTGTCCACACCATTAAAGGCCTTTCCCCGCTCTTTACAGTTCTCGCATACCGCTTCCTCTTCCACATTCACTACCCAACCGCCACATATCTCTCCCTCATCCCCCTTACAATGGGCGTCATCCTCGCCTGCAGCGTCGAACTCTCCGGTAATTTCTTCGGCATCCTCTGCGCTTTTGGCGGCGCTCTCATCTTCGTCACCCAAAACATCTTCTCCAAGAAACTCTTTAATGAGGCCGCGAGAGCAGAAGCTGACGGCGACTCCGCACATGATAAGAAACTTGACAAGCTCAACCTCCTTTGCTACTGCTCCGGCCTCGCCTTCCTTCTTACCCTCCCAATTTGGCTTTGGACCGAAGGTTCTCCCCTACTCTCCTCCACATCAATCATGCATCCTGGGACACTCTCCCCGATCCCCCCTAGCATCCCGTCAAACCTCCCCCTTGAATTTCTCTTCAACGGCATATTCCACTTCGGTCAAAACATTCTCGCCTTCGTTCTGCTCTCTCTTGTCTCACCCGTCACCTACAGCGTCGCTTCATTGATAAAACGCGTTTTCGTCATCGTTGTCGCTATTGTCTGGTTCGGCTCTCGCACCACGCCGCTCCAAGCCGCCGGCATCGCCCTGACTTTCCTCGGCCTGTACTTGTACGATCGTACGAGCACATCTACCAAGGCCGAGAAAAGGGCGAAACTTGAAGGCTTGCGAATTGAGCAACCCCTCCTGCCCGTGGCAGCTGATCACGCCATCACCAACAGCTTATTTACAGAATCCCCTGTGTCAGCCTCCTCTGGCAATATCTTCGGTCATACGAACGGCTACGTCAACGGTGGCGAGAAGAAAGCGGATGCAGCAGGACCGGGCAGACCAGATGACGGGAGGTGGAGCTCATGGTTACCGCCAGGTATGAGACAAGAAGAGACGTGGAGGCCGAGGGATATGGGTGGAGGGGGAGGGATTGTGGTTTCGTGAACGGTGTAGATGGGTGATTTCTTCTTTTACAGGGTTTACATAGAGGTATATGCTGACAAGCTATTGCATATGGGGCGTATGTGGATATCGTACTAGCTTTTTGCGATGGATGTCTGTACTGTAGATAATATACCCTTTTGGCCACATAGAATCTATACATGGAGATTGCATAACTTTGTTGTGCCGGGAATTTGTGATCTGGTATTTTAAATATATTCCTCCTGAATGATTGCAGTACGCATTACTTCTACAAGTACTTTGCACTCCGCGGCGCAGATGGCACGATAACCCTGGTCATTCATACAAGCCACCAATCAACTCGGCAAAGCGCACACTCCTCAGCAACTTCATCCCGCAGCCGATGATCTTCTGATGATCTTCGCTATGATAGTTTGTACACAGGAATACGATATCTACATTCCCCCATACGCCTCCAGAACGCCCCCTCCCCCTCCCCTCCGACCTCCACCTTATGTATGCGCATTATGCTGTATCTGCGGCGTCCCGTACCCAACCTGACTGTTCGGCTCCCCCGGTGCCATGAAATTCGTCTCTGGGTTCCCCGTCGCCTTCGCGGCCGAGCACCGAGCCATTGTTGGTGAACTGTAAGAACTTATGTCAGCCGTTGAAGTAAGTCACCAGTGGTGCACGGGTACTCGAATGATGTATTGGGGAAGTGTGGAGAAGAAGACACACCTTCTTGAAATCGCATCTGTGAAATAAAAGTCCTCAATAACTTTTGTAAAGGGTGTTCCACTTGCTTTGGCCCCTTTATTCTGATCCACCAACTCCACCTTCTGCAACGCCGGGATACCTGTACCTTCCACGACATCATATCTCCTCAAGGCAGGGCTAATTTCTTCCATCCGATCTCTCAGGGCCTCCACATCGTCGTACGGCAACGGTACCCCCAGGTATTCGCTTGCTGCCCTGAGGATCTTCCAGTCATCACGTGCAGCACCAGGAAGCGACGTCGCAGCGCGCGTCATCTGTACCCTACCTTCGGTATTAACATAGGTAGCGTGTTTTTCCGTGTAGGCGGCACCGGGAAGGATGACGTCTGCGAGCTGGGCGCCCCGATCACCATGGTGGCCTTGGTAGACGACGAAGGCATCCTTAGGGATGTCACTTGATGATATTTCATCGGCACCAAGGAGCCAAATCATCTTGGGGACGGTAGCAGCGACGGCGGGGGAGGGAACAGTGAAACCGACGTCGTAGGCTCCGGCGCGGGAAGCAGCGCGCTGGAGGACATTGTAACCTTGCCAGTCGGGGGTAAGGAAGTTCGCAGCGTTTTTGTCGACAAATGCGCCAACAGTTTCGAAGATGGTTTTTGCGTCAGGGTGTTCGACGGCAGAGCTGCCGACAATGATCATGGGGCGTTTTACCGCCTGGAGTTTCTTGCCCCAGGGACCGGAGAGGGCTTTTTTTAAAGAGGCGGCGTCAGCGCCTAGGTGCTCGAATTCGAAGGTCGATGCGAAAGGTTCGCCAATGAGCGCAACTTCGAGGTCTGAGCGGAGCCATTGTTTTCGGATGCGGGCGTTTAGGCCCGCGGCTTCGTGGCGAGGGTTTGTGCCGACGAGGAGGATGGCGTCGGCTTCTTCAACGCCGTATATTTTGGAATTGAAAAGGTAATTTGAGCGGAGGTCGATTCCATGCGCGACTGGTTGGCTGCCTTGTGGCTGGTCGAGAGCGAGATTGTCAGATCCAAGCTTGTTGGCAAGGTGTTTCATTGCAACTAATGTCTCGGTCTCAACGAGATGGCCTGCAATAGCCTTGAATTCGTTTTCTTTGGGGCCTATTCTTTGAAAAGCAGTGCCGATTTCTGCCAGAGCTTCTCCCCAGGACGCTGGCGCAAATTGGTTGTCCCGCCGGATCAACGGTGTTGTCAGCCGTTGTGTCTTCAGCCCGTCGCAGGCAAATCTGGTCTTGTCATTGATCCACTCCTCGTTGATATCGTCATTGATCCTCGGAAGAATCCTCATAACTTCCAACCCTCGTGCATCAACTCGGATATTCGACCCAAGTCCATCAAGTACATCAATGGACTCGAAATGCTGTAGCTCCCAAGGTCTCGCTCGAAAAGCGTACGGCTTTGATGTAAGGGCGCCAACAGGGCATAGATCGATAACGTTTCCTGACATCTCGGTGTCCAAGGCCGTCTCCAGATATGTCCCAATTTGCATATCGTTTCCTCTGCCCGTCGACCCAAGCTCTGGCGCACCCGCCACGTCGTTTGCGAACCGTATGCACCTTGTACAATGTATGCATCTGTTCATGGATGTCTTGATCAAAGGCCCCATATTCTTGTCCTCCACAGCACGCTTGCCACCCATCTCATGAAATCGGCCTCGGTCGGCACCGTAGCGCATTGACTGATCCTGCAAATCGCATTCTCCTCCTTGATCGCAAATTGGACAGTCGAGAGGGTGGTTTGCTAATAGAAATTCCATTACGCCTTCTCGAGCTTTATGGGTGAGGGCGGAATCCGTCTTGACCACCATGCCGGGTTGCACGGGCCAAGCACATGACGCTACAGGCTTCGGTGCTCTCTCGACTTCCACCAGGCACATTCGACCTGAGCATCATCAGCTTTCTAATCAATCCTAACGTAGTCCACAGATCACTCACAGTTGCCGGCAATCATAAGTTTCCTAAAAGCTTGGCTTCAGATGATCCTTGTTAAAAATTGTGGAGGGGCGACCTACTCATGATAGCAGTATCTGCAAAGAGCAATCAGTCATCTCTAGCAAAGCGTAATATGTGAGGGACGTACCTTGGTATAGTAACGCCTGCCTTCTCACAAGCCTGTATCAGGGCCGAGCCCGCTGTGGCAAGCATCAGAAACCTTCCGTATCACCCCACCCTTAAGATATCGCGTACCTTCTATTGAAACTTTTTTTCCATCTGAATGCGCAGTCAGAATATCATCGCCTGGGGACGTAGGGGCTACCAACCAATTGTGAGTTCCACCTCCGCCCGCCTCGAGGGCGTGGCGTAGAATGTCCTTGCGACATTAGGTTTCGCATGCCTTCCCGCTTGAGCTGCAGACCTCGTAAGCTGCGTCCGCAGCATCCTGGCAGACGGGAAAGAAACAAAAGAGAAGGTATATCTGTGGCGTGACTTCGAGGTCTTGACGTTCACACCAAATCCTTACCTCCGGCCAGCCTTAGCGCTTGATTTTAGATTAGCGCTTGCCGCTGCCCCCATGTGTTAACGACTTCCATCGCAGATTGAACTTTCCTCCTCATACTTATTCCGGGCACAATTTATTGTAGGAGATTTTGGCAACTGTGCTCTTGTGCAAGAAACCTACCATGTTTTCCTCTACAGTGTGGTCCAAGAACACGAGGCTTTTCGAAGGCGCCGTAGCTGGAGCGAACGAGGGTTTTCCCCATGAAGTTTTGTTCCTTACCAACGGCCGCTACATTTCCATTTGAGGGTTTTGACAATGCGATGTACACACAAGCAGCTGAAATCTCTGCTGCAATACAGTGTTCTTTATTAGCAATGACTTAGGTCAGAGATTTGCAACGGTTGAATGTTGACATACGGCACACCTAATATAAGTACTGTGTGCACTAGACCCCAGTAAGACAGCATTTCTTTGAGGTTCTAAATACTCCCTAGATGCAATTCAGTTACTTGATTGCTGAAACCGATGCAGAGATGCAGTTATATAGGAGCTAAAGATAACAGGTAGGACTCCAAGGTCCTAACAGAAGCGTACATCTCTGTAATGACGAGCCTCTATGCTTCCACTTTTTCTTCTATCTAAAAACTTTGACCAACTTATATATTATCGCATTTCTAAGATTACATAACATGTAAGAGATGGCGAATGTACCTTACATAGGTGCATGGTACAAAAATGCAAAAAGCTCGGATCGACTCGGAGTCGAACCTACGAAAACTTGGAGTTTATCCTCGTTTATCAAGGTTACAGGACTTGACCCTAGTGCTTTGTTTGTGGCTGGTCGCATTCAAGTAACCGCATACCACTGCACCATAGGTTCTAATCCTTAAATAAGTATAGTTGCTGGGGTATATATATTACCATCTTATATACATCTTTGCACTTTCCTCCTCAGGCCATTTGTCTTTTTTTACGCTTTGCTTCTTCCTATATTTCACCTTGATTCTAGAAAGTAAGAGAAGCCCTTGTTGGTTGACATAAAACGAAAACTGATTCAAAAAGTGCAAAAAGCTCGGATCGACCAGGAGTCGAACCTACGAAAACTGGGCAAATTTATAATACCGCGTTTATCAATATGGGACTTGACCCTAGTGATTGGCTGGCCGCATTCAAGTAGCCGCATACCACCCACCATAGGTTCTGATCCTTGGTATATAAGGGAGCATTAGCATATATAAACAACAAAAGTGAACAAATACCAACACACCACCCGACATTGCCCACACAGAGGTACTGCTATACCTGCTGTCTGTGTGCCTCGATTGATGTCACGGCATGGGGATCATTAATTCTTTTAGGTCAACCGAGAGGTTTCTTCCACCACAGCGAATTCCACTCTGCTTCCCCTATCCCCTAGTCCACTGGAATACCCAATCCATCCGCAGACTTTCTCAAGCTAAACAGTAGTCAGATCAAGCAGCTTCCTATACTAAGACTATGAGCTGTTCTTAGCTACCACCTTACCACGTCTTCTGAACCCATCTTTCGAGAGTGTTGAGAACTCTTAAGTCCAGTAGAGGGCGATTAGGCTAGATATATGCCGTCTGTCCCAGGTAGTGGCTCTCGTGAGGGAATCTACGAATTGATATATTATTGCCATTTCGACTCCTGGATCAGAATTACCCGACTAAAAGTCAAGTCATGTACCACTTTTCAAGAACTACATCCTCACAATGGCAAAGAAGGAGCAAATGATCTTAATCCCTAAATTTTCCTAGCTAATGGAGCAACTATCCTGAAAAAAACCCCTACCTAGATCCTTCCACTTCCCGCTTATCAACACCATCGCTCAAACGTGCTGCACAGCTTTAATCAAGCCATCTCGTAGTCCATCATAGAATTTCAACTTTGCCCCGAATAGCCCACCTCCAATCCTCTCCTTCTCCTTCATCTGCTCCAGTCCGAATACCTTCTCCCACCCAGCCCTCCACCTTTCGCCTCCATTTCTCCTCCTCTGCTCGCTGCCTCCTCACGAACTCTGGACCAACGTCGAACTCCTCGCCAACAAGCCATTCCTCATCTGCTGTTGCCTTTTTCATGCCGGAGGGCATATCATCGCCGTTGTTGGAGTTTAGACCAGGAACAACCTTCTTAGTGTCATCTAGATCGTCCAAGCCAGCGAATGGATCTTCTTCCTCTTCAATGGCGTCCGGTGACATGGGATTTGAGTAGGTACCGGAGGACTGATGGTGACCCTGTGATGGGGCCATCTTCAACCAGCACATACGTTGTGGATCAAACACCATTCCACCGACAACCTGCACGCCTTTTGTAACTCCCACGCTTGCAATCAGTGCTGGTGCTGCCTTCATACCACTGTTTCCTGTCACGGTCTTTGGAGAATGTGGTGCGGGCAGAGGCGCATCGAAAGGTGCAAGGGCATTCTCGTTTCCTTCCCACCGGTATAGAATAGGGTTCCATTGCATTCCCTTCAAGCTCTTCGGGTTATTGACGCCTTCGCCCATGGGTTTAATGAGTTTCGGCTTCTGGGGCGGGGCTCTGCCGCGTTTTGTTCTCTGTACGCTGGGTGATGCAAGTCCTCTAGCTGCAACCTGAGCCTTCCAATTGGTACTTAGGGGGGCGAGCGGACCGCTCTCTCGAATTGCTGGGAGACTCGAAGGACCGTGGAGAGCTGCGCCAACAGAGCCAATGCGATGCTCGCGAGCTGAGCGCGACGCATTGGTGTCGCGCGCAAAGCGTGGAGTGTTTTCCATCTTCGTAGGGCTCATAGGAACAGATCCTTTAGGGATTGGAGATTTGGCGGTCGATGCGGCAGGCTGATGAATTTGGGGCAGCCCGAGCTTGCTACGCAGCTGAACAGATTTCGGGGCGCCATGAGCGATAGGCTGCCTAACGAATTTAGACTCTGTAGAGGCGGAAGTGGGAAGATCGTCAAAAGCTTCGAGCTCTGTGCCATCGCCAAACGCCCGACGCCGTGTTGGTTTGGTAAGCGTACGCTTAGAAGCAGCTTCGCGAGTCAAAGCTTCAGGCGCGACGTCTCGGCGAGACGTCGGTGTAGTGGGACGATGGTGGGTATTAGAAAGCCGAGATACTGGTCGATTGTTAGGAGCGTTTTCATTCGAATCGGAAGAGCCGGGACGATGGAAATGGCGCGAAGATTTGATGCTGATGTGGTGAGACTGGGCATGAGATGTACCTGCTGGGAGGAAGGGAACAGTTGGTTTCCGAGAAATACCCAGGCTAGATTCAGCCCTGTCAACCGGTGTCTTCGGTCGAGAGGGGAGCGCTTGGCGACTGGTATAGTCTCCTCCTCGGGAAATAGGACGCTGGTAGGAGGGTTGGTTCCGGGCTGGTGATGGCTGGCTCCCCATAATCGGCATTGAGCGTTTAGCTCTCAAGTATTGCGCAGGATTTGTTGACGAGTCCGATCTCAGCGTCTCTCTGGATACTGTACTAGTGAGGCCACGACGGCTTGGTGTGGAGGGTGCTATGGTGCGTGAAGAGGAGGGCGTGGAGGGAGTTGGAATATTAGAAAACGAGGACTGTGCAGAATGACCTCCCATTCGTGACTGGGGCCTATGATATTTAGGAACAGGGCCTCCACTCTCAGACACGGGCTCCAAAGTAGAACGAGCTCGGTCATGGATTTGGGGAGGTTTCGGTATTCGCGTTGTACCAGGCTGCAGCTTATTTGTGAAGGTCAGTGACGTTGCTGGGCGCCTCGTTGGGCTTGTCGCTTTGGCGGCTTTGTGTTTGATATTACGGTTCAATGTGAGCTTTCCGGAATCGAATACATCCCCGTCACCGATGTCGATTCCAGCGAAGAAGTCCTCTTTTGCCGCTGTAGGTTCCTCTACGGTTTTCTCCTTCAGATGGTCCTCATGATCTGGGGATGTATTCTCGAGGCGTTTCTTGAGCACTTCCTCGAATTTGAGAGGACCGTCCGGAAGTACTAAGCCCTCTAAGCCTTCGTCTTCGCTCTCGGCAGTTAGGCAGCTGGAAGTGCTGGGACTGAAAGCCGATATTGAAGAGCTATGGTTTGATCTTCCATCTCGTCGAGTACCCCCAAACCGGGTACCGAGACTACCTTCAGCCCATTCCATATCGAATTCGTCGTGTAGTTGCGAAGCTGGAGTTCTTGGTACTTCCTTCCGGGCCGAGAGCTTCAAAGGCTCACCGTCCGCTGGGAACTCCAAGTCTTCTTCCATATCATCTGAGTTCTTGATTTCTTTGGTTGGTGGAGGAATGAAGTGGTTTGGTTTCTGGGATGATCGATTTTTTGCAAGCTTGATGGTAGGGATATCTCCAAAAAAATCATCGTCTTCGTCATCTCGAAATTTGTCTAGAGCAGGAAGCTCGAGCTTTAGCTTCCTACCGGACTCCATGCGTTCCATGAAAGTCATCCCAGTCTGTGGCTTGGATGGACTAGGTGGTGTGTCAAAGCCGGCGCTGAACTGTCTTAATGCTTCTGGGAACTCTGTTTCGTCTTTCTTCTTCAACTTGAGACCACCGTCTTCAGGCTTTGGTAGGTCCAGATCTTCACTCCAATCGTCGCCCAGGACCCTCTTAAGCCGCCGACCCCCTAGTCTCTTGATGGTACCACCCATAAGCGCAGAAGCTGGCACATTAGCGGGTATTGGGATACCGGCAGTTTTCGCAGACGCAATAGCTTTGGTGGTGGAGCTCTCATCGTCGGTTGGGAGCAGTACCTGCCAATCCTCATCACCACCACCAATAGATTCCCGGTCGGACCTTGTTGACACGTGAGACGAGACCGAATCTCTATGCTGAGAGGTGTAAGTAGAAGCTATGGTAGTGCTAGATACGTTGCGGAATTGGAGATCGTCAATGCCTTGGAGGTCTCCGTCGTCATCCCAGCACTCAACGTCGTCCTCAACAGGTTGCCGAGCTTTCAAAGTTAATGATTCCATATTAGGTATTGCGATAGTAAGGAAATTCGTGACCGGTAGATGTGTCTCACACAGTGCAATTCTCACTTCTTACTCAGAAGCTCAAGCTCAATAAAAAGAAAGAGCGTGTTTTCGCAAAGATTGTCGAGAATGGAAGGTCGTGAGTCGTAATCGTAAACGCTACAAGCTCATTTCGTGACTGCAATAAGGCTGTATGCAGTGTTCACCCGGTTGCGCTTTGAGGATCTTGAGGCTTCCTATGTCGTGCGATAGATTGGGGCAGCGAGGTGACTCCTGACGAGCTCCTAGAAAGCAACTTCCTGACCCGGTGAACGGGTAGGAGTTGCAGCGGTCAGTTGCGTGCGAAAGGTGCAAGATGCGAGAAAGATTGCGGTGGTAGATGGCCGAGTTGTTCATTGGTGTTGAGGGAGGTTGAATTCGAAGGAGGTTGGTGCGCTAACCCTAAATGGCACTAGCACAAGGCCAACGCGATGAGACCGCGTCGCTCCATCTTTGAACCCCCGCCATGAGATCCTACAGTAGGTCACCACCAGGCAGCTGCCAGGAAATGCTATTAAATACATCAATTGCTATTGCGACTTGCTTCACGCATTATGCGTTGCCATCTTCCTGATATTGTGTAGCTTTCTGCTCTTACGATGGTCTCAGAGAACATCCTGCGCGTTCCCCGCAGTGACAGCGAGGGCGACTTCGTCCTCGTTAACGTCTCTTCCAATGGCCCATCACCACTAGATCTCAAACTTCTCGCAACAGAAGGATTCAACCCATACATCTGCAAAGGTAAGCCGTGCAGTAATCTCTTCTAGCCAACAACTGACTAATTGATAGAGTAAAGTAAAGCAATCTCGCATATCCAGACTTCGCGCAAAGCACAGCCCACTCCAAGATGCGCAATGGGAGACTGTTCTTCTCTCAACGCTCCTTCAGCGCCGTACGCATGGAGATTCCTCTGAAACAGATGCTCTCGACAAGCTGGAAACGATTGCAACCATTACTGGCGAGCAAGTTGTTCTCGTCTTCCGCAAGAACATCTCAGGTATCACACAAAGACTTGGCGAAATCGCCCTCACGAAAGATGAGGATGTTGAAATCGATCCAACTGCTTGGGCCGGAATAGCAGTAACGAGAGCCACGAACCTGGAACAAGAGGTTCGGGATTTAACAGTCAAGTATAATGAGCAAGGGAACACCATCCAAAAACTCAACCAGCAACTCGAAGACCTCGTCGAAGCCAAAATCCAGCACGAAACCGCTCTTCTCGAGAAATTCAGAGAATTACTCAACGCAAAGAAACTGAAAATTAGAGACCAGCAACGCCTTCTTGCTAGCGCCAAGGTCGATCCCCAAAAAGGTAATCAGCCCCTCTCCACCCACCGATCCATCATCCCCTCACTAAACCCCCTTTCTAACGCAGCCGATCACATCCATACTACCCGCCATGCCCCTACCCCGCACATTCCAACCGCCTCCCGCCCCACAAAACGCAAACCCTCTCCCTCTCCCTCTCCATCCTCCTCCGATTTCGACAACCCCCAAAAACAAGAACTCCCCGCAACCCCCGCGCAAGTCACGCCTGAGCACTCGGAGCTCGACGCCACGGAAGACGAAGACTCTGACGATCTTGATTCTGCGCCTGCGCCGCCGTCGCAGGGGTTGGGGGCGAAGGGAAAGGTTGTGGAGAATGCGAAGGGGAGTGGTGATGAGGATAAAGTAGCGCGGAAGCCGTCACCGCCGCCGAGGCGAGAGCTGCCGTTCCCGAGGAAGGCGGGTAGGGGTGGGGAGATTATGGGACAGCAGGCTATGAAGTCTGAACCGGCGGAGGCTATGGACGAGGATGGGGATCGGGGCGGGGAGGAGACGAGCGACGATGAATTATAATGAAGGCATGGTTTTGGATAGTAGAGTATGACGTAAGCGTATGATGCCTCTACCTGACTCGCAGCCAGAAAACAAATGGTGATTTTTGGCGATATCCCTCATGAAATCTTAGTGACACTTGTTTATTAACACATCCAGAGTCACGATTGAATGTTCTTCACATCTAACATTGAGACGATTAGACACTTGTTGAACAAAGAAGGGCGAAGCTCCTCGTTAAAAATCCCTATTATTTTTTCAGGTGCGCTAGACTCCTTTTCCGGCAAAGTTAGATGCTTACCTATTGTAATCAGGGAAAAAGCACACCAATCATGTTCGCCAGAATAACTTGTCTTTACAAGAATTTTCTCGGTTTAGATCTGCCACAGGCTGCCTTTGTCGTGCAGGTATATCGTTTGCCTCTGCCCATCAAGGTTTTTGTAACCCCCTCTCCAACACAGAAAGATTCAAACATCCCAACCAAATCCCAAAGCCCACCAGCGCCACCCAACCCTCCCCTTCGCTCAAAAACACCCCCGCAAGAACCCTTCCCCCCTCAATCACCCAGCCACCACAGCCGCCACTAACGCATCCAACGCCGAACTCTGCGTACTCGCCGTCGCGGCATCAAACGGCCCAGACCAAACCACCCCCAACAAATTCCCCTTTTCACTCCTCGCGTTCTTCCATATACTATCCGCGTTCCTGTCTATAAAATTTTTGTACGCAGGATCAGGCGCCGCTCGCTGCAGAACCTGCAAGTTGCGCATAAAGACGCCCTTGAACTGCGGACCGTCGTTGCCGCAGTTGGGTTCGCAGGGGTCGTGCAAGATGCCGTTGGAGTCGCTGAGGGCGGCGATGGCGGCGGTGGCGATGGAGTTTGCGGTGGTGAGGTAGGTTGGGTTTGGGTAGGCTAGGTTGAGCTCGACGAGGGCGCCGAGGATGACGCCTTGGTTGTATGACCAGACGATGCCACCGTTATTTTTGCAGGTGGCGAGGTTAAGGCCATCGTTGATTGTGTTTTCGGCGTTGATCATGCCCGAGTTGCGGAACCAGGACCAGGATTCTTGGGCCCAGGATAAGTAGTAGGGTTTTCTACCATCGGCGGCGCGGTTGGCGAGGTGCGCGGCGACGGAGATGAAAAGTTCGTTTTCGATAGCGCCGTTCTGCGAGTGCGGTTTGTTCCACCAGAGTCCTAGGTAATGTCTGTGTTGATTCAAGCGTGCCAAGCATAAGAAAGACGAAAGGACTTACCTCCACAGGTGGCGTTCCAGCCCGTCAAAAGATCCGCGAAGATGTCCTCGGCCATCATCAAATAATGAGGCTTGTGCGTGTGGTCATAGACCTTGAGCCAGGCAAGCGCCCACCATGCCTCGTCGTCGTAGTAGTCGTTTACAAATCCGCGAGTGTTAATGATTGGGGGTGCTTTGTGCCCTTCAGGAATGTGGTCTTTGTCGAAGGTGTCGACGTATGAGTGGGTTATGATTTTGAGCTGTTGGAGGTTGTATTCTTGGGCTTGGGTGAATGTGTTTTGGAATACACCTTTTGCGAGTTTCTCCATGGAAGGGTCGACAGCGACGACGTCGGCCAGCATGGTGAGTACGTTGGCGCTGTTCCACCAGCCGGTGGTGTCCCAGAGGCCGCTAGTTGTGTTATACCATTTTTGGAGGGCGTCAACAGCCGCTTCGGTTTTTGAGGCATAGGTGGAAGGCCCATTGGTGATAGAGGCTGTGAAAGCAAATGAGGCGCAATTGGCGACGAGGAGAACCGCAAGAAGAAACACCATTATCGACGAAATGAGAAAGAAGCAAAGAAAAAAATGAGGCGAAAGGGAATAGCACATCTTGGATATATAAGATGCGCGCTGCAGCGTATCTGGAGCAAGCGAATAGCCGTATAGCCGCTTTTCGGAGTCAGCGTTACACTCAGGGGGGTTAGGAGGCCTGCAGCTTGGACTGCGTTCAGATTTCTCCGTCATTAGGTTCATCTCAGCTACGACATCGAACTCCTCACGACCCAAGTCGGGTTCCATCCTAGCCAACAGGAAGGAGATGAACGAAAATTCAATCAATCCAAGAAGTGCCTCTTCCACCAGTGTCTCTCACAAGTATTCAGTGTAGCACGAGAACTGTCATCACAGAGCTCAAGTTACATTCGATTAAAGTGCAGAGCAGGGCTAGTGCAAAGCTTGACCAGGCAGTTGAAAACTGTTTGTTATGAAATGCTCTGTGGCCCCTCAAAGTTGCATCTGTCAAATGGTCGAGCTCCGCATGAGCAGTGTAGGGTTACACTATGAAAGTTTCGATAGTCTGAGGGTCAACTTTGTTAAATTAGCCCTTCTTGTCCTACAGCATAAATACTTTAAAATCCAATATTCCTTCTTTGACGTCTAGGTTCGGAGCTGCAATCTTACCCGCTAGACATTTCACCGGAACATCCAATTTGGAATTCTTTCTTGTGGTTATATTGTATCAGCTTCGCTCTTCCGCACCGAGGTTTGTACTATGTCGCGCATGTGTCGCTGTTCCGTATTTCGCTAAAATCGAATTATGTAGAGGCGCAAACAGTGCTGAGTCAGGCTATACCCTCCATGTACGTGTTGGCAATGGATAGGCTCCCTCCTGAAGCTGAATTGTAAAACCGATCCTGTTCTGATCAAAGAAGGCGCCAAGTCATCACCGAAATCCTCCTCCGATACCATTCACCAGGAACAGGTATCAAATTCAAAGTCTCGGATGCCCGTTGACCAGCCGAGGATGTAGTAGGATGAATTGTCCGAGCTGCTGGGAAATGCTCGCGAAATTGATTGCCGGAGGTTTCATATACTGTTGTTTTAAAAGCTTGAAGCGCCCGATCCATCCAAATACGAGAGTATCTGTTGCCGCTGTTCGGCTGTCGCTAGATCGGAAATTCAAGTATAGAAGAACCGCATTGATGGTTTGGATGAAAGGATGGATGGATCAAGAGACCCCTGCTCTCTATGAAGCTCAGGGACATCGGCGACAGAGGTGCTGCTAGAGATTGAAGGTAGACTAGGATATTGGAAAAGCCTTGAACAAGGGTGAGTTGTTTTCTGACCCGTAGCAGCTAAAGCCGAAAAAGGTGTAACTTTGTTAACGAGCAGCAGAAAGAGTGTTTCTATTTTGAGTCATCCAATTACCCTCGATAGATTGACAAGTTATTCAATCCGTTGGCCATAGATGGAGCCATGCCATCGTATCTACCTCGTAAAGAAAGGTTTGTTTGTCGTGGCGGATGTCTTGCTGTCAAAGTAAGCGTTAGTGCACGGCGGCGGAATTCCGCCAGACCCTGTCAATACTCTATTTCGAACCGGAAATGGTGATCACAATTTACAGAGCAAGTCTTTTCATAACCATCGTATCAATGTCTCTATGCTATGCGTAGACTCTCAACATTACCTTTTCGTATTGCAAATCTCCATGGTCGAAGACATCATTCAGCATTTATGAGATTCCTGCTATGATTAAGGCTAGTTATGTTGGTTCTGGATAGCCTTTCCCCCTGAGATGATATCTGCATGGAGATCACCCTCGAATCGGTTACTCGATACCCTCTACAGTGCGGAGGGTAAGTGCGATTCGAAGACCATCCACGAGACTCTCGGTATCCCAAATCAATTGAAAGAAACCCTGAGCCATTGTCTTGTAATGTTCAGTCGAGGAGGCTCGTCTAGTTGAATTTGATAGAGCTAACGAAGGCTTCATAGACGGGCATGAAGACATCGAGTCCGAAGTACCCTGAGAAGACATTGCTTTTAATTCACCCCTGAATACGTCTCCGGAACCCCACCACATCCCTCGCAAGGAATACTGACACCGTATGTACATTTACGGCAAGTGCCACAATGCCAATCTCTCCAGTCTTGGCACTCTCCACAAGTTCGACAGTGCCAGGTGCAATGATCTTCTACCCAGCATCCGCGGCAGAAGGAAAAGAACCAATGCTTGGGGCCCTCATCCTTTGCGTTAGATAGCCCGTAGCGCGACAAGGCACGCACAAGATCTTCCTGCTTCTCTGGAACTCTAGAAGATTGCAAAAACTGCATCCATTCCTTCTTCCAATTACGCAAGTCTTCGTCTCCTATATCTTCATCAAAGATGTCACCTGTAGGCTCACTGGTTTTGATAGTCAGCGGTATACTTAATGTGAATAGATAACGCCAACGCTCGAAATGACCGGCATCAAAGAAATAACTGAGAAGGTACCGAAAGTGGAAATTCTTTAACTGTAAATGTTGCCGTCTCTGATGCTCATAAGCATGCATCCTAGCTTGTTATCCGTATCTGCTTTTGGGCCATTCATTCTCTTGAAATACTTCGAGAAACAAGGGTTTGCGAGGATTGAATTTTGACACTCTCCGAAAACGCGATCCAATTGATTAAACTTATTGTAGCAAGAGCGACTGGCACAGCTGCAACTCCCATCACATCCAGAGCCATACTTGGCGCACTTACAGTTGGGACCACAATCTTTTCTACAGTTACACAGTAACTTTTGTGGTACAGCATCTTGAACCTAGAGAGACGTTGGACATTAGTCGAGAACACCTTCGTTATGTAGCTTCGTATCGGAAGGGTTACGAAATGCTAGCAAGCCGAAATTCATGCATGAAGTTTGCGCTCACCTCTGACACTATCCTAGGCTCGTTGGGAGCAAATACTGTAGGCTGGGAGAAAGGATCAAGATCGTGTCCAGAGTCAGGATGTTCCCGTGGTCCATCATCTCGTCTTTGTTCATCCTCCAGCCTTTGTAGCTTTTGATTTTCATCAAACAACCTAGCCATTCTAAACGCATGCGCTTTGGGGCGTTCCGAGTCGTTGAGTCGTCGAAAGATATCTTCTTTGTCTCGCGGCGATATCAGTCACAGCGGTCTGAATCTTAGATATAAGGCTTCCAAAACTGCATTAGTTCCCATCTGATGCTTTTGTTCGGTCAAGAGCCGAAGGTCGCCCTGTAGTTGAAGTGAATTGGTTTGTTCGTGCTGCACTGGCGTATCGTCCAAGGGCATCTTCTTCCTGGCCACGAGTGGAGTTTGCTGCTATTCTATTGGCTGTTGGAGCGACTACAACACTTGAGCGAGTGGACTTTGGTGGCATGGTAATGGAGCTGGAGTAAGTGGAGCTTTTCCCACAGGGCCACAGGGCAAGTATGGATGGGAGTAAGGTATTGTTCACTCATTCATTTGAATATGATTTGGAGGTCCTACGTATCCACACTCTGCGAATGCGGCTCCCTCGTTACATGTCCAAAGCCAACGCGCTATAAATTAATAGCTAGAATACAAGAAAGAATAGTATCGCATGGCTCATTGAAGGCCGGGTGATCATTCGCATGAAGGACAGCGTGCACCTCATAAAGCATACTTCCCATGCCTACCTTATCCGTGTGCATTTCATGGAGTCCAGTCTCCAAGTTGTGCGCCATAACCAGTAATCCAATGCTCCCCGTGTTCATATCAAAAAGCTCCATATCAAGTTATCAGATTGCCGCCAATCATTCAGAGGCCTATCTTTCCCTCCCATTTCACACCTTGCTTCGCGCTCCATTCGCCTAGGAGACTCCATCCCATTCGCACGGCCTGGATGCCACTGTTTGTTTCTCTTAAAGGTAGATGGTATCCGCCATCACCATACGCCTTTGGAACGAGCTTCTCTTCGCCCTTGGCTACCACAGCGGTTTGAGCACGCTTGGACCATGTTTTAGGATAAGACTGCTGCAGGTCTTGTAAGGAGAGATTGTTGATGCCCTGCACCCATGCTTGCTGCGCTAGCCGTGCATTTTCAACAAGTCCATTCTTGAATTTTGTAAATTCTTTCTTCGCTTGATCAACGGAATCTATATCGGTTGGATCTCCGGCTTCTTCTAAGGCCGATAAAGGAGGCCAGTCATGCTTAAGGCGTTCTAGGTCGTAAAGGTGGATGGTGTCACGGCAGATGGCTTCGAGCTGGTGAATAAGACCATGAAATGGGGGAATATGTTGTGTGACCTTTTTAACGAAGGTCAGATATGGCAAGAGAGATTGCCAACGGGCAACATCTGGAGGTTTGCGGGTCCAGCGCGACACTTGGTCGCCAAGACTAAATCCTAGTATAAAGCAAAGAGCAGTCTCGATTGTAATTGCAGCTCCCTGCTTTAGGTCTTCATCGATTATGGTGTAGTCTGATTTTGAGTTCAGGAAGGGATCCGCATCGTGCTTCAGTTTTCGACCGAGATCCAGATACTTTTGCTGCTCGGCGTACCAAAACGCAATCTCTTCATTCTTCCCAGGAAGTAGATTAGTGTTGGCGGATGCATTTGACCCAGATCTGTCATGCCGACTCACACGCTCGGTGCTGCCAGGCACATTGGGTGTACTGCTCCGCGTGCCTCCCAATGGGGTCTTCACGTCCCCTTCTGTAGATCCAATACGACGCATAGTGGCACTCTTCAGGTCTCGTTTGGGAGTGGATAGGTGCGACTTCTGTGCACTGCCGTGATGTGATAATACTGGTGACTTGATCGCCGGACGTACCGGCGTAGAAGGCTTTGGCGTCGACTCGCCTGCGCCGGGTGCTTTCTGGCGTTTGCTAGAAGGCGGTACTAGAGCGTCTTGCTCGTCCTCTGGCCTCCGGCGTTTATCGCCTGCCTTAATTGCGTCCCGCTCATTTTGACCCTGATTCATATTTCTTCCAATGACACTTTTGGTAGTGCTATGAGTGTTGTGAGGGTGCTGCTCTTGCTGACGTCGACTTTCGTTGCTCTTAACCCCATTTACTTGAGCTTTTTCTCCAGGTCTACCACTCGAGGTATCTTTGACATTGATGTGGGGAAGCTTCGTTGGTTCCGGCTTCTTTGGGCGGGGGGTCATCTTTATAATTCTTCCCCATGCCTTCCTGGAAGATTTTGGAATCTTCAAGACTAACTGAAGGCGCTTCTGGTCCGACTTCCCTTGTGAGACGATTGACGAAACCGCTCGCTCTTTCCCGATCTTGCTCAGCCCCGGCAAAAGAGGCTTTCCGGCTGTGACCTCGTTCATATCGGTAATACTTTCTTCAGGGGATGTGGGTCGGAATGAGTTAATGTTCTGGTTTAGGGTTTGTTGCAGAGAATTGGAAGCTTTTAAGGATTGGCTCGTCAACGAGCTCTTTACCGCTAAGGTAGTACTCTTTGGTGGAGTTGAAACTGTAACACCTTCTTTGGATTTTTTTTGGCCGATACTTGACACATGCGGTAAAGTAACAGCAGCGGGGCCCTTCTTATCCGATGATGTGGACACCGCAGGAGGTGTCTTTTCATGACCAAGCTTTTCCGAACTACCGCGTACATTCAAATTTGCCCTGTCAAGCTCCTCCTCAATATACGAGGGAAGTGTTGGCGACAGTAAGGGCGGAAGCCCGTGTAAAGTAGGTTTCTTTATTTCAGGCTCCTTTGGTGCTACTCGAGGTGGATCAGGGGAGGTACGGGCTTTCTTGGCCGGTGGGAGAACGCGGCCATGGTCAAGAGGCTTGTTCTCATTCACTTCGGAAATGGCGTCAATAGACCTGTCATGTTTTAGCTACGCATAGGCGACTGCGGAGAGCCACCGCTTCATACCTCTTGTGGCTTTGGTGGTTCTCTGCCTCCTCGGGTTTTGATGTTTTCAGGACTGGGGCAGTTGGCATACTACCCTTATCTGGTGCTTTGGTCTGGCCGTTCGCCTGCGGTACAGTCTTTGCGCCAATTTGCCCCGCAGCCTTATTCTTGTAATCTGCCAAGCTGATTTTCTTCTTTGGTGCCTGCCCGGGGAGCGGGGAATTCGTTCCACTTCTTACATGCGATGTCTTTTCTTTTATTGCCCCGTTTCCGTCGTCCCAATCTCCGATTGCATGCATTATGTTGTCTTCGTCGAAAGTGCGCGCCATGAAACTAAGGTACGATAATTGTTCCTCATGAGCTCCAAACGGGGAGCCTCTTCTCCAGTCGTTGATTTGGTGTGAACCCACACGGTAGTTGGTTGGTATGGTTAAAATGTAGGGTGATGATGGTAGAACCTTGTCGCTCAGTTTCTGGAGGCGCGCGTCGATTGAGGATTGCTCAACTGGGTTTTTGTGGTTAAGATCCTTTGCAAGAGCCGTCATTTTGGTGATTGAAGAGTCTTAGCGAGTGTTTTCATAGACTAGAGGTTGGTCGTTGCGGGAGGTACAGCTGTAGAGGGCGTCCTGTACGGGTTGGGTGGGAGAAGTACATCCACGGCTTTCAAGTGTTGGAAAGCAATGGTAAAGCGAGCGTAATGTGAATGTGCTATTCACAACACAACATCACCCAGCCATTCCAGGAGAGTGTCTCAACGCTATTGACGCTATTGACGCTATTGAATGGCTGTCTGGTCAATAACCGCATTCACTATTGTTCACCCATTGATGGAGAGGAACAATAGGTATAAAACCACCATGCGCCGAAGAGCTCTGAATGCAACATCCAGGGTAGTGAGTAAATATTTCCAAGGCTCGCGTACGATCTGCCAGTAGGTGATACAAATGCGCGCGCCCTTAGGCTGATTTGCAGAAATGGCTTAGAGGTGTGTTTGGTGGCTGAGGATACTGATCTATTCCGCAGCTCGGATTCTGGAATAATGTGGTTTTTGATGATATTCAGATCATTTCATGTCTTTGATGCATAGAAATGTAATATGTCGCGACAAGATTCCCATACTGCAGCTGGGGGTGCAATTTGGATGAGTGGAGTTGGGAGGATTGAGGGAATGATGCAGACGGAGTTTAGGTACCTTACTGTACGATAAGGCTACTGTACCGGGTAACGGATTGAGGCCCGAACTTTAGCTTACGGCTAAGGAAACGCGAACTGTTCGTCAGTCATCGTCACGCCCAACGGCCTAAGGTAGCACGGTAGATATCTTCCTTACCTTAAGCGTGCTATGGTTACAAGCCAGCAAAACAAAGTTGCAACACAGAGGAGCTGTTTACCCAGCGTCAGCATTTCGTTATATGATCATATCAGTACTGTTCATCACAAGTATGACATGCGTTGTAAATCGACTCTTCCAATGAATGGGAGGAGGACAAGATTTGTAGGGCGCATGCGATATGCCTATATCCCTGTAAGGCATCACCTGTCATTTGCGTACATGAACATGCGTCACTCTTGTTCAGAGGCTATATTATTGATTGAAATCATCACCGGTAAGCTCAGGATCTCTTGACCGCCGAAAAGAGTGCCAGAGATCCGAACCTCGACGCTTTCACCGCTACCTTCGCACTCCGCGATATCTTCGGCACGTACTGGAAATTCCAAACAGTAAGCCTTCCCCACTTCTCGTCTCTGCACGGAGATGGTGAAATGCGAGAAAGGACCTGTGGTCTTGCTCCAAGGTAGCCACTCTGGCCATTTATCATCTGCTCCTCGCCATCTCCATGCCAGCCTCCTCTCAGTATCCAGGCCTTTTCCACGCTGTATCGCATGTATGCCATAGATAGCGAAGTCGCGATCTAGTTGCCTATGATCAGGAGAGATGACAAGCCTTTCAATACGCAGCAACTGTAGGGGCTGGAAGACGTCGACCAGCCTTTCGCAGTAAACCCCTAACTCAACCAGGCAAATTCCGTCACCCTGATAGTCGAGGCTCATGCGATGCGAATCGCGCGATACATCATGTGGTATCTCAGAATATCTGTATACAAGATCTTGCTCGCCGGTCACAGTATAGGCCGCAAACAAGCCTACCTTGGCAGACCCAGCCACATGCGGCTTGCCAAAACGCAGCACAGCTTGAAGAGCGCCATCAGCAGGCATGCTTAGCTTGAAGAGACATAGTTGTAGGAAGGATGTTGGATGGTCAAAGCCCTCTGGACTGGTATCGCCTTTCATAATACCAACTGCTTGTGTAAGTACCATTAGACTTGGAGGATACTCGTCCTGGAGTACTCCGTAAAGGACTTGCGTTGGAGGCCTTTGTTGCAATTTTTCCCATTCTGAAGCTTGTACGGGTAACAGATTTGGAAGAATGGCCTGCGAACTCAAATCGGAGTGTATCCGAGGATGGACCTGGTATGATTAATCGGTCAACTTCTTTCCACCGTACAAGCGCTTACCCTACAAGAATGCAGTGAAAAGGAAAGAGATCTTTGGAAAGGTTGTGGCTCTAACAAAGGAAAAAGGCAGACACACGCTACCTCTTTCTGCTTTGACTGAAAATGCCCCGCTAAAGTTGGTCTCTAAAAACAAGACTGATCCTGCAGGGTACTCGCGTGCATATTTGATAATTGGTTCCGATCTGTAATCTTTGGTGTGATGAGGCCTGCCCTTACGACAGTCGCAACCAAGCTCGTCGGGCAAACAGAATCCTTTCCACATGGATCGGTCGACAGCTTTAGCGATAGAAATCGCGTTTGAGGCAGGTGCATCAATGAGAGAAGAGGTTGAGAAATGCTCATGTGTCCAGGCGGGACCAAAAACAGCTGTAGAAAATCCATGTTCGGCGAGAGTTTTCATTGCCTAGTCACGTCAATTCAGCGGATATCACACCCTCATGCAACTAAATGTATGAATTTGATGAAAAGCGTACTAGACCAGTGTTCGTACCACCGCCTCCTTTCTCTGGAAAAGTGATCCGAGGTGGACCTGGCATATTTGTGTTCTGAGCCCAGACATCGATTCCGAAGAAGACACCGGATATAGCAATTTCAGACTCCCCAGCGACGGTCTGGGCCTCCTGTAATCCTGCTTTGGTCCATTTGTAGTTTGTAAAAAGTGCATCAGCAGACCTAGCATATTCAAAATTCTTGGCTGTTAAACCGTTCTGATACTCGACCTCGTTATCAATATTCAAAGCATCATACCAAATCACTTCGCCCTTCTCGCCAAGGTGACGCCGTAAATTAAGAATAAAGCCATTCAATTTCCGAGTGAGATCTGGGAAGTTCTTCGGAAATTCCTTTTCGACATTCAACAGCCAGCCATCAAAACCATATGCATGGGCCATTGACGCCAACTGCACCGCTACGCCATACTGTTCATCCTCAACAGCGAGCATGCGTTCAATTCCAGGGGTTTGGGGCTCAATGATGAAAGTACCGAAAACCTTGACACCATTGCGATGCATAGTGTTTACCCATGTTGGGGGTGGGACACAGACGAGCTTATGCGAAAAATATACAAATACATTGATGTATTGAAGACAATGACAGTTGTATGGCTCACTCTTCAAAAGAGTTGGACGGACGCTCTCGTAGTCATGGTAACCACCATTGTAGTCATGACACAAGAGAACCTCTGTGCATTGAATGGATCCATCGTGAACTCGAGCTGCTGGTCTTTCCAGAAGAGGAGTGTTGGCTTGTTGAATGGGATCAATATCTCCTAGTCGCCAAGCTGTCAACTCGTCAAAATCGTCAAAGTATGCAAATCCCTTGAGGACGTCACGGAGTCTTTGCGCCCTCCTTTCCTCCTTGGATGGTCCAGTATCTGTGGGAGGGTCCAATATATCTTTCAGTCTCTTTCCGACACGCCAACCTATTTTCTTCCAGTCCGGGAAACCAAAGGACGACATGGTGACTTCAAGGTGCGAGCAAGAAGGTATATAGAGAACAAAGAGTCTTCAGACCATTGTGTGCAATAATTATTATATATCATAGCATCACGCATGGAAGCTTAAATAGGAGCTGTCCCACTTTGCAAGCCGCAGCATTGAATACGGGGAACTTCTCGACCCTGTCGCGTAAATTCAAGGTGATCTTTCTGCAGCGTGTCAACAATTCCTTATGAATGCGATAAATGCCAAAAATGATACAACATTGAGGTTTTCAACAGTCTTCTTTTTTGTTCAGAACTGCTTTCCACTGGCGCAAACTGTCTAACACCTGCTGGGCCTATCCCCCGCCATCATGGTCGCAATGAACATCTTCAGGGTTACCGGTATGGTCTCATTGATAGCTCTTACGGACCTCTCATGCTACATGAAAGCTGACCATCTTTCCATGTAAAGCGGACTTGTCCCATTTAGTATCGATCCTGATTCTGCTCCAGAAAATGAGATCATCCAATGTTTGTGCCCTACCAAAATCCCTCCCTCAAGAGCTGCCTCACCGCTAAGCTTCTATAGAGTTGTTCGGGCATATCGTTCAAGTCGCAAGTCCTATATCTCATTGTCTACATTACAAGATACCTCGGTGCGCGTACACAGGTGCCTCAATAGGCTGCAATGGCACTAAAGGTTTTGGCGCAGACATCTTCTGGACATTTTACTCCGGCTCTCTCTGGAATACCACATTCAAAATCCTTTTCCTGGCGTCCTCTGCGTACACCGTGTACTTGATGCTCAACGACTACAAGCCAACCCATGATCCCAATATCGATACTTTCAAGGTCCAGTACCTGCTGGGTGGTGCAGCAGTCCTAGCGATCCTTTTCCCCTACAAATACCAGCCCACAGAGGTCAGTTTTTTCGCCGCTACGCCCGCAATTCTCACCTCTCAAGGATATATGAAGTTGACATATCTTGGCATAGATCCTATGGGCCTTCTCGATATGGCTTGAATCTGTAGCCATTTTACCCCAACTTTTCATGCTCCAACGCACTGGTGAAGCCGAGACAATAACAACCCACTATCTCTTCGCATTAGGCCTTTACCGTGCTCTGTATATACCCAATTGGCTGTATCGGTACTTTGCGGAGGGCTATGTGGATAAGATACCATGGGTGGCCGGCATAATACAGACGATTCTTTATTCGGACTTTTTCTGGATTTACTACACAAAGTGAGTCCTGACATTCCTGGCACTGCCAAGTCTTCGATTGGAATTGAAGATTTCACTGACGTTCCATTTCAGGGTACTGCAAGGCAAGAAGTTTAATCTGCCGGTATAGGGGAACAGGGGCAATGTTATTATCCATCATTTAGCGGACATTGCTTTGCGCTGTGAACCTTGTACCTGTACTGATAGCTATCGTTTACCAATGCGCCATGGTGTGTCCAGAACATCTCAGCTTCGTTGAGATAGGTCTGGGAGTTTCGAACAGAGGACGGTGTCAAAGAGGGCGGCTCGAGACGTGCAAACGAGCATTGTAGTGGAAAAAGATTTGAGATCGAAACCCTAAGAGTCGATTTCAAAATGCACAGCAAACAACTATCCTTTCCAGACAACTACCCCTTCGTCACTATCCCCACCTCCTTCCCATCCAACCCCCTTCCCCCCCTCCACACAACTAAACCACCCCAGCTCTCCCCCCCAGAAAGCATTCCCCTCCCTCCCACCAAGCAAGCTCCTTACAATAGCTCTGCCTCACCACCCCACATCCCCCCCCACAAAAAAGCACCTTATCCATATGTTTCTCAAAAGCCCAAGACATGCCTGCGGCCTTTCTTCCAATTATGGGTGAAATCCAGCAAAAACGATCAAACTCGACGACGCTGTGTAGAGATGATAGCACCAAAAAAGGGGCTCATCACCCACAAATTTTTTTGAGATCCGTGAATATTGGTAGGCCATGAATGAGTAAAACCTGTATCCGTCTGGGGGACCGCCTAATCTACTGTAGTAAGAGTGTGGGGAGGGGG
>JAABVA010000029.1_pt1 | contig 178286 bp, 170 predicted proteins | sample 5560331 | NCBI WGS metagenome assembly JAABVA01 (sample SAMN12812661, study PRJNA571458) | rock metagenome | isolation source: Antarctica rocks | place: Antarctica: Victoria Land, Mt New Zealand sud | collected 2016-01-07 | reverse complement strand
CCCATCCCCATCCCTCCCCGCCACACCCCAGCCACCTTCCACGACCCCAACACCCAACAACACAGCCCAGGCCCAGGCCCCGTCCCGCATAATTCTCAAAACCGAGATGCTCGGAGCGAGTTGAAAACTCAAACCGCAAGGCCCGCCAAAGCCAGAAAAGCGCTGGATCGGAGAATGAAACGGAAATAGAGCGAGGGTACGTGTGTTGCATGCATTTCATTCATTGACAGTCAGTCTCATTTCATGAATCAGAAGTTCTCATCAAAGAACCCGACCCCTTTCTCGTTGAAACCTCGTTCACCTGACGATTACTGTAAACTAAACATTCCCCACCCTTGAGCGTTCTTTTTTCATTATCCATCGAAATGAGATTAACATCAACATCCAAGACATGATTCATGCATCCATCGATCAAACCATACAATCATCAAAACCCCAAAAAAACTCCCTCCCTCCCTCCCTCCCTCCCTTCTATGTACATACATACATACATACAATAGATCAAAAGTAGTTACCTTAGTTACCTACATACCTCCTAATAACAAAAAACTTGAAGAAAAAAAAACTCTCGTTCCTCGCTTGTTTCTTCTCTCTAGCTCTCTCTCTCTCTTTCTTTTCTTATTTTCTTATTTTCCCTTTTGGGAAAGGGAAGCGTTGAATTGATGATTTGGTGTGTATGTCTATGTAGATAGAGACTAGGTAGGTGGGTAGGTGGGTAGGTAGGTGGGTGGGTGGCAAACCTGTCCCGTTGTTTTCCCTCTGAATTTTTTTTAATTTTTTTTTGGTTAAGCACCTGAGTCGTAAATTTACTAACTAACTAAGTAACTAACTAACCAACCAACTAACTAACTAACCAACCAACTAACCAACTAACCCCCCCCCCTCCTCGCACCATCAATGAATCAATGAATAAATCAATCAATCGATCAATCAACAAACAAATCAACAAATGAAAGAAAGAACAGAACCACTCCCCTTGTGATTGAAACTTTTTTATATAGTAAAGCGCGGGGTTGGTTGGGGGTTCTTTCGTTTCGTTGAGGAAAAGGGGTTTTTTGATTTGTTGTTGTTTGGGTGGGATGGTGATGGGATGGGATGGGATGGGATGGTGATGGTGATGGTGATGGTCATGGGATGGAATGGGATGGTGATGGAATGGTGGGATGGGATGGTGATGGTGATGGGTGGGATGGGATGGGATGGTGGTGGTGGGTAGATAGCGGTGTGTGTGGTGTCGATGAGGAATTCGCACGGTCGTTTGGCGGTGTGGTGAGGGTTGCGTTGCGTTGCGTTGCGTTGCGTTGCGTTGCGTTGCGTTGCGTTGCGTTGCGTTGCGTTGCGTTGCGTGGAGTGGTGAGATATGTGCTTGGTGCTTATGCTTATGCCTATGCTCAAAAGACGATACAAAACCAAACACCGAGAAGGAGGTTAAAAAAGGAAAAAAAGAGAGCTAAGAAAGGGAACAGAAGAGGTGTCGAGTGTTGTTTTTTTTTCTTCTTCTTATGGTTTGCTACGAGCTGTTTGTTGGATCTGGTGGGGAGGGGAGGGAAGGGAAGGGGGGGAAGGGAAGGGAAGGGAAGGGGAGGCAAGGGAAGGGAAGGCAAGGGGAGGGAAGGAGGAGAAGGGAGGAAAAAGGCCATCCAGAAAAAAGAAAGAAGAAAAAAGCAGAGGTTGGTATACAGCAATCATTCAATCATTCAAATATCTCACAATACAGTACGTTGTGATCAGGAAACGAGAAGGAAGGTTTTCTTCTACACTACAATAGCTATCCATATATATCCATATCCCAAAAATAAAAAATCTTTTTCCACTACTAAATATACATACTGTAACCGTGCGTTTCGAGTGAGCTTAGTTTGGGCGGATAATATACGTGGCAAGGACGAGGAGGAGGGGGAGAGGGAACGTGGTCCTTAACAACCAACGCCTTACAGTATTTATGTACGCGTTTGGAAGGTATCGACGACGCTGACATTTCTGAAGAAAGAAAGAAAGAAAGAATTTAGGCAAAAATCCGCCAATTGCTCGATTGTGAAAGAAAGAATAAAATACAGGAAACATTGGAACAGAAACGGGAAAAAGGTAGATATGAAACGAGTGTACATTAGGCCAGCGCGCTGCTGCTGCTGCAGCTGCAAAAAAGCTCTTCTCTTTCTCGTGCAACGCTCTCATGAATACGGTAGCGTGCTGAGATAAACTGATACCAGCACATTCCAAACTCCAGCATGAGCTCCAAAATCGACGTCGATACTGTCGTCCTCCAGCACATATTACATCCACCCCCTTTCCCTTTCAACCACATTCTACAATCTTCATAGCTCATCCTTGGTGGATGTAGCCTTCGCCACACTCTCCGCACTACTCGTCACACCCCCAACCGCTTCCCTCGCACTCCCCATGGCCTCCTGCACCCCCTCTTTCGCATCCCCACCCCACTCCGCCATCCTCACTCTCGCACTCTCAACCACAGCCGCGAGTCTGCTCGATGCGCTCTCCATGGCCTTTTGCTCGGGGCCGTAAACCGCTTCGCTGATGCGGGCTTGCGTGGCATCCATGACGGAGCTGGCGGCCGATATGTTGTCTTTGACAGCGGATGAGACAGAGGCGTAGGCGTTTCCGGCAGCACTGGCGATGGAGGCTGTTGCGGCCGTCGCGGTTGGGGTACCGTAGATGGCCATTGAAACTGCGTTTTGAGCATCCGTGGCGACATTGTTGAGAGAGCCTTGGACGCTTTCCATGAAGCCAGGTTCGCTCCCGTAGAGTGCTTGGCTGGCGACTGATTGCACGGAAGAGTAAGAACTTGCAGCCGCGGAAGTGGCTTTCTCATAAGTCCCCTTGGAAGTACCATAGTATTGTATACTAGCCGCATCGACAGCAGCGTTTACACGCTCGCTGGCCGCGTCGATGATAGCTTCGAGAGTTGCCGGGGGGGTGAAGACGGAGGAGACGACAGAGGTGGCGGAGGCGTAGACATCGCTTGCATAGCTAGACGCAGAAGATGCGGCCTTGGTTGCGTAGATAGAAGCAGACGATGCGATGCTCGCATGGGCACCAGTGTAGTAAGCGGAGCTGAGACGATTCATGACGCTCTCAGTATAATCCGGTTCTTTGCCATGGACGAGCTCTGAAAACAGAGCTTGTACAGCCTCGTATTGGGCTCCTGCGGCAGCGGTGGCTTGAGCAGTGTAGTCATTTGCTTGAGACATGACGGATTGGGAGAATGGGGTCGGGGCACCGTAGACTTGTTCGCTGGCTTTGGCCACAAGAGATTCCCAGTTTTCCGAGGCTTGGCTGGCGACAGATTCGGTCCAGGGGGTTTCAGACCCGATTACTGCGGTGCTGGCGGCTGAGGAAATGGAGTTTGCCCTTTCTGATACACCCGAGACAAGGCTCTCCATTTTGCCGGTTGAGGTGCCATAGACTTGGGCGCTTGCGGCAGCTGATAACGAGGATAGAGATGCTGATGCCTGGGATAGAGCAGAGCTGTACTGAGATGAGGCGGAATCTAGCATGGATTTGGCAGAAGAACTGCTAGGTTTCCCAACAGCAGAGCTGGCAGAATCAAGTACACCTCGAAGTTTGTCCGAGGCCTGGCCCACTGCGCTGCTATACTGCTCTTGTGCCGCATTGAGCAGACTCTGGTAGGCTGGGACAGGGGTACCGTAAACGGAACCAGAGGCAGCGCTGTATAAGCTTTGATAAACTGGAGTCGGGGTGCCATATACGGCGCTCGAAGCAGCAGTTATAAATTCAGAGTACCGTTCATGTGCCAGACCAATGGCTTCGTAATACCTGCGTTGCCCGTCCATAATGTACTGTTGATGCATTGGAGTTGGAGTTGCCCCAACAGCAGTCTTGACACTAGAGTATTGGGCTGAAGCGATGCTGAGACTATCCGCAAGACGTGAAGAAGCCATGGCGGATATGGAGTCCAGTACACCCTGACTTGGACCATAGTAGGCGTTACTGGCAGCATTTGTGGCAGATGCGTGGACTGAGCTCGCAACACTAACAAGGCTCGAGTACCGCTGACCTGCCGCTGACAAGACAGAATCAGGGCCTGTGGTAGAGCTGCTACCCACAGCACTCTTCGCTGAGCTATATTGAGATGACGCAGCCGCCATGGCCTGTGAGTACTTTTCGCTTGCCACAGATACAATGGACTGTTGGGGGCTCAGTGGCGTGCCGTACGCTGCGGTTGAGGCAGCACCCAATGCAGCCTGCAGACGCTTGCTAGCCGCCGCCAGTGATCCCGAATAAGCACTGTCAATAGACGAAAAGATTTCTTCATGAACAGGTTTGGGGGATCCCGATGCCTGTTGCGAAGCGATGGATTTGGCGTGTGAGTATTGTACTTGCGCCCGACTGGCGGCGTCAGAGTAAATAGATGAAGCTGCCGCGGCGGCGGAACCGGTGAGAGGCGCTGGTGTACCATACAATATCGAGGATGCACTGGTATCGTTAGCACTCTACGTTATACTGAGATTAAGAATTGCTTACGCGGAAACAGCAGACGCATATTTCTCCGAAGCCATGCTTGTAACACTTTCTCCAGTGCCTCGTTGAGTTCCATAAAGGGCACTGGAAGCTGCTGCAATAGCGCTTGAATACTGTTCGTTTGCGACAGAGGTTACGCTCTCTACCGTGCCTTGGGTACTTGTTGCCTTGAGAAGAGCTTCACTGACGGCTCTGGTAACATCTGCATATTTGTCACCGGCTTGGTTCACCATAGACTGAATCTTCTCAGAATAAGCCATGTTGTCGTCATCGCTGATAACATCGTCGAGTATCGGCTTGCGTTCGCCAACCTTTTGCGCCATTGCCCCGCTGAATACCTTCCTTGACGCGTTGCTGGCGACGGACGATGCGCTAGAACTGGCTGAACTTGCCATACTGGCAGCGCTCTCTGTAAGTGGTGTAGAAGATCCGGATATTGCGTCAGAGACTGCCGAAGCACCCGATGCCACGCTCTTGGACGCTTCTGAGGCGATGGACTCATGGACCGGTACTGGTGTTCCGATTATTGCCTCGCTTGCCTGATTTACCACTTCACTGGCCTTTTCACTGGCTGCAGAAACCACACTCTCAGTTTTTGGTTGTGGAGTCCCCGCCACTGCTACGCTCATTTTATCGATAGCGCTGCTGCCTGCTTGTGAAATCTTGGAGCTTGCTTGTTTGACCATACCCGGCTCAGACCCAATCGCCTGGGAGGAGGCGCTTGAAGCGGCTTCAGTAGCTCTTTGCGTGGCCTTGGAGACGATTGATTCCGCACTGCCTTGCGATGTGCCTATAACCTGCTCACTGGCTAGTTTCGCTTTATCCACCACCTTCTGAGCTGCGGCTGCCACTGCTGCGGACATGTATTTGGTGCTAAAGTCATCGCCATCATCTTTTGCTTGGAGCTTCCACTTGCCGACATCCTTTAGCCTCGCTAGCTCTTTAGCGGTCTGTTCCGCAATAGACATGCCTCTAGACTCTAGCTCTTCGCTCTTATCCTTTGACCTCCGGAGGCCTTCATGACCCTTTGCAACAGCTTCGACTTCCACCCGCCACTCATCAAATGTCTGCTTCATTTCATGGTATTTGGCCCAATCCTTGTACGTCACTCCATCAAGGTATGCCCATCTCATGCCAATCTCCTGAAGTCCAAGGTCACGGATAGAGTCAAGCACATCAAGCGTCGAGCCTGCTGCAGCAGAAACCAAAGATTGAATTTCCTCATCAAATTTCTGCTTCCATGCCCGTAAGGCTTGGGCCTTGTTCTTGACGGCTACTCCAGTATTCCTGGTCGCTCTAGAAAGTTCCTCCTCTGCCTTCTTGATATCGGACCCAGTCGTATCTTCGGGCAGTGATTGGACGATTTTATTGATGGACTTCCTTAATTTTGCAAGCTCTGACTTGGACGTCTCTTCAAGCTGGACAACTAGAGCTTCGCCGACTCCACCAACCTGACTCTCGATTTGGCGGCTGGTAATATCTTGTACACGCTCCTGCAAATCTTCGGTCCCTTTATCAGCAGCTTTTGCAAACTTATCTTGCCAGTTCCTAAGATCGCTTGTAACCTTTTCGCGAACCTGCTCAGCTTCTTGTTCGGGCGTCACTGAAGAAGACGCACTAGGCGCTGCTGCTTCTGTTACAGAGCTGGAGTCACTCGTGTCACTCGTATGTGCAGAAGCGATAGAAGATGATACCGATGATACACTAGCTGAAATCGACGACGATTTCGACGATCTATAGGATGTCAGTCAGTCCATGTTCAATGTGCAAGATCCGCAATGAATAGTCGAGTCGAAGATCGATCGACGCATCAACGATCTAATTGCATCTCCTGGTCCTTGATATCATCTAGGAGTTTAGACAGATAATATTCCTTTCATGCAACTTTCATGAGAATCTTTGAAACATTCAAGTAAAGTTTGGTCTCAAGTCTTCTTTTGGAGCGAGAAACCCGGATGCAAAGTACGAAATTTAGAGATTTGTGCAGAGCAGAAGAACCACAACTTACATATCGACTTCTTCCGCAGCGGCTTTGAGCTTCTTACTGTCCCTATACCTGCCAAGCCTCTCGCCAATGCGGACAAGCTGAGGCTCTACATTTTGGCCGTACAAAACTCTGAGTTTGGGCCATAGCGTTCGATCGACAAATACAATTGTCGAAGCCCAAGCCGATTGCGCATACGGAAGACAGTTTTCGATCGCAACCTTGCGGCCCATAGCATATGTCTTCTCAGCATAAGGACGGGACGTAGTGTAGGCTGGCAGCAGATACATATCGTAAATGTCTAATAAATTGTCTCTGCTGGCGGTGTAGTACGGTGCAGCTGCGGCTGAGACTTTGCTGACTTGAGGCGCCAAAGATGTTTCATACTGGCTCTTGGCTTGAGCTTGAGCGGCGTCGAATTGTGGTTGTATGACCTTCACCCACTGATCCTGGCCATATCCGCGCGCCTTATCAACTTGCGGAGCCCCGTATCTCGCATAGTTTTGCTTGCCAAATGTGACCGAGGGAGTGAAGATCTGTTGATCAAGTTTATCGACGTATGGACGTGCTATGTTGACATAGGGGGCTGCATAAGTATCGTAGTACGATTGCAGATATGGGGTGACATATGATCGGGTATTTAGGTAAGGTTTGCACACTCTTGGAGACTGATCCGTAAGCTCAACAGCTGATGAAGGGCATCGGAAAAGGGCAGTAATGACGGTATACCACAAGAGTAGCCTGTATTGGTGGCAGTGATGTTAGTACAAGAGTTCTCACGGGCATCTGTGCCATACCGAGAAGTTATGCTGAAGCTTCGTCTTGCAAAACTTGGCTTTGCTGTAGCTTTCCCACCTGTATACCTTCGTTGTGGAACTAAATGGCCGTTCGGGGTTCCACTTGCTTTCGGCGGCTCTTTCGACCACCCGTTCGCCTCCACTGCCATAGCAGAACTGTTAGAGGAAACGGGTAGCGAGTATAAATACACTTCGTCAACAAATCTCTAACAGTATACCCGTAGTGTGATTGATCCAACAAGGATTTTACTTGTTCCTCCGGATGCCTAGGATATGGAGCTGTTCGCAGAAGCAACCAGGCTTCAAAGGATGGCAAAGAGATGGAGTTGGTCTCAAATCCCTTGGCTACGCCTAGTATATCCTGAGGAAAGGGATGTGATTTGAAGAAAGTTGATGAGATGACGGCTTGGGCTTGTAGATCTGATAACAAGATTTCCTTGGAAGCAAGCGAGGTGTCGCGGCTGCAAGAGCTAGCCCGGCTGTCGTGTGCTCACAAAGATAGCAAATTCCCAAGGGCCGAAGATGGTTCCCTTTATGCTATATACCGTCTAGATGCTCGAGAGGAAGCGTTACAGCTTTGAAGTAGTAAATTATCCTTCCTCCTGATTTAAAAGTACAATCAAGGAGATTCTGGCGTCATACTTGAAATTGGTGCGACGCGAAGATTTTATGTTTGACACGTGAATTTAAGGTTTCAATTGTCCTATCCTGATCAAATTGTCGGAAATATTGCATCAATCGTGCCAAATTTACACATCCTCACAGGCCTTCACTTCCTGCTTGCGCGGTACACGTTCGCCAAGTCCATAACACCTCACATGTGGCTCCGTCATACGCCACACACTCCGTACTGAGGGACGAATATATCTGCCGGCTGATAACAGGGAAATCTGTTCATTTGGGGGAAGACATGAGAACCTTCCGCCGGCTTTCCGCTTCGTTCTACTCGTACACCCACTACAGTCGACACCCTCCTGTCAAGATGAACTTGATCTGATTCTGTTTTGCATCATGGACTCTACCAACGCTATGGGAAGTACCGAAACCCCACAGACTCAACCAGGGGCACCAGACGTTATGAATGATCCGGCATTCGATACGAATTCCAAAGGCAAGCAAAAGAGCGTGGATGAACCAGATACCTGTAGGATATGTAGGGGAGAGGGCTCAGAGCAGGAGCCTCTATTTTATCCATGCAAATGCAGTGGTAGCATCAAATTCGTTCATCAGAATTGCTTGATGGAATGGCTTTCACATTCCCAGAAGAAGCATTGCGAGCTGTGCAAAACGCCTTTCCGATTCACGAAGCTCTATCACCCGCACATGCCGAATAGTGTTCCTCTACCCGTCTTTCTCCGTCAAGCCGCAATACACTCCTGGAAGTCTTTCCTCACTTGGTCACGATTCCACTTGGTAATCTTCGTATGGGTTGCTTGGCTACCTTGGTGTATGCGGACGGTGTTCAGAGGTCTTTTCTGGATTGCTGATGGCGGCTGGATCAACTGGCAGGAGACTCAGAGATGGTCTGCCTTGGCCACTAAGGAACACTTGGAGAAACTAGCTAAGGAAGGTACAACACCCGCCACCCAGGGTTTCTTCGAGTCAAGAGATGCCGCAGCTTCAGCGGTGGTATCTCATATGGCTAAAGCTTTACCCCATATCTTCTCACCATTAGCTCCCAGTCGGAATGTTAGCGAACCGTCTATGTTAAGACTTGTGAAGAGCTTCTTTCAAGGCGTTATCAGCCGTAGCTCACGCGAAGCGTTGTCATCGAATCCAGCTGTAAATTCCAGCGTTACATCAGTACAGTACAGCCGCTCATCATGGCTTTCCAATTTCAGCTTTCTTAATTCATTGACACGCTCGCCTACTCTGAACAACATCCTTATTGATACGCTTGAAGGACAGCTCATTACACTAGTGGTTGTCATTTCATTCATTCTCATTTTCTTAATCCGTGAGTGGGTAGTGCAGCAGCAGCCAGGCATGGACATGGGAGCAGGCGTCCAAGCCGATGCAGCAGCAGCTAGGCAAGGCGAGGATGTCCCGATGTTGCAACAGCTCGCTCGTCAACATGCGGAGCAAAGGCTGCGCCGGGGCGCGCAAGGCGAGTTACCAGCAGGAGGTGATAATGAACCCGCTCAAATGCCTGAACCACCAAGGCGAGCTAGGGTAATGGCAAGGCCAAGACCAAGGCGACCAATACGAGCACCCAGTAACAACGACAGAGACCCGCAAGACATGGCGAACACAACGATACCCGAATCCGATGCTGAGCCTACAAGTCCCACCCCCGAATCAAGCGGAACCACGGAAGGTGCCAGTTTTGGCAGCACCTCAGGATTATCTTCGTCATTACAGCAAAGACCGGGTATGCCAGGCAAGGATACATTGGACACAGCTGCGGAAATACGGCGTACCATTGATGAGCAATCCCAAGCATCCGGACACAGCAATTGGCCTGGTGTGAAAGTTTTCATGGAATTATGGGACCGTGCGGAAAGAAAACCAAGTGAAGTCCTGAAGATCATCGAAGAGGAAGGCCGCAATGAAGAACTTAGCTGGATTGTGGCAGCTATGAAGCGATTGGAAGGTACTTCTTCCTTCGACGATACTCATCATTCAGGTTCTGTTATGGCAGAAGCATTCAACGACAATCAAGATGACCTGGGGCATAGCGCCCAACAGGGCACCCACCAGAACAACACTTTACGTAAAGAAAATACTGCAGAGCCAAGTGAGACGGTCAACGTCACAAATGTAGGGACTTTGAAGTCGCTTTCAGACCCAGAAAAGGCAGCAAATGAACACGATAGTAGTCAATTCTACACTGAGGACAGTCGAACCACGGGACCCGGGCTTGCCCTGACACCTGGAGGCCTTGACCGAGAAAGTCAAAGACAAAGTGCTCACCCCGATTTCAGCTGGCCAAATATCCCTTTAGCTGGAGAGCCAGATGCTGCTGAAAGCTCCAAGTGGTCTGGGGAACCAAGCGAACATCTTTACCACACTTTGCCGAATGACGAAAACACCGTGGAAAGGAACAACAGCCCTTTCCATCCAGATTACGTCGAAGACGGCTCCCAGAATACAAGTGGAGCAATAGATCAATCTGGTACAACCGACCGAGTCATTGCAAGCATTGGGGATCGAGATCGAGCAATAGAAAACTTACAAGGAGAAGGCGTACAAGCAGAAAGCGGTGAACTAGCAGTGCAAGATGCCCATAGCGAAACTGCTCCCGATGCCAAATTGGCACACCAAAGCCTTCTCGACAAAGTTATGGATTGGCTCTGGGGCGATCTCACACCAGTCCCAGGTCAGGTTGAGCAAGCGAGAGGAGACGATGAGCACGTTGTAGACGATCTTGCGGATGAAGCACCCTTTGTTCCGATCGAGCACGGACAGCCAGTGATCGAAGATGCCAATATTGCGGCAAATCCAGGTCGAGATCCTGAGGTAGTCGCGGCCGCTGTTCAAGCTGGACTGGACCCGAACCAAGCTGAAGCGGTTGAAGATGGTGAAGATCTTGAAGGCATTATGGAGCTCGTTGGTATGCAAGGTCCTTTGGCTGGACTTATACAAAACGGCATGTTTTGTGCAGTACTTGTCTCTCTGACCATATTCTTCGGAACGTGGATTCCTTATATCGCGGGCAAGATCTTCCTAGTATTTCTGGCTAACCCAGTATTACTACTGATCAAACTGCCACTTCGATGGACCTCAACGTGTGCGGACTTGATCATAGACATGTGTGTATTTAGTGCTGGACTGGCGTACTATTGGGTCGATACTGTGGTCCGGTTCTTATGCGCACCGATAGGATGGGCTGTTCCTGTTCTCGGCAAGCTCAACGAAAATAAGATCTTGGCGGACTTTGCAAAGAGCTATGCTGAGAGCGCACTGGAACGACTAGCAAATACCTTTATAGAAACTGGAGGGAGTCTCTCAGAGTCCGACATCCCTACGTTCTCTATCCTCGCTCACGAATCATTGCGAGTTATTCAACGACAATTCATAGATCTGATAAAAACACTACGTGACGCTTCGGTGGCCGGTGCTGCTGCTATATCGACCGGTACTTTCGGCTTTGCGGAGTTCTATGAGCCACTCAGCACGGAAATAGCTGCCTACACCAAGAATTACACGAGCTTAGTGATAAATTGGAGTCGTGAGCTCCTAGCACTTGTACCCTCTATCCTCAAAATCAATCCTCTTCGTGTAAGTCTGACAATCCCCAAACGCACAAGACCGCTTGATCTCAGTCTGGCGTATTGGGACTCGAAGGACCGAGTCCTCGCAATCCTCTTCGGATACCTATTTTTTTCGCTCATTGGGCTTTTGTATCTCAGGATCAGCGCCATTGTTCGAGGTACAAAGGCGGATGGTAAGGTCCAAGGAGCCCTTGCTGATGTGCTGTATCAAGCCGGTGGAGTCTTGAAAGTCATACTTATTATCAGTATTGAGATGATCGCCTTCCCTTTGTATTGCGGCTTGCTGCTTGACTTGGCTCTATTACCGCTTTTTGGCAAAGTTACAGTCATGTCAAGACTCGGCTTCACCTTGAACTCTCCATATACTTCTATCTTCGTTCATTGGTTTATTGGAACGTGCTACATGTTTCATTTTGCGCTTTTCGTTTCCATGTGCCGCAAGATCATGCGCAGCGGCGTTTTGTGTAGGTACCTGCAACCTTGCTCCTCTCCCATGCTAACGTTTCGTGCAGACTTTATTCGCGACCCCGACGATCCTACTTTCCACCCTGTCCGTGACGTTCTCGAGCGCAGTGTTTCCACTCAGCTTCGAAAGATAGCTTTCAGTGCATTGGTCTACGGCGCGTTGGTAATACTCTGCTTGGGTGGGGTAGTCTGGGGGATTTACTTCGCATTCGATAATGTCTTTCCGATCTATTGGTCATCAAACGAACCAGTCCTAGAATTCCCAGTCGACCTTCTTTTCTACAACTTCTTGATGCCCGTAGCCGTAAGGTTTTTTAGACCTTCACAAGGATTAAACAAGATGTACAGTTGGTGGTTCCGCAGATGTGCTCGAGCACTACGGCTATCCCATTTCCTTTTCGGCGAAAGGAGAGAGGACGAGGAAGGTCATCATGTTCGCCGTACATGGAGCGGGCTACTTTGCAGGAAACATGGAGACATATACAACCCCGTGACAGGAAGCGACTCCCTCTTCCTTGCCGAAGACTGCGACCGCGATGCCATGTTCCTCCGCGACGGTTGTTATGTCCGCGCCCCTGCCTCGGACCAAGTGCGCATCCCAAAAGGCGCTCCCACATTCCTTGAAGTGGACGAATCGAACCAAAGAATTGACGGCCAGCCTGACTCAGAACAGGGCCTTCACGGCCAAAAGAGCGATATGTTCTCTAAAGTCTACATCCCCCCATTATTCCGCCTCCGCGTCGGAACCTTCATTTTCCTCATCTGGCTCTTTGCCGCTACAACAGGCATCTGCATCACCATCCTTCCTCTCGTCTTCGGTCGCCTTATTTTCGCCTACATGATCCCTAATCACATCCGTATGAACGACATTTACGCCTTCAGCATCGGCATCTACTTCCTCGGCGGTCTAGCCTACATCCTTCTCCATTACTATCACATCCTCTCTTTCCTACGCTCTACCGTCTCCACCCACCAGAACCCCACCATGGTCACCCTCTTCAAAAAGGCCGTCACGCATACTGTCCGCCTTTTCCGCCTCACATACACGTACTTCTTCTTTGCCTTCCTCCTCCCTTCCCTCTCCAGTCTTCTGATAGAATTCTACTTCACCATCCCCCTGCACACCTACTTCGGCAACGCTTCCGACCGCCACATCATCTACTTCATCCAGGACTGGACCCTTGGCGTACTCTACGTGAAAATGGCCGGCCGCTTGATCCTGTGGAACACAAATTCCCGTCCCGCAACCGCCCTGCGAGGCGTTGTGCGTAACGGATGGCTGGATCCAGATGCGCGGCTCGCGACAAGGGCTTTCATCTTCCCCTCAGTCGTCCTCCTGTCCACCCTCCTCACTACACCCCTAGGTCTAGGCTACATCGCCAACTCCACCATCTTCTCCGGAGCCGAGGCGAGTTTCCAAAACAAGGTGTACCGGTACTCTTACCCCGGGATACTGGGGATTGCAGCAGGGGGGATGGTGGCGTGGGCGGTGGCGAGGGCGTTTAGGGGATGGAGGCAGAGGATCAGGGACGAGGTGTACTTGATTGGGGAAAGGCTACACAATTTTGGGGAGAGGAAGGTGCAGGGGAGGGGAAGGCCGGGGAGGGGAAGGCAGAGAGTTTTGTAGAAGTGGGAGTTTAAATTGTGGGGATTGTAGTTATTACTGATGGAGGGTTCCAAGCGGGCGTTTTACTTTTTTGTGCTGTATGCAGGAGGGAGCTGTGGATAGGTGGTATAGGTAGGATTCATGGATCTTGTTGCCCTGTCTGAGGGCTGTTGCATGTCTGATATCTGGGAAGTTCTACATGGGTACTACATTCAGCTAGTCCACCTCGCCTACCGATCCTTTTGTCCCTTCCTCTCTATCCACTCCCACCCGACATTTCAGATCAAACCTCTCCAACGAAGCGACGTGGTATGCACTATGCTGCTTTCTTGAGTTCTTTCCTCGAGTGCACCTTGTTAGCCCAGGGGCTCTCGTCCTATCTGCTCTACACCATTTTCTTGCTCGGCTTATCTATCTAGGTTATTCCCTTGAGCTTTCGCGTCAGCTGGCCTAAAGAAACGCTATTTTCTGGTTTTGTATAGACTCGTGTCTGGCTCAAGGCGAGATGACTATCATCTTTGTTCTTCAATAGAGATCTTAAAATGCCTTCGGATAATTTTCTGGAGGAGGGGGGGTAGGTCGGTGAAGCAAATAATTAGTAGCCTAGTGCTATAGACCTGGGCATGTGAGACCGTCGTGAACGGTGTGTATCGACATATTTTCTCCACCGCCTGTCGGGCGTATCTTCTCACGAGGAAGCAGAAACGGATTTCCAGCCTGCTCGGTGCGGTCGTGGATGTGTTCCCATGCACCATGCGGCATGGATTGCGGAAATCCTCTCCTTATACCCATGAAATCAAGAAGGCTGCTTGGCACCTTATCATGATCAACACATGCCCGCAAGCTTCGAACCACACCTTCAGCATCCGATCATAGATATTTCTTCCCGGCAGCAGCGACCCTTCCCCGGAAAATCGGACTTCCCAGCCCCCCATCTACCCTTTGAAACGGATTCATCACCGCCTTCAACCAGACCTCAAACACCTCCAAGAAAAACAATCGAATCGCCTCTTCCGTCTGCGGGCTCGTGGGGTTGTTAGGAATTGAGGTACTGCTGCCACTGCTGGTAGTTCGAGAAGAGGAAGTGGTGGAAGGTAGGGACGTGTATGGCGCAAAGGGGGGAAAGGACGTGGGGGAGGGGTGGTGGGAAGGGGCTGTGTTGGGTGGGTGCGGGAGGTGGAGGAGGAGGAAGCGGGTTGAGGTTGGGGTGAGGAAGGCGGAGATGTGGGAAGAGGCGAATTGGTCGATGCGTTTGAGATACCTACTATAGTATTAGAACTACGGCGAATTGAAACCTATTCAATAGCTAATATGATATTCGAAAGCGAAGGCATAGGGATGGTAGGAGTCGGCGAGACGCACATTTGATTATTGAGCCATTGCATCTCATCGACGATATCCAGACTACTGTGTACGATGAACGGATTCATCTGACGTGCTTCCACAGTGAAACGAGCGATACCATCGCCGCCTTGTTTCGAGGTGCCGAATTCGAGCTCGAAGAGTGGTTTGTCATTGGTGTTGACAATGCAGAAATAGTAGGACATCTTCGACCTCGTACCTCTTGAGCTCCCCTATAGAATTGACTCCCTTTCAGATGCTAGTAGGGAATTGTTTCAACATCACAAACAATAATTGGGGAATGATAGGCAGAATATTAAAGCTTCACACCGCCTTGGCTGTGATTGGTTGAACAGCTACCAGCCCTACGAATATCGTCTCCCACTTCCTCGTCGGCAGTCTGGATCGTTCCCATATCCAACAATGTTCGGCCCCTTTAAACCCACCTCCCCCCTTTCAGGTGGTCTCCTCTGGTATTCTCCGCTGCTCCATTCTTCTAAAAGCTAGATTTGCTAACCTCTTTCTAGGAAAATCCCCTGGCGGCTCTCCGCCCCCCAAAAAGCCCGCCAGCGCAAACGCCTCCGCGCCGTCGACGCCGTTATCGCAACTGTCGACAACGCGCTAGCAAAACAAGGTACCAGCACCAAAGCAGTAGAGAGATGGAAAGAAGAGATGCCAAGTGAGGGGGAGATGGTGCCGAAAGACAAGTACACGATGTTTGATCGGAAGGAGAAGCGGTATCGGAAGGGAATACATAGTGAGTTTTCCCTTTTGGGATCGAATGAGGGTGGGAGGAATGTTGAAGGGGCTAACTTGAGGGGTGATTGATAGAGCTGCCGAAGTGGACAAGGGTTAGTCAGAGGGTAAATCCGCCAGGGTTCTAGTTATGGGAGAGAGGGTTACGTGTGGCATAAGGTTCTGGTACAAGGGTGTATATTACGGATCTGTGATAGCATTGCGTGGTGAAGGGATTGATATTCGATAGGAAGTACCAGTGAGCTCGTTTCTCGATCCTAACGAGGAATCTGACCCGTCTTATACTTCCTGCGCCCTCGTGTTTCTTGATTTTGTGCTATCTACTCCTACGGCTTAAGGAAGTCGTCACTATAGCATTGGTATATGTCACTATTAAGTATTCAGCTACAATGTATAGGAAGAATTAACATCACTACTTTCTGCTCTCTATCTTAAGCTGTCCAAACGTCATTTTCGCAAAAGGTCCGGATTCAATCCCTTCATGCCCATAAATACACTAACCGCAGACTGCGTCCACTTCACACAGATTTCGATAGCCCTGGAACAACAGAACTGTCTCGGCATTACTTCATACTCGCCTGAGTCTAGCGATGCCACGGACCTGGACGTCGTCCCCTTCAGCATTGTCGGGCAAGCTCTGGCACAGCAAACAGTATCAAGCAGTGCGTCTAAAACACAATTTCCATACCGTAGAGGAAATTTCAGCGAAAGTACCTGAAGTCGCATATAGACCCCCAATTATGTAACAACCATGGATGCCCCTTAGTCCGTGGCTAGATCTCATAATGGAGTCCCCAGGTATTTCAGATACAGAAATCCATCGCATCAAGCTTCCTAAGCCGTTTCTTAGTCAGATTTTGCTCACTAGCCAGCTAGGATTATATTTGGGTCGGTTGTCAGAGAGTGATGCTGAGGATTTTGAGAGAGAGGTTTCCGAAGGCTACTACTGGTGGACTTTTGTTTGCTGGAGGTAAGAGAGTCTTTGTCCGTCTTATAACTGCAGCCTGCAAGATGCGCTGGCTGGAAAGGGACCGGTAGGAGAAGTCCAGGAGCTTTGGATGCGATTGATTGATGGGGTTCGGACGATCCGAAGGGAGGATCTGTTGCGGCCAATATATTTGTATCTCCCCAAACCCTTCTATCGAAACGCATTGAACGTTGGTACATCGCCTCCGACCTCAAACACTTATTCCCAGTCCAACATCTTCCCCTTCCTCAACTACCGTCCAAATGCCTTCGCTGGGCTCCCTCCAAACCCGTGGTTTTCGAGGAGGTGTTCTGATAGTTTGTGAGATTCGGTTATGTGAGCTAGACCTGAAATCGCGTCTTCCCCGGATTGAAGGTGAAACTGTCTCCCATTGCTTAGGTTCGCGGACTTCGATGATCGGAACCTGTGGTTGAGGGCTAGGCGGGCTTCGGTGGAAGTAGTACCTTTCCATTCTTTCGATCCATTTCTTCAGCCTCAGTGTAAGCGATTTGGTTGTGGAAATTTTGGCATGAGATTTCCGGTAGACCGGAGTTGGCGATAGAGAGCGTGATCGTTGCCTACTGGCGATGCCGGCGGCCAAATAGCTCTCGGTGAATATGTCGCGGTCTTCTGCAGGAGAAATAAAATAAGCGAATGGGTCGTCATCAATCTTTTCTTTGGCATAAAGGACTCTGGGTCTGCGTAGTGGAGGCCAAGAGTGACGCTTCCTGAGGGATCGCATCGTCGACTGGATTAGGGTACTGATCAACGGGAAGAGAATAGACGTAAGGAAATGACAGGATAGGGAAAGGTTTATGGGCCTTGGTACAGGAACGTCAACTGAAGGAAATGGATAGGTCGATAGTGAGGATCGAAGAGTGTACATTAGACTGAGAAGAGTGCGCAAAGAGGGAAGCAGCCTATACACAGGCAACAACAACATAACGACTCGAACAGCAAGATCGCGTGAGGCACCATATTTGCAGGTGCGAGCAGGGTGTGACTTGACTCGAGACATCAAGGCATCCACATAACATATTTGACTCAAGGGCTGCTAGGATTCGGTCAAATGTACATTTTAACAAGGTCATACCATCTCCCATAGTTGTCATACGAAAGGTATTGCCACTTTCACTTTGGCTAACGAAGGGAGCCTTGAGTCAGCGGATGTATCAGGGAACCTCTGAGTACAAGTACGGTGCTGCGGTGGCAAATCAACTGAGATAGATGTCACACTCTTTTCGAGGGATCACCACAGCCGACCAAGGTCCTGGGGGGAGTGTCTTATCCAGGTATGTCGGCGGTGATGATCATCTGATGAGGATGGAAGCGAAACGCCTCATGCGGCTCAGTATAGAATACAAGGCTAGACTAGCGCGCATCCAAGGCAGCTTCTGACAGTCTGACTTTCACGCGAATCCCCGATGTACTACCAGAACCACGAATGTCTCTTCGAACGTCCAATTCAACAAGAACTATGTCTATTTGCCTTTGCTGTCTTTCTTACCCGCAACTTCTTTTCCATAGCAGATAAGAATATTCCGCAAATTACTCTTCCAACCTTTGGTTCTGTGCATACAGAGTCCCTCACATCTTCAAGCAGGATTGCAGTCTAAAAGACGTTACAATACGCCTGTGTCATGGAGCGCTTCGAATATGACTTCGTCTGTCAGTCCTGTGTTTCTCAGCAACGTTCATGAGTACAAATTCTGGTTGGAAGGCATACGTCTAGGCATCATAACAGCATCTTCACCAACATGGATTTCGTTCGTAAGAACTTCGTCCACTTTTATACCACCGGCCACACTCGTGTAAGGGTCGTTTGGCCCTGTAATATCAGGCATCAAAACTAGGGAGATACAAATCTTGAAATTGCCAGGGTGCAATATTCTCAAGTTATTGAATATCAGATATCCCAAATTCAAATGCTGCAGAGGCATATCCGAGCGGCGGATGGTGACAGCAAAAACGCCTTGGAGGATGTTTACCCCGTCTTGTGTGATGCTTGCTATAGCCCAGTATCTAGCATCGTTTTCGGGAATGTCGTGTCTGCGATTCCTACTCGGCCGACTTTCGAGACTAATGACCATTGGAGAGTCGAACTGTTCTCCTGGACGAATATTTGGTGGGGGCTGAACGATTACCGTCATAACACAAGGACTCAATGGTGGGTCGGCGCCCTCGGCTTCCCTGCTTGATCGTTCATGTGTGGTAGAATTATGCAGATCCCAATTGGTCGATATCCCAGCTGTGGTACAGGAATGTCCTTGAGGATCGCTTATACCATTAAGGACAGGAGAATCGCCTTGCTGTGTGTCCTCATCCTGAGGTGAGTCTTGTGGGAAAACCATCGGATCAGAGGGCTGGCGTACCGGCATCGAGTTCTCTTCTCCTTCCATTCCTGTTGACGGGTGGAATGGGTATAAATTTCAACAGCCCGAATCCGAGATGGATTGTAATTGATAAACTCCCGTCTGCATGTCGTTTAGTGAATGACCTGCTGGGAGGATTTTGCATCAAATCTCGACAAGGTGTGAATATGTTTTAACGACTCTGCATTGGTCTGATGTTTTTTTCTGCTAGAGATAAGGAATTCGCGTTATCAATAGGTGATCTAAAAGGGTACGTGAATGCTTTGTTCCACTCAAAGATGATGTCTGACTATTCGGCTCTTTTAGAAACTGTTTGCACGAATGTACTTGGCCGTATTTGTTCGACTACGAGAGCCCCGGACTTTCTGTGCAGAGATTCTGCTCGAAGCGTTGGCATATCAGGTACACCGAGTTGGGAAAGTCGTGCAAGACAAGACACAAAGCATAAAGAGGAAACAAGGCGATACCAAGTCTTGATCGAACCTAAACAGATTTGCCGCCCGACAGAGGTGCTAATAGACGCACCTTGTTCCGGAATAGAATAAAGATTACCCCGGGATTGTTCTCGTTCTCAAGGGAGCTGATATGCTAGCGTGGACGATGAAAGATATCGATGAAAGCACGACGAGCTAGCTATTTTGGACTAATGGTGAATTATCAGCCGAGAGAGACTGAGTTTCTAAGGGTTTATACATTCTGACCACTGGTGCGAGCAGCAATACCAAAAGGCCAAGGATCATGGAAGTAAGATATCACACACTCGTTGAAGCCTACATTTGTCTGTGAACTTTACACAGAGTGTATGAGAGCTGCGAAGCTGGTAACGTTACCCGGTGGCCTTCTCTCCGGTTTTGAGTGGAAGGGTCCTCGTGAATGATCTGTGCCACCTTGGAATGAGCTACAAACATCTCCGTTGAAAGCCCATGGTAGTGGCACGCCGAACTTGCTGCTTATAACAGATCCAATGGCGAGGCTTGAAACCTCGAAAGGATGTCACGTAACAGTGTCGATGAGCTTTTTGTGGTTGCTAGGTGTTGATCATTTCCGTGGCTGATTGAATTGCAAGAACCTTGACTATCCAGTAAGGATGCCTCGGAGAAGCTGAACCTCTCATCAGAGCAGCTAAGCATTTTCAGCAGCAACTCGAGATTCAAAGCTCTTGCTGACGCTTGGGGAAGGTGCCAGTGTCAATGACTCGGCCATGTTCCGGAACTTGCGTGTTGACAGGCATTCGTTTTCTCAGCCTCTACAAAATGCATGGGCATTGATTTACTGCGCACCACCAAGTCTTTCACATTCGTCAATAGTTCCCTCCATTAGCCATTGTGGTTGGCAAGGGATGATATAAAGCGATAAGGCTGTCTTTGAACGTTGACACCGTATTGAGGATTAGCCAACGATTTCTGACCAAATTGGCTAATCGTTCGGCGGGAGGAAGCCTCCTGCAGACGCCTTCCTCCGGTTATCTAAAGTGCCCACAAGCCTCATCTGCCAACCAGATTTTCATGCCAGGCAATGCAGGCTCACAACCAACTATTACCCATACCTTCTCTTGTTCATAGGTAGATGTGGCTACATTCGCCGAGGCTGATTTCTTGCCGGTGACACCACTTCGATTTACCTGCGATGCATGTGGCTTGCATGTGGCTATAACGCCTCCCACCCACCAAGTCTCCGATCTGGAAATGCATCCATTCATTCATGCATGCGCACGGAACGGGACGCAGCCTTGTCTGGACTCGCCACCATATCAATGGTCCCGCGGATGATGGGCCTTGTCTTCTTTGGTCCGGTGATGCATACATATATCTTTGCCAGCACGAACCGCTATGCACCTTCGAACCCTCAGGGCTGTTGAGTGCCTAATGTATCATCGCACCGCGGCAATCTATCTTCCCTTTACATACATATCAACCCTTGCAATATGCGCTAGAATATTATCGAGATTTTCCTAGATGGGTTTCCTGTTTGTGTTCGTCCCAATCCTCTCGTCTCCTTTTTCCATGTCACAGCTTCCTATGCATTATGTGTCGCTTTGCGGCTGTAAACGAATCGCCCCCCAAGGTGCTGTGGAAACTGAGATACGAACCATGATGGTGCCGCCCAATGCACGGATTGTCGTGCCTTTAGCTAAGGGCTTGTACTGGGACCATGTCTAGGCACATCCGCAATGTTTGTTGAACGAGGCTATTCCGCAAGCTGTATTATGATAACTCGCAACTGCCTTACCAGGTCGTACATAAGTCTACGCTCGCTATTTCCTTTGTAGCAAGTGATTTTTCTCAGGATGTCGCCCCTTCCTAAACAACAATTCTTACGACGACCATGATCAAACTGCTTTCTCCTTTATATCTCCTAAGCGCATTACTTCCATTAAGCATTTGTATTATAATCATCTGCCGGTCCTGCATTTACCTGTTCAAGTAGCGCGTATTACGAACCAGTCCTCACTAGGCTACTGTAAGATTATCGCATGGACACACGCGATGCGGGTACGATTGCCGGCGTAAGCATCGGTTGCGGTACGCTCATCCTTCTAGGCATTTGGGTTTGCTATAAGAACCACCAAAGGATTCTGAAAGCTAAGCGCTCGATGAGGAGACAGTCCTATCTGCTATGCCCAGGACAGTCCACTTCGGACCAACGGCTCATTTTGTCTAAGCTGTTTTGTCCATAATTAGCAGTCCTTGACCTTCGCAAAAGCTATTAGATCGGTACTGCCCTCAACCTGTGATGTCTGGGCATCTCTGCCAAGCTCGTAAATAATTAAAGGATGGCCAGGCAACATTCATCAAGCACTTTTGCTACGTGGGCACATGCCAAAGAAATTGGAGTTATCGGTTTTATCATACTTTGCGCGGCATTCCTCATATGGTACATTTGCCATTCCATCCACAAAAAGGGCCAGTGGAAAGTTTATGAGCCCCAATTCCCTCAGCACATCAGGACATGGTATGGATATGTAGAACGAAGCAAGTATGAACGGAATGCAGAAAGAATCTCAAGGTACAGAAAAGACATCCGGGCTTTGTTCGGCTGGAAGACAACAACTGCAGATTATGAATGGATGTTCTGGGATCCAACCGGTTTGAAGAGGAAGGAGTACGAATTGAAGCGAGAACAAACATTCCTTCGTTACTTGCCGCGATGGATGAGGAGTTGGGAGCCTCAATACCTGCGTACGGAAAAGTATAGAGATGTTGAACAAGGTGTAAACCCAACGGAGATTTTTCGCACAGAACTTCCTCCTCGCCATGATAAGGCCTGCAGAACTGCACAGAGTTCCAACCAGGTCGATGATTTTCGTTCGTACATCGAACTGCCATTAGACTGTCCGGTTGTTACTAGTACGCCGATAGAGTCTTGTGACGACCCAGCCCTGCAGACAATCCGTAGGAGGAAAAACACAGGTCCATCTCCTTCAGCATGGCATGCCAGTAGTAAAGAGACCTCGAGAGCAATCTGTACGCAGTTGTTGATGCCACCAAAGAAGACCCTTTTGTCTATAACTGAAGACGTCCAGAGTGAAGCGGAGGTGTCACCCAAGACCCTTTTATCTGCCCTCAAACAGACTGCACAGAGGGCCGTCACATTACCTTTGAAAAATAAACCTAAACTCGAAAACAAGGAGCAAATGCGACTTGCGCTAGCAGCATCAGTCGAGTCACAGGGCAAGATGCATTTCGCACTTTGTGGGCTAGACAAGCATAGGGGTCCGGAAGATATTCGTGACCGCCCTCACAATACCGAGATCTCGACAAGCCATGATCTTACCAAATTCAGTACGGCTGCAGCTATCAAACCTTTCATGCCGCTCAAGGAGCTAACTTTTGCCACGCGAAGTCCCGTTTTCTTGCACTATCACAGAAGAATAGGCAAAGGATCTTTTGGTAGTAAGAGTAGAGCCTCAAATTCTGCTAGGGGTCGCGTCATTACCGGAGGTTTGTTGAGAGACGTGAGTAACCAATGGAGAGCGTACGAAGCGGCGGCTTGCCTTGAAGATTCCAGAGCCATTCTGCAGGGCAGTCGTCAGATGTCAATGTCATCATTTCAACGCGTCGTCGACAGAACTAGGAGTTCCGGTTCTGAAAATGTCCCTTTATCCAGGAGGGAAGGGTCAAGATACGCTTCACAGTCAAACATAAGTCAAGAGTCTTACCATATAGGCTCATTAAAGCGGCTTCAATTAGGTAGCTTGACCCAGGTTGAGGAGAGAAAGTATATGGATGATACAGGATCACCGGGAAAAGCTTCAGCTGGCGTGCCTCGGCTTGAGATTTACGTTCATCCCAATACTTCGAAGATCTGTGCACTAACGGATGATACCATGGAGCAATCTTTACAGCTTTCGTTTAGGCCGTACAGAGTCAGGGTAACGAATACTATCAACTCTTCGAAACCGACCCGTGAGCTTGTCCTAAAAGCCAAAGCCGGTGTTGCTAAGGGGTTTAGCCCAGCTTCTATGCAAATTTCTCAACAGGTAAACCTAAGAACGGAAAAAGTGAGGCCGCCCAGTGCACAGCAGTCCAGGAACGCTGACCCAGCAAATCGAAGCTCTATTGGACCCGTTTGCAAAAGGTCACGGACACTACCCGCGAAAAGCCTCATTTATCGACCTGCAAGCGTCTCACTCAGGCAAGAGAACTCACGACAAAACCCCTCTGTTTCTGACAAGCTTTTTGTGTGTGACATTTATCAACGGCTCAGATGGCTCGAGCGGGAACTTACGCCTGGCTTTCGGCAAAACCCGCATCAACTTCCATTTCTGCTGGATCTGGGGCATCCTCAACCCATCAACATGTGTGGGGCCTCGCCCGAGATAATCAAACGGCGTTCATCATCTTTGGGGGAAACACGAAGTCAATCAAGATGCTACCAACTAAATCATGAGTTAGAGACTGAACGGGTACCCGTAGCGACTGCGATGGTCGCAGCAGCTTGGGTGGCTCGCCAACCTCCTCATGGTCTTCCGCACGATGTATCTGCTGAGGAGCTAAACTACTACAGCCGTGGCGATGATGTTCTGCGGACGCTAGAAGATTGGCATGATCCCGAGGGCTCAGAGCAGCCAGCGAAAGTCAATAGGGTCATAGCCCACGATCGATCTAAGGGTCCCAATTACCGCAGGCAAACCATTTCCAGATCTGCTTCTCTGTCTAAACTTGCAGTGAAGAAATTGAGAAGAGTCGGCAAGCTCAACGTGAGAAGGCGTCGACAGAACACCGCCAGAACAAGCCATCAAAGTTCTAGCACTAGCAAGCATTCCCGTGCGGAAAGAGACGCCAATGAAGTCGAACTTTGTGAAGATGACGCTCATGCTGCTGGGTCAGTGGGCACTGCAAGAGACGAAGAATCGACTGCCACACAAACTCCACAAGATGTCGATGAGCCATCTGATCATTCGAATTCGCAGGATACCGAAAGGACATCTGTTACCTCAACTCTGCTAGATGGTCGAGAGCTGCCCAAGCTTCAAATTCATCGAGACGTCAAACAGGAAATCGAACGTAAAGGGTCTCAGGTTAGCAAAGAGCCGTGGAAAATCCATACTTCCCAGAACGCCGGGAACGCAGATATCATTTCCAATTCCTCAGATTTGAAATCTCCGGTCAAAGACTCAATCCTTCAGTGTACTGAAGACCCGTTCGGGGTCACACCTGGCCCGTATGTTGAGCACCCTCTTGCCAGATTCCACAAGTCCTACCGCTCAGGGTTGAGTTCTCCCAATGCAAGCGCTCAACCAGTGACCCAGCAATATAGTCCAAACCCATCTGATGTATGTTCTAATGACTACTCTTACTGGAATAGCTGAACCTCACATATTGATAGCAGGGACACCAGTGGCCCAGGCAGCATACCTGTCGTTCCACGTTCGTTGGGAGGCCGTCTGCATTGAGTCGTGCGATGTGGGCATAGCTTGGAGGTAGCGGGCATGATCCAAATCATGGGATGAGAACATGAAATCACAGCTCGCAGGTGAAATAAATATTTTTGATGGTCCGCTCGTTTGCCCCAGATTTCTTTTCAGGGTATGGTTCCCTAGTACTACGGTAGTGGTCTTTGAAGTACTTTGATTATACCGGTAACATGACGAAGGAAGATGTGCTTCTTCTTTGATCGTGGAAGGCTTGTCCTACACGCTCTCTTGGCCACTTCATCCTTGTTTTCAACACACCCTACCCAGTCAAAGTATAGCACGTAATTAAATCACAGTTTTGACTAGGGGTTTTCTCATATCTTGGGCACCGTGCAAAAAGAGCACACCTCTGAACAACTCCCCAACCCCCAAAACCTTCTCCATCCAGATCCAGCAACTACCCTCGGCCATAGCTTCCTACAGTACCCCTTCAACCACCCACCCCTACCCTTACTCCAACCCTCCTATATCAATCAACCTTCATCCCTAAAACCCTCTCCAACAACCCCCTCACATCCTCTTCTCCATCTACTTCAAACCCAGTCTAAGCCTTCCCTTCCCGACCATAGATCATACGCGCATGCCCCTTGTTGCAGTTGCAGTTCCAGTTCCAGTTGCAGTTGCAGTTCCAGTTCCAGTTCCAGTTGCAGTTCCAGTGCCAGTTCCGGCAGGGGGTGAGTTGGCGCGCGGATTTTTCAGGGGATAGAGGGAAGAGGGAAGAGGGTAGAAGGGGGTTGGTGGTTGGGATCAGGGGTTGGGTGCTGTTTACTGATGCTAGCGGTTTTCGTCTCTGCTGAGGTTTTTCGTTGGGGGGGAGATGTGGGTGGGGGTGGGGGTTTGTGTGATTTATAAGGGGGGGGTTTTGGTTGGATGGTGGGGAAGGTTTGTGGGAGGAGGGTGGTGGTGGAATGGGGGATTTATACTTGGGAGAGGAGAGGGAGAACGAGAGCAAGGAAGGGTGAGAACGAGGTGTTTGTTGGGAAGATAGACGAGTTCGCTTCGGGCTTGTGGGGGCTGGTGGTTGGGTCGCAGATGGGGGTAATAAAGGTACGACTGTCGATGTCATCCATAATGTCGAGAGTTGGAGGTTTCAGAACAAGAATGGTAGGGACGGGATAGTTTGCGGGAAAGGATCTGGCATGAAGGGGCGTTCTGGGGGGTGATTGTGAGGGGGGTTTGATTGTTTGGGATAAGTTGTGGATGAAGTATCAAGTATGCTGGAAGTAGTGGACTAGATACACTTTGTTGTGGATTCGTAAGAACGAGTCCAGTCGATATTTGGGGACCTTTAATATCGAGACGACGCTGGACGTTCATCTGCTGTGTCTGAAACTGGCTACTTACTCTTCAGTTGGATCAATTTTAATTGTGTGCGTGTGTGCGCACTACGGGAGTGAGGGCAGCTGTTGGCACGATTTCTGGTTCATGGTTAGCTGGAGATGAATGGTAAAAGCTGCAGAATATAGAAATGCGAACCTGCTAGTTTTGATCTCTGTGATAAACTCCAGGTCTGATCTAAGGCTGTAAGAACCCTGATAGGATTCGGTGGCATTGCGGGCTTCGGCTTAATGACCTCCCAGACGCGTGAATAGGCAAAGGTCCTGTAAATGGCGATGTCCATGATCTAAAGATCTTATTGGAACAACTTGATTTTGGCGTGTTGAATCCAATCTTGTCCCTTATCATCGTGGACCGCGTCGTTGGAATATCCGTGGATGTGACGGTGTCATCTCACGAACGGCGTCCTCAATCCACCAGCTCTCCTATCCCCTCTCAAATTTTACTCGGCAGGAACGTGGGCTAAGTTTCGAATCAACAAGACGAGAATTGTGACCGTAATCCCACCAAGTTCCAGGGAGAGAGGTCGGCGCCTCCTCGGCGACGGTATCCCCTCCGCCCATCGTTCCCCGAACCGGCTGAGCAATCATGTAAGCCACCTCTTCCTCCACAGCTTTGAGATTCTTCTCGAACTCAACCCACGCCCTAAGCTCCCGTTTCATGGCCAATTTCTCGCTACTCCAGTACTCCAAACCAATATCCATCCACAGCTCTCTCCACCTTCCACTTCCATCTATCACAGACTCCGGAATAGCACCATATCCCACCTTGACGGTCTCGACTCCTCGCCATGCGCCATTCCATTCGATCCCAGATTCGGCACCCAACGCCCGGACCCATACAGTGCATCCAGTAAGATCCAGCCACTTCAGGCACAGCAAACTCCTGCTCAACCGTCTCAGGACTCCCGCAGCCTCGCTAAAATCACAGTCATAGAGACTGTAGAAGTTGCTGGCGCCATAATCGACATCACCCCGAGGGGTTGTTCTGTAGGCGGTTTTAGAGTTGGGAGTCAAGGATGGTATAGGCCAGTAGGCTAGAGAGAGGTGTGTAAGGGTTAACAAACGAGGCGCTAGTGCGAGGAGTGAGCGCCAAGATCCAGTGGATGGGCGGGCTAGGGAGAGGTGACTGAGGAAGGGAAATCGGGATACCGTAGGAGAGGGGGCGATTGAGGGTATTTCCCAGCTGTCCGGGACGACTTCGTTCTTAGTCGTGGTGATATCATCGTTAACGCTTACTCGTTTCTTTGTAAAGAAATCCTTCAGTTCTTTCAGGCCAAGTGGACGGCCAATAGATGTGGCGAGGTCTAGATGGGTGAGACCCTCACTGCCTGTTGCATCCTGCAGCTGGGAGTCATCAAGGAAAAGAACGTCAAGACTATGAAGAGTAATGCTCTCTGGTTTGTAGAAGGCGATGTAGCTTAGGAGTGCTTGCTTGTATCGTGTCGGGAGAGTAGCAAGGTAGAATTGATCGTATTGGACATGCCAATCCCATCCCTTTGCCAGTGCTTTCAATGCTTGATGTGCTAAAGAATCTACACCCGGAAAGTATTGATCTGGTAGTCCTCCCAGCTGCTCGACCCGTTCACATGGTGCTTGTGTATCATGCAACCCTTGCTTCTTCTGCCTCATATGAGCGGGCGCGTGCATGCTGTCGTACAGCCAGCTGATCGGTGGCGGAGGTCCAGCTGGGCCTCTCCCATGAGGACCTCGAGCAGCACGCATACCAGGCCGTGGCCTTAGTGGAGGAGTCTCTGGGACTTGAAGGATCGATCTTAAGGAAGGGTGTACTGTTTGGGGATTCAAGGGCCTTTGAGGTCGCTCTATGGGAGCTGGAGGTGCCTGGTTTATTCTGAGGTCTTGTATAAGTTGGTTGACTGATTTCTCAGCGCTCGGGTCACTAGGGTTGAGTGAACGTAGCCCATTCTTATTGACAGATGATGATGGTGACAACGACGGATGAACAGGACCAGCTGGCTTGGTATACTGCAGTGGCGCTCTTTTCTTAGGCATGGGACGATGTTAACAGAGACACCAGATACCCTTGCTGACCAGTATTCAAGGTTATCGAACAGTTAATGGTGAGTGAATGCAAGAATGACTGGTTGGTAATGGTAGAGGAATAGTGTCACGTGGGGTTTCTGCGCTTATCTCCGGATAAGAGTTAACTCCACGCTCCCCAGGTACCGAACAAAGGGACTCCAGATTATTCCAAGCACATTCAAAACGAATCGGTTAAGCAGATGTGAAACATGCAGGTTCAAGAAGAGTAGCTATGGCTGTTCTGTGGTAATGGTAGGCTATTTGTCTTCTAAGACACTTACATACATACTTCGACAGTCGTCACCGGAATTTACGTCAAGAATCTCACAGTTCCTCCAGCGCCAAAGCTAAACTGACATATAATGGAAGCGAAATCAAAGATATCTCCCTTATCAAATCCAAAAGCCCCTAAAGCCCCAAAAGCTTCTACACTCTGACAATGCGCAGCATAATCGTCCTTCATATGGTTTTGCAATTCAGACTCGCCTCCCTACTTCGCAAAAATGTTTCCTGGCTCGTGAGCCCAATTCGGATCAATCAATTGGTCTGATCCAGAGAGGTCTTCAAGGTCAATCGACGCTCTGGGAGAACGTTTGGGTAGCATCTGATTATTAGGCTCGTGAGCCCAATTCGAGTCAATTCTGCTGGATGATGAATCGGACAAGCCTTCGAGAGCCGAAGAGACCGAGACACCGGGAGATCGCTTGTCGAAGAGTGCCTCTCCGAAAGAAGTCACGGCTCGCTTGACGTTAAGTAGCTCGTCGATCGCTGCCTGGTTGAGTGAGATCGGGAAGGCGAGCGAGGGCGTAAGGATGGCGAGGAGCGCGAAGGTAATGGTAGAGGAGACTTTCATGATGATTTCGAGTTCGCTATCTTTGTATCGCTGGGTAGGATAATACACCTTGAGCGGAACAAAGGGCTGTAGGTGGTTCTGAAGGTAGACCTTTCCGGAAGGACGTGATTGAGTCTGGGTGGGATTGGAAGTTGGTTGAGATGTGAGTTGGAATAATCTTCTCTAATAGTCTTGATATCGAGCTGTATTTGGATGCTGTGGAGGTTCTTGGGGGGGGGGAAGGTGGTATTTATTATAACATTCCCTCAGGCGCTGCACCGTAGATCGGTGCACAAAAGGCAGTGAAACTTTAAAACAATGTTTGCATTTGCCCGCGTAAGGGCACACGTGGGCAGCGAAACACACAATATGATTTGAAACACAATTCAATGAGATGCTTGGATCGACAGTGCTAACGTATGACCGGTCAGCTCGGATTGTGGGGGGAGACTACGTACGTTGCGGGGTGGTATGCACCCCGAAGATGGCCACAGGTCCACCCCGTATAGAAACAATGACGTTGAAGCGCAGCAATACTGTTAAGGAGTCGGGGTAGGAAACACAGGGGGGGAATTGAGATGGTAGGAGAAGGCAAGGCGAAACGCGGTTCGCGTCAGTCGTTGGTGCGGCTGTCGCTTGTTTGTCCTTCTGGGGAGTACGTACCTTGATTCTGATACATGCTGTGGTTCTCATGAGTACATGGTTGAAGTACCTTCCCAATCAAGGACTACCTACGCTCCGGAGCCGAAGAGCGCATGAGTCTTCTGATCTCCCCAATATCCATCATTGTTTGGAAGCAGAAGCAGGCCTACCACGTGCGATCTGAAGAACCTAGCTGGTGATCATTAGAACACTTTTAACCGTTGCGGCTCTGGTCATGACGATGCCCCCAATTAGAACCTTTTTGTCAGCTTGTTGTTTCTATACCAGGTTCTGACAGAAGTCATGGGACCATAAGTGGGATTGGCTTAGTCGCTTATGATCCTACAACTTCTGTCGGGCCCTGGTGTAAGTTTAGTAAACATAGCCCCGACTCTCTTGCTTCGCTGTAGTATTGGAGATTTGTACCGTCGCATTCGACTTGACTTGATTCAACTCAATATTGCCTAGAGTCCTCAATTTGCGATACCTACAGATCTCATCATAACTTGCGCGCAAAGGAACTGTTTAGGGCATGAGTGGAGGAAATGATCGGCGCATGTGATAAATAATCCCTACCTGGGCACATCAGAACCAGGGAAGCTGTAAGAAACAGAAAGTGCATTCTTTTTTGGGTAATCAAGACTTGTCATGTATCACAGACATAGACCTCGGAGAAAACAAGGGAAATTGTAATAAACAAGACAAATGGACGCCAAACGCCATGTCGTTGGACAAAAGGAAAACTCGAGCCAAGTCTCCTAGATGTAATGAAGCATGTCATTGATCCCTGCCTCAACCTTAGGGAGCGAATACGGGGTAGCGCCTAGCTTTTTGTCGTCCCTCACCATTAGGAGCAGAGCGCGTTTGGAAGCCTATGAAATATCAGTACGTAAAGTAGCTTTGACCGGGATATGTGACCCCAGATCGGATTCCGCTTACAAGACGTGCAAAGTAAAGAGGGGCCACTACTTTGTCAGTGGTGACTCCAACGGGGTAGTCGTAACTAGCTTCGAAGATCTGATTTGAAGTTATTCATGGTGACCCTTTCCATCATCGAGAGGTCCTAGATTTACATACCATCTTCTCAAGCGCTGTCTGTTCCAAGGACCCATTTAAGCTGTGGACTTTCAATCGCAGTGGATAGTGTCGGTTGACACCCTTCGTCTCTTTCATAAAGAAAATCTCACGGTCGGCAGAATCTCCAACGTCGGATTGGATCACCCAAGCTACGCGCTCGCGCTTCCCGGTCTCTGTGTTCTCTGCACCTGTGAGAGGGACGCCCTCCTCATCGTAAAATTTGAGCTTGGTGGGCGTTTCCACGGTGATGTAGACTCCGGTCGTGTTATGCAACTCATCGGTACAGTAGGACCTGAAACGCTCTTCCTCTTCGCTGATGATGGAGTTCTGGAATGTTCTCCGCTTGTGAGACCCTTGCTTATCGGATCCTTGGGACCTAGTGAAAAGGGTAGCAGAATTATCAGAGTCTGCGGCGTCTTCCTCCCGTTCTTTCTGAAGCTTGAAACCATTCGATCCGGCGTTCTCTCGAGCGGTGAGTTGGCTTACACCGGATCTAAAAATAATGATCCGAGAATCAGGAGTCCCCCCAAACACACAATCGAGCTTCTGGATGTGATTCTTGAGGACCCTATGCAGACCGTCTTTTTCTATTGCCAATAGCTCTGTCGAGACTTTGTAAGGGCCATCTTCTCCCAGGAATTTTGTTGCAACAGTAACGGCTGACATGCGAGGATATAACTTTCCCTCGTTCTGCATTGACGCCACAGACGAAGGCAGATGAGCGACATGGAACCCTACAAAGAGAGTAGCATGTTCCTGGGTTGGGATGACTTGAGCCCCATTTACGGCGCGTTCGTCTGCTTGGGACTGGCCTCGAGCCTTTGCAAGAACCTTTCGCAATACAGCGCCTGCATACTTATCCAATCCATCATCAATATCTCTGCTATGAGCCTTCTTGACAGTCGATGTCGAAATGCAACTACTTTGAAACCCGTGTTGAATTGCGAAGGAAGTTTTGACTTTCTTGTAGGCCTTTTGATTCGATTCACCGCCGTCAATGACGGCTAGCACCATTGGGATTCGGTCTTTGCTATAGCTATCCAGTTCCATCATCGTCCTCACGATATGTCTCCACTGATCTTCACTCTCTGAAAGCTTGAGTGCACAAGTACCGTGTGTCGCAAACGCTTCCGTCATGCCTAGGTCTTTCACTTTCTTCTTCAGAATCAAGCTAAACGCCTCGACTGTTCTCGACAACGACGGCCCATTACCTACTTGAGCAAGGAACAAAACGAAGGGATTATCGATGACCCTGGTCTCAGGCCTTTTTGGCACTCCCAGCTCGAAGGAAAGGCGTTCGGGCTCAATCTTAGTCAGTCCTCTTGGGTTAACATTATAAGCCTCAGGCAGCCCGCGGTATGTGGCAGTTTGATCAAGTTTTTGGAGGCGCCGCTTGGAGACAGATCTATCAGCAGTCTGGCCTTTGTTAACCTGCTTCGCATTGGTTCGATTGCTGTGTTGCCGCTCAGAAGTTTGGAGCTTGTCGAAGTCTACCTGGGCCTGAGGAGGAAGGCGTTTGCCAAAGCTTTGCCCAAGCATGATGTGGCATGCACTGGTAGGAAAATACTGAGGGTTTCTGGCCGAACCGACATTGATACAAGGCTGGTCTACACCGGTCAAGCTAACGTTGTGCTTTTGAGCGAAGTAATCCTCCACACTGCTCAGGGTACCGCTGTCTGCAAGGCGAAACATTGTATCGGTTGGGCAAGTGGAGCTAACTTCGCATATCGATGTAAGCCTTTCAACTCCATTTGCTTGCCTGATCTTAACGCGCAACCCACGGAGAACATCATTCAGGTCTTGAATGTCCTTACTCGAATCCATGACGAAGTTAGGTTTGTGTACGGCAATGAAAGTCGATAGCTTCAATGGTGCGTAGAACACTCGTTTGCAAGGTGTAGCAATGTGGGTCAAGCCATTAGAAGAAGGACGTACCGAAAGTGTGGTACCAAACCGACACTCAAGTCCGAAGCCTATAGAGCGCCCTGATTTAGTAAAATCAAATGTTTTGTTGCCGTGAACTACGAAGTCCTCGCTCTTTAGTAATTTGCCAGGTATCACTGCTGGATTCCTAGGGATATAGAATTGCTGAAGGGCTGACGCAAATTTTTGTGCTGCTGGAGCTTTCCCACCCATTTCCACGAAGTCCAAGTGCTCAATAACACGGCAGCTTGCCCAGGCCTGGAATGATCCCAGTGAAGAGCTAGCCCCGCCGTTCAGATCTTCAACGACATGGCTTTCGCCTGTGTCGTTCGTGGGCGAGGCATTGGATAGCTTACTCCACACTTTCTGACCGCGAGTATAGGTCCGTTTGTAAGAATCATCTCGCCTGTACTCATGGCGGTCGATGATTCCCTTATAAATCTCGCCATCGAAAGAGTGAAGGTGATTGAAGGTCATGAAATGTTTACTGTCAACGAAGACCAAGCGACCGTAGCAAGGTTCAATGTGGCAGCATTTGAGGAAAGCCTGTACTAGCCATTGCTCTTCTAATTTTGTGAGAGTCACCTTAGGCTGACAGCTGATTTCGTACAGTGACAACTTGACTTTAGGGGCGAGAGGTAACACGTTTGTCCACAAAGCCGTGCCTGTTCTGGTCTTAATGTCCATACTATTGATCCCGGCATGTGTTGGTGTGTCCTTCCCGAAGCCCTCCGTAAGCTTCCCCACCGCTTCGATTCCGGGCTCGCCGGTACCTCGTATCTCAGGGAGTGAAGTCGGCTTCCAGGGCTGCTGGTCCTTTCCAGTATCTGCGGCAATCTGAACGGCGGTGTTGTCCTGGGTCTTGATCTCAGATAGCGGTGCTGTGTCGCTGGGCTGCGGATTGTTGCCAATTGTCACTGCCGCCTTTGTATCGTTTTCTTGCTGCTTCGGATGCTTTTGCGCTAGCTGCTTCTGCTGCTTCTGTTGCTTCTGCTGCTGATCCTTTTTGAATTTCTGTTCTCCGGGAGTTCGGCCAAGATTAGGTTTATTTTGGTCAGACATACAGATTGATTCCGCACGGCTTTTTGAGTACTGCTAGGGGATGGACTCTTAAGGGGCAATGGTTTACCGGTTTCTGTGCAACTTGTGATTGGTGATAATGAGGTGAGAAGTAGAGGGCGAAAGTAGCGCCAGGGAAGCTTCTTAAGTATTTGGATCTGCATATCCAGTGAAGAATGAGCACAACCACGGATTTGACAATGCAGTTACCCAGATGTTTGACAGCAAGACTTATAAACAAGCTAGGATATCTCCCATCAATCCCTTGTCAGCGCCGCACCTTGGCATTGAAAGTCTTCAAAGGATTCGCCTTTCGCCCTCCAACCATTCTGCCTTTGCCCTTTAGGCGATTCTGCATCCTGGCCTTCCTAATCCTGTTCTCGCTGGTCTTCCGTACTCCTACGAACCCAATGTCTTTTGCCGCTATTCCGTTCTTGCCGTTGATGGGCATAAGATAGTCTGGTACGTGCTTCAAATGGGATTGTAGTCTTGCGGCTCTCAGCTCGCCATCATGCCTCAAATGATGTAGATCTCCTGGATTTTCCTCAAAATGCCTCTTCAATTTTTCACTCTTCAAGAGTTCTTGCCTGAGCTCGCGCGTTCGTGCTTCTCGGATGGCTATGCGCGTTACTGCACGTAATGCATCATTCATCCTGTAGCGGAAGGCGTCTACCTGCTTCATGTCAAAGTGGTATGGTTTGACGTCCTTTCCTTGCTTGCTTTGATGCTTGACTATCTGCGCTAGAACCTCTTCGTCGTGTTTTGCTGTGGAAAATGATATTGACTTATGCTTATGATAATGTTCTGTGGGCACGACAAAGGAGAGGGCCATTCCAGTCTTCCCCGCTCGCGCGGTCCTCCCAATGCGGTGTGTGTAAGATCTCGACGTGGTGGGAAGGTCAAAATTCAGCACACACGCAACATTGTTAAAGTCAATACCGCGTGCTATTCCGTATTCCTTGTTCATTCTGTTGAGTTTTCTCCTCTTTTTGCCAACCTCTGCATCCTCTTTGCTACCCAGGGCCTCTTCCTTTGCGATGTAGTTAATCGTTTTAGACGGGACTAATCCATTAGGTCCCGACTCATCTGGTAGAGATTTAGCTGCGCCCGAAGACGAAACCGACGGGTTGCCTCTAGACTCACTCTCAGCTGATCGACTTCTTTCATTCTCACCCAGAACTTCGTGCTCATCCGCAGCGATTATTATGTCATAGACGTTCTTGTTGAATTCTTCTACCACATGGATTCGTGAATTCACTGGTAGTTCGGAATTCAAAACGCAACTCTTAATGCCGAATTGCTCAAAGAATAGCTTCAGTCGGTAACATCGGTCGGTGTCGCCAACAAATATGATGCATTTCCCTTTGATTAGCTTGAGCTTGAAGATGACGTAGGCTAAGAGAAATTTTTCGTCTTCGGCACATCTACGCGTTCTCGTATCAGTGGGAACGTCGCTCTCTTGGGTTTGTTCGGAAAGACTTACTTCACGACATATTGACTGACCCTAAATTCTTCAACTGGTTCATCAAACTCCAATACTGCTGGGTTTCGGCAAAAAAGCCCTTCCAGTGTCTCCGTCTCTGTCGTCATTGTGGCACTCATAAGGAACGTTTGAACGCCTTGTGGTATAGCCTTTGCAACAGTTTGTAAGTCTTCGTCATAGCCGTAGGAGAGAACTAAGTCCGCCTCGTCGATCACCAGGTGTCGGAGACTGTCCACAGAAAGAGCTGAGGTGCTGATATTCACGGACGCTCGCGCCGGGGTTGTAACCACGATGTCCGGCCGATCGGCAAGCAGCGAGCGTTGCACAGCTTCAGGAACCTTCTGGGTAAGATTGATTGTCCGGACATCCTTGGTGCAGTACGCAGAGAAAGCCGCAATAGCTTTCGAGACTTGCTGGGCCAGCTCTCGGGTAGGAACTAAGATGAGAGTGGAGGTCACATTGCTGGATGGATCTGCCTGTGACAGGTGTTAGCATTGACTAGTCAGTGCAGGGTATATATTAACGCACAGTCTTCCGGCGAAGTATTGACTCAAGAATTGGTAGAACGTAAGCTGCAGTCTTCCCTGAGCCTGTATTTGCACGAGCTACAATTGTCTGATAAGCGCTACAGTAGCAAAGCATAAATTGGAGCGATCCTACCAAGAATGTCTTTGCCCTCGAGAGCTAGCGGTATGGCTTTCGACTGAACGGGTGTGGGTCTTGAATATTGCTCTTTCAAGACTGCCTGCAGCAGCCTTGAGTCCAGCTCCAGGGAGCTGAAGGCAGACCGGTCATACTGTTTGTGAGAGCCATCGACTGACACAGGCATGGGTACGTTTTGCTCGTCCAATTTGCGCTTCATCTTTGTGTGCGGAAGAATTGTAGGGCGGAGAATGCTGAGCAATGTTTTATCATTTCACGATGGGGGAGCTTACCTAAAGTTCTTATACCTCAGGCGGTCTAAATTTTAGCTTGAAAACTAACATCTAGCATTTCCATGATCCGTCGTAGTTCTACGGAATGTACAACAATATTATCGACAAAAAGATGAGACACAAAATATTGCTGTCGTTGAGCGCCAACAATCTTCTGAGAAGGTAATTCATTTGATGATCATGAAATTTCTGCAGTCATGAGAAACTGTGCGTGTTCTACGAAATACATATCATGTCTTAATTGAATATGCTAAACGAAATGTGGCTAGTCAAATACTAAGCGGCGGGATTCCCTCGCTTAGCTGGACACTAAGTCTTTAAACTGTCTGAGGTATAGAAGTACCCCCAAGAGCGCTTAGTAATCAAGGTGGTCCCGAAAATACCTGACCACGCTGACCTTTAGAAGAGAATTCAACCCCGCTCATATTGCCAAAACATTTACATACTACATCTACTTCTGGTTTCAGCCAACCACCAACGACGGTAACTCCTTAGCTACAGTTTGCCAACCCTGTGAAGATGTATTCCGTACGAGGTATCTCTATTGAGACGATCCGCCAAAGACTAATTCTGGCCCCAGCCGATACTAGAAGATCCAGTAAAGTCAACCAAATTCATTGGCATGTGTTACACAATCGCCTTCTGCATCCAGCCTGAAAAGGCTTTACCTTTGGATTATTCGAGCCCCCGAGAGTTTTCTGCCTTCGCAAGTACCAAGTACGCAGGCCTGGCGGGTGCCATGGTGTTGGCCTTCCCTGGGAAGGGTCCTTGATGCGCTCTGGAGTCAACACCTGGCCTATCTCCAGTCCTCTCCATTGAGATTTCTTCTCGACACCCACCACATATCAGGCATTCAATTCTAGAGACAGCTCGCATTTCGGATTTGCTCGCTAATCAAGAATCGAATTACGGCACAGACTATCTGCTGGTCGGACACTGGCTGCCGTGTCTTTTTTACCACCATGCAATGTCATGCACATACTGCATGCGTGTGACTAGAACACTCACACAGCACATCGAATCTCGGAACTATTACCCGGCTCCTGTTGTCGATGAGACTTTGCCCGGCCTAGATGTGGTTGACCTCTACTTGTAGGTTAAGCATCTGATCAACCAATTACTGCCAACTATATCAACGCCGACGGGCTTCTTGGGCCAGAAATTAGGTTGCAAAGCTATTCGTGGTTCAAGTCTCCGTATTGAGCATAAAGTCTCACGAATGATTATATTTCGAGAAATTAAGAAATTTAGTAAGCCTATGGTCGTAGTCATTAGGAGTCATCCATCGTAACAACGAGCAGGAAACCCCAATTACGCAGTCAAAAAGCGCCAGAGATCGAAAGAGACAAGATCGGCTAAAGGCTTCCAGAGGAAATAAAGACTTATATCTGAAAATTAAACCATCGCTGCTCGCTCAACAAAGTCCCAAAACACAGTCAATTCGAACTCTTGAAGTCATGATGTGTAATACTCGTGAGATATATGGCCGTTAATCGATTCAAAACACCACCAAATTGGCGATGCAACGTAATTCGTGCTTTTCGGTCTTGGTTCAACTGTCTTAAATTGCTTTTCGATAGCGGAGGAGCTTTGGTAGGGATTTCTCATGTACATTTCCGATCTCTTTAATTTTCCAGTTGTGTTGGACGACCTGGGCTTTTCCTAAATTGATGCGTGACAGAGGGTCCAGTTTCTCGTCCAGGCTCACTGGAACAATCCGTATCGGGTCTTTGGTCATGTCTTTCTCCCCTTCAAGCTTTTCCGGTGGTGTTTTGCCTGTGTAGACTATGGCATGTGCGTTTTGATCTACCCCAGGCTTCGTCGTTGCTCGGCTGTTATATGTTGTGATGGGGCTAAGACAATAATCAGCAACAAGAAGACCACAACACCGCAGACAAACTTACCAGCAATAACAGAAGTACTGCCTTGACACTTCCTGCACCACAACGAAACGCCTGAACTGATGATACGCGACTTCTCCGTGAGCGACAGTGGTAAAATGGGACCCTTCGAATATCTCCGGATTTGGCCCAGAATTCTCAATATACAGCATCATGAATACCTAAAATGTTTAGTATATGATCGTTATTCTGCAAATTTTGCGAACCTTTCCAACTACAAAGAACTTGTGAGTTTTATATTTGATCTGTTTGTAAAGCGCTTCGCATACTTAGCCGATTGTGTTGAAGGGGACGATAGTCGGTACCTACTAGGGTCCAAGTTATCCCTCCCGAAAGAACGTGTAGGTCCATTTGCAGCTGGCTGTAATGCCCCGTTGCTAATTTGAAGCGGATGTGGGGCGGACGGGGTTCGTGTTACGCTTGATGAACCAGTGGCTCGCTGCTCACCTGAATAAGATGCGCGGCTGTCGTGCTGCGCCTGCACAAGTTCAGCGCCGTTGTTTCGAGTCGGTGTTGGATTCTGGGGCTGGAGGTCTGATGCTGGTTAGAAAGTCTAATTCCATCACACGGGCAGCATACATTGCGAAGGTCTTCTGCCAGCTGCTGTTAAGTTCACCTGGTTTGCTACACTCGAGGAGGCCGGCGGACTTTGTCCATAATATGGTAGGCAAGTCGGAGACTGACTCAGCGTTGCAGGAGAAGTTGTCATCCGGTATGATGGTTGAGCCGCTAAAACACTTTACCACTCATTCACTACCGTTTGAGTGGATCTCACTTACAGCGGGGGTCTGCTACTGCAGCAGTTCGTATCCCTTGACCTACTATATTGCGAGTTGTTGAGTATTGCAAAGTGGAAGACTTGCCGAGTTTATCTAGAAATTACCTTGCAGGCCATGATGTTGGCCTAGGCCAAGCCTAGTCATTCCATGGGTGGCTTGGTCTAGTACTGAAGGAGGAGCCGATGTGTGGGTATAATTCCGGACAGCTTCTGCAGGCTGCGCCTGGGGACTTGAGGGTCTATTAGGAGGTAGAGCACGAGGTGTTCTAGTGCTGTTAGTGGTGCTCGAGATTTTTCCAACTTCCTTGAAGCCAGCTTTAGGACACAGATCAGCCTACGTTTGATCCTTGGCCCAGATATATTTCCATGTCCCTTGTTCAGATCAGTCATTGGCCTCTGCAGGTATCGCAGCGCAAGAAGGATGAATTTAATAACGAGAATCGCAAGGATTACCCACTGGTGTTTCGATCGATATCAGCGTGATAATAGTCAGTTCGAGCGCTATCCCAAGTCCAGTATTCGAGGTTTGGCGGGCTGGCCATATCCACGCCAACGGTATAAGATCATACCAATTGTCGAAGCACGTCGCAGAAGCTGATAATCTGGCGCCATGCCCGTTCTTGGGCTTTAATTCATAGTCGATATCTAGTGCGGCTCAAGTTGTTGTCGACCATCTTCGATGACAGATCGTGCGCTTGCAGTATTATGTAGCTTCCCTGCACCAATATCACATTGCACAAGTCGTGATAGGTTGATACTGCAGCCGACGGTAACTGATTGCAGTTGACGTTACACAGACGTCCCGCATTGCATTCTGCTCGGTAAAGTCCCATGCCACTTGTCGCTGCCCTATCGCCAATGACCACCAACAACGCAGGCATCCAAGGCCGGGAGTACGGTCCAAGAGCCCATGGATGCGGTTCAGCGTGTCTCAAGGTCAATGTAAGGATGTGATGAAAGGAGTTGTGGGACAGGAATGCGGCTGAAGTCAAACACAAAGCTGAGGCTGGTCCATTTACCCCCAGTGCTATCGCTATGTGTCCTCTCTTTTACTAGCAGAATAGTCTTTACCCTACTACTACAGATTTATCCCCTCCTGTGACCTGGCTTGCAAACGTCCAATTGGTAAATGACATGTCAGATTGCGTGGTGCTTCTGGCTAACGCTCGAAGCGGAGCGCTCAAGCATGAGCAACGAAAAGGGTCTATCTCAGGAGAACAAGTGCAACAACTATTCTTATGACAGATCCAAGTTTTCAAGGAGTGGTTTGCGGTACGTTTGGAAGAACGGAAGACCAGCAATCAAGGCCAGACAAGTTCGACAATAGCAGCCCAACACTCGGCATTGTTCTGGACAGCCATAGAGAGAACACTGGAGAATACATCACTCGGCGTGTCAATACTGCATGGCACGAGGTTCAAAACCTTCGTGGCTCGGTAGCAAGGAGCAGACTCGGACTTCGTGAGCATAGGGTTGGCCTGCGACAAGAGCGTGGCCGAGCCCGCGAACTAGAAGCTCAGCTTTGGAAGAATTTCCAGAGCCATTGGGATGGCAACGGATCACTTGATAAAACCATTTTGGATGGGCTCTACTCGGAGGTAGACAAGGCACGTGACGAACTTGGGCCGAAAGAGGAACATTACAATGAGCTAGAAGATGATCTAGACATGATGGAATACAAGCTAGAGAAAAAGGAGGATCGCTTCTACCGCCAATTTCCTGATACTCCCTACGACGAAACTGGCAAACCTTCCTTCACAGATTCATCATATGGAAGTGGCCAGGCGTGGTCCCTTAGCAGCACCTCGGAACATACGGATAACAGCTCTTCTCCATCAAACAAATATCTTTCCAAGATTGGCGACGCGAATATTATCAGGGAACGGCTTTCAGCACTTGAGGCTGAGCGATCTCATTATCTTGACCTAGAGAGAGAACGAGATGCAATGGGCCACCCACTGTATCAGCCAAATGTGGAGTTTCTGGACTCTTTCTCTGACGTTCATGCTAGTTATCTAGAAGAGTTACGCCAAATCGAAGATGACTTAGGAGCATTACGGATTGAAGCAGACCTGGAAGGAAACGTAGAGAATAGTGGGCCTTCGTCAGTGGCATGCCTCGATTTTACGCCAAAGCCTTCGAGTGTTCGTCAGCGTATCAATCAGTGGATCCTCGATAATCTGACTAAGTCTCGCCTAGAACGAGCAAGGCACAAAGCAATCTTGGACAACCCAGAACTTGATGATTCAGCGTGGCTTTGTCTGGTCCGCAGATATTGGGAAAACGACAACGCAGCACATCCGCTTCGCAGTCCCCCCGGAAACAAAACGCTTCAGTCGGGTTCTGCTGGTACAGCTTCTCCTGAAGCAGACATTGATATTATGTCTTTGCACGCCTCACTGAAGGCAAAGACGGAGAACATCAGTTCAGCGCAGACTGATGTAATGAACTTGAAATTCATGGATCAAAACTCCAAGGTCCCGCCCAAATCATCTGTGAGCCCTACTACAGATGGTAACTCCCTTCTTTGTTTGCAAGCTTTTCTCGATGCTATAACCACTGCTATCAATCTGCACATGGTTGACGAGGTTTCATAAGCAGTGATATGTGTATTGATATATGTTGTTATAATACAATCCCTTTTTGGTCCGTCCTTTTGCTGCTGTAATTCTATGTTTCTGGATCAAATGTTACAGTGTTTGGCAAGCGGTATACTACTGTTAGGATTAGGGCTTGTTGGTTAGAAGCGGGAATTTCTAATAGTTGGAACCATCTTTGTATTCTTGCTGTCATCTCACATCTGTCACGATTATCAATTCACCATTCCACAAAGAGACTAGTCTAACAATCGAAGTCTATGTATACCTACACACGCACACTCTCTCTCTAGCACCCACCAGGATCTTGGAAGTTTGTTGACCACTCAGAATCGCTTCCAACACTCCAGGCTCAGGCGTCGCGTGTGCGACCTTCCCCCCGCTTTCCGACAAGGATTTAACGCGCTCTAAAGCAGCGCTGCTTTGACCCAAATCAGATCGCCGAAGGGTCCTGCAAGGCTGCAACCAACATGCGGGCGGCCAATTGCAGACCGTGCTTAATACATACTTGGCCCGCGAATAGGGGGAAGCATAAAAAGCAAAAGATATTGGATGCATACTTTTCTGTTGGTTGCACTGTTTCACTTCTGGTGCTTTATTGTTATGCTTGGTCTGGATTGTTGATCCATGTCTGGTGTAGCCCAGCTGACTTTTTGGATGTTGGCATACTTCCCTGTCGTAACCCCCCTTATCTTCAAACCTGTAATCTTCCTTGAGGAAGTCTTACTTTTCCGTGCCTTCTATCGAGACACGTGTCCCGGAGCCTTCATTGGGGGTTACCAGGATCGCGTATAATTTCTCTGCTTTCCTTTTGATTGTTGGACCTTTCCGGAACATGCTCTGTGCACCCATCCCATTCCTGCCGTCTTGTTGTCTCAAACGTGCGGACAAAGCGAAGAAAAACAGAGAGCGCGTGGGGTGGTTGCAACACTCGGCTTGTAAGAAAAAGCTGATTTGACGCCTTCATTCCAAATCTAGCATTGCGCCTTTCCTCTCCAGAAATTACACAGTGATTTCTGCCCTAGTTACGTCTCTCACTATCTGTTGGACGACATACAAGAACTCAATGCCTTGGTTTTTCTCTTCAAAGAACGCCGTAACCATTGGTTGAAATTATCTTACTGTGTTGCATAGTGGGATTCGTGTCACATCTTGGGCATTGGTTTCCTGTTGATTCTGTTTATTTCATAATGCGCTTGTGAGGACCAATACAATGAGGTGTTGCTTGTTATACTAGCAGACGATGATAATCGAAAGGTCTCGATATACGTTCGCCACATGTCTCCAATCGTCCTATCTTGCTTATATGTAAGAGAAGATGGGTCTTAGAAATGCCTTGAACTGAATCATATATTTCCAGCTAAACGGCATCCACTCAGACCGACCGACTCGGGAAATTCAGTCTCAACGCCGTTTCCAATCTCCTTCGCGCAGAACATGACACCGATTCTGACCCTCAACAATCGCAAGATAACAGCAGATACATAACCACGACCTCGAGAACCAGTCTCCAGTCAATACATGAAGACTTGAGCGCCACAGACTGGATCCTAGCAACAGTAAAAGCGCGATTCTTGGCGCAGCAGAGAAAACGGCAGCGAATTTTCCTTGCAGCCGGACCATTTCAAACAAAAGCAAAATCAATCCCAATTTGTACCTCCTTTCAGGCAACCTTGACATGGCGAGACACAACTTCAAAAACGACTTTTAGAACGGTGCCAGAATCCATCACAAGTCAACCGCAACCAACCCTCATCTATAAGTCTTCAAACACGGCAGCAAGCTCTCGCGCGAAACCGTCTTTCAAAAAGACTACTTCTACCCCACTTATTCCAACAGCTCTTAACTACCCCACCATCTCCCTCATTCGTGTGAGGCTGCCACAGTAGCTAACTTGTTGTTACCAGCTACATAGTCGAAGAAAGGGGCGAAATACCGACTCGGGGAGAGGTACCGGAAGAGGTCAGACTTACTATACTAGATCCTTCACATCCAATTTCCCTTTCCCAAATTCAAACACCCCTTCCCCTTCCATCACTCACCCAGACCTCCCCGCTACTCCCCCCCCCACCTCCCACTACCACCCCATCTCCTCCTCCGCCAAAAACAAGCCTCAAATCCAAAGCAACCCGAATATCAGAACTTGGCTATTTTTAGTAATCCGGGACAAGGGACAGTCAGTGGACAACGCACCGCTTTCAAAAACATTATCCGCAAAGCACAAGACCCCGAATCTCCTTTGTATCCAGTTCCCCTTACCTGCGCTTGAGAGAGAGAGAGAGAGAATGTGAATGTTTGATTGCGTAAAATGCAAAAACAGCCACGATATCTAGCGGGATCGATCTTGTTTTCGCGGTCTATATACGGTAGTGTGTGTGAAGAGATATAGTCACATCCAGCACGGCGATGGGGGGTGCGTCAACATTCAAGGTAGAGCGTGCAGGATGGGGCACGTGAGGGGCCATAAGGCTAGCTAGGATGGTTGGACGGGCGTTGGTTTTGATAGCAGTTCAAGTCCTAACAACGATGATGGTAGTGTTTAGGTTCGATTTTTAATCTGTACGCTTGTGGGCAGTAGGATTACCGTTCCGGGGTATTTGGACAAAGTTGGACGCGGGGGGGAGCTGAGAACTGTTGCGGAAGACTTTGCTCGGGTTTCAATCATGGGGTTGGTTTTGTAGATCTTGTGTTAGGGATGTTGATAATTTCAGGTGTCCTGGAATATGGGACGCGCATATATAGCCGCTTCAAAGAAACCACTCAAAAAACTTGTTACAATCGTTATATGCCCAAAACATGCGACTTGAAAACCCCCCCCCATTCCCATTCCCGCCAAGCAATCCCCAAGCTCATACATTCTCGAGAACCCCAGGCTGGATCTGTTCCAAGACCTCATTGATCTCTTTCCACAACCTTCGCCCCGTCTGCGCTCCCTTTTCAGAGCGCACAAACGCAGATGGCCTGTGATTTATTAGCGTACAATTCACGTGATGAGAACTGAAAGAAAAAGCATATTTCGACGCACTTCGTCACGACTCCATCAAACATATACTCCCCGTGCGTGCCCTCCACCCCATGCTTCACCACCGCCGCTACCAAGCTCCTACTCCCCTCCTCCGCGCTCCTCGCAATCACCCTCCGCGCAATCCGCACTCCCAAATGGTTCTGCTGCCGCAAGATCTCCGAGTCGCAGAACCCCGGCGAAAGGAAATTAAGGATTACGCGTGGGGAGGCGCTTTTTGTCATTTCGGCGGCGAGGATGCGCAGGTAGAGCATCTGGATGAGTTTGCTGTCTTGATAGCGGCGGCTCATCATGGCGGTAGAGGGGTCGTTCATGGCGGCGAGGATGACGGGGTGGGATTTTGCGGGGAGGGTGGTGTAGGCGTGGATGTCGGAGGAGACGATGGAGAGGCGGGGGACGGTGTTGAATATTCTTGCGGATTGGTGGAGTTTGGGGAGGATCATTAGGGCGAGGAGGAGTGTGGAGATGACGTTAACGGTGAGGGTTTGTCTTGAGGTAATGGTGAGCATGCTGTGGCTTTTGTGGAAGGACTTGTGACGTACTCGTTTCCCTCCGCCATAGTAAATGTATTCGTCAATAACCCAGCATTCTCCAACACCACATCCAATCTTTCCAACCCCTCCGCCCTCCTTACAAATGCCTTCACACTCTCATAACTCGCCAGATCCAGTGGCCATACTTCCACAACCCCTTTCCTCCCTGTGTTTTCCTCGATGTACTTCTTCGCCTCTTCGCCCTTGGAAACGCTGCGCACGCCCAGGATGACCTTTGAGGCGCCGAGTCGGACAATGTGGTTCGCGGCTTCTCGACCCAGGCCGGTATTGGAGCCGGTGATGATGACGTTTTGATCCGAAAAAGATTGGGTGGGTTTTGGGACTTGGATGAAGAGCTGGGAGTGTATGAGGGAGAAGAAAGCGCCTGGGTTACGGTGGGCCATTGCAGTGGTCGGGGAAGGCTATATCCGATGTTAGAGCTTTTGAGACGCGGTAAGATTGTTCTTGAGATTGGGACGATGGAATTTGATAATAATGATCTCTGGATTGACCGATGCAATCACTCTGAGAGAACTGACTTGGAGATGATAAAATGGCATGTTCGAATGTCTATATATATTTCGCCATCACAAAGGCTAGATAGTAGTTCGGGCGACAATGAGACAGTGATTGTGTTTCCATCTAGAAGAATGTTCTGAATACGGACGAAAGAGATATACGTCCATAACGCCTGATAGCTTCTCCTGTGCGGCTTTAACTCAGTAAAAAGCAGATAACGGACGAAGGACTAGTTTTGTTCAGAATTCCAAGCGATGTGGAAAAGGAGGAAGGCCTTGTTGCGGCCGTGATACGTTTGTTTAGCACTGCGAGTTTTAATTAATTGTGCCACGCCTACGGATTAACACCTACGTGTAGGCGGGGCAGATTCAACGCACCAGCCCTCAAGTCAATGAATAACAACAAGGGGTGGTGGTGGTGGTGGTGGTACAAATGATGTTGGAGTTGCGGACGTAAAGATGTTCTCGCTACTCCGTACGGGCGGAAACAGTATAACTGGCGAGGCGCTAGCTTGTTTTGGCTCTGTATTGCGAGACGGACGGATCTCCCTACATCTTCCCGAGTCCCGGATTCAACACTGTTGCGAGGACCACCGTCGCAATTCTCATCGTGGGCTGCGCTAAATTGTTCTCGAGTAGTGGGAGTCGGGAAGATTCTTGCGCATTGTAGATTGGCAAGGGGTGATGCAGGCCGAAGTAATGGGGAGGACGAAGAAGATAAATAGAGACATGGTTCCTGCTAACTTGAATCCTCATCATTCACTCTCAACATCAATACAGACCTGTACCTATCAGAGCGCCATCCTATCTTGCATCGCCAAACCCGTCAAATAGAGAACATCTCTCTTCAGAGCAAAACCCAACAGATACTGATCGGACCGATACAGAGATGGATTCAAAGCTCCTGGACGCCGGCCACGTCGAACTCGTTGCCACTCCCTCCTACACAACCCTTCCCGCATACAGTGTGATTCCCGCGGAGGAGGACCAACCACCTGCCTATTGCCCTCCCACTACCAGCACCTCTACCTTTACCATAAATGTTCCAACCGTAACGCCAAACTTCTCCTCTGGTTTTCCATACCACCAGTCTCTGTTGGAACTCAACATCCTTCCTGCGGAATGGGAACTTTTCACACAGGAGCTTCACAAAGCCGCCGCCGCGACTCCTTGCCAGATGGCCTTGGCGATTCTCAGTGGCATTGCGACCGCGGCCGTAATCATTGAGCCATGGACTTCGAGCTGCGTCGGTAGATACGTATGGAACAGACAGGTGGCGAAGAACGCGATCACGGGGATGAAGCGGGATGACAACGACGACAGCTGCTGCGGGCACAATGGGGAGACCGTAGGCGCAGTAACGAAAAGGTGGAATGAGAGGTGGGGTGCCTTGGGCGTGGCCGTGGACCTGGAGGTTGTGCAAGCTACCAAAGAGACGGACAAAATCGCAAACGGAGTGGACATGGAGCAGGCGAAGACTTGCTGTGAGAGGAAACAAGGGCGCTGCTCAAGCAGAAAGTGCTGTGCTGGGAAGAAGTGTTGTGGAGCCAAGAAGAACTGTGCTTCAAGGAATTCGCACGGAAGCGATGGGAGCTGTGGCAGGAGGAGCACGTGCGGTAGAGGGGGGCTGAAGGAGCAGCGCTGCGGTGCAGGGAGGAAGGGAGTAAGCTTCAGGCTCGTGGTTCAGCGAACCGAACAGAAAGTGACCGAGGAGAATGTCGAACAAAGGACGAAATGAGAAAGATTCGATGGCAGGCAGGTCAGGCAAGGATTGGAGCGCACTTGTTCTTTTTTTCTGGACATAAATACGTTTTAAGAGCAATTTAGTTTTACTGAACCCCTATACAGCTTTTACGAAATAACATCTAACATCAAAGAATTTTCTTCTACCGCAATATTCCAGATATAAGATATGAAAAACCCACCGGCGCATAATTATCGCTTGGAATATACTAAACCGGAAATTAATAAATCTCTGCCTTCCACACAAATCAATCTCCTCATCCGGACCCACAACCATGCACTTCGAAACCGAACGTCCGAAATCAAGACGAGGTGAGAAACGGAAGATGCGGGCTTGCGAAGAGCTGGGTGCAAGAAAGGGGGGGGAGGGGGGGAGGGCAAGGACAAGGACAAAGGGCTGGCGGTTGGCAGGTAGGAATGGCGCTTTGATCGAAGTCATGGTTGTTTGGAATTGATGGTGGACGTTTGGAAGTTTGGAGAGGCTTGGATGTGAGGGTTTTGGCGAGCCGGAGAGAGTGGAAAGCTTGGATGGAGGGACTGGAAGGAGAAACAGATATGCTTCTAGCAGGCCTCTTTCGGTATGCTTGGTTGGGTACGAAATGTGGTCCTCGAGGGGAGTTCTGGCTTGGATGGTTGGTATGATTTCTGGCCTCCAGGATTGTTTGAAGGTCGATTCATTTGCATCGTGAGTAGGTCATAGAGATCTAATGATATTCAGATCTTCCGAAATAATTTCAGTGGGTGTAATACAGTGTGCTCCCATGAATATTTCATAGAAAACGTAGGGACTCAGCCGTCAAAATCATCGAATTGTGGGAAAAGGGAAGTAGACCATCACTCACCAGCAGTGTACATACCTTGTCTTTCATGTTCCCAATATCAATTTCTCCGCCATCTTCACCCACGTATCTCTCGTGCCAGCACCACCAGCACAAGCGCCGTCGAGCCAACCTTTAGCTTTCTCAACCAACAGCTCCCACGCATCCTTCTCGTGCGCCATCTTAATCTCCAGATACTTGATAGCTAAAATCGTCGCCCAGATCTTTTCTGCCTTTGGTTCTTTCCCTCCTGGCCCTGTTGCTGCGGGATTGTCGGGTAAGCCGAGGGTTTTCAACAAGGGCTTGAGTGTCCAAGAGCCGTCGAAACACTGGAGGGAGATTATTTGGTGAAGAGGGTCGGGGTCTTGGATTGGACTAGACTGTGGTCCGGGATGTACAACGGAGAATGGCATTGAGGCGGAGCATAATCCTCCAGAGGGTTCCTGGTCCTCATCCGCCCAAACACCACCTGAGCGAGTTGCTGATGGAGCCTTGCGCACAGCCATGGACGCGAGCTGCTTCCTTGGTACTGAATATTTCCTAGTGGTCGTAGATCGGAATGAGGCAGTGGGTGACCCGTTCTGGGAAACTGATAGGGAAGAGCTTTTCAGAAACTTCGGATGGGCTTGTGCCATCCGGGGTCGAGCCGTTCTCTTTGAGGTTGGAGGGACCCATTGAGGACTCTTCTCCTGGGGTAAAGCGTTGATCGATGGTTGGATGGAATCTGTCGTTCCTTCGACGGCAACAAACGAGCACCATTTCCCCCCAACCTGATACTGCAAGCCAAGCCGTACCGCCTCCCGTTCAACCATCTGATCAAAGTTTTTGCTAAATCTATCTCTGACAAAGGCTCCAACTTCGTCGGTTGCATGGTAGATCCAGCCACGGCCCTCTTCTAATTCGCCGACAGCCTTTCTGGTAGCAAGCTGGTGAATGGTTTCACTATTATGCGGCATGGTTTCAACTGGGATTTCGAACTCCAGTGGACCCTGGGGAGTTGTTCCTCTAAGAACGACTGCCTTGGGCTTGCTTTGCGAAGCTTGCGGCGATAATAGGAGATAAACAGTTGTTCTGGAGGACGGATAAAGAGGCGGTATTTTGTGTGGCGTTTGTAAAAGCTTTGGTACAGCAACTACTGGTAGGTGATCATATCGACTCTGGCCGTCCTGGTCAGTACTTTGTTCTGGCAAGACCTTGTCGCCTGCTGGATATTGAATCTTCCTATCATTAATTGATATGCCATGGAGGCTGTCGGCAACCTTTTCAACAAGCACATATTCTTCGTCGTCGTCCTCTGCAGTATCGTATTTGACTTCTAGTGCATAATCTGTGACTGGAAGGCTCATAGCACCTGCCAACATACGGACTACCTTTCCGTCCAACTTCTCGTCCTCTCCAACAGCTTGCGCAAATCCATTACCAGCTCTCGCAACTCCCTCGATCAGCGCATGAGACACAGAATTTCCGATTCCAAGAGGGAGAACCCGAATGGACTTAGTGCTCTGAGAGACTTGCTCGTTCAGGTACGAAAAGAGCTCTTGCTGCTGCCAGATATCCCCATCTGTGCATAGGATGACCGATAGATCCTGATCTTTGGACCGAGACTCGATTGCTGCTCGAAGAGCCGAGAGAGTCTCAGTCCCGCCATAATTGGCATCAAATCCATCGACATGTTTGATCGCTTCTGCAAGCGAGTCTTCACTATAGGCTCGACTCTTTGGCCAAAGGAAGGAGTACCTCGATCCAAAGGAGCATATGTTGAAAGCTATCCCAACGGGCAGTGACTTCAGAAAGACCTTGATTGCAGAAACCAGGGTCTGAATCTTATCTTGCATGCTACCGCTTCTGTCGGCGACAAAGATTATTTCTGGTTTAGATGGTTGCACTGTGAATTTTGGTACCAGTGTCATCATTAAAGCTCTTTGACCTTGAATGGTAGGGTGGTTTTCCAGAAGTGCTCGGGGCGTGGCAGCCTCCTGGTGAACAATCTCAAGGATGAAATCGCGATCGAGTTGAGAGAATCCAAGGGTCAGCGTAGCAGATGCTTGAGATAATAGAGGACTCTCTGTCGGGGCTGCCGAGGTATTGCCGATGGTGACTGCTATTGGATGACTCGATGACCTCAGCTCTTTGATAACGGAGTCCTTGTCCATAGAGACATCGACGGTGATACTGATACTTCCAGATTCCGCGGCTGGAATAGAGTCATACCGATCACCCCCTATGGGCAAACTACCGTAACGAGGACTGATTTTAGTAGGCAGCGTGAATCGTATACCATCGGCTCCCATGTCATGTTTCAACTCTCCAACGTATGTAATTTTCACAAGTATCTTCTCTCCTGCAGGTATATTCCCAAGCGTGGTTGAGAAGACATCAGATGTTGGCCCTCGAGCCAAAAGCCCGGCTGTCTCGCCTCGACTTACCGCTTCGTCATAGACTTCTTTGGCCTTGTTTTTCTCTTTCACCACTCCTTTGATCAAACGAGAGCCAATGTGGCATGTGAACCCAACCACACTGACAACGTCGTAAATAGGGAAGTCATACCTGCACTCTTGGGTGTCATCTGATGTGTTGAGAAATGTTTGGGAGAGTACGGTTCTCGAAGCAGTGCTTAAAATGGTTGTATGGGCAGCCAAGCTGACCTGAGGCAAGTAGTTTCTGGGCTGAACATATTTCTGTCTGTCTTCATCTCCCAATACAACATAGTAACAGCCACAAAAGGAATCTGAGTTACAAAGACGCATGGCTGTGAGATGCAGCTACATAAGGTATTTTCCAGATGTAGTTGAAGGTGCATAGTGTCACATAATATAATAGAATGGGCAGCTCTTATATGCACTAGGGAAGGCTGATGTGATGCCTGGAACGCGGGGAAGCAGTGTGCCTGCCTGCCTGCCTGCCTGCCTGCATATTGTTGTTGGACGAAATCAACCGAAGGATTGCTTCCCATATGACTCACAGTCCTCTTCGATAAGTTAGGCTGGACATGGTCAAGTGCGGTTCATGGCAAGACCTTGTGTTCCTCTCAACACATGGATTAAGCTCCCCTAAAGTACGAAAACCAAATCTATCAAAATATAAGGTAGTCTAGGTCATTTGTCGCAAGCATTCCTAGATAGGCAGGAAATCAGTGTTTTTCAAGGCTTCAGAGGATGGACAATCACCAACTTAGATTTGATTCTCGATTCAAAGCGACACGAGAGGTTTGTTGATGAGTTGTAAAAATGTATGAATGTGTCTGGCAGTCTCAGCTCTCTCTCGCTTGTTCTCTCGCTCGTTCAGATGTGCCTCGTAGGGCTGCTAGCGTCTCGGCATCAGCCGTCGCTTCTCACTAGTCCAATCCTAGACCCTCGCCTGGACCCGACGCCAGCCCAGAGGTTTGTTACTCAACACCTAACCTTTTCACAGATGTCTCACTAATCTAATGCTCTGTTCGCTGTACAAGCACGCAAGCCACGGGAGCCTACATAGTAGACCATTCAGCATACTCGGGAGATCCGAAGTTATGGCAGCTGCCCCTTCAGAGCAGGTTGCTATGGTAGCCAATAATCCATTTGACATTTACAGAACCCATATATCAGAACTACTAGCACCAATTACTGGGAAGCCTGCCAGTCAAATATGTGAGAGACTGTCATGGACCCAGACCTTTGACAAAGGAGATCTAGGGCTCCCAACACCTTCGCTGCGGATCCAGGGGAAAAAGCCAGATGAGCTAGCGACGGAGTGGACAGACAAGTTTCCCAATTCGCCTTTGGTCAGCAAGCCTGTTCCGGTTGGCCCTTTTATTCAGTTCTTCTTCAAACCAGAGCCCCTTACAAAGCTCATTATACCTTCCGTTTTGAAGAAAAAGGCGGCTTACGGCAGAAACGAGAAATTAGGTCTGCAAGACGAATCTGATCCGTCAAAAGGAAGGAAACGTTTAATAGTTGAATTTTCATCACCCAATATTGCAAAGCCATTCCATGCTGGTCATCTTCGAAGTACTATTATTGGAGGATTTTTAGCGAATCTTTACGAAGCCGCCGGTTGGGATGTGATTCGTATGAATTATCTTGGAGACTGGGGGCGACAATTTGGTTTACTTGCCAACGCGTTTGCAACTTACGGAAGTGAGGAAAATCTAGAAAAGGATCCCATCGGTCACCTCTTTGATGTGTATGTTGAGATTAATAAGGTCTCGAAACCGGAGGAAGAAGAGATCAACGAGAAGAAGGAAGAACTCAAACAAGCAATGGAGGCAGGTAAAGATACCACAGAGCTTGAGAAGGAAATATCGACCCTCCAAGCCAAAAGCGTGAACGAGAAAGCGCGACAGTACTTCAAGAGACTTGAAGACGGCGATCCAAAAGCTCGCGCTACTTGGGCCCGGTTTCGAGACCTGAGTATCGAGAGATACAAAAAGACGTATGCTCGGCTTAACATTCACTACGATTACTACTCTGGCGAGTCACAAGTTGAACCATGGCGTATGGAACGTGCAGTCAAGGAGTTGGAAGCGAGTGGCGTTTCGGAAGCCTCGAAAGGAGCTGTCATCGTCGACCTCAGCAAGTCCAAGGACAAGCAGACTAAGAAGTTAGGGAAAGCCTTAGTCAAGAAGACAGACGGCTCTTCACTCTACTTAACGCGTGATATTGGGGAAGCGGTGAAACGACATGAATTGTATCACTTCGACAAGATGATATATGTAGTAGCATCTCAGCAAGACCTATATGTAGCGCAGCTGTTCAAGATCCTAGAGCTCATGGGCCATAAAGAAGTGGCCGAGAAGTGTCAACATGTCAGCTTTGGGATGGTGCTGGGAATGAGCACCCGGAGAGGTACAGTCAAATTTTTGGATGATATCTTGAGGGATGTGGGGGAGAAGATGCATGAGGTCATGCAGCGGAACCAATCTAAATATGAGCAGGTAGAGGACCCTGTGCAGACAGCAGACACCCTGGGTATTACAGCAGTCATGGTGCAAGATATGACTGGCAAGCGGTTAGCTCTTGCTAATTATATTCTCCTTCCGTTGAACACCATGTGCTAACAGTGTTTCAGCATCAATAACTATGATTTCTCGTTGGAGCGGATGACCTCCTTTGAGGGCGACACTGGTCCATATTTACAGTATGCACATGCCCGTCTCTGCTCTATCTCCAGGAAAGCTGCTCTCTCTCCCGAAGAGCTAGAGTCTGCAGACCTCTCCCTTCTTACTGAACCTCACGCTGTCAATCTTGTGCGCGCACTAGCATCGTGGCCAGACGTTGTACAGAACACCCTGAAGACGCTGGAGCCAGTGACTGTCCTTGCGTATCTCTTTAAGATGACACACATGCTGAGCTCGAGTTATGATGTACTGAAGGTAATTGGGAGTGAGCATGAGTTGAAGAAGGCACGGATGGCTCTGTACGAAGCTGCAAGGCAGGTTCTAAACAACGGCATGAAGCTGCTTGGTCTCAATCCTGTCGAGCGGTAAGCGATCCCTTGTGCTCTTTCATCGCCATCTTAGCCATTAACGTGCTGATCGACAACAGTATGTGATCTGGTGGATTTCTTATGTCTTCAAAAACGATGTTGCCCGGTAGATGGCGTTGGATCTGGCTAGAGCCCTTAAGCGACAAGGAATTGATGTTGTGAGCTTTGGGGTACTTCGATATTGGTATCTACCAGCAGAGTCAGTAGAAAGGCGTTTGCCAGATAGGACGCAAAAACGAGGCAACCGGTCTAAGATTCCGGACAGGAGATGACGGAAATATCCATTGGCCTGAATTGCGTCCAACACATCGTTCTTGATTGAGAAAAGTCGGTCAAGATTTTGAAAATCAACTCGAGCGATTCGTCACAGTATCGGACGTTTCCGGAAGGGATTCCCAGAGTTGTCCAATGCAGAAGACTCATGTTCGAGGAGGATCTCTATGACGTTGCTTACCTCATCTGATTCTTGATCAGTCAAGGCATCGCTGATCACAAAAGACCGATAAGAAGTTGATTTTCGGACCGAGTCACATTTTATCTTGCATCGCGTGGTCAGTTTCGATACGAGGATCTTCTCATTCGTCTATCATTTTCATCTCCTAGCGAAAGCAGGGTCATCTTTCTTTTCTCTCCAAGAAATCATCTAGATTACCACGGCAAGCGTTCAGCCCGGTTCGTCCTTCAGTCCAAGCTGCATAATTTATACTTCTGTTTATGCCGCATTGGTCGGCAAAGCTGCACGTGTATCTTAGCCACTCAACCAATCACCGTATCTCTTACTGAACGGTAGGTTGGGAGAGCTCCAAGCTAGGGTTAGCACTCATAGAATGTTACAGAAGTTATGTGTGCTCCATGTGCGTCACAAATCTATAAGTGGAGAGTTACGGTTAAGGGATAATCGTCGACGAATCACCCATGGCTTCAGGCAGCAATGGCCGGCCGGGGAGTCCAATGGTGTTGGCCTCCAGAATCAATGGTACCGGCCAGGCAACCAATACAGCTGAGAGACCGTGCCGTCGATACAACAGCTCACAGTTCACCCACCGCAACCCGGCCATTAGCACTTCCTTCCTTACAAACTTGCGGGGTGGACGCGGCACTTCCCCATAGTCCTAGTTGACTCGGCTAGGGCATGATGTGCAGATGAACCCGGCCAGCTGCGTTGAGAAGCCGGTGCTGCAAGCAGGCTTCCAGAGGATCAAATAGTATACACCTCATGCAGGCTGAGTGGCTGACACGACACACCACCGAGGACTAGGGAGCCGTCGAAATTTTTCTAAGATTAAAAAACAATTAAAATAAATCATATTTCTCATAGGCCGTCCCAGTATATTTTGTGACTCAATTCCAAGATGATCGTGATGCTGTGAAAAACATCCCACGCAGACGTGGGACTTGCTTTGCACTTCATGTAATGCAACGATCATCTCCGACACACATTCAGTAGATACTTTACCATCGCTTTGGTTCTACACCTCCATCCGTCCCTTCCTTCCCACTTTGAAACCCCATCATACAATTGTTGTTGTTGGAACAAACACTCGAGAAAATCCACCCATGGCGGGATGACCCTGGCAGTCCATTGCCGTCTTATCGATTGCTACCTGAACCGACCCCTCGATTGTTGTCAGGATCGACGACAGTTCTTTTCTCTTCTCTTTCCGTCCCACCTCGTAGGCAGCCCTACAATAGGAGCAACCCCCCTAGACATCTGCTGCCCTGATAGCATTGGGGAAATGTCAAGTAGCCATCCCAATCCCCGCGCTGCCTACTGCGAAGAGTACAGCGAGGACGCACATACAACTCTACCCGACACTCGGCAGACGGCCAACATAGCGGCCAAGCGGTCGAGACCAGACTTCGCCAAGCCAAAACTCACTGACACGCGCGATGAACGTAGCGACTCGGGGAATTCGAGTCAGACGGTAGCAACGCTGAATAGCGGGCATTCCTCGTTGGAGTCCAAAGCTGGTGCCAAACCATTGCGAGTTGATATTGAAGCTCCGGCCATCAAGAGACGACCCGCGCTTGTCGCGAAGAAGACTGAGAGTAGACCTTTAAGCCCGCAGAAATCCTCACACAAACGAAGTAGCTCTAAAGCCCGAGATGGACGATCTGCGATGCAGGAAGTGTGCATATGCTCAGAGTGCAAGGCGACTGCGCGAAAATCGCTCACACCGTTAGAAACCTCGTGGCCTGCAGCCCTCAACCAGCAGCTGCGGTCGAAACAGAAAACCCCCGTCACACCTCATTCCGCACGGCCTCCGCTACCAAAACCCTCTCAAGATGCTCCTTTACTCCAGCCTGCGCAGGCTCGTCCTCGAGCCTCAACGTTGCAATCGTACCGAAACACTCGCCCAATGAGCTACCATGGTGCTATGCCTGGGGCCGTTTATATTCAACCACAACCCCTTCCTGTTCCTATCGAACGTCGACCACCAACACCATACTCCACTCAAATCGTGTTCCCGCCCCCATCCTACCCGCCGATTCGGGGCTCATATTTCCCAGCCACTCAAGCATCGGCACCTCGACACCAGGATAGCTTTCCCTTGCCACTGTCCCCTTACGAGATGCAATGCCGCCCGCAGCCGCGTCAATGGACCACGGATCACCCGTCCAATCGCCACTCTATGATATATACTTCATCTCCTGTTATAGAAGATTCTCAACAACTGCCGTACATCCCCCGAGCCCCCTCCGCTCAGCCTACGTCTCGTCCTTCGTTTTCTTACAACGATGCTCCTTCTACGCCACGGGAGGACTTCATGCGGCGTAACGAGGACTTCTACCGTATGCCCCCACCTCCCCCTCCGGCCCCTAATCCTAGAACACAGCATCGCCCTGCAATAAAGCACGCAGCAACGACGTCTGCTGCACATCCGCTGCTTCACCATACCCGTAGCCGCCGCGTCGAGGACACCACAGATCACATCTCTGGGCACCGGAGCCCTAAGAAAGAGCAAGCCGGGGAACACCACAGATCAAGGCGACCCTCGCTTGCAAGTAGACCTTCTGCTACCCCGAGCAACGAGAAACCAACCTCTCACTCTGTCGAGCGTGGTCTTGCCCGGATGGGCATTGAAAGTAACGACGCTACAGCCAAAAATCGAAGGAGGGTCTCCTACTATGACCACGAGACTGCCCCTGAACTCGAGCGTGTTGTAGAGACCTACCAAGCCGACACAAATACTGCCGCAGATGCCATACCTGTTCCGGTAACAACCGACTCTCTCAAACTGGTGTGCAAGAAGACTCATAGCGATAGCGGTAGCAGGGCCAGCGCCGAGGGCAGAGGTAGCAGAGAAGGAAGCGACGTGAAGCCGCGCAGCTCAACCGATCGACGCAACGGAAGCGACGTCAAGGCGCGAAATGACAATGACGGAGTCACATTACGGTTCCACCCTTCTTCGGGTGTCAACCTTGACGTTAAAGGAGGCAGTGTGGAAGGACGAACCATCAGTCTAAGGCAAAGCCGTGAAGGCGATGGCGAGATGGAACTTAGCATCGGAGCTAAAGAAAAGCACAGTCTTAGCAGAACTGCTAGCAGAAATGAAGGAAGAGAGAGGCACCAGAAGAGATACCCATCCGTAACTGGCCCCCGTCACAATGGCGAGCTGGAGGTCGCCAGGAGCACCAGCCGTATGATGGGAGAAAGGGAGACGGGAAGAGAAAGGAAGAGAAGCGTTGCGGGCAGCCGGAGTCGCCGAAGCAGCAAGAGCGGATACAGTGGGAAGGGTACCGGCGACGGATGGTTTTAGCGTGGGCTACGACGTGACGGTTTGCGGTGTATTTGGCTATCACCTCCTGCGGCTTTTCGACGAAACCCTTTTCGGACAAAAGAATGATTCCAGTCCTCTTCTTATGATGATATTTTTACAACTAGATACCGCCGAGCGATGACGAGATGTTTTACGATACCACGACTTTATGTGCGCAATGCAAAAGTTTCCTCGGGTAAGGAGAGCAGGTAATTGGAAGTTTGTGTGGGATTATGCGACATGTATTCAACACGTTCGATATCCAGACTGGAAAGCGTATAGTCTATTTCCAGTGGCGTTGCTCTGCTTAGCACTATGAAGAAGAGCGAATGATTTTTATATGCGGTTTTCCTGCTTGCACCGATTTACATCTTTCAAGGATCACAAGGTAAAAGACGAAAGACGTGTCATTGAAGACCTGCAGAAGAAGCGCTAGAACTTTCCCTCTACACCACTGTGATTCGCACCGGCTTTTACGCTCAAGAGAGTATCGAGAAACCTACTAGGACTAAGCAATTAACCTCAGATTTCTTCAATCACAGTCCAGGCTCGAATTTCATCTCATCAATCATGCTATCACTAGCTTTCGGTATCGCTCCCCTATCCCACATCTCGATTGGTAGTTCGACCGCTGTCACGTTGCTCTTCCCAAGCTAACAGCAGAAAGATGTCCACTGACTTGAATGGGGCAGTTGTGGACCAACAGACGGAGTGGTTCAAAATTTACAATGTCTGAATTTTACAGTATTCAAAGTATCTATGCTCTTCATGCAGGTGCACGTTATCCTCGCAGTCGTCACCAGAACCTTTGATATTTCTCTTTTCGACCTATTGATAACATTCATCAGAACAGTACGGGAACATCCAAAATTTGTCCCTCTCCTTCCATTCCACTCGCGTTTCTCCCTGCTTAACCTCTTTTCTTCCCCCATCAAGTCAATATTCTGAGCGGATATCTACATTCCGCTACATTCGTGGGAGCTATTCATGAGACCCCCCTTCATCGCTAGAAGTTCTTGGATGGCATAATACTCAGGCATGTAATCCACAATCCTATCCTTCCACATTTGCACCAACAGTCCCACCACGCTCTCATCATGCAACGGACATTGCAGGTTCTGCGCAAGCTCGAGGAGCGCGTTGCCAGTACCTTCGGAAAGCGGGTTTTTACGTCCCAAGTCGTTGAGGATCTGACAAGCGCTGCTGCGACTTTGGGGGGGAAGGAGGGTTAGGCATGGACCGGTTTGCCCGGGCAGATTGCCCACATAACAAGAGGTCGTTTCGGGAACTAGGACGATGTTTAGTACGTTGTAAGGGTTCCAGATCCAATCTGAGCCGGGAGGAGAAGCCATGAGGGGAGGTAGGTGAGGGGGAGGGTGATTGCAAGGATGAGGATGAAAAGGGGTGGTTGCAAGGACGGGGTTTGGGGCTTTGAAGGACGTGGCAGGGGAAGGTGCTTTGTGTCGATGGTAACCGCTGCGAAGCTAAGAAAGTGTTGAGGTATGGTCACAATTGTAGAATCCTCTCTTTGACTTGTATACTTTTCACAAATGTTCTAGAAAACCCCCGAATGTCTAAGACCACGCGCGAAACAAGGCGAGGGAGAAACGGCAGCGATGGCCCAAGTCAACGTCGCAGGAAAAGCTAAAGGAACAATACGACAATAAGTTTCGCTTGTCTCGATAATGGAGACGGCGTGGGCTCACTTGGAATTCTTGCAAGTTGTATCAGTCTAACACTCAGAGGGACTTTGTGGGAGAGGACGGCGGGGGGGCAGTGTACTGCTTCAAAGGGCGTGGGGAAAACATTCGAAGACAACTTTCTTGCGGCTAGTGACGGTGTTTCGAATGCTTGATTCTTTTCGTAAATATATCAATACCATTTCCTTACCCTAACCGAGACTGCAGCTCTCCTGGATAGCTCCCAAGTATGTACTAGCGCAAATCTCCCGCCCCCCCAAGACCAGAGGATTTTTGCAAGAATCTTCCGTGAATCTGATACCCAACCGTAGCGACATCCGAGCATCGATCCCTTACAAGTCCCTCCCAAATTCCCCATTGACGGAAAGGGTCTTCGCAATAGTTGGGCGAACCTTTCTCAGGATCCCGTCTCAAGCAGGACAGCGCTGTCCGTGCTTGCTGGCTGCAGGATCGATATTCCAAGGCAATATCTGGACGGAAATGGCTTTGAAGAGACGATCGCATGATTCTAATAGTTCCTCAAAGGTCGTACGACACGTGTGCTTCTCGTCTTCAGCACCTTTGACTGGAGATGAGAAGCGCGAGTTCTTGTTCGTCGAAGATGGAGACGAGCTCTGGGGGGACGATGTCATGAAAACCTATGTAGATTTAGTATCCTGTTTAGATATTGATGGTGACGAAGATACCTTTAATGAAATGCTCCAATTGCTCCTGCACAGAGCCAGTAAGGCGGTACTCGATCATCAGCTGCACATATTGCTGTTTTGTTTCATCAGTCACGGGAATATTGCGGCCATTCTCTATCAGATCCACGGTCTCCCGGACACCAAATTCATCGGTCTCAATGGAGAAGGTCTCGTTGGTGATGTTCGAGATATCATTCTCCAGCATCCATAACAATGACCTGTAACACTCAAGATCATGTGTCTCCATATCTTTGATCGATACAATCTTGCCAAGTATTCGTTTATAGACGGCTTTGCTGAAACGACAGTCCAAAGAGCGACCTTCGTAGAGCGTTTTGCCAATCATACGGCCGATGAACTTGAAGAACATCAGATGCTCATCGTTGATTTTGCTTAGCTTGTTGGGGTGAAATGTGATAGGATCAGATGCAACAGGAATGAAGAGAGCGTTGTTAGGATTGAACATCTGTCGAGAGAGGATCCGGAACCATTCTCGAGCCGCGTCTTCAGCATCCACTCCTTTTTCATCAGCGAAACGGACGCTGAGCTTGCCGTATTTGATCTCATCGTCAGACTTGAACGACAGACATTTATAAGAGTCGAGAAAAACATGATCACGTCGGACAGTTAGCCGCAAAAGTGGTTGTGTATGATTAGGCTCTGTATCGTGCGAGTGTAGATGCTGAGTGAAGTAGTTGCGCTTGTTGTCAAAGTCCAAGTCCAAGACCTTCGGATTTTTGTCCAGTAAGGAGAATATACTGCTCATGAGCTCAGGATTTTGTCGAATCAGATCATTGAGTACCTTACGGTGCTCCTCCGTGAACTTGCGTTCTTGCTCCGCATGGTGGCGTTCTTGCTTTGTGCGGCTCTCAGCCTGCTCGCGAAGCCTGCGTTCATTCACGGCACATTGGCGTTCTACTTGAAGCTGTCCTTGTAGGTTCTTCAATTGTGCATCCATATCTGAGGACATGATGGGGATAAGTCTCAACGAGGACTGTCGCAATACGAAGGCACATCATCTAGCGATGCGACTCGATTGTAGCGAGCCAACGAAAATAGGGATGGAAACAACTGCTGTCAGGATTAGCGGATAATTGATTCAAGGGATAAGACTCTTCATCAACAATATTTACTTGTATAGTGTCGGACCTTTTACTAAGAATTCAACGATGTCAGTCATTAAAACTGTGAAAAATTTAAATCTCTTAATTCTCTTTTGGCATAAGCATCTGAAATTCGTGTTTGTACCTATTGCTTACGATATTAGATCTCTCGACAACTTCGAGTCGAGATCAGTTCCAACGTGGTGAATCTAGAAGAGAATCATGACGATTGCGAGTAGTCGATCACCGTTTATTTACATTCCTAACATTCAGACTCATCTTGTCTTGGATAATGGGAAAGAGAGGTACGGCGAATTTCGGATTTTATATGTCAATGGCCAAGTGTTCTTGACAGAGAGTGTTGACTTACTGAATCATAGTACTCGCCAGGGTTCTCTTTTTGATGTTTGAGATAGAAAGATGAGACATAGAATGGCAGAAGCAACTGAGAAAGATGCGCAGTGAGTAAAAGTAAAAGGCCATCGAGATGGTGAATGTGTCAGACTGTTCGAGTGCTGTGTCGTTTTGCTCAGGAGACAGAACGAAGCCAACAGAAAGACCCTCAAGTTGATCTTCTCCGTGCACGTACTTCCCTTAGGGTGGCTCCTTCTGAGTCAGAGACAGAAACACATCGTGTCTTGTCCTTTGTTGTGGTAAAGAGAAAAGAAGGCGTAAGACCTTGTTGTTCGGGAAGTGCTCGCCCTCGCCATGCTGCTTGAGTTGTCTCGTATCGTGTCGAAGACACAGAAATTATCTATGAGACTCTTAATCCACTGTTGAAGGTATCGGTAGAATTGAGAAGGATTCCTGAGACATGATATAAGTCTTTTCTTCCTTTTTAATAATTGCCCTATTATACAACCACGATCTTATTAGTAGCGTGAGTCTGCAAAAGCTGCATGGAGATCGGGACTGTCTGGTTATAATCCCAAATCTCTCTCGATGTACACTTTGCTTCGCTCTTTCAACTCATGAACCTTCCTCCAAACCTACCTGTTTTATGGAACGCATTCGGAATCCCAAACCCCCCCCCCCCCCCACCCCCCAATCTCCTTACTTCTTCTGCCCGGGACCCTGCCTTAGTCGCTAATGCTGCTTCGACTACCCGGGACGAAATCCTTGAAGAGTTGGGCAACAAAGAACTGCTAGCCGCAGGAATGTGGGAGCCGCTGAGTTGGCTGGCGGAGGTAATTCCGTGTAGGGATCGCCATCCTAATCGGGGAGGTGAGATTAATAAGACATGGATGTATGTGATTTGGCGATATAGCGTTTTGACTAAGCTGTGGAGGTGAGCCAGTTAGGGGCAATGACATATCTTTGCGAAGCTGCTATCGAGAAGCCTGACCAAGGATAGCCCGATACAATCGTACTTGTATACACATGCAGATGAGAGTCGTGCTCGATAGGAGTTCCTGATGGTGGCTAGCTGGAATAATTTCTTGAGAGAATAGTTCTTGCAAACGAGCCTCTTGTGTGAATCTTCAAGGTTTCCGAAGGTAGTGCATTTTGTGAAGCTAGAGAGTAAGAAGACGATGTACAAGCTGAAATTAGAACTTAAAAAGTCGCTCTACCATTCGTTCTGGATATACTCAAACGTGTGGTTAATTTGGGGAAAATGCCTTCCGATACAATGTTCGAGTCCGTAGTTCGAATTGCTAGAAGAGTGGTTGTGATACAGGTAGAATCCCATGCTCTCCATCTAATGGTACCCACAAAACGCCAAGCTGGATGCATACAACAATGACAACGAAGTAGATATTTTTCAGGTAAACCCCTACCTCGCCTGCGTTCCGGCTTTCTCAAGCACAACCTCAGATTTACTCTCCTCACCCTTCCTTACCTTCATTCCTTCCTCCTCAGCATCCTCTTCTCCTTCGCTCATGCCATGTAGTACCTGCTCGGCCTCGTTCGGCGGGCCCCTCGATTCGCTCGAGACCTCGTCCCCAGGGGTGCTTTCCGTCTCGCCCCCACTCATCTGCCATTCCATAAGCTTGGTGAAGGCACCATTCGGGTTGGTGCTGAGGTCCTTGTAAGAGCCCTGTTCGGCAACTTTTCCGTCGGATGAAAGCACAATGATGGTGTCGGAGCGCTTGATCGTGGAGAGGCGGTGGGCGATGGAGATGGTGGTATTGTTGCCTCTGAGGAGGGCGGTAAGAGCAGAGTTGACAAGGGTTTCTGATTCGGCGTCGAGAGCGGATGTAGCTGTGATGAGACAGTTAGTTTAGTAACGATTAAGCAATGGTATCGCATTAATGCCGCTTACCTTCGTCTAGGATCAGGATATCTGGGTTCTTGACCAGAGCTCGAGCAATTGCTATGCGTTGCTTCTGGCCTCCTGACAGCATAGCTCCCCTTGCACCGACAGAGGTATCTAGGCCGTCCGGGAAATCACTAATAAAGCTGCAGTTGGCTTTCCTCGCAGCAGCGATGATTTCTGATCTCGTCGCGTGGGGCTTGCCGTACGAAATGTTCTCTGCTATGGTGCCTGAGAACAGCACTGGTTCTTGAGCAACAATGCCGATTTTCCTCCGCAAAGATTTGACGTTCATCGTAGAAATATCGACACCATCGATCTTGATCCTCCCTTGCGTAGGCGAGTAGAAACGAAGCATAAGTGATGCGATGGTCGATTTCCCTCCGCCTGAAGGTCCAACGACGGCGACATTTGTCCCCTGAGGAATCTCAAAATCCAAGTTGCTGAAAATGTCGACGGCAGGCCGAGTGGGATAGCTGAAGGATACGTTTTCGAACCTTATGGGCCCGCGTGCTGACTTTACAGGCAAACCGACGGTAGGAGAAATGGATGGCTTCCTGTCTTGGAGCTCGAACAGCCTACTGGCAGCTCCAACACCTTTCATCAGCTCTGAGTAAAAGCTCGATAGTCCGAAGAGACTAGATCCCGCGTAGGCCGTGTACATTAAGAACGACGTCAGTTCGCCGATACTAATGGTTCCTGATTTCACCATGCCCCCTCCTACATATAAGAGTGCTAAAATAGTCACATTGCCCATCATACCAGTCTACTTAGTATCAGTACCAGTCTAGAAACAAGGTGAGTCAACATACAGTGCTGAAAAATGTAGCACTTATGAGCGCCTCTTTCTTGCCAAGCCCAAATATCTTCTTTACTTGGTGATTATACCGGGAAACCTCCAAAATTTCACCAGCGAATGCTTGACTCGTTCTCACATTGCCAAGTCTTTCTTCCGCGATCTTAGTTAGAGTCCCCAGGTTCCTTTGGATTTTCCGGCTAAGATTCCTGATGGCGCGCCCATAGAAGAACGCCCCAATGGCAACGGGTGGAAACATGAGAGTCAGGATACCAGTAAGTTTCACACTAACATATGCCATCAGGCCAAATCCAGCTCCTCCACTGACTAAAGCCCGGAGTCCGTCAGATAAATTCTGTGTTATACTCTTCCCAACAATGATCGTATCTGAGCTTAGGCGAGAGATGAGATCTCCAACTCTGTTGGCATCAAAGAATTCAGCATCCTGGATTATGGTACTTCGGAAGAGCTGTGACCTTAGGCGCGCAACGATACGCTCCCCGACTATTCGAAGTATGATGATGCGGCCATAGTTCGCTCCTGCCCCTACAGCTAAAATCCCACCCAGAGCAATGTAAAATGTCGAAAGGTCCAATCCGAAGAGCTGGTCAGTGCCATCTTCCGACTTCGTAGCAATATCCAGTATTTTGCCGATCGAGAATGGAACAGCCATAGTGATCGCAGATGATACCAGTAAAAAGACAAATGCACATCCGAGAATCTTGGCTTCCGGTCTAGCGATCTTTATCAGCCTCCAAATTTCTCCCAATCCTGCTGTTTGACCCTGGGATTTTCCATCCTTTGCCAGACGTGCACTGAGATTGACTTGGGCGGCTTGCGAAGCCTTCTGGGACATCTCAAAACCCCGCTCGTTCTCCTCGGTTTCCAGAGCATCGTCATTCTCTTCCTCGCCCACTGTCTTCTCATTACGAACTGCAGGCGAGTTCGCTTTCCTTCGCGTGGGAGAAGTGGGGAATAATCGGGGTAAAGGTACAATCGCTGGTCGAGGGTTGGAAGCCAGGAAACGAGGAGAAATTATGGAGTGTTGGCTTGCATGCAGAATGGAGGTCGAGAAATTCCGCTTGAGCGGGAAGAAGGGAGTGAAGGTTTTGCATTGCGCAGCCTGATATATCAATCTGCTTTGCGTAGGTGTTTGGTGATTGTGGAGGGCACTCAGCGCTGGAGGCTTGCATAATCGCCGTAGAAGCAGTTCAGAGCTGCGCATGACTTGCTACTTGATTTCCATCCACTGCTGTTATCGGCTTTCCCGAAGTACTACTTTGGGAGGGATCATCGCCAAGGGTTGATTTGCAGTCTTTTGGTAGAAGCTGTGAAAAGTACATCTGAACATGGCGACCTGGAGGGAGACTAGAATAAACTAGCGGCATGACGACGGTAAGGTATCGTAGGGCTGTTAGTCCAAGCTCGGCCATCCCATTTACGACACAACTCATCAGCATATTCTGGGCTTTTATTTTAGATCCCATCACGATCTTCAATCTCTTCCTTGATGCTCTTCTTTCAATAGTCTCTATCTCGTCCCACCACTGTAGCCTATCCATCCACTTCATCAATCATGCCACCTCCCTCAATCCTTATTCCGTATTGCTTCCTCTTCCACTTCTTCGAAACCCTCGCCGCCCTCTGCGGCGTCTAGTTAACCCTCGTTCAACCCTATTTCTGAGTCTTCAACTACGTCCTCAATATCTCCCCCTACGATCTACGCTCCCTTCCTGCAACCCATGTGTGCGCAACCTGCCGGGCTTTTTACTTTCTTCGCGTGGTCATAAGCCATTGTCCTGCGCGTTACTCCAAATGTAAAGGTATGGAAACTAGTGCTGTTTGGATCGTCATTTTGTAATACGTTGTATTTTCATGGGACGTGGAGTGTTTTAGGTGCAGACTTGTGTTTGGACCCAAAGATGGGGGATGAAGGAGTGTAGTTATTTCGTGATGATTTACCGTCCGGGAGGGATGAGACTTGCGTTTAGCGCAGGAGCGATTTTGTAGGTGGGGAAGTGATGGAAGCGGTGTAAGAGCTCGATGGTGGATCTTGGACATGAAATACGAGGAGATCGTGGACGGTAGAAACTGTTCATCTCGTACAACTATGAGGATATATGCATTTGATGTTCACAAAAACCCCCTTTCTTACATTCCCGGTGGTCGAGCGGTACTAGTTTCTAAGGCCTTGAATAACTCTTCTCGGTTCTTATAAATCGTATCGACTCCATTCTCATCCTGCGCATCCAGCATCGCGAACACATCTGGCTTGAGGTTTTCGGAATGGTTGCGAGCAGCTTCCAATATAGTATCGAAGCGACACCTAACAGTCTCTGTCGAAAAGTCTTCCCAGCTATTGACCAATAATGCTGTCTTGTCCTCCATTGATCGCTTGTCTAGGACTACAAATTCCTTCTCTCGCCACCAACCAGGCGCCCCCCTAATGATTCGATCAATCCAGTGTACCAAATCATCGACACTAGCGTGAAGAAATTCGTTCTCGGTGATTTGAACCGGTGGGTAAGTCCATAGTTGCGTGTGTTCATCAATTACAAAGTCTCGTCTGGTAACAAGGTGAAAATATTGTTCCTCGTCGTATGGTTTTGGCCCTTCTGGAGTCTGGATATCGTCCCCTGCTTTGGACTGACTGAGAAAGTCGTTAACGAACTGAGCACGCATTAGCATGAATTGATACACTGAATGAAGTGTCGAAGAGACCATACATCGGACGGAAGATCTTCGACAACAAAGAGAAATATTATGATAGGATTTACGCTCGTGAATGTATGGTGAGGATGTGAGGGGTACTTGGAGACCATTATGTTGTAGGGTTGATGTGGCAGAGAATATCAATAGTAGAGGTGGTGAATAGTAGCAAATATGAAGACCGTAGATGCACTGAGATTGAAGGGTTGAAAGAGTATGAATGAAGCAAACCACCACCTATTCATATGTGGGGGGCACAGGAGGTAGCGTTTCGACGCCACGTAGATGAACCGAGCCTATAGCTATGAAACCAACAAATGTTTCCAAGTCTTGCTGCTCTTGATTGCTGGCTTGTAACAAGGAGGAATGTTCCTCTTGTAACAGATCCTACGTCTGTTGAATCTTTGACCAGCTCAAAGAAGTATCTGTTATGACATCAGATGTCGTTTCGCGGCGTGACCAACTTGCTGTACCGCAAGGCGAAAATTGTCAATATCACAATTGATTACAATTTTGCCCAGGTCAAACTACCGACTTGTGCTCGCACCAGGTACTCACAATCGCAATCGCCATAGAGTATCTCTGATACAACACTAGAAGCGGGTACAGTAGGATGGTGCTGCGGCAATGACTCCATTCCATTCAAACCATCGTAACCTGTTGGCAATGCGGGCTTGGGCAGTCATCTGTGATGCTGCTGTTCACTTACGTGGCCAAGCATCATTTGGTCTGAGGCGCTAGTCTGTTCCTCAATGAAGAAGATATTCTATTCCTCTATAACACAATCTCTATGTGTGGCCATGATTGATTGTTCCTAGCACACAAAAAAGTACTCGCCTCATAATTGTTGGTGGCGATACCTATAAAGCTCTAAGGCTTCCGTGTCAACGGGCTCAGTCATAAGAGGGTCCGTCGTGCATGGTAGAACATTGCACGATCGTGTGTCATCTTCCTTCGAACTGGCCTAGGTCTGATTTCCTGATGCTTCATCATGTCCGTTGGAGTCTCGGGACTTACGAAGTTCTTGAAGGCTGATGCGGCTTTAGGTGGATTCTATCTGCCTACGGAGGTACAATCGAAATTTTGAAATTTCTAGAGTAGCAAGAGGTTCCATAGCATTGGAAGGGTAGGGATATGGCAATGTTCCCCACCATCTTCTATTTTGCGAAAGATGTGATGGAAGACTGTTGGTTTCCCACAGTAACGCCTTATGGGATTTCCGTCCTGTTTCAGTCAAGTATGAGATGAGACCAAGTATTACTCCTCTTCATTAACAGGATTGTTGGGTCTACCATCTATCCAGAGTATATGAGTATAAAAAGGACCTTTCGTTTATGAGGCAGCGGTCTTTCTTATCAGCATTCTCAGTTTCCATTGCATATTACTTGAGGCGATAAATGGCAAGCTCTCTAACTTTTTGTTAATCCCACTGTTTCTGTTTTTTCGCATTTTACCCATCCCATTTCAGGTACAGATTGAATCCCACGTTATGAGAGCCGTCTTTCCCGCGATTGCTTCCTTGCTCTTCGGCATTGATTCCGTCGCCGATGCGCACCCGGCCAAATCCTCCCAACCTAGGCAGTCACCTTCGAAGACCGTACCCATAAAACACCCTACAGCCGCATCGACTACTGGAGCCCTGGAGAGTGGCAGTAGGAATAATGGATTGAATGCCCTTACAGCTCCGTTATATACCGGCTCCGTATCTACAGGCATTCCTAAGAATCGTAGTGAGATCAACGGGACAAAGATCTATGTAATTTTATCAACTCTCGCTCCCATACCAGCTCAGGCTGCATCGGTAAATGAGTACTCACAAAGCAACTGGGGCAATGGTACTTCCCTCCATAATGGTACTTCGCTCGATAATGGTACCTTCCTTGATAACGGTACTTCCCTTGACGAGGGTACTTCCCTTGATAACGATACTCCCCCTGGTAATGGTACTTATGTTGGAGTACGTTCCTTGCAGAAACGGTATTTACCCCATGGCTCCAGGAGAGGCCAAAGAGACACGTATCGGAACCGCCGTGGCATATGGCTTAATGAGTACTACTTCCAAGAAGATGAACCACAGAACCCCGGAGGTCCCCGTCTCACAATTCAAGTAGAAGATTACCGACAGTAACCTGACATGCTTGCTATGCGTTTGGCAAACCGACGGCCAGAGTTGGATCAAAGTCAGTTTCCAGAATAGCTCGACGAACAAATACCCACCCAACGAACAAACCCTGCACCTGCTCGTGTTAATGGTGGGAATGCTCGAAGGCCAAACAACCAGCAACTGCATGATCGTCTGGGCATTCAATATCCTCCTTACGCGACTACGCCAGAGTCGCGGAGCGACCGGAATTTGCAAGATGAAGGTGCTCGAGGTGCGTCAAGACGCAACTGGGATCCCCGCCAGCGAAGCCCACGACGATCTCACGGCTTTGTCTCGCAAGACCAGCAACGAGGTAACCAAATAAAATTCCCAACCATAATCATCATTATGACTGACATGAGCCAGTCCAATCGAGTGTGTACGCCGTAGCACCTTGGAACGAGCCAATCCTTGAGTCATACGATCCCTATACTTTGCCCTCAGCGTATGTTGAACCTTTACCTACAATCCCTTGTGTGCTTAGTAGCAAAGCTCGGCTTACTTGATTCCTAGCCCTCAATCCCGAGCCGATCTAGACTCAAGAATCCGTTATTACCAGGATAACACTTGGGCATATGACGCTACTCGTCCGTCAGGACCCCGCCGCGAGGGATACTATACGGTCACTCGATCGCCTAGAAGGTCGAGATCTCCAAGGGGCAGCAAGCTATAAAGTGAAATATGCTCATCGCCCGTTCTCGACATGGCAGCGGCGAACATTGCGCCCATGCTTTATATGTGAATTGAAATGCAATCATAAAGGCGAAAGCCAGTCAGGGGTAACAATAGATGGAGCGCGGGGGTCTCCAGCATCAGCCAATAACATATAATCTCGTCGAACCTTTTAGAGTGATACAAAAACCAGCAGGGCTGGAAAGTGTAATAATCTGGGAGCAATATATAGTAATAGTAGCTTCGACATTATAAGTCATTCTTATCAGTCTCACTGTTACAATCACTACACATGAATTGCGACTCTTCATTTTAGTCGAGGAGTGAGAAAGCTACAGTAGCTACACAAGTAATAAAAATTAGAGAAAGTCGTACCATTCAAGCGGTAATCAGGGCATCCGCAACTTCTCTCGTACATTTCTCTGACAATACACTATCTTAAAACAAAAACACGGAGTCTACAAGTTCAAAAGGTGGGCGAAACAACACCATCTGAAAGTAATTCTTTTACTAACCGTTCTCTGTAGCACGGACATATATATCAAAAGCCACTGGCCATTGTACCTAAAGTCACCTCACGCACATCCGACGATGAACTGGCGGCAGTGGGGATGAGAAATTGCGAGCCGGCTAACAAGAGATATCGGCGTAGGTACAAGGATTCTTCAAGTCGCAAGCTGTGGATATTTCTTTTTTTTGGGAGGGGGGGGGATATTTGAGTGGAGTGCGGGGCCCACAATTTGGAGTTTGTCAAGAGAATGGGAAAGATTGACATCTTTCAAGTGAGAGATAGAGACAAGCGGGAGCAGAGAAGTTGAAGTAGGTATGGGATGTGGAACATGTGAAAGGCAAAAAAATCGTGACCGACGTTCGCGAGACAGTGGATTCAATAGACGAAGATAGGTACTTAACGGGTAAACTCAGGGACTGTTTCCTGTAAGGTCAAGAGCAGACGACTCCAGAAATAGGAGGCGAATTCATTATAGCCTACAGTGACTAGCATACAGTCAAGCTATGCGGGAGGACCTCTCGAACCGGTGCATACAATATCCGATCCAAACCCCTCAACACATGCAAGTCGAAGACTCGCAAGGTGGAAAACGGAAAACGAAGTCAGTGTGACAAGCCGATGCACGAACCAAAAGCCACGACACGTCTTTCATTTCTGCATCATGAGCTGAACGAACTCGTTATCTGGCAAGGATCAGTCAGCGGTGCTCGAAGTTGTATTCCCATAGTTTCTCACAGTCAATCCTTCCATCCCCATCCTGGTCAGCCTCCCGGATCATCTCGTCCACCTCGTCGTCTGTCAACTTCTCGCCAATGGAGGTCATTACATGGCGTAGTTCCGCAGCTGAAATAAAGCCATTGTTGTCACGGTCGAAAACCTTGAACGCTTCTCGGATTTCTTCCTCGGAGTCCGTATCCTTCATCTTACGAGCCATCATTGTTAGGAATTCTAAAAGCAAATGGGATCAGTAGGCTCTCCACGAAATGTGCGGGTCCAGAGTGGGTTTTTCATACCTGGAAAATCAATAGTCCCGTTATTGTCTGCATCCACTTCGTTGATCATGTCCTGGAGTTCAGACTCGCTAGGATTCTGGCCCAGAGATCGCATGACGGTACCCAATTCTTTTGTAGTGATTTGTCCTGGCAGGTTTAGAAATGATTAGTCTTCGGTCCTTGAGATTTCTTGTAGGGTAGCAAAAGTGTTCGCTATCCGCAACGTATTCCGCAAGCGCCATCCCTTTGAGTTTAACCCAAGTCGTAGGGTGGATAGGGAAATTTGGGGTAGTTTGGACTCACCATCGCCGTCTTTGTCCTAAAGTAGGGGGAGAAGTCAGCCCCTCCCTTGCGCAGCACAGGGTCATGAGTATACTAACAAACAGAGAGAATGCTTCCTTAAACTCAGACACCTGCTCCTCGGTAAGAGAGTCCGCCTGAAAAATGAACTGTCAGCTTAGGCGTCCTTATAGTAAGTAGAGCTAAGCAGGAGCCTCATTAGGCGGGGGGAAGTGGGGGGAAACAGCCATAAGCCTACCATGTTGGGGGTTAATGTGACTATGCGTGAGGGTAGTGGTGATAGTTCTGCAACGAATGACTTGAGGGTATTGGATATTGTTCAATGTTGTAGGTATGGGGTGCAACAGGTTAAGTCGCTGTCGATGCGAATTACGAGGGTCTCGCAAGGCTGACCGATTTGCACGAGCCAAGAGATCCCTGAACGGAGATTGCCGGTAATGTGGGAGGTGTTGAACAACATCTCTTACTCCCTCACTTTGCTAACAACCACTTTCAATACTCATGGCAGTACTTGACCAATAATTTTCATTTGTAAACCTGTGTTCCAGGCCCTTAGGGGCATCTGGAAAAGATGTGGAGAGATAGAACCAATCTGTAGGCGCCAACCCCCAGAGGCTCAAGTCTCCGAGCTGATGTGAGCTTTGTAACAGCTATATATCCTACCGGCAGTCCTATGCCCACCACCCTGCTAAGAGACGAAGAGTCGTAGGTGCACCTGCCAATGGCTTCTCCACGCAAGGATCGGAATCTGAGGAGCGCCGCGGCCTTATGTCAACTGGGGCCTTTGAGGATGACGGAGATGCAATCATTGAAATGGACCTGCTCCCACCGAGATGGACGGATGTTCAGGAAGAAGTCACTGAGCTTCTAGAACGAATAGCAAAGAAGTCAGCAAATTTAGAAAAGCTGCACCAGAAGCATGTGCTGCCTAGCTTTGACGATGAGGATGTCCGAAAAATGGAGGAAGCAACGATTGAGCGGATGACGTCGGAAATCACTCGCGGCTTTCATGACTGCCAAAGGGCGATCCAGAAAGTAGAGATGATGGTTCGAGAAGCAAAACGTCAAGGTGGAGTAGCCAGGGCGGATGAGACGATGGCTCGAAATATCCAGGTTGCTTTGGCCGCCACAGTGCAAGAGGCCAGTGCTGGCTTCAGGAAAAAACAAAGCAACTACATGAAGAGTGCGTAGCTCTTATTGCGAAGGTTGGAACCGTTCTGCTGACATGATATACAGAGCTTCGCCAGCTGGGAGGCATGTCATCTCCTTTCAATGGATCATCAAGCCCTTCCCAAAACCCGTATACTGATCCGTCTATGATGGAATCCGAGAGCGATAAGTCATTCTCCCAGTCGACTCTGCAGCAGACCACGCTGCAGCAAACGACCCAAAAACGTCTCAACAGCAATGACGCTGCCATTGCACAAAGAGAGCGAGAGATCAACGAGATTGCCAAGGGCATTATAGAACTGGCGGATATCTTCAAGGATCTTCAGATGATGATCATAGACCAGGGGACGATGCTCGATCGGATCGACTACAACATAGAGAACATGGTGGTCAATGTCAAGGAAGCCGAAAAGGAGCTTGTTGTGGTATGCCTGTTTGCACTGTAAGAAGGTTAGCAATGCTAACACTTTGGATGTAGGCCACTGGGTACCAGCGCAAGTCCATGAAGCGCAAGATCCTCCTATTTCTTCTCCTCCTGGTCATTGGCATGTTCATTCTCCTGCTGGTGAAGCTGAAGCGTTCCACCGCTCCATCTGGTGATCCTTCAAAGGAAGTGTTACTACAAGTGAATAGATAGAGGGTCCGTATCCAACCATCGAATACGCTTTAGCTTCGTATCGAAAAAGGGATATTTATTGATTTGTTCAGTATATATATTTCACACGAACTCACGAACATCGACCATAACAGATTTGAAAAACCACTTCAAATATCAACCTTTTCATCCACGACCATACAAGCTATCCAAGTCGATAGCTTACTGTAAGTACATGAACTCCTGAGCTTACCCTATCATAGTCACGAAGTGGCTAATTCGTGACAAAGCAAACATGGCAAACACCAAGAAGTTTTTAATAAATCAGATCAAGCTCAAGGACCAAACGATCAAGAAGCGTAAGTGATTTGCCTCCATCTTAATAGACATTAATACTGTTACCAAGTCCAATATCAAACTAGCAGCTCAACTAACCCTTTCGTAGTGAAGGCCAAAATCAGAATGGCGAAGATGTCGATCGGATTCCTCCGGCGTTTGGGCGCCATCACCACCACTTCTCCGCCTGCGGCCCAAGACTGGACCGTGGGGCGTACTCCTGAGGAGGAGGCGGGCAACCGAAGTGGAGGGGAGGAGGAAATCAATGCCGAGCTGAGGGAGGAATTGACGATCTTGCAAGACAAGATCGAGAAATTGAGGTCAGCGGAATGTGTGAACTGCGAGGTCAGTTTGGGAGATAACTTGGTTTTTGTGGGCTTGTGAGGATTCGTTTCTGGGGATTTGGCAGCTGGGAACTTGTCTGCCAATTTATTCTAACTAGAAATTTTCGAGACTTTAAGTACCAATAGACTGAACATTTGGTGGCTAGTGACCTCCACTCTCTGCTCTCAACAGTTCCGCAACATCATCATCTAAGTCTGCCATTGCATCTTCCCCACCCCCAAACCCCTCATCATCCAACTTCCTTTTCTTTGCCATCCCTCCCCCTGCACTTCCCGGACTCCCCGCGTAGAGTCGTACCGGCGGCATCGATAACGAGGAAAGCAGGTCTGAGCCTGCTAGTGATGCCTGGGGCATAGAGGAGGTGAATTGAGGCAATTGTGAGGGGAGAGTGGAAGGAGGTGAGGTTTGGAAAGGGGTTTGAGGCAAGGGTTTGGGGGGTGTGAGGGTTTCAACGGGTGGAGGAGTCAGTTCTTCGATGTCTGGGCGCTCGGGCTCAGTTTTTGAAGGTTCCTGAGGTGTAGCTTTGCCGTTCGTGTGGATATTGGGGGTTATGGGCGAGGATTCAGCGGGCAGACCGCGCATGATGCCGTCTTCGACCTCGCGTTTCTTGGCTTCGGCACTGGCTTTACGGCTAACGAGCTCTGAATGCTGGGATTCTTCTGCGCCCAATGTTGTGCGGTTTGTTTCGAGGAGTTTTTCGAGCCCTTCCACAAGCGCGCGGCGGGCTTTGATACTCTCGGATACGGCACCCTCAGCACTGGCGAGGGATTTAAGGAGGGCGCTGAGGCGGGCAGCGTGCACTGGGGGTGTTGGGATTGTTTTGCTTGGGTCGGTGAGCTTGTCGTACTCGCTGTTTGCGGTTGCTGCGAGGCCAGTGGTGGAAGCTACTGCCTTGGAGACAGCGATCTGGAGAGGTACGAGAGGCTGGATCTCCAAAGGTGCTGCTGGGCCAGAAGAGTTGGAGAATAGTGAGCCACCGAGCAGTGGTTTCTTACCCGAAGAGCGCGATTTGTCAAGCTCATCAATACGGGCTTCGATAGCTTCTTGGATAGGGGGTTCGAAGATTTGCCGCTGGCGCCATACCTCAATGACGCGACGAATTTTCTGCTGAACTTCGTTGGTAGCACCTTTGTAGGCGGTAGCAGAAGCTTCAGCTATAATAGGGGAAAAAGCAATGAGGAAGTCATCCTTTTTCCTGGCGCGGGATTGCTGGGCGACTTCATTGGCGAGGTAGATGAGGTTGAGGCGCTTGTTGGCACCAGAATCTTTGAGACGTTGGAGCCAGATGGTTGCGGTGCGGTCTGCATGTCTCCTGGAGAGCCAGCGGTCAGCGGCGCATGGAAGAGAAGCGGATGCACTTGGGGAAAAAAGTACCTATGGAACATCACCCATTGAGCGACAGTCACGATGCTCTCCTGGGTCTCATTTAGGGCTGAAAGCTTCGCCTTTACGCCATCATCTGTATACGCCATTCTGGCTTGCTACAACCAGCCAGAGAAGTTGAGGGTGTTGTGGCTGCTAGGCGTGCTAGGTAAATGTTGGCAGGTTGGCGAGGAGCGGCAAAGCTTGCGAGGTCTGCTAGATTATCTGGAGATATTGGGATAGATGTAGGACTTCACACCATAGTCTTTGTGTGGACCACACGATTCTACAAAGTTGGATGTTGAAACTATTGAAAGTCGTGAGAGTTGGAGTTAAGGTCTGTACGGGTCCTGCCTCAACGAAGTTATGTCGCGTCAGTAATTCTCAACATCTACGACGATCATTGGACGCTTTACCCGCACTGACATATAAAGCTTGGCTCTTCAGACAAACTGACACCATCCATTGGAGCTCTCAGCACGCTCCTTGATCACTTTCATATTACTACACAACTAGCCATGGCTGACAGATTCCCTTCCATAGAAGACTTTTCAGAAGGTGAGCAGGCTGATCACAGTCATTTTCCTATCCGGCATCACATTAACTGACCATAAATGTTATCTTCTACAGGTCAGACTGGAGTTGAGGGCAACGGCACGGCATCCCATGACGGAACCGCTGGAGACGACGACTTCCTAAGACGAGAGCGTGACTTACTCGGTGATGACGCTGCCCAATTTGCTTCCGCACACGACAACGCTGCCACAGCTACTGTGGAGGACGGAGACGATGATCTCCTAGGTGGTGGTGGAGGGAGCTATAACGGTGATAAAGTTGGCGGAGATGACGTTGGCCAATTTGAGAGTTCTTTTCCTGCTGTCGACCATCGCAACGAGGTATGGATCCTTTGCCATTCTTAAACATAGCACAGTGTTTGACCTTTGCCAGGCAATCGGACCAGGCGGCACAATTACGAATTCGGCTTCACCCTTCCAGCCCTCGCAACAATCCTACAGCAACTACACAGCCCCAGAAGAAGAACCTGAACCCATACGGTAAGTCCCACCCCGAGATATTATCCCTTCTCCCCCATTCCCCTTTTCTAATCCCTAACACTAACACCTGCTCCCAACCTTAAGACAATGGCGCGAACGCCGCGACCAGCAACTAGCCGAACGCGCCAAAATCTCCGCCGCCAAAAAACAAGAAACCATCTCCGCCGCCCAAAAATCCATCGACGACTTCTACGAAAACTACAACGCCAAAAAGGAAAAATCAATCTCCCGCACCCGCAAAGAAGCTGAGGAGTTCCTCGCTAGCCGCGAAGACACCTCCGCTGGCGGCACGAGCTGGGAGCGAATTGCGAAACTGGTGGACTTGAGCGGGAAGGGGACCAAGGGCGGGGCGAGCGGGACGGGCAAGGAGCGGTTTAGAGAGTTATTGGTGGAGCTGAGGAAGGATGAAAAGGCGCCCGGGGCGAGTGGGTATTGAAGTTGTATGTGCTCGAGGTGAAAGCGATTTAAGAGAAGGGGCAGAGTTCTTGTTGATATGGAAAGGGGCGTTGGAGCATAGACAGGGCAAAACGCGTGTGCATAAGATACCTCGTTGTAGGATGGTTGAAATGCATTGATTGCCTCTTGTTATGCGTCTAGGGATGTTGGGAGCCGTTGCTCTTGACGTTAGCTGGTTAGAAAGGACTTCCACGATGTCGCACTTGGTGCGGGTTGAGGGAATAGCTCACTACATTTTGATGTATCATTGCAAACTTTTTCAATCATACATGCTCTTTGAAACCACACACCAACGCTAGATATCACCACCCGTCTTCTCTCCCGTCTAATCCGCATCCGCAACCTCAATCTCCTCCACTCTCCCCGCCGACTCCCCTCTCCCCTTCTCTTCATTACCATCCCCGTCCGCTTTCCCCTTCCCCTCGGCTTCCTCTTTCGCCTTCTCCTCCAACCCCCTCAGCCTCTCCCTCCCCTCCTCCGTCGTCCCATCAATCACCCCCTCCTCCAAACTCAACATACCCCCCTCCCCCAACTGCTCCACCACCTCCTCCGCCTCACTCACACTCATCTTCCCCAACACCTCATTCACGCGGTCCAAACCCCCCGACTCTAGCGCTCGCTGCAGGCCCGGTGGGAAACGCTCGAAAATCTCACGGGCGGCGATTTCGACGGGGTCGGTGCTTGAGGCGTGGGGAATGTTGATGGTGATGGTGGTGTTGGGGTCAACGGCGTGAAGCTGGATTTGCTCGACGTCTTGGGTGGCGGATGGGTTGGAGGCGCGGGCTTTGCGGATTTCGACGCTGCGGGTTAGGATGCGGGCGTAGGTCGTGTTGACGTCGTCGAGGAAGACCCTTTGAGCTTGGTGGCCTTTTGTGGTGATGCTTTGAGATTTTGTCAGTATTGGGTGTGGGAGGAGTTTTGGGTGGCTTGGGTAGATTGAGTAGAGGGGCCTTACCGCTTGAAGAAGAGGCCGACACCGTCCCTGCCTAGCGAGCGGCAGTATTGGAGGAGCAAGGCTTGGTGGACGGATTGCTTTGCGTAGGCAGAGTTGTTGTGGTCGAGTTGGGCGTTAAAAGCTTCAATGAGCAGGCCATCCGTTTCGCGTTCCGCAACAACTTCTGGGTGTTCGGATATAAATTGAAGACACGCTCTGTAGTCGCCTATCTTGACCTTGGCAAACTCTTTCCCTAGTTTCGTAGGCTCGATGTGCTCGTCATCGGGGTCTGCATTACTGCTGATAGGCTCGTCCACGTCCGCTTCAGCACCAGATGACTGAGCGCTGTCGTGACGTCGCAGGTGGTCTTTCTTCAGGGAACCGGGATTCAGTACCTCGACTAGCTCTTCTTTTGGCTTTGAATTGGCTTTGGGCTTTTCCTGCTCCTTTGGCTTTGACTTGTTGACTGAGGAGCTATCGAAGCCCGTGTGTATGCTCTCACTCGTGATCTTCTTGCTCGCTTCCTTTTCCAGCTCTTCCAGCTTCTGCATCAACTCGTTTTGTAAATTTATAACTTTGGTCTTGTGCCCTTCGACCCCTTCTAAATAGCTCTTGTACCAATTATCCGGCTTCGAGCCCACCTCTTTCTTAACCTGATCCACCAAACTCGCCATCATCTGGGAATATCGGGGTTGCTCGCTTTGAGAATGTACGCCTGGTGGGGGCTTCGGTGGCTCATCTTGCACAGGGTCTCCGGCGCACTCCATCAATGCTTGCATCATGAAATCATCTGGGTTCCGAGCATCAGCCTCGTGGCTGCGTAATGCCGCCAGGAGAGTGTCGATGCGCTGCAGCAAGCCATCGTTGACGATACGCTCATATTTCAGTGTCTCGATCTGGTGACTTCTCTCAGCTCTCTGTTGATGTATCTGGTTCTGCTTGGCTCGTATGAAGGAGCGTTTGTCAACGTTCGGATGCGGCTCGAAATCCGAGTCGTCGGAGAGCTCTAAGGCATCCCATTTACTATAATTTACAGGCATCGTAGACGAGAGTTATGGGATACTCTGTGGGCCTTTGGATTTACGGCGTATTTTCGAATATGCGTTTTGTGTTTACATATGGACTCGGAAGAACCACCTGGATGCTTCTGACGTCGCCGTGCAGGGGTCCCTGGTCGAACCGCTGAACACATTGAAGCTAGATATCCGGATCCCCCTTCTCCGAGTATAAAAGCAACTACGAAAAACACAGTAAATTCTTGAACTACCCATCTTGCACATGTAGATATAAGACCAGACGACTGATCGTGTTTATTACCAAGTCGTTTCCTATCTGATCTAGGTGGCAGAAGCTTTGAAAGCCAGCGAGATAGATAAGATGCATCGAAAAGAAAGAGCTTGAGCCATCCCATACTCCTGATTATTCAAGACAAAGACACCAGCTCAACGTCTTACGAGTGACTTGTCTTGGATCTGGACCTACTAGGCTCAGAGGTCGGCCAAGTCCCTTAGGTTTCCACAAAAAAGAAGATAAAATATACAGGGGATTTTTCGCCAAGTGCTGTCTCTCCGTAATTGTTTGAAGAACCACGGTAGTACTCTTGAATGCTTTGGACAGTCAATCTGGTTACTCTTTAGCAATGATTACAGTTTCTAAACAAAGCCCCAGCCAAATGGATGTTAGTAAATCAGACAGTCTGTCTAGAAAAAGCCGACTGGAATAGTCTGAGAACGCTCAGCGTCCGAGTGGAACTTTTCACAGCCCAAATTCTCGAGTCATTCAACTTACACAAGGTTTCCATCTGCCAAATGCCTCATCCCCGTAGCCTTAAGATCTCACACCATTGCCTCACAGTCCCATTGCCTTGGTTCATGCCAGGAACTTGAAAGCACTCCCTTGCTCCAACCACACATAGCTGGTCCCAAAAAGGCCTTATTATCCCCTCCGCATTTTCCCAATCCTCCTCATCTCCTTCACCAACCCACTCCACCTCGACCACAACGCCCCTGCCCAGCGATGTTGCACCTTGCCGTATTTCCCCAAGACGGACACGGTAATCACCTATCTCAAACGCCTGGCCATTACCAAGCACCAAGGTCTGCCGCTGAGTCCATAGCGGACCGAACTTGGAAACCATAAGCTGAACAAACTCTTCGGTTTGCGGCCCAGATGGAATTGAGATTATAGTCGCTGGCTCGCCACTGCTGTCAGCACTGACGGTAGAAGAAGCAGGGGTTCCTGCTCGTGGTTTTGACGACGCATGCGTTGTGCTTATGGCGACATAGCTCCTCCCAGGACGGTGCGATAAGGCGAGGACCTGGAGAAAGCGAGCCCCCAGAGGCTTGCTTTTCTCATCAATGGCAAGGGCAGTCTGGGTGGAAGGAGGAAGCGAAGGTGAGGGGGTCTCGCGGAACAAATAGTGCTGGAGAGTCCATGATGGAAGGGGTAAAGGATTATATTGGGTTGAGAGGCGTTGGATAATGTCCTGCAGTGGGGAGGTCTCTGCAGAGACAATTGGAAGGAAGAAGAGGCTGTACGGATGCTGGTTTTCAGCTGCAGCCGTCGAAATGGAAATTTAGCTTAGACTAACCCAGTTAATGGCATTCTGACCTTCGATGCATGAGATCGGCGGAAGTTTTAGCGCCTACTAGAGTCTGAGAGGATCCTCTTGAAATAGCCTGGGCGCTATCGAGTAGATACATCAACAGAACTCCAGAAGATATTATTCTCCACAAACTCGGCGAGTATGAGATATACGTCTGCATGAGATTGTACTTGGAGATCGTTTGCTAACATGCTGAGGTTTCGCAAATGTCATACGAGGATTACTTTCATTGAATGGCTGTTATATTCGACTTGAACACCATATCCACTCATTCATATACCGGAAATATGTGATTGGGACACTGCGTGCGAGAAAAGTTGAGTTTGTAACAGGCTATCATTAATCCTGTCTGAATCCCCCGCGGGTTTGCTGTAGAGTGGACATCACGACATCCCGACATCCATACTTGCGATTTCCTGGACCGTGACGAGACAGAGGCTCATCACTAGCGATTGGAAAAGGTTCTGCAAGCAGCCTGGCAGTCCCACTGGAGACACAAGCCGTCCAAGGTCCAGATCTGATCGACTCTCGCAACACGGGCAAAGATATCCCAAGCTTGTAATAGCCCATAAAGAGCCGTTCTATGTGATGGCACTGAACCTGATGGAGTGCAGCTGGAACCTAGACGAGACGGAGAGAACCATGGCCCACCGTTGTCCTTTGGTTATGGAATTCTAACGTTATCATAATCGTTGGGGACCCAGCCCTGGCCTGCAGTAATCGGCTATGCCGTTCCATGTCCCAATTACCGACGGTCGACCTCCCATGGCGAAAATTTTGTGAGTAACTCGAGGGGATGTGGGGACAAAAGACTACTTTGATATAACTGCAATGATAATCGTTCACTTGGAATCTGTCTATAGTCTATACTAAACGTAGGCCCGAAGATGATTGAAGATGATAGAGTGCCCTGCTCATGACCGGTCAGAACTGAACAATCAGGCTCAAGAATGCAGGTCTTTGTCTTAAGTCCTCTTAGGTGAGTTCATGGTAGGGAAGGGGCCCAGGCGCTAGATAAAGAGAAAGGGACGGAAAGTAGCAATGAAATCAGATTTACTCTTAGGGTTTCGTTTTGGAATTGCTCTCGTTTTCACAGTGAGACAGTACCTAACTTGGAAGATATCATATATACAAGCGATAGCCCGATAATCACATACAACTCAGCCAGGGGCGGTTGGTGAGGGGGAGGGGGAAGGGGAGGGAGAGATGGAGGTGTCGTTGAGGCTTGGGAGGTCGGTTGGAAGGGTGGCTTCGACGGGGGCGGTGTCTTTTTGGAAGTCGGTGTATTGTTCGCCAATCTGGGAACGGGGAAGGGGACGTTAGGGTAAGTTTTGGTGGACAATGGGGGGATGGGAAGGAGAGGACAGACACGTACGTAGTCACACATCAGCTCGCCATCAGGATTTGTACTGTTTGGCGCGTGGCAATTTTGGGGCTAGGGGAGGTTAGGCTGTTGGCCTGCGGTCACATTGAGATTTGCGTCGCCATTGTCATTATCGTCAGAGAAGGTTACGCCGCCGTTGACGTCAGTGCCAGACTCTGGGTCAATGGTGAAGGTTGCGTAGTCGGCTTAGTTCGAGTCATCGAAGAGCTGTCTTCTTTCTTTCTTGGTGGTTTTCTTGCCCCATTTATAGGAGAAGAATTCAGATGTTGCGTACCAAGCATAGTTGTTCCCTTGGATAGAAAGGTATCAGTATTGGTGCCGTCTGAATGAGGATTTTTAGAAGCGTTGAGAAGAAAAAGTGATAGGGGGTAAGTATCATGAAGGACTACTTCACGATTAATACTAGCTTTGGTATTATATCCCGTAGGGTCATTCCTCGCTGGGACATTGAGCCAGGCCCATTCTTTGCAGCGGCTTGCGCCATAGACATGGGCAGAGGCACCGCTGTTGCTCGGAAGAAGAGCGGTGCTGACGCCGACTATTGCTTCGCAATGCCCAAGCATGCCCACGTGCATGTACTCGTGAGCCCTGATTACCCCCAAGGTCAGCAGCTGTAACGATAGATAGATGACTTGTGAAAATTAGTTTGTATGGAACTTTACCAGGATGAGATAGAGAATATAAACTACATTCGGCAGGGAGTTCGGATTTGGTGGTTGCCAGCCACAGATTGTTGGAGAATTAAAACGCGTATCACAAGGATGATCACGACCTACATCAAATGCTCGTAAGATACCAACTTATTCAGCGACGTGGTACGGCCGGCACTGCCCAGGTCATTGCTATATCTCTTGCCGAAATATGCCTACGAATATTTTGGAGTCAGCAAATCCGTTGTAGATCAACGTTCGAATTGCAAGACTGCTTGGAGATGTGTCTTGCGACTCAAAAAGCCCCGGATTGGGGACGCATCACGCATGACTCGACATACTCGTATACATACCGGACAGAAGGTCAGGTAATTTGCCATTCTTTGCCGGTACGCTGGGGGTGGGAGGTATATGCGCCAACGCCAAAGTTCGGGTCGCTGGTGCACTTGTTGAGATTTTCCTCCTGGCAGCGGTAGGATATTTGCTTTAGTTTCTGTAAAGCGCCCGCTTTTGTGACCTGTGGACTGTGGTGGCCCATCTTGAAGCTTGCCAAATACGCCTCAACAAGACATGTTTACTGGTGCTGGAACCCATAGGGACATTAGGGGAAAAGGCGATGCTATAATAAAATTGCTACTGCTAGCCGCCAGTGAAGCAACATTTTTTGTTATTGTTCTTCAGAGAGGTCTGAGGTGGTGACTGGTGAGAAAGTTCGGAAATGTTACTACAGTAAAGGTATTTAGCGGCCAACATAATCCAAATTAAGGATGAACCAGCTTCAGCCACCACACGATTGTCCTGACATCGACCTCCCTGCCTCACAGACTACAGTAGTCAGTCACCGATGTAAAAGGAAAAAGACGAGCTATGAGTCGAGCGCATAAACAGCGAGTGAAATCGGTTGTTTGCTAAGAAGCAGGCTATGCCAGGTAAGCAGCATCGAGCGAGTCTTATGGGGTGAGGTAAGAGTAGTCCGGAGATGAGCTATGAGACTAGGAAAATCCTGAAGGACTCCTCTCAGCTAAAGAGCTTCTCAAAGCATGAAGAAAAGTCAACGCATATCGTGATCCTGCACATCCCTTCAATGTGGGTATCGCATGCCATCCCTCAGTGTATTTTATTGTATTTGTCAGACAGCTCTTGGATTTCCTTTGAACGTTTAAGAAGATATCATTTGCAGCCAAGGAGAACGACATGCGCCACCAACAGACAACCGTTAGTCCCAACTCCCCAAACACACTGGCGCCTTCGAAAATAGATCTCAAAAACCATCATTGGGTGATCTTTCAAGTCTTCATCTGCCTCCCTCCAGCCCTGATGCGCGTGGTTTCACAAACATACTGCGCCCTACGCTACGTGAGAGAACTAGCTGGCGATTGATTGTATCACTTCCTGGTATCTCAGTCAAGAAGGATCATAGCGCAGCTGAAGATCTCCAACATCCTACCTGCCGAATCTCAGATTGGACGACGGCATGAACAGCCTAGATAGTATAGTACAGCTGTGCTCGTTGCTAGCAGCGGTGAGCTCTTCAGCTAGTACTATTTTTCTTTGACGTTCAAATTCACGAGGAGCTATATATGAGTGTCATGTCCATGACAAAACCAGTCTCTTTCTCACGGGTATCCTCAAAAGTACTTCATATCACCTTTCGCAACGTATCTCGTTTCTGTAGCCCTTGGCTTCTCAACAAAGGACCGAGACCTCTCAGCACTAAACATGTATTCCAAATCTTTGATCTGCATCTTCACATCCCTGGGCTCCATGCTTATGGTCCAAGCCTCTCCGCTTTCAACCCGAAACATCGCCAAATACGCTCCCGGCTGGTGCGGCATGCACATCGTCCAATATCAAAAAAACGTACCAGACGTCCCTCACCATCCCGCAAACGCCGAATACATGGTCGAGGTCAGTCTCTTCGACGCCAACCAGGCGCCGATTCCGATCACAAATTGCAACGGCTGCAAATTCATTGCCACCTCCGTAGCGTTGAACGGCGAGGCGAATTACATCGAGAGCTATCTGCCGTGGGGCATGGAGATCACGGTCGGGGCCACGGATAGCGATGCGATTCTCTTTGCGTATGGCGATCAGAATTGGGGGAGTAATGATCAGCCGCATCATAGTAATTTTGGCGGGTATGATGGCGGGATGAGGATTGGGGATACTGGGTTTAGTTGCTGAGGGGAGAGGTGGTCTTGAGAATCGGGGCGGAGGTTTTTGAGAGGAGCGAGGGGTGGTTGCGTATAAAACGAAAGGAACATTCTATCGCTCTTTGTGGAGAATATTCATCTGTACATGTGTATGTAGGAGAACTCCCTGTGTCAGCGGGCACAAAACAGCCGAATCATATATTCATTTCTTCGGCGCACTTCAAGAAGCGTTATGAACCTCCCTGACGAAAGCAAAGACTACTGCCAGTGCACTCGATGCCCCCAACGACCCAGCCTGATTCCCTTCGACTGCACTTTCCACATCCGTTACACAAGTTCCGATCGGATCCTGGGTGAAAATTTACTCCCCCCAATCTCGTTTCAGCGGAGTCCAGGCCGTCATCATCCCTTGTGCATTCCATGCGTGTAGTACTGTGGTTTTTGGGGTATTCATTGCAAGTACACAACATTCTCGGCAGAAGATTTTGGATACACTCTAACCGGTAGGGTCACTCACTACCTTAAGTAACTGTAAGAGGTAGCTATCATAGACAGTCACCAGAGTAAGCGGATCTTCTACGGTAATGTTAGCGGGTATGAGGACTAACAATTTAGATAAGCAGGCCTGATACGGTTCACTGGCTTCAATCTGCACAATTGGGCCGCTGGAGCGATTCTGCCATATGTACTTCGGCGACTGTGATTAATTTTGGCCCAAGACTAAGGCCTAGAAGATGTTGAGCCATTGCCGTAAGGTGGGAAAAATTATATGTCTAAAAGATAATATCTTGTTAATTCTTTATATAATTCTTTAAATGATAATATTATGTTTATTAAACATTAAAGTTATGATAAAAATGAGAATGCTGCAGTAATGAGATAAATGTAAAGAATACAATTGAATGTAAGATTGAATTTTGAATTTCAAAAAATTACTATTAGCGTATGCAGAAAGCTTTCGAATTCTTGACATTCATTTTTGCGCTGCCTCACGATGATTCTTTATATGGGGAATTCGAAATTTAACCTCGCATCATCTATTATCGCATTCAAATAGATGAAAAAGTGAAGCTATTCAGGCACTACTAATCAAAATCTATAGTATTCGCTTCAAGATCTCTTTCCAACGCTTTGATATTCGTCTCAAATATATAATACTCGACGTTATGCTTGAAATGCTGCCTTGAAAATCGGTCACAGCGACTTCTAGCTACTGCATAGTGCAGAAACTCACCAAAAGTGTCTTTGAAATGAGGTCATATCTTCTCGAAATGTCTTCTGATTCAGGTCTTCAGCACACTGAAACTGAGCTCAATGAAATTGAAGTTCGAAGAGTATGATGACAGATATCGTATCTCACATTCGTGTGAGATAATGAGTTTCTCGATACGAGCGTTACAGTGTATGCTGAGGTTATTTATGATGATTACACTCTTCGGGGCCGGAAAGAAACTGCATAGAGGTAGCAGTTCATCTGCTAGTCATCGAAAGAAAGCCTCGCCGTTGAATCAGTCTTCACGAATACCTGTACAGAGTAGATAGTCATCTATCGTGTAAGTCGAAAGAACACTTCAGCAATGCTCTCTCGCTCTAGAGGCTTGATAGCGAGCTGATTCACCAACTGATGCATAGGCTTGATGACGTCACCTCGTAGTCTCGTTGAAGAGAGTCTCGTCAACGAAGACAAGCTGCTCAGCAGTCAGACGAAGCAGATCTGCAATCCAGTTTAATCGCAGCTCATCGTTCTGTCTGATGCTCACACGCTGTCCCTTTTTATTGCTTCAGCGTCTTCTCTTCAGAATCCTCGATATCGTGAAATGATGCACGTTAATGCCTCACTCCTCTCATATGTATCAGATCATCTCTTTCTGCATGATTCACGACTGTTCTTCGAGGTAGACTATGAGGTCATTTTCAGCTGTCTTATGCATCTTGCGGGAAGCTTCTTTGAGTCGGAATTGAGATCTGAACGAAGAGTCATACATGAAGAGATTCTTCTGTATTCTATAGACGATATCGAAGTGACAGTGAACCTCTTCGGCGATATCTTTGGGGCGTCAGTGAAGTAGCAGAAGCCGTAGTATTTTGGAGCGAATCGCTGCAGGTAGTGAGCCGGTCATAGCTGAAAAACACGTCAATATAAGCTTAGAAGTCTGAATAGCTTTATATTCATCTACTTGAGCCTGTTGAGTATGATCTGACGCGATAATAGGTGGTGCGGGGTTAAATTTCGAATTCCCCATATAAAGAATCACCGTGGGGCAGCGCAAAAATGAATGCCAAGGATTCGAAAGCTTTCTGCATACGCTAATACTCATCTTAATCTGGTTTTATACTTTTGTATATACCAGTAAGTAATCTAACACTCATATGCAGCGAAAATTGCTCGTCAACTTTCGTAGAGTCTTCAGTCGTGGTCTGTTATTACAAAGATGCATGTTACTGACTTGGTGCAATTATTCTATGAAGCTCGCCTTAGCTATTGAATCCCAACGTCTTCTGCTCGCATGCTCGAACAAACACGCCTGAAAGTATGGCCAAACCCACGACATCAAGATTTATGAAAGAAAAGACATATCAAGTTGTACTCTTCGGTGACAAGGAGTCCACATTTGAGCTGAGGTTCGCAAGTCACTGGTGCGAGCAATGTCTACTGTTCGTTTATGATATGATGGTGAAAAAAGTATACTCTACTACCCATAATGGCGATGTACAATCACTCAGACAATCGTCAGCCAGTGGTTGCCACATGTGTGAGATGATTTTGGATCGGTGCCACCCAGATCAACGGGACTTTTATTTACAACGCACTGGAAAAAAAGATACGGCGGTATGTATGCAAATACAGAGCACGCAATCGAGCTTCAAGGGGCAGAGTTTAATCTTTAAAAAGCTACATTTTGGCCTGGACGAACGAGACCGAGCATCTCTGAGTGATGCAGACGGGACAGAATCGGTATGGCACAATCAGATAGCGCGAAATTGGCTTTCAAGTTGTCAGCGTTGGCATCATCGATGCACTGGCCAACCTATATCCACTATCAAACCAAGCCGTTTACTTGAGTTAGGCTCCTCTGAGAGACAAATCTCCTTACGATTGCGGAGCGCACATAAGCTGACCGAGTTCCCTTTGAGCTATTGCACCTTAAGCCATTGCTGGGGTAGAAGGCAGCCAGTGCGACTGACCAGGGGATTACTGAGAAGCTTCCAGCACCACATACCATTTGAGATCCTACCCAAGACTTTTGCTGATGCAATCCAAATCACACTGAATCTTGGCCTGTCATACCTCTGGATAGATTCTCTGTGTATTTGCCAAGATGATCAAGACGACTGGCTCGCGGAATCAGCAAAGATGGGAGACATCTACTCCAACGCCACATGCAACATTGCAGCCTTGGCAGCCAAAGATGACCACGAGGGCTGTTATACGATGGGACCAACGCTTGCGTCGAGCACTCTTTATTTCTCGACTAGGGGGAAGCGTTATATGACATCAAAATTGAGCGATACGGAATCGCGCGACGAGACTTTTGGGAAAGAGCCGCTGGGAAAGCGTGGATGGGTCTTTCAGGAACTCGTGCTCTCCCCGAGGACAATATATTATGGCGCCGGTCGTATTTTGTGGGATTGCATTACGGACGAGGCGGACGAGGCACAAACCATGGAAGCACGTCTGTGCTATACCCAAACAGCCCCAGGCTATAAATCGGCATTCGCCCATTTTCGGAACACGGGAACTGAGCCCTTTTCATATTCAGACGAGTCTCTGCGTGATTCGCTATGGAACAGGGTGGTCGAACAATATACAAGCACCGAGTTGACATACGAATCCGACAAATGGCTTGCCGTTTCTGGACTTGCTACAAGATACATGGAGAGAACGGGCCAGACATTTGTTGCCGGACTTCGCTGGGATCGATTGTTAGAAGACATGTCTTGGTGGAGCCATTCTCCTGCTGGCAAACTGTCAAACGGAGCACCCACGTGGTCATGGCTCTGGTGTAGGTCCGGGGTGGGTACGAGAATTGTCAAGCCGGACGAGCTTCTGGCCACCCTTGTCGCTTTGCCAGACAAGGAAATGAGCAACTGTACATGGCATGTAATGTACGAGGCGTCGGATCTGCCTGGCCAATCGACTAAGCCAAAGTGCTATCCTTTGAAAATCTCTGGTCATGTGCGGTCTTTCCGCTATGTCTCTCAGGACGGCAGTGTTGACGGGTCTTTCTCCATGAGATTTCATACGTACTCTATGGAAGCTGCAGATCTCTGGCTGGATCTTCCACTTGAAAGTGGTATGAGTATCTGGGGTGTCGCATACTCATTCGACTCACCATTCGATCCAAGGTTCGAAATCATCCTACTTGCGCCAGCAAGCCATGGTTACGATCGTTGGCAAAGGGTAGGAGTTTGCCGCGCCATCGCCCACGGTTTCAGGTGGGACAATCGAGGCGACCGCAAAAAGTTTCTGCAGGAGTTTGGTCCTGTCAAAGAGTTGACTATCGTAAGCGCAGCCAACGCCCAGCAGGGTCCTCAGCGTTCAATGCCGTTATGAAGCGGTAGTGGACGAAGCGTAAGCATCGGAGCTACGCAATCGCTGAACACGACTAAACGTGGGAAATTCGAACATCTTCAAAAGCTGTCAAGAGTTCTTGAACTAAACGACGTGTGCAGTGCTCATTCATGACGATGTCGATATTGAAATCCCTGGACCCCACTCATTTCATTCTGTTTCTCTACAAAGCCAGTCCAACACTATGCTCACCGTGGTGCCCGGTATCATACCCACCATTCCCAACGTTCCTTATGGAGAGATATCGAAGGGCTCCAACCTGGTGAAAAGGAATTTTTGGACGGATCTTGCAGCTGAATCCAGGCATGAAGCCACCGGCTGAAGAGCTCTTGAACGATCAGTGATTCCATTTTCCTTGAAATACATCATCTTCAAGTCCTTTCATGCTCTTCTTCCATTGAACAGAATGATTTCGTGAAGGCCAACAGCTCTTCGATCTGAATTAGAGATTTTTAAAAATGGGCCAGACCATGACTTGCCAAAAGTGGCCCCTGATTTTGGCGCACGCAGAAGCCTGAAAATCCCTGCATTCATTTTCTACGGTTGACTATCGTGCTCCCATTATATGGCCTTCTTTTCCCCTGTTCTGCTAGACAATCGGTAGTACATAAAGGCTCCAGTACCCCAACCACGATGGCTTTCGGTCAAGTTGCATTCATGTAGAATGACCGATAGAATAGAAAATTTCTCGAAACCCGTTCTTGAACGCATGCCTCCAGACCTGTTTCAATACATACTTACGCAAAAAACTATTACCGATGTTCCAGTCTGCGAACAGGGGCCTGCCGACGTTGTCTCCGAAGTTATCTCGGCGGGATCCTTTGAGATCAAAGCATGTTTTCCAGTCTCTTCCAGCAGTAGAATTGTTGTCTGTATGCATCTACCGGGAGGTTGGCCTAAGGAGCACCTTCACTGCGATGGCGCTAACACTCACAGGCATCTGCAAGAGAGGTATAGATAGGGACCGAAGCTGGTGTTCAATTATGGTCAAGGGTTCTTGAATCAATTCTGTGAGGGTGTCGCAGAATTCAACTTACGGCACAGGTTCCGGCTCCATATACATCAGTGTCGATTACCCCTCGGCGCTTGGGGTCAGTTTTCGACAGATCTTGGAAGAATGCCAGTGGTCATACGAGCTCGTGGGACACTGATCTCACCAGAATAATGTTGTCAGGCTTCTCAATGTCAGTACTGCATCTCAAGATGGACTGCAGATGAGACTAACGAACATTGCCAGTGGCACGATTCTGGCTATAATCATCGCAGCAGTTGCTGCTCAGAACGCAGAGCCAGCATACGGTTTGATTGTACTGGTTCCACTTGTCATGACAGATCCAGATCTTGCTGACAACTCATGAGACGAAAACGAGAGCACTGTCAAACTCACGTCTGATCGATTGCTGAGCGATCTGAGAACGACTTTTGAAGGGAAGCATTCAGATCGTCGAGATCACTGACACAACAACTCATTCAAGATGCTTAATGAGATCGTTAAGATGTTGTCGAGTTCGATCATGATGTTTGCGACACTCGACATTTTGTACAAATCATAAGTGAAGTTTACAGATCGTCTGCAAGCTGAAGACGTGAAGATGAGCTGCATGAAGATTGTTGAACTGCATCAAGTGAAAGACATGAATCGATTTACAGAAACAGGTCGTGCGATGAGGCGATATATCACGCAAAAGTTGATTGATTTTGTGAAGCAAGCGAAGAGCTTCGCAGATGAAAGTTCGAGTGAAATTCTGACTGCTGAGAATCATTAAACGTCATGATCGAGTTAAAAAGCATGATCAGCTCGACTTCGTCTAGCCAACTGAGAGATTCAAGCTTAGAGCAATGAGAGCTCACCAGAGAAGTTATATAGGTCTACGCCCTTCAGCCAAGACAGCACTTTCATTGCCAACTCATGCTCTTTCCTCTACCATACTAGTCTGACACCTGTACTCCTTGTACTTCTATGCTCAATCTAGCTATTTGCTAAGTGACTCTCGGTATTCTAGGCGCCTAATGTTCTATCAGTGATCAAAAATATCCCGACTTTTAGTGATCAGCAGGGGACATAAGAAACAGTCTCGACCGATATTGAATTTGAGCATATTCAGGTTAACCTCGCGTTCTTCTAGGTACGCTTCCGCTTTGCCTTCGTATCTACCTTACGCATCATTTCCTCTTCCGATAGTCGGCTCTGCCAAACTGAACCTTTGAAACTTGGCGCCACACAAGACACAAGTGGCATGAGGGTCCAGCCTGTCTTTATCAAGGCTCCATCACGCGTAATCTCGCCATAGGTCATGGACCTTGGAAACGTAGTTCACCGAGGGGACGTCAGCTGAGACCCGGATTCTTACTGGCGCAGTATGTTCCAACTTCCTCAGCGGTCTCAGCACTGAATGGAAACGAACCGAGCATTCTTGAAGAAATGTGAGACGGAGGGAACGTCAGAGATGTTGGAAACAGGGAACAGTTGCTATTACCCCTGTGGTTATAGTATGTATGTAGTAATCTCCGCTTCGAGCCCTACAGGGCAGGGGCTGGGGGATTCAGAGTTTTCACCTCCTTCCTTCGTCCGTAGCTTTCTACAGTAGTTCAACGAATATATCTATACACATGCACATATGCTCCTTCTGACCCTCATACCCCAAGGAGTTAAGAATGACTGCGAGGGAGTGACTGTCTCGAATGAAACCGAGCGAACGCGACACGCGTGTCATGAAGCCTGTTCAACGCGTGCTATGAAGCTGATTAGCATGTAGTATGAACCGTGTATGCAGTTGACCATGAAGCACTGTTTACAGCACTGTGTGAAGCACTGCTGAAAGATGGGTTCGAAGATGGCTTTTAATGCATCCGCTATGGGAGTAATTAATCCTGGCAGTACCGTAGCAGACGGCTAATTTGCTTCATGGATGCTCAAAGACCCAAAGCCCATTCTTCATCTTTGAGAGCCCCGTCTTACTTCGTCCTCAATTCTGACGACTCGGCTTTGGACCTTCTTGGCAAGTAAAGCGGGCTTCGAGCGTTGTGCTGTTCTTTTCCTCTTGGCATTTGAACGGTGGCGGCCTTGCCGCGTCCTTGGGAGCTCGAGTTTTGGGGGGTGCTTCTTTGACAACGAACCCCTCGGCGATGGTGTGCCCGTTAGTTGCGTCGGGTTGGAAGCCGGTTTTTGAAGCCAAACCTACCCGGCATGACTACGATCTGTAGTCTGGGTACCACTCTTGGTAGCAAGGTCGATTCCACTTTTCTGATAGCTAGATAGCAAGTGAGAAGGGTGATACTCGACGTGTTCTCGCGTGTTTGAGCACACTGTACTCACTCGCGTAGAAGACGGGAGTCTGTATGTGTTATCAGCTCTTATTCATTCGTTATAACTGCCATATCAATGAGTTTATCATCTTCTCAACATTCTCTCCTTCTTCTTCTTCTTCTTCTTCTTCTTTCTCTTGTTCTTCTATACTCTCTGTCTCTCTCGTAAACTCTTAGCTTATTCTCTCGTTTTACACATCTCTTCTCTTTACTCATTTTCTATTTCCAGTGTATTGTAGAAAGGTATAGCGGCTGTAGAGAGTTTGGTCGTTTGGCAGCGGGCTGGGGTTTAAGGAGGTGTATGGTTATCTTACTGCGAGATGACACGTTAATTACTGTACTTCATCTCGGCGAAGAGGGTGTGGGAGGTTAGATACTTGGCTGTAGCTGGACTGGCAAGGGTTCTATGATATCTATGAGGTGGATGTTGTTGCTCAGATTCGTAGGACAAGTGAAACCCTTTTCTGAGAGATACGAATCGCCATGAGAAGTTTACGGGTATTTTGCCACCTCTTCTGCTTGGTTGCAGTGCCGTGCAGTTGGTATGTTGTAAAATCTGAATCACCACTACGTGGACTTGACAAAGGAACTTCTATCGCGGATATATTTCTTTCGGGTAATAGAGAGCAAACAATCGTTGGTTAAAGAACGTACGTCCGTTTCATAATTGACCCAGACTACTAACGAACAAGGCAGATGAAAATTCATATCTACTTATCTTCCAGCAATCTTGTATCCACTTCATAATGTAAAACACTCATCTCGCCGCACCATCGAAGCATGAAAATTCCCACGAAGATTCTCTCTCTATCCACCACTTACCCGAAACTCTCCAGTCGTGGGATCGCAGATCGCAGTATCGTTAGGAGCCCTGACAGCGCCCAGCCTCAAATTGGGTGCTTCATACACAATCCCCGAAGCGGACAGACAGCAAGCTTTGGACACATAGGTGCAATTACACGGACAGGCTTGACCGGCTAGAATCAAATCCTGCGCCGGAGGAGGAGAGCCTACCGGGTTGGAGGTTCCGGCGGAATTGATGAAGCTGGTGGAGTTGATAGAGATCTCGCCGAGCTTCCGCCCGCTCGCGGAATAGGGCAGCTTGCAGGTTCCGGTGAAAAAGCCTGATCCGACGCCTTGCCAAGGGTCGGCGATGCATTTGCAGCCGTCGGGCCCGGTGCAAAGGTTGACGGAAGCGCAGTTCTGGCCGCATGTGGGGCCGCTGCTTTGTTGCTGCGTACCTGGCGGGTTCGAGCCAGAGGTGCCACCGGTTGCCTGGTTGTTAGCACCGGCTTGGTTTATTGGTGCTGGGGGATTGACGGCGGTAGGGTCGCCGAAGGGAACTCCTTCCGCGTCGGCCAAGACTTCCCTGCCCGCTGCTACCTCTGCTGTGACATAGTTGTCGTAAGGGGAGCCAGGCTGGTAAAGGACCACAATGACAGTGGAATCCGTGTCTGTTTCCGCGTTGCGCGAAGTGGTTAGCCGGAACGCAGTCGAGATCCACCACGTTCGCGCAGCTCACTTACGTAATGTTTTCCATCCTCCAGAACCAAGCCGCACGCAAGAAACCGAGACCCTCTCCGCCTGGTCGGCCACCCCTCGGTATGTGCTTCTGTCCCCAGCTGGAGTTCCGTCCGGTCGTATCCTAGCGATCACGGCTAATTTGCAGCCCCCTGGTATTGCCCAAGACCACAAACTGTTAGCCACGGCTCCGTTAAAACGGGATTGGATTTATGTTGCACCATTGCCTCGATAGATGTTGAGCTCGACCCTGCCTCCCCAATTGGCTGACCTATACAGATTGTTTACTGGTCGGTCCATGCCTGCTGGCACAAACCAATGGCTAATCGTATCAGTATATCCAAAACCCACATCCGTGCCCCTGATGACGCTTCGGCTCTGCCATAATAATCTGGTGCAATCGCTTTGAGATGGATGACCATAGAATATACTGCACACAGGGAAGCTCGCCCAAGCTTGCGAGAAAGGGATCAAGATTGAAATAGATATGAATATCAGGACATGGCGGACTAAGCTAGCCATTGCGAAGTGTATAAGGTTTGTAACGACGAACAACAACGAGATCTGAATGAAAGAGACGTTGGGAAGGGGCTCTTTTTCTTTGCGGCAACACAAAATCTGTCACTGACAGCAGTCATAGCGTTGCTCTTTTTTACTCAGGGCTCCGTCTCAACAATGTACTGGCGATGTCAATTCAGCGACATGCGACCCAAGGCGTGCTGACGATGTTTCACGGTATATATGCGACTCAGTCGCATATCATTAGGTAGTCAAGCTTTTCTCCCGCTTTTGGTTAGCCTGGAAATCAGAGTCCAGGATCGGACAACCCAGGTCTATCTTCGGGCTCGACAGCATCAGACCTTGGTGCTCGCTAACGATGAAGTAAAAATCCGACAATTGCTTAAAGATACTCGTACGGAGTATGTACATATGTGTTTTTGGTGCCACGGGCGGAACATATTCGCGCTAGTATCAATCTAATCTAATCTGATTAGTGAGCAGTGTAATACCACTGCTCCTCCTACTACCTTACTACCTTACTACTCCTGCTCCTGCTGCTCCTATGCTTCAACAGCTAAAGCTAACCTAGGCCCCAGGCCGCTCTTACTACCCATGTAGGCGTGCCAGGTAGGCTTTCCGGCTGCTCAGGCACCTTACCGGCTATGATCGCGTGTGGAATGCTTAGGCCGTTTCCAAAACCACCAACCGGACCTTTGATGCGATATGCTATGCATACCTGGATAGGATTGTTCCAAAGTGTGTTCACATTTTGGCCGCTTTGTCAACCAACGACCTTGTCTCCCAAGATCTCGCCTACCGGCCCCCTAACATCTACGCTCGTTGTCTCAAGATCGTGTTTCACTACGCACACTTGAAAGATTACTTCCATTCTCAGAAGAGCATCACATGAGATGAATTACCAATACAATACTCGTCAGTGACTGCTTCGAGAACGATCAACCTAATGGAAGCTCAATCCTTTCAAGGACTACTTTAATCTAATGAATAAGTTCTCACTTCGCTGCTGCTAGGCTATATCAATCCGAGTCCAGATGCTAGGTTCAATTTTGGGTGCAGCAAACCAGGACTCAAGATGTCGTTCATCCTGAACGTGGAGCCCGGAATCACCCCTCTCCGCGTCGTGGTTTGAAGTCAGTGTTGTAGCTCTATAGCCTTATTTCGTCATACCATAGCATTGTACTCTTTCAGTTCGATGTAATCATCATTGGTCTGGGCCTTTTGCATGCTCCCATGATGCCAGGGTTTCGACATGCCGGCCGCCTGGCTAGGTTTGGTCAGAGGCAATTGAGACGTGAAGGATGGTCTCATCTTTTTCTCTGTGCCCACAGAACTCGAGGACGATGCAGACTGGAAGCCAGTCGAGAATGCTCGGTATATTTTGGGACCGGTGTGTCGGACGAACTTGGGGAGGACGGGAAGACAGCTGACAATGATGCCAGTTGCAATCTCAGCCAGCGTCCACAGGCCCATTACGATGATATTGTAGCTGATATCTGGGTCTTTGACAACTTTCCAGGTGTAGTATGTCCGTAAAATTGATGTTATGCAGGCACTGCATGTTTCACAAGATCAGCTTTATTGTTCCGGGAAGGAATAAAAACGCGTTCGATACATGAAGAGATACCATACGATTAAAACGAGATGAGCTACAAGATTAAGGGTAGTGCACAGGAGTCGGGCGCAGGAGAACTTACAAGAAACCCGTCGCGAAGATTCCGATCGTCACTAACTTCTTCTTGAAAGGTATCTGAAGCCTCCACAAACAAGGCATGGGAAGAATCAAAATGGTTATATCGGAGACGGCATTGAAAGCCCCGCTCGCCATGTTCCAAACATCGGAGCTAAAACAATGACCGTCGGGGAGCCACGGCTGCCAAATTTTCTCGCGGGGTTTACATAGACCAATGAAAAATGCGACATCAAGTAGATAGAAGAGAAAGTTGCTCCAAATGACCACTTGAATCGCAATGAACATGGCCATATTTGCCTTCCTGGATGGGACAAAGATCCGAAGGTATTGAAGGAGGATCGAGAGCTTGATGAAGAAGACGGTAATACTGTAGATGATTGAAGTGACATTGACATCCTGAACACCCAATCACTATCTTCTCCTGTCACATCATAGTGTGGGATCTTACATAAAGTAGTTTTGAAAATGTTTTCAACTGTATGTTCCACATATGGACTCCGCCGCCATCTCTTATGGTCAACCTCGAGGGAATAGCCTCTCCGATCTGAAGAAGCTGCATTGGTCAGCGTCTGCGACACGAAAATGTGTTACAAATGAGTTTACCCATCCTAGAACAATGACATCTAGAATCTATCAGCCTCGCTCAGAATAGTTGGTGAGAAGTCTGTCAAATTACAGTCTTCGAAGTCCCAAGACCGAATGAGAAAGCACTTTGTATAGACGCGCATCAAGACAGCCAGAGTTGCGAAGACCAAGCACAAGGCCAACGTCGAGATGACCAGGCCATTGAGATTCGCCGGATCACTGAATTTGGGCGTGACCCCGGCAGGTGGTGCTCCAGCTGGTGCGTTTAGGAGTGCCTGGAGCTGCTGAGGCAACAACTGTGCTGTTGCGGCTTTCATTTTCCCAGGTGGAGTAACTGGTATGAGAGAAAATGATCCTCGTAGAAGCTACCAAGACAATATATAAATCAAGGCGCAAACAGACGAGCCAACGCCAGACCCGAGACATTCCTTGACAATATGGGCCGGCTGGGCACCAATATTGATCCTGCAGACGTGGTGCACACCATGCTTTGATATACAATCCCATCTTGGCATTCATGCGAGGAACGAATAAGGCGACGTTGTTCCAACCAGCATGCGATAGGAACCGCAACAAAGAGGAGTAGAACGATTGCGTGCACACCATCATTGTTGAAGATATGATGTTCTGCCAGGCATGTTGTAGATCAAATTCAGGCAAGGCTGAAGCACTTTAAAGGTAGAAGACTGCTCTAGAACATGTGTGGGTGGTCTCGCGCGCGGGAGGGATGCATTCGCTTCTTGGATAGGCAATTGGGGGCGATATCTCATGAGTCAGCTCAGTAACATCTGTACAACCATCAAATGGTTCCTTTGAATTCTATCCTTGAATGTTTCATAGATGGCGCAGATCTTGACCATCAATGCAGGATACGTATCGAATCAGTATCACTCTTTTCGTCAATAACATTCAAAAAATGGCAAGGGTTCGTTGGATAGCCTTAAATCGGGAGCACGCTAGACCGACCATGGAGGGTTTTGTACTGGATGAGGCTTGCTGGCAAGCAATGTGAAGAAGTGGATCGACAGCTGAGCCTCTCTGTGTGTTGCAAAAAAGGACGACTACACCTTGTCCGTAGTGATCCTTCGGAACTTAGTTCAAAAGAACTACACGGGATTGGTGGATCTCTTGATGTTGTCGTCAAGTATCTTTGGTTCTTATCCTTCTGTTGTTGACGTGTAGATCGACAGCTGAACAGCCTGCCTGCCGTTCCTCCCATCAAGAACTTCTGTAGCAGTGCATCTCTCTTGATCTCAACCTCTCAATGAGCGGGTGGTAATCCTCAATCCTTCAATTCATTCAGTGCTCTAGTCCAGCTGTCGTCACTTGCTTCGAACGTTAATTGTTGGTTTTCATTCGATACTCTGGGCCAAGTGAACTGCAATCCTGACAAGATTCCGACATGCGTGCCTTGTTCTCACGGCGAAGCACATGGCCTGCAACCTGCATAATGCACGCCGTGTTTCGACATGATGCAGTCATGTAGGTCCCATAAAACGCTCTTTGCGTACGTTTGCAAATTCGGCGTATGAGGGGTTTCCAATCATTTCCGCATTGGCGATGAGGCGTGTGCAGCTCGACCTGAAGCAGAAGAAAACACCCTTTGGCCGCCTCAATACTTCAATGCAGACTGACGTATCTACCATGCCCGTAGAGCGCTCCCCCTGTGGTTGGCAATCTCGCTTCGCCCTATAGGGCTAGGGATCTGGAGTTTTTACCTCTTTCCTTCGTAGCTTTCTATTGTACTTCGACGCATATATACATCTCAACGTGCTCCCTTTGCACCTCGTATACTATCAAGACCGAGAACACCCTACGGGGGTACTTGATCTCGTGCAACATCCAACAATTTCCGAAGGGCAAGAAGGAACGCATAAGAGGCAGCGAAGAAATGAAATGATCAGGCTGATGGAGCTATCGAAACGAAAGAAATGGGAGTTGTAAAGTATTACGCATCAATTGATAAAATTCGAGGCGCGTTCCAGAATGATGTGTTCAGAGCACTAAATGGACGCAAATTCTAGGACTACGTTAACGTCTTACATAGTTCTGAAACGTAATCCGGGGCTTAAGTATGTCGGGCCCTCCTGACCTCCTCGACCTCCTCGCTGATTTCATTAGTTTCCGGACTCACCAGATTGTGCATAGAAAATTCAAGTGTCGGCTGTCTTCATTCTTGCGCAATAGTATGACAGTCTATTGGAGTAAAACCCCCAAAAGCCGAATTTCCGGAATTTCCGGATTCAAAATTCCAAAACTGATGAATTCATAGCCTTTGAAGAGATTCTTGAGGAACTTCCTATGAGAAGCTCTAGAAGCAGCCCTCGGGTAGCCTCTTGATAAGGTCTCCGAGAGGGGGAGTTCCCAAGGGAGAAGCTCTGAGAAGAAGGCTCCGAAGGGGGGTTCTGGGGGATTGGCTTGTGGGAAAGCTCTGGTTTGCCCCTGGGTATAATTTGGCGGATGGTTTCGGGAGGCGGTTTTTGGGGATGTTTCGGAGGTATGTTTAGAGGATATATATTTGGAGGAGGGAATGATCTGACGGGAATATCTTGGGGAGTTCTTGGGACGTCAGCTTTGAGAGGGTCCTTCAGAAGTAGTAGTACCAATGGCTTCGAGGGGTGCATTATCAAGGATCTGGTTTTGAGATTTTGAAGATTCCATAACTCGGGTACTAGCGGTTCTGTTACAGTAGACTGCCGTAAATAGTGGTGATATGAAGTTGTACGTGTTGTGAACAGCGCCCGGAGATCAATGGAGCCAACGAGTCCCTTATAGTGAGCCTTCGGAGCGATGCTTCAGAGTTCGGAAGAATGTTGATGATTTAGGCAGCAGTCCAGGTAGCAGTTCGCGTAGCAAGATCTCTAGACAGTCATCTCGAAATCGTTCTGATAATTACGGATAATATCGTCAAACCGGATTCACTTTTGAGATGCTAAAAATAACAAGTAAAAATTTCGTCTAAGTCGACGTCGAGACCATTTTCAATCGGACGTGTTCTCATCTGCACACAAAGCATTCGCGTGTATCTTGCAGCTTTTGGTCAGGAACTCTTCGAAGCATATTACGAACAGCGTGGAGTTATTTGAAAGAAGCGAGTAAAAAACGTACTCAAATTAAGTACGAAAAGAGTCCCGACAGATCACGGTTTATGAATGTGAAGAATCCAAATTGACTATGTGACGAAAGAGATTGAAGATACTCGACTGATTTCTGCTTCATGACATTGTTGTTAGTTTAATGGTGTAGTGGTCAAAGCATTTTCTGGTAACAAAACACCAATCCTATATCGGTAAATCACTTCTTCAATCTAAAAGCTCCAGCCAAGATTCTCAAGTTTAGCCCTGTACGCCATGCGCTTTAGCCCAATTTGTCAGCCCAGTGGCCTAATCCCCTCAGACCATCACGCAGCGTAACCCCGGTGCCTTATGGATTCGAGACGGACAGGAGGCGATAGTCATGAGAAACGATCATGCAAGGATGAGAGGGAGATAGATTGCAGCAAAGACCGGCGCACTACATAGCGAGCAATCAGGCCGAGTAGCGTGGTTGTCTTGATCTGGCGTCGAAGCACTGATCAAATGCTAAGAGTATGGATGAACATTGAAGGTTATGGCACCTGGGAAGCATGCATACCCGAGGCAGCATTAACCGGCGTTTATTAGCGTGTGCAGAAAGGTTTAGAATCCTTGGCATTCATTTTTGCGCTGCCCCACGGTGATCCGTTTATATGAGGAATTCGAAAATTCAACCCCACCATCTATTATCGCATTCAAAAAGCTGATTTTGAAGCTATTCAGACCTCCTCGCTTACAGATCGCTTTTATAGCTATGCCGGGACCACTTCCTGCAATCCTTCGCTCCAGAATACTACGTCTTCTGCTACTTCATTGAGCTCCTTGAGCAATCGCTGAAGAGATTCATTGTTGCTCTGCCACTGTATACAATATTCAAGAGAATCTCTTTATGTATAACTCACCTTTCAGATCTCAGTTTCGGCTCAAAGAAGCTTTCCGCAAGATGTTTAAGACAGCTGAAAATGACCTCATAGCCTATCTCGAAGAGCAGTCATGAATCATGCAGAAAGAGATGATCTGATACATATGAAAGTGTTACGATTCTAGCCTTCGTCTATTCTTCGCCTAGCCTTCGCTCAGCCTTCGCTCAGCCTTCGCTCAGCCTTCGCCTAGCCTTCGCCTAGCCTTCGCCTGACGTCAACCCTATCGAGCCTAGCACAGGGCTAGGGCACACTCATATAACAGCGAGTTCTTTCCTGTAGATACTTTTCTTCCTTAGTATTTATCTATTAGTTATATTACACCCATATGACTCGCTCTATGCCGGCTTCTAACATTAGATAAATACTCACCAATCCTACTATCGACGTGTAGACGATATGAAACAATCTACTTCGTTTGTTCAGAAATTCGCAAGGGATTCTTCGAATTTGTATCACTTTTTATTCGCAAGAGATTCTTCGAATATTTAAATGAGCTAAGAACAGTCGCTCATAGAATCAACGATAAAGAATCTTCGTTGGTTGCTTGAGAATCAACTCGAGCTCGTGAATCAGGCGAGTCAAAACAATCTGTGCCGTTCGATCAAATTAGTGAGCCTGCTTCAAAGACACGATTCGAACCGACCTCTTCGATGAGCAAGTCGGCTAGTGAGTCTGCTTCAAAGGCACCTTTCGTCAATGCGATGATCTATCTATTCACATCGCTCTATCAATCAGCGAACCGGCCTACCTCGTGTTCCTGTGTCAACTAGTGAGCCTGCTACAAGAGCAGATAACGATTAATCTCGTCGACTGAGCTAGTCATTCGAAGTGAGCCTGCTACAACGGCAACTCACTCGATTCAGCAACGAACCGTCTTTTATTCGTATCTTCTACGACTTATCTCTATTCACAAAATTGACGGACAACAGCAAGATGATATGTACTGAGGACAGAATGAAACATATACTATATGTCTGAAACCACGAAGATATGAGCTGAAATTCGTTCATCGTTGAATATTTGAAGCTGAATAAAAAGAGCCTGCTTGAATGACAAGGATAGTGAGTCTGCTACAAAGGCATGAACGAAACAAGCTCTGCTACATGCGTGTAGTAGAGACGAATCGACAGTGAGCCTGCTTCAAAGGCGCGTTCGATATTGACCTCGTCATCGAGTCAGTCACTCGATAGTGAGTCTGCTTCAATGACACGGTCAGAATCGACCTCTTCGATGAGCAAGTCGGCTAGTGAGCCTGCTTCAATGATCGTTCTTCCTCTCTCATAGTGAGCCTGCTACAAAAGACCGTCACCCTATCTCTCTTTTTCTACATAGTGAGTCGACTACAATAGACATTTTTGATGGTCTGAAAGATCAATAGAAAGACTCGACGAAATAACATTCATGCGGACATGAATAGTCAAGAGGGAGGGGGTAATGTTACGATCCTAGCCTTCGTCTATTCTTCGCCTAGCCTTCGCCTAGCCTTCGCCTGACGTCAACCCTATCGGGCCTAGCACAGAGCTAGAGCACACTCATATAACAGCGAGTTCTTTCCTGTAGATACTTTTCTTCCTTAGTATTTATCTATTAGTTATATTACACTCATATGACTCGCTCTATGCCGATCTCTAACAGAAAGAAGTGAGACATTAACGTGCATCGATTCACGATATCAAGAATTCTGAAGAGAAGACGCTGAAGTAATAAAAAAGAACAGCGTGTAGAAGTCAGACAAAACGATGAGCTTCGTTTGAATTGAATAGCAGACATGCTTCGTTTGACGGCTGAACAGCTCGTGTTCGTGAATGAGTTCTTATTCAATGAGATCACGAACTGACGTCATCAAGCCTATGCTTTCGTTGATCAATTGACTCGCTATCAAGTCTTTAGAACGAGAGAGCATTGCTGAAGTGTTCTTTCGATCTATACGAAAGATGAATATCTATTCTGTATCGATATTCGTGAAGACTGATTCAACGACGAGACTTTCTTTCGATGACTAGCAGATGAACTGCTATCTCTATGCAGTTTCTTTTCGACTTCAAGAAGTGTGATCATCATGAATAATGCGAGTGTTCATTGCAATAGTCGAATCGAAGAGCTCATCATCTCACACGAATGTCAGGTAAGTTATTTGCCTCGTTGAATTGATGATCTATCACTGATATGAATGTCAGATGTGATATTTGCCTCTCTACTCGCCGAATTACAATCTCATAGAACTCACCTTCAGCGTATTAAAGGCCTGGGTTCGTAGGCATTTTGACGAGATATGACCCCATTTTGAAGGCATCTTTGATGACTTTCTTCATTACGCTGTTGAACGAAGCGGATGTGATAGATATTCGAGGCAGCACTTCAAGCATTCAGGCTACATCTTTGAGGCAGATATCAGAGCTTTGAAACGAGAATTGAAGGTAGAAAATCAGGAATTTGATTCTATTTAACGACTCAGTTCTAATAGAGTCTTTCGGATGCTCTAGAGAGGGTGAGGAGATCATCTAGAGGGGGTGAGGAAGTCATCTAGAGGGGTGAGAGGGTCATCTAGAGGTAGATTTTGACTTCGGCGTTGAGGCATTTCGAATAAAAACGGTTGCAAGAACGTCAGGAACGTCAACAAACAAAGAGGTCTGAATAGCTTCAATTTTGGGCAATTGGAGGGGCGGTGGGGTTGAATTTTCGAATTCCTCATATAAACGGATCACCGTGGGGCAGCGCAAAAATGAATGCCAAGGATTCTAAACCTTTCTGCACACGCTAATATCGCGTGCGGCCGTAGGTATCGTTCTACCAACCGGACTTTGCCTTATCTCCCATGATCTCGCCTACGCTCCCTTGCCCCTATCCGCTGTCTTCCTTCGAGTCTTAACACCTACGCTCGTTCTCTCAAGATCGCGTTCCACTAACAGGACTGCCCTGACCATCCTTACCATGTTCTTCCCTCGCAAAAGGTCAACGGCCGTAATTCTCGCCATATTTGCCAGCTTTACCCTATGGTACTACACTCGAACTATTCGTACAACCTTAGCGCCAAAGCTTGGGGAGCAAGGACGGGATGCCTGGTTCCGTGATGTTTCCCTAAAGTACCCGATCATGCGAATGACTCGATTGCCACTCGGAGATCGCGTCGAAATCCCCAAAATACAACATGAGTTTGGCATCGAATCAGCAGAGGACAAGACCTCGAGAGAACAAAGGCTCGCGGCAGTCAAGTCCAGTTTTGAGCACTCATGGCGAGGATACGAGAAACATGCGTGGATGAAGGATGAGCTGTCTCCCGTAAATGGTGGGCATGTGACAAGTTTTGGGGGGTGGGCTGCGACTTTGGTCGATACACTGGATACTTTGTGGCTGATGGGAATGGAGGAGGATTTTGCTCACGCTGTGAAAGCTATGAGCCAGATCGACTTCACCACAACCGAATCAGACGAGCTGAATGTTTTCGAAACGACAATCAGGTATCTTGGTGGTCTCCTTGGCGCTTACGACCTTAGCAATGGAACATATCCGGTGCTCTTGGAGAAAGCCATAGAGATAGGAGATCTGTTATGTCGGGCATTTGATACGCCGAACCATATGCCAGTGACCCGATGGCGTTGGAAATCGGCGATGGACGGCGAAGCGCAGGAAGCAGGCGAGAGCACGCTTATTGCGGAAATAGGCTCTCTTACCCTGGAGTTCACCAGGCTCTCCCAATTGACTGGAGATCTGAAATATTTTGATCTTATAGAAAGAGTCATGACTGAGCTATACAAAGCCCAGAGCAAGACCCACATTCCCGGCTTGTGGCCCGTTGTTATGAACGCCAGACAAATGACTTTCACCAACGGTGGCTTCACGCTCGGTGGTATGGCTGACTCACTTTACGAATATCTGCCAAAGCAGCACATGCTACTAGGCGGCTTGACCGAGCAGTACAAGGAAATGTACCAGTTGGCAATGATAGCAATCAAGAACTACATCTTCTTTCGACCAATGACACCAGACAATGCAAATATATTGGTTTCTGGATCCGCAGACGTTCTTGAAGATCTGACGGTGAATATTGATCCGCGAGGACAGCATCTAGGATGTTTTACCGGTGGCATGGTTGGCATTGGCGCCAAGATCTTTGATCGGCCGGAAGACACAGCAGTCGCCCGGAAGCTCGTTGATGGCTGTATCTGGGCGTACGACAAGCTAGTGACTGGAATAATGCCAGAGGTGTTCCATATGGTTCGGTGCGAGAACCCCGCCTCTTGCGAGTGGGATGAGAGAAAGTGGCACGAGGCAATTGCATCTTTCAACACTCAAAATGGGGATAGCCCGCCCATGGATCGCGTAGAACAAATCATTAAAGACAATCGGCTCCCTCCTGGTTTCTCAGATATATCGGATCGAAGGTATATACTACGGCCGGAAGCGATTGAGAGCGTTTTCATCCTTTACCGTATCACTGGGGATGTCACGTTACAGGATGCGGCGTGGCGAATGTTCCAAGCGATTGAGAAGCATACCAGAACCAGTATTGCCAACTCAGCTATCTCGGATGTGACTGTGTCGGAGCCCCCAAAGGACAACCGCATGGAGAGCTTTTGGCTGGCAGAGACGTTGAAGTACTTCTATCTCATCTTTAGTGAGCCGGGCGTTCTGAGCCTGGACGAGTATGTGTTGAACACCGAGGCTCATCCTTTGAGGCGCCCAGTATGAGCCCGACGATGGATCATAATTTCCCAACGAAAATCACTGTCCTAAAACCAAACCCGAGACATCGTTTAATCCAGCCCGTGTCGGCTGTATCATCCGAAGCGTCTATCAGCATCCGGCTTGCGTTATCATTCCACCCACATATTGCAATGCAAAACACGAGAGAGAAGGGAAAGACATACCCAACCCTGCAATGCCAGAAGCTAGGCAATGGGACATCATCAACTTCATGCCCTCCTCGGGAAACCCCTCAAGCGTCTTTGATGGCTCTACAAGCGCAGGGCCGCTCTCCGCCTATCATCCCCACGGCCCCTCCAGAGCAGCAACACGAACAAGGAGTATGCGGGTTCGCTTGCAGTTTCTATAACCGCACCCCACGTCCAATGGGAACCAACACAGAATGGTGGTCTGGCCTGGCCTATCCAAGCAACGGGATATCCACTTTTCTATACGAGAAAGGACTTGAAGCCTGAAGGAAAATAGCGTAGCAACCCCCTCGAGGATCAAGTTGAAACTGTACGTCTATATAGTAAAAATCTTTATCGTTGTTGGATTCCGAATCAATTGCTACGCTATGCTATCTACAAACTCAATTCCACTCGGTGATGCCAACTCGCTCATTCGTTCATTCGCTCGCTGCAAACATCAAGCACATTCACAAACAACGCCCTCTTCTAACAAATCAACCAGTCTGCCCCTGATATCCCACGCTATAGTCAATCAACATCCCAACATCCCCTCAGCCCCTCTTCCACCAAACACTCAGCTCCTCACCGTATCCTCCCCCTCACTATCACTCAAACTGTCCCTCCTCCTCCCCGCCCCACCCCTCCTAAATCCCCCACCCGCATACCCACCCGCACTGCCTCCTCCCGCGCCTAACCCCGGAATCGGATGGAAATACGCCTTCGTGCCCCTCGACCCATCCGTGTCCGCCTCGCTGGCGGTATACCTCGCATCGAAATCCAGCGGCTCGGTGTAGCTGCCAAAACTGCCCGGTACGGACGGGTTGGAATTGTTGCTGTTGCGTTTGCGGTTCGGGGTGTGTTTGCGCGGCGAGGCTTGGCGGGAGCGCGTTGGGGTGGAGTCTCTCGAGGAGGGTTGAGCGGCGTTGGGGCGGAGGGGGCGGTGCGAGTCGGTGGAAGAGGGCGTGTGGGCGTAAAAGGTGCTCTTCTGCTTCGTCGGCGTTTTTGCAGCAGCGGGCTTATGCGAGTACTGCTTCTTTTCGTTGTGGATGCTTTGCTGCGAGATATCCGAGGCGTCCGTGTAGCCGAAGTCGGTGTATTCGGTGTGGTAATTCCCATCCGCTTCTCGGTTCAGCCCACCCACTCTAGCGGCTTTCTCGTGCCGGTAAGCGCGCACGTCGTTGTCATGTCCGTTCTTGTTTCCCCTCGGTACCTTCCCCTTGCGCCCTCCTCCCTGCAGCCCACCCTTCATGAATACCCCCTCGTCATCCCGATCCACTTCCCCAACCACGCTCCCGCCACCCAGCTCCGTCGTCTTCGTCGCCCCACTAAGCGTCGTCCCATTCGGGCCCTTGCGCCGCAAAACCGTACTCTTGTAATCGTCCCAGTCGCCCTTGCGCCAGCGGAAGCCGCCGTTCTTCGCCCAGAAGAAGAACCAGATGCTGGCGAGCACCATTCCGACACCGATGAGGCCGAAGAGCGCGAGGATGCCTCTGTTGTTTACGTTGTGCGGGTCGAAGGAGCCGCTGCCGGGAGGGGTGTTGGAGGTTGGGGGGGCGGCATTGCGAGTTGCGAGGTAAGAACCTGCTTCTATGGGCGAGAGGGTGCTGGAGCGTTGGGGAAAGCCTTGGCTGGAAGAGCGAGTTTCGAGGCCGAGAGGCGAGCGAGAGGGGTCAGACTCAATGGGTAGAGGAGCCATGGCTGTGGTGTAGAGATGGTCTCGGTCGTAGAGAAATCTTAGGCCAAAGCTCGGAATCCGTAATTTACCAAAGATTGAGTCTTTTGTGTATAATTTGATTGCTTAATTGTTTCTTCTCTATATTCGCGATACTGAAACTATTCGAGTATCGTGTAGAAGTTTTTACATATCAAATTTGCCATGGTATAGCCTGTAGAATATGTGGTGCTGGTGGTTGGGGGCTTCTTTGATGGCTGGGGGTGACGTTTTGTTTACATACAAGTCGTTGCACTAGGCAACGCCGCAGGGTTGGATGGCTACACCCTACGAGTAATTCGCGAAATTTGGTTTGAGATCCATTCATGACCTCTCGAACGCTACGAAGGATTGATCGGATTTGATTTGCGCTGTAAGTTCTTTTGTGATACGTAGAGATGCTTGATCGTCCTCGATTGAATCATACGGATTTAGCGCGTGTGCGAATCTTATTCCCGATCCTGCAACTTCCCTTGAATCCTTCAATTCCAATGGTTTAAAGACAACATCAGTGATTCGCTTTTGCTTTTTATCCTTCTCTCCCTATCTACTATTGTTCTCAAAATTGAGCAAGTTATTGAAAGAGTTGGTAGGATACTTCGAAAGATATCGAGTGTCGGGCTTTGCGTTAGATATCTTCTGCTCAACTGTTGTGGTCCCCATTCTCGCAGTATCTGAGCGATCACAATGGAATTCGATCATTCGTCCGTAGGCCTCATTAAAGTAGTAGGTTGTATGTTAGATCCTAGATTCGGCTGAATTCCCCTTGCGGAAAAATAATAATAGTTTATGTGGGTAATCCCTCGAGCGCTTTTAGCCAGATAGATACTTCACTAAATCTCTATGTGGTTCCTCAAGCTATATTTCTTTGATATTACACCAGACTAGGACTCCTCAAGTCGAACTTGTTTGATCTACGTTTGAGCATTCAGCACTGTTCCAAGTGACTGGTGTGAGTGGAGGTTTCATACTTCGCAGACGCTATCTGATGAAACGAAGAAAAGGGGCGGAAGATCCTCGGTCAAGGTTCCAAATACTCGAGTATTCTGACCGTGCGCCTGGGGGTGGTGTACGGCGAGTAGCTTCCACTTCATGATTCAACCGCTTAGCGTGGATCTTGTAATGGTTATAAACTGTCCCCGGTTACTGTTGATTGCACACCTTACTCGAAGTGGCAGCAAATGCCATATCGAACACAGTGAAACTAGGGGGAGTCTTCCATATGTCTCAAGCACTTTGAAAGTAGCGTCGCCGGATCTTCTCAGCCTCCAACTCTTCCGCATAATAGTCCGCATCCAAGATCTTTTCAACTTCAGGTCTCCAATACTCATCCATATGGTAGACATGCCATGCAGAAGTAGACTCCCAATAATCAGGGTACCATCCAGCCATTTCCCAGTCAATAATGCCGACGATATTGTCATCTTCTACTAATATATTCAGGCTGTTAAAGTCGCCATGCGTCAGTTTTGTCTCATACTGGCGCTTGTCTTGTAGCTGGATAGTTCGTTCAATCGCCGCGTCACGATCTATCTGGACTAGAACTCCGCTCCGGTGAGAATGGGGAAGTGAGTCCATAACGGAGCCAGAGATGAAAATCATGAACGTTACTTAGAGGACCAAAACTCCTTTTTATGCCGTCGGTATATCGATAATCGTAAATTGGTCCTCCAATCAGCCCAGATACTTGTCCTGGCACTGGGTTTGGCACAGATCGTAAATCATGCATCAGACTTATTAGCTGACGCCGTATGATTTCTTTTGATTTTTCGGACGCCCGTTGCCAGTATTCCCATAAAGTTTGTCCGTGTATGTATTCCATTACAATGTAGGTGCAACCCTTGCGGGTGAAAGCGCAGTGTAGCCTAATATATTCAACATTGGCACCTTCTTCGAGGGTCACCAGTGGACCTCTCTTGACCATGACATTGGGTGACAAGCGCACGCCCGGGCATAATGCCAATGTTGAATTTCATGCGAATCGCAAGCCATGTTGAGATTCGTCTAGGCTCTGTTTCTCCATGGCTATAGACCATGCAGACCTTGTCGCAGCAGGCAAATACCTGGCGTCTAATATGGACTGCCAACGACCAGGCAGATCGAATCTCAGCAGGTGGTGGAAGGAGGAGGAACGAAGGAAGTAGATAGTAAAGCCATGAAGTGAGCGATGCACCAAGAGAGCCGAATAGGGCGCAGAGGGAGCGCCGTTTTAACCATCCTGGCGCTCTTTAGGAGACCTCCAACAAGAGTTGCAGATTATGATATGTTTATTCAATGACAAGTTAAATCGTCTATCAAACTGTCGTGATCAGTCTGCACTGAAGATACACTTCAACCTCAACAAGTCACAGTGCACAGGGAACAAGTAGAGTCTCTCAAGTGGTTGACGGGTCATAGAACCGGGCAAGCCATCCAAGGGCTGATTCTGCTGTCGCTCTATGCTTGGATTACGAGATGTTTTATATAGTAGGTTGAAAAGTGTACATGAGCACGAATTGTGGCAAAGTTTCAAGCTTCAAGCCCTGTAAAGTAGGTAGTCTGAAATCCATCTCAAAAGGTGTAAGTTTATCAGACATACATCGGACCATAGCCCAAGACGGACTCCAAGCACGATGCAACGTAAAACTCCACATATCCCAAACCTTATCAGCACCAAAACTCCTTCCTCTATCCCACTGCAATATATCCCACCGCTCACCAAGCCCTACCCATACCCAAAACTCCCCAAACTTCCCACGGTCAGCCCCCCAACAAGCCACAGCCCCATAAAACCCCCAGCCGCCTCTCTCTCCTCTTCCTCGACCCACTCCTCTACGCCCATCATACACGAGCTACCCAAGTACCCGTTACTCAGTCCGAACAGAAACTGCACTACGACGAGGTAGAATAGGTCGCTGTTCACCACCGCCCCTTGGCCGCCCATGTTGCATAGGTAGTACAGGGGTATGAAGCCCGTGCGGAGTATAGATAGCAGAAAGAGGATGCGCGGGTGTGAGGTTAGAGAGATGGAGGAGATAAGCGTGCTAAGGCGGCCGAGGAGGTCACCTGTGTTCCAGAGGAGGAAGGCGAGCGGGATGAAGCAGGCGGGTTTAAGGAGACGAGGCGCGGTGGATGGGGGCTGAACCGATGGGATAGCCTGTGTGAAGACTGGGAAGACCAGCATGGTTATTGCAAAGGCCACGGCGACCGCGAGGGCGAGGTAGCGGAGTTTGATGAAGAGGGCGAGGAAAGGGATGGATTTCTTTGAGCTAGGGGGAGAGTCTTGTTCGGGGCTATCGAGGCCTTCGATTGTGGGCTTTGCCATGGTGCTAGAGCTGTGCTGGCGGAGGAGAAAGAGGAAAGCGAAGAGAGCGAGGGCGGAGATGCCAGTGGCGGTGAGGAAGGAGGCGAATGCTGATTTGGGACTCTCTTGCGTTGCACCCTTCCTGGAGTCTTGCTCTGGGACTGACAGCACGGAGGCAATTTGCGCTATGCATGGAAGCACGCCCGCCACCCCTTGTCCCGTCATGATCGCTTGTGTATATTCGCCAACCCCGGAACCCGCAACGTAGGCGAAGACGCCGTTCTGACACAGGCCCGTTGCTAAGCTAGCGCTAAATACGATGAACATCAGGAACGCGAAATAGAGCTCTGCGGAGACGTGTTGAAATGTGACGGTTGAGATGGCGAGAAGGGTGAAGCAGACAATATTGAGGATTAAGGAGGAGATGATGCGATTAGGGTAGGAAGCGGTGGCTTGGAGGTGAGTGAGGAGACCCATAGAAACGAGGTTTGTAAGGGTTGATACTGAGATGATGGCCGAGGGAAAGTGAGTGAGGAGCCATGGCGAGGTCGAGAAGCGGTTGGAGAAGTACGGAAAGGCAGCGAGGAACATGTTCCTGTAAGTTGAGATGCGTGAGCCTGGGAGAAGGGGGTTGGAGATGGGATGTGCGGAGTTTAATTAGGATGATTTACCAGGCCCATAGCATAGAAGTACCGAGAAGAAGGAAGATGGAGTATTCAAGCCATGAGAATAGCGGTTTATGAGGGTTCTCGAGGAGCTGGCTATCGGAGGCATCGAGGGGTTCATAGGAAGGCTGCCGTCGCCGCTTGAGGGCGTCGCGAATGCGTTGCATGGCTACCTATATGGACGTTTGCAAGTGTCTATGAAAGGTGCAGCATCTTCATGGTGGGATCAAAGATGTCATCATACAAGCTCTTGTCATAAGGAAGTCAAATAGACAAAAAGTCTGCTGATTGAAAGAAAGCATGTGCCCGGGTATCTATTGATATAATGACCATAAACGCCCGGTGAAACGCGCCAACTACCGCCGCCGCCGCTAGAATGCGATTAAAATGCCACCTCCGAAGGTTCCTTCGTTTTGCCAAACTCCATCCTTCCATCATCCAGCAATATACCTCAACCCTTCAAAGTATCGTAGCTTTTCAAATGACTAGTTTCATCGCCAATGAGCCAGCTATCCGAAACTTTGTTGGAGCATGGGCGATTCGTGATCTTCACCGTAAACTATCTCGGCCCTTAGCCTCCTCATCTTCACTATCAAGCTCCTTTTCATCATCCTCGTCTTCCGCGCTCTGGTTGAGGCTTGACGATTCTGAACTCCCGTGGCTCGCCGGCTTGACCAGATCCATTGCGGAGTGATAGCCTCCTTTGTTAGGATATCCAGGTCCTAGGTTTTCGATGAGTTGCTTTAATTTTGACCAGATTTCCGCATCTTCTTTAGCAGCCCTATCATCCGGCTCGACATCCTTTACTGTATGTCTTAACAATATCTTTAGAAGATAGTAAAGCCATAACACATTCGTTGCCGGTACAAAGGTATCCCATCTGACGATCTTCCTATGCTTCTTCGTAAGAGCTAATGAAAACCTCTCGACCAATTGCCGCATGAAACGATATGTATCGTACTGTAAGGTCTCATCGGGTTCATTTCCTTGCCCATCGAATATTCGTTCGTCATGCATCGGGTTAAAGATAGTTCGCAAGTCTTCTAGGGTGGCTCGCGACAAGGTATAGTCGATAATAGTGACTTCGGTGTTGGTATATCGTTTGATCCCCATGCGGTCGTCACCGTCTTGAGTTTCAAGGTATTCGCCATTTTTCTTGATGCATATGTTCTGAACTTGCAGATCTCGGTGTTCAAACTTGAAATGTTCTTCTCCACGGGCAAGTGCTAATGTGACAGCCCAGAAGATATCCCAAGTGTCTCTGATACATAACGGATCTTTGGTGACACTTTTTTCGAAAAGCTCTTCCAAGTCTACACCTGCATAGCTCATCTCCAGGAACAGCCATAGTTGATGATCCACAAATTTCGCAGTCGTCCCTGACTCGGACCCGTGCGCGACTTCAAAGATAATATATTCAAGCTCCAGTGAGGGCGGCAGCTGGCCGTGAAGGACTTCTGCTCGACGGAATTCGGCAAACCCTGGGTAATTGCTCATGGTTATGAGCATTTCTGCCTCGTTGGCTGCATCCTGGATACGTGTAAAACTGGTCGTCCTGGAGCCGGGCCCTTTTCCAGGTCGTAAGGGCATCAGCTTCCCAATCGTGAATTGGCTTGGGTCGGTTTTGTTTTGCAATCGCAAGATGCTTCCGAAGCTACCTTCAGCGATCTTGGTAACCGTGCAATTACGTGTCCACTCGTCATGCCAATTTTCGATTCGTTCAACTGTTGATAGGACGTCGTCAATACTCGTAAGAGGCGTCAAATAGTCGAGATCTTCAGCGCTCAGTGTCGCAGCTACGGTGGGAACCACCCCTCTTCCGCGCCTCGATCTGAGCACTGGTCCAGCCGGACGAATGGGTTGCTCGATGGTTGGACGAGCCAAAATGCTGCCAGGAAGGATGTCAAATGCGGGATTGTCAAGTGGCGAATATCCAGCAGGAACGGCGCCGGCAGACTCCGCGACAAACGAGACGTCATCTGAGGACTCTCCACCTGGAGCTCCTCCTTGCGGAAGAACTCCAGGTGGAAGAGTCAGCCGCTGCCCGAGTAGCTGGCTCTGACCAAATGCGGTCAGCTGGTCCTCTATGCGATGAGTCCGCACATTCTCTGATCGCTCGAGGAGCGGGACGCGGTCTTGGTCTGCCACGTAGTGAGCTGATGTTCTCTGATAAATTAGGTATAATTGGTAGATCTTACCGTGGGCGGATGAGACCCCGAGCTTTGCGAACTCCGCAGCCAGATTCCTCGTAGTCTTCTTGCCATAAGTTTTGGCCTTCGACGCCATGGTCTTGGTGCCTTGCCAGAGCTCTGCTCACACCGTCAGCTAATTACACCCATATATATATACATATATGTTGTTGAAGCTCCTTAGAGGAGCTCCTTGAGATTTATAAACACTCACTGGATGGTCCGGATCGCTTCATCATTGTTCCGGTTGCTATGTGTTGGACTGTGTAAAAGCGGCGGTGGCGTTTGTCCAGAAAGCGTTAGTCTTCTATCTACTCGGGTGATAAGGCTGTCGCACCCCAACACTTCCGTTTCGATTCACAGGATGGAGTCACAATTCAGGACTGCACGGCAACTTTACTACTCTCCACAATCAGAGACTCTTTAAAGCGTCAGATACAAACTGTTATACGATTCTTCATGGGATTAAGTAGCTATCCAACTGTGAGGATGGCCCCTTGCCACCCAGCAAGCGAATAACCAGCAGACTGTTCACCCGTCTTTGAAAGAACAAGCAATAAATGACAGCAAGCAAACCAACAACCGACTACTTCATGAATTGTCCTGGCTGCCGGGTATACGTTGGCTCTGATGAGGTATGACGAGTGTGCAGGGTCTGGACTCTGTTGACCCTAGGCCGGTATCATCTGGAATCAGATATTGTCGAAAAGGTTCAACGAAAGCATTTCGATATTGACCCTACGATTTGCGAGTACCAGATCTGCAATAGCAGTTTATCGATTTACTATGTAATCTTATGTGTTGGTTCATTCGTAGGCCTTGTTATTTGCGGAGCCATGCGCTTAGATGTGGTTCCATGCTCCAAAACTGAGCGCCTATACCGAGATTTAGCAGGCAAAAGATAGGCTTCATCGAATAGATCAGCGCCCCATATTTCGCGGATTTCATTGGCATAGTGGCTAAGGTAGTGCTTGTTCACCTGCTGCGCTCGCCGGTTGATTTTACGATTTGACAACCCACATCCGAACAAGGAGACAAGACGTTGTCGGCAGATTCTTGCAACAGTCTGACGCGCAACATGTACTTTGCATTGACTGAGCTTTCGAAGTAATTGTAATCCCCAAGTCCAAGGTAGTCTGCGTGTCCGACCTGTAGATGAAGTATCCCTCAAGATCTTACCGTTGACTCCGCGCTGAAATCCCCAAGTAACGATGGCTTCTTGCATGACAGTAGGGAACAAACTCCGAAGAGGATGTAAATGATGTCGAGGCGACAGGATCGCTAGCACTCGTGGCGTAGACACTTTTCTATCTTCCATTTCAGACGACGCTAGACTCAAATGTGATGCTCGAGCTGTAGGGTCCGAATACCATTTGGCAAGCCATAATGACAAAGCCTCAAAGTCCATCAGCTGTCCCGCTATTCCCAGTCGCTTGAGGATCTCCCTCCATGCAATCGGTGGTACCGTTCCTCCTAGTTGAAGGAGCTGTTGCCATATGTTGATAACAAGCGGTAGATCATCAGTGCGGTAAGGTCGTCGTCCAACCTGCCTCCTTGAAAGCATGCATACACGAACATAGCTACTTGATCTTGGGCTGACCATGAGGTGCATATCTCGCATTTTATCCAGCGTGAGCTTGATGCCATTGAGATCTCGCCGTGTTAGATAGAGTCGAAGTAGCAGATTCAAATAGTCGGCGGCCAAACTTTCGTGGGTCGAATTGACTGTTAAAATAGCAAGAGTTCTCTCCATCTGCCGAGTGTCGCCGGCTTGATGATAAGAAAGAAACAAAGACTCCAGGAGGTTGCGATCTTCGAATGTGTCCGGATGAAGATCACAGGCTAACACATCATTCAAAAGGGTACTCTTTCCTTCCGAGGCTAGCTTGCGGACCAACTTAGAGAAAGTCGAGTTGCCAATAGATATTCCAGCTCTGCTCAACTGATCAATCCTGCTATTAATAGCTTCGGGTATGGACTTCTCGCGCGACGCGAGTTCCTTTAACGACAATGGTCCGATGGCTTCGACACCAAGCACACACAACCCGTTGATGACAATGTCAATGGTGAACATCGTCGTGGCAAATAACCGTGCGCAGAATCCGTCAGTGAGTACTTTTGGAGAAATCCCATGAATTTCTCCGAGCTGTCTATTCATCAGCACCCGAGAGATTAAAGGTGCTGGTTTTAAGTTGCTCCTCGTACGATCTGCGAATGAAACCCCAGCATCAACCATTCGTTTGGTTATCTCTACGAGATGGTCATGATTGCCATATATAGCGAGGTGGTGTAGCAACGGCTCGCTGATGGAGGCATTGGATGGGAGATCACATTTTCGTATCAAAAGATTATGCCATTTTAGAGCGGCAGTAAAATCCCCCCTTGCACAGAACTCTGGGATTATGGTGTTGTACATGTGACGCATCCCAAGCCCGATGTATATGCGTCTGAAGTACCCAAGGGCTGCCTCATTCATCAGAGCATGCCGGAACAGTTCTACCACATGCTCTGGCGAAGGTGGGAAATCTATATGGAGGTGTGCGTGCCATTCGTAGGCGTAATTTGGCTTAAACCTCAAATGATACCTTAAGATCGTCAGGTAGAGTTTTGGCCAACTCTGCCCGGTTAAAGCCCGTTGCTTTTTGGCGTAGACTTCGATCTCTTTCAGTATTTCGGGAAAGTTGAAGCCTAGTTCTAGTAGAGCACTCCAAAGCTCATCTGCAATGCGTCCTCCACATGGCAGTTGTAGACCCCTTCCCGATAGATTTTTCCAAATAGTTATGAGCCCTTCCAGGCCGTAATGCCTTTGGCGAAAGCGAACCAATTCTAACCATAAGTCAAAGTCCATGGCATACTTCGGACTATCAACGAGACGCGGGTATGAGCCATTTGGATCCGAATTGTCTAGATCTGATTCGTACTGCCATCGTTCAAAGGTTACTAGATATTGTCTCCAATCCTCAACCCTCCCTCGATTGGCGATCTTGCGTATTACAGCTAAGAGCTTGGTACGATTGTCGTGTTTGCGTATTAGTCCTAGTCGTTTGCGTATTGACCGACGAGAGGCTTTAGTATCGTGATCGACTGGAGATGTCTCGGCGAAAGTTCCGCTCGATGAAGTGGCTCTTGATCCATAGTCGTCGGCTCGACGGCCACAGAGAAGTTTTGGTGAGTAGTACAGCGTAAGAGGCGGTTTATAAGTGTTACACAAAGCGCCTAGAGCAGAGATGTTTCTCAACAGTCTTTGCGACGCCGGTCGCATGCAGCATACGCCTAGGTATAGTTTTGGATGTATTGGAACATTCTGTTGAAATGCAACACAAGGGCTTCGGATCTCGGCAAAGCTATTACCGGAGCAGCTATACTGACTAAGCAACGCTAATCCTATTGGTCCATCGCGGCTTGACGACATGTCTCTCCAGACTCGAGCTCTCCCCCGATCATTCAAATCATACGACACCCCAGGGGCATAAACAAGCCAGTTACACGTCACAATGGCAGGGTATGTTCTTACTTCCTTTCAACGGTTCAAGTGCCCCCAGATATCATACCCGCTAGTTAGGAATTGCAACCTTGATCTCGATTCCAGCAAATCTTTTGACAAGAGTTTATGATCTGACCTATTGAATAGCTGGCCAATGTACCGAGAGAACCGTGTGCCCCATTACCAACGGCTTTTCCAGAAGAACGATGGAGTACGACAATGGAGAAAGGTTAGTGCTGGTCTTTCGTACCTCATCAAGTGGACACAGTGCGGAGCGACGAAGGCCCTCTAAAACAGGCCGGGCTACGCATTGAACGCTGGCATCGACGACTTTACTGACCCGCTTTCCCGAATAGACGCCCCGAAGCAAGTTCATGCTGTATCCTTACTACGTTCTGCTATGGGGGACTTTTGGATGTAAGATCCGCACCCCCCTCTTGGGTTCTACTCCTTCGCTCACTTTTCTCTTTAGCAACGATGTATATGATGGGACGACTAACACTGGTATGGCATCTTCAATCCCACGTACTTGCTTCCATGACTCTACGTCTTGTTAAACGGGCCATACTATATGATATTCTTGAGTGCTTATACAAGCGAGTAGGGTCATAAGACATGGTTCGGAAAGGATTAGAACATAACATAATTGAAGAAGGGGGGGGGCACGAGATGTTTCTCTACAGCGCCTTCGACGATCTGTGTAGATCAGGTGGCCAATTGACGTTTTGCCAGATCGATTTCAATCTTGGGATTTTGGGCCGTACAATCAGTAGATCGTCTTCTGCTTTATTTCCCCCAGTCCTGCCGATACTTCCGATCAAGCGCTAATGTGCCGGCACCCATCAAACTTCTTGTATTGAAAGTCATACCAACCATGGCCAAGGCATTCCACGCCTTCCCGCGGTCTTGCATGCGTTATTTCCATCCGCCAACCTCTTATCACTCCCACGGTAAAGTCAGCTCTTATCTTTCAACCCCGAGCTTTCCTTTTCTCTTATTGATATGTCCTTGTTCTACTGGCTATTGCTCCCAAGTCCAAACAGGCATCCTGAGGAAGGAGACCGTGGCGGCAACGAGGTACCAAGAACGACACAATTGCTTATAAATAAGGTGAGGCAGCGAAGGCCTGCTAGCGGTCCATCGTCTGCATACATGGTGCCTATGCTCAAAAATTTTGCACTACTCGGGGGATCAATCCACTCATACCCACACTTCCGCCTACTCAAAATATCACCCATTCCTCACCCTACTTGCCTCCTCCATCCACCTTTACCGCTTTCCGCCCTTCCCCCCCTCCCATTCCCTTCCCACCCTCGGTATGAGCTCGCAAACCCCCTCCGCCACGGCTGTGCTCCCCCATACCTACATCTTCGCTGTCTCTTCGAAAAACCAATAATCAATCATCGGACGTCTTCATAGGCTGCTCAAACAAAGCACGGCATTTTTCAATTCATTGCCAGGGTCATCATATCTCATCTTGATATATGCAAATGTTTTAGTAATCTCGTTGGTTTTTGGCAAAGTATAACCATCAATTTAGGTTCCAATGTCTAGAAGAGGTGAAACACGAAACAAAAGGACCGGGTCCATTTTTGCGCCGAACCAACATATGCTCAAGTAGACAATCTGGTCATCGGTGCTTGTTCAGGACTTTTGGCCCTCCCAGGGTGCCTCCGATGATACGTTGTGGCTTTAGCATATCGCAGATTGGGACGGACAGACACAGAATGGGGTCTATGGACATTGGCTTGGGAGAGGCGATGGTCGATGGGGAGGTCAGGACCGGGAAGGGGTTTCTCTACGTCAGTGATATACTTGGTGCGGGTTATATACCGGTAGAAGGCTGGAACGCTTTCATCCACCATATATAACCTTGAGCCGATATATACTCCCTAAGAGGCCGCGCTCAACGCTTCGAGTTCGCACCCATTCCCATCCATATCCGGATGCTTCTCCATCCCGGTATACCACCCCTCATCAATTAGCGTCGTCTCGAGACTCCGCCAGTACTCTGCTTTTTGCCCCTTGGACGTCTTGAGATCAAGATCGCCGAGGCGCGCTTCGATGTTACCATGGCCGGAGCGTGGGATCTGTGGAGTTCATATTAGCTGTAAGACAATAGTAGGGGGTTTATTAAAGAGGGCCGTTGAGGGCGACAGACCTTGAGAAAGAGAGTGCAGTCTCGTAGTGTCATTGCGGTAAGAAAATCTTGGTCTAGGAGATCTGCACGTAAGACGCCGAGGGGATCTTTCTCAATTTGTAGCTTTTTGAGTAGATTTAACAGAGGGGAATTATATAGAAAATCGACCAATGCAGCTCGCGCAGGTTCGGTAAGTGTATCGGAATGTTTTGGCGTACTCGTAATGATGCTCACAGCTTTAGTTACTTTGACTTTATCCCCTGATATAAGGTTTAGTGGACAGAAGCTAGATTTCGAATTCTCTTCAGTTGTGCTTTTCATCGCCCATAAGGCACATGTCCTGCATCTCTTCGAGCCAGCGGGCGCGGAAGGCGATTGAGCAAGCCATTTTGGCTTGAACTCCACACATGCGTAGTAGTCGTCGGTTCCGGCCGACATGTCAGTGACTAAGGTACCGTAGTCTTCGTCTTCTACAAGATAAACGTAATGGCGCTTGCGGCTTCTCGACCCCTCGGCCTCCATTTCTCGAAGTTTTGCATTACATTCTCTTATGAGATCTCGCGACGGACGAAATAAGATTTGCTGCACCAAGAAACCCCTATTGAAGCGACTAGTGAACAATGGAACGATGAGGTTCTCCAAATAAGTCTGGGATTCAATGACTGGGACCGTGGAAGGAAGATCTTTTCTAAGCCGCACCAACCTGCCCTCTAAACGGGGATCGAGGCGTAACGCTGGGATTTCGGATGGCAGAGGAACATCGTGGCTACTCCCGTCAGATTCGAAGTTGAGGTCTGCGGCGGTGCTGGGGCTTGGAGGTGGGGCGACAATTCGGTAGACAACATTCGCAGTGCCTTCGGCCAGATATTCCAAGGTGATCATCGAATCGAGGCTTAATTCCAATGTATTCGTCCCAGCCATTTTGTAAAGCGTTCAATCCACCATGTAAGGGTGTTTCTTAAACTCTCGAGGACCATGAGAAGATGATGGAGAATGTGTTCAGCGAGCTTGCAAAAGTAAACATGGGTGCTTAGTGATAATGAATGTGTTGTTGTGCTCCTAAATCATTCAAATCATGGTCATGGCAATGGAAATGTAATACGTTCCCAAGTATGAGAGAGCCGATTTGTTCTAGTTTCCCATCAAACAGTCACGGCAGTACTGGGAATACAAAGAGCCTCCAATGTATGCAACGAAGTATTAAATCAAGAAGACTGTAACAGGAATGAAAAGTGTCGTGGGCCAAGATCAAGCGTGGAAAGAGAGACGATGTCTTGCAACATCATGGACGTCGACTTTGACGTATCATACGGTACTCCGTAGTCCGTACGGAATACCTTATAGCATTACAAGGCAGAATCGAGGGTAAAGGACTAAAGGTACTCCGTAGTCCGTACGAAAACACTCCGGACACTCCGGCGATGCTGAAAATGTATTACTACTGCTGCGGAATACGGAAACATTGACGCCTGCTTTAAATATAATATCAAGGACTCTGCACCGTGACTTACTTGATTCAGCAATCACTTATCTCCCATAGCAAGCATGCCAGGCAAATACCACGAAGCCCATAAATCCGAAAGTCTTCGAGGCCCTGGCGATACGCGCCCAAGCGCTCTACAGATCATCAAAGATGAGGGGATTGAAGGCAAGATGACCGAGAAAGTCTTCGTTGTCACTGGAGCCTCTTCAGGCATCGGCCTCGAGACAGGACGCGCATTGGCCGCAACAGGAGGACGGGTCTTCCTTACCGTGCGGGATATGAGAAAGGGAGAGGCTGCCTGCAAGTCCTTCCTCGAGCCTGGTCGCGTGGAGCTATTGGAAATGGACAACAACTCCATGAAAAGTGTTCGCACTGCTGCAAAAAGCTTCTTGGCCAAGAGTGATAGACTTAACGTCATAGTCAACAACGCTGGCATCATGGCAGCCCCCGAAGGCAAGACCGAAGACGGATTTGAATCTCAATTTGGTACCAATCATCTCGCGCACTTTCTGTTTTTCTGCCTCGTGAAGGACGTCATGCTCGCCTCATCCACTCCTGGCTTCCACTCCCGTGTTGTGAACGTCTCGTCATCGGGTCATATGGCAGGCGAAGTACAATTTGGGAATTACGGCTTCCAAAGCGGCAACTACACCCCGTGGGGGGGCTATGGGCAATCAAAGACTGCAAACATATATATGGCAAATGAGATTGAAAACCGTTACGGAGCAAAGGGTCTACATGGACTATCTCTAAATCCGGGTGGTATCTGGACTGGACTGCAGAAGTTCATCCCCGAGGAGACAATGAAGCAGTGGAAGGCTCGGCCGAATGTTGACAATCTTCTGAAAAGTACGGAGCAAGGCGCTGCTACGTCTATTCTAGCTGCTGTAGGTAAGGTGTATGAGAAAAAGGGAAGACTTTACTTGGAAGATTGTGACACCGCAGAGCCAACAAAGAACGGCGATGGGGGATATGTTGCGCATGCATTCGATAAGGAAAAGGAGGCAGAGTTGTGGGAGGATTCGTTGAAAATGGTCGGGATAACGGAGGAGTAGAGTAAGATGAGTTGGTCTATCCACGTGGAAATCTCAATTCAAATGGGCCTAGAGACAGATGAAGAGAAGAGTCTTACGAGAATGTTTACTGTATCTCGAAGTTCGCTATTGAGAACAATCAACATTTGGACAGCCATAAGACTTCTAGGGGCCCTTGAAAGGCAATCACCGAACGTGAAGTCCCCCAAACAGCTTAACGCAGCTAACAGCAATGCTCCCACTACATGGTGCCTCCCATGTTAGCATATATAGATATCTTGTATTATGAGCGTAGTATGGCCCTCCTGTATGTGTGCTGCAAGATCTCGGACGATGAACCCTCCAAGTCAAGCCCAAACAAATATGATCAATGATCGGTAAACTTGACTTACTGGACTAGATATACCAATGTCAGGTTCTTCTTATATTTACATATATTTACCGTCGGAATCATCTATCGAATATATGATGTCTAAATTTCCATAGCGTTCTTGGCCACCAGATCGATTCAAAGCCGTCAAAATTCTAATAGATCCCAACCCCAAATCCACAAGCATGGCCCAACCAAATCTCAACCTTGACAGCCTCAATACACCCCCAAACTGCGTAGCAGACTTCTGCCTCATCCCTGTACGTCACCCATCAAACCCTGCCAGCCATTAGCCGCGCCTTCTGAGCACCCCTAGATCGGCACATCTTCAGCATCCGTATCACAGCAAGTAGCGGACGTACAGCGCCTGATGCAAAAAAGTAAACTATCATACTCGATGCACTCTGCTGGCACCACTGTCGGTGGGTTCACGCTACCTTGAAGAAATAGAGAGTGGGGCTTTTGGCTGACGTGGAAGAGTAGAAGGACCCTGGGATAATGTGATGCAATTGATTGGGCAGTGTCATTCTATGCTGCATGAAAAGGGGATTGTGAGGATTCAGACCGATATTCGTGTTGGGTCGAGGTGAGTGGGTGGGGTTCTAGGCTTGAGGGTTGGGGCAGAGAGTATGGTTGACTGGTTTCTACTGTAGGATCGATAAGAAGCAGTCCTTTGATGACAAGGTTAAGGCTGTGAATGAGCTTTTGGCTGCTGATAAGAAGCAGTAAAGTTTGATTGGTTTATTCAAGACTGCCGAAGTATATCTTGCCATTGCGCTTGAGCTGTTAATGAGATGATCTTTGACGACAACAACAGCACACTGGTTAATTCTGGTGGAGATATCAGAGGTCAACTTACACAGCGAATCAGGTTTTCCTTTGGAGATCCTACCCGTATCATCCTGCAAGCTTCACCAGCACACATATCTTGACATGGGAAGGCAATAATATCCAGAAGCTTCAAAGCATATTAGCCAGTCAAGACAGCTAAGTGTTCAGGTCCAATAACCACTGGGTAAACACAATCATGAGTTCTCTTACGGTCATTTACGAGTGCTTACTCGGTCTATATCGTACCCAAAGATGGGCTGCAAAGAGTATAGCAATTGTCCTATCTTATTTTGTTCAAAATCGATAATCCTCCAAATCTGTCTTCACAAGAATTGTACTTTCCCAATAACACCTCTCTATCAAAGCTGCAGACCATGCTCTAGTGTTTCATCAAGACTAATTACGTTCCGTCTACCTACGTGTCCTGTCCCTTTACGCGCCAGTCTTGCGTCTAAGGGGACATGCAAGATTTGTTCTTTGGATTTTCGCTCTACATCGCTACATTACTATCACAGGATGGAGAGTTTTAGATTTCTTTTATCATTCAAGCCTTTACAGACCTATATTTGGCCAAATCCTGAGATTATAATTTTCATGTCTGTTGTCGCTTTTTGGGCTGCTATTGTCCTTGGCTCTAGAAACGTGAGCTTCCTCGTGTAAGAGCACTATTCCTGGAGTCTTTATGCCCGAATCACGTTGTCCCTAGGGCAAAAAAATGCTTGTGGTCCATGCGGGAGACAGGAGGCGAACGCTTACATGCTTGACCACTGGACCCCGATTTCTCGCAGTCCGCTGCCTGTCCTTGCTGTGGGCTATCCTGATTCTAGCAAATGCACGTTGAGCCCTTGAGATGATATTTCAAGACACCTGCTCTTTTCCTGATACTCTTCTATCGTATCTGTGTAATCTATTACTTCTACTATTTTTTGTGTAGTCACATTTACGAGCCCAAGTAGCTACAGAATTCACAGTCTTCACGGCAAGAAGAAGCATGATATGCCCGCATCACACTTTTCTAGATAGTTCAAGGTATCTGGAACACGAGGTTGGAAATTAAAAAAGCATCGACGCAGCACTCAGACCGATCCATCACTTCCCACAAGTCTTCGTCACCAACAATCTGGACATCCAGGGACTCTTCTGCCGCAATGATTCGCATGCTGATATCTTACTCAGCTTCGCTGCGAGTTACGTGGTCTTTGTGCTCAGAAGACGGCATGACTTGAGCTGGAACTATGTCGGTCGCTTCCAGGTAGTCTTTGGCTTTTGGTTTACTGAAGAGCAGGTGAATTGATGATTCTAAAGTGAGGAGAGTTGCTCTCTGTGTATGCATACAAGTTCGGTCAATATATATGTATTGGTAATGCGACGAAATAAATCGAAGAGTATCTAAGTGAGAATATTTCGAAGTCTTTAGATGCTTGAACAAACAGCTTACAGAAGAGCGGATCGCGCTCCATGTCCTGTATGTTTCATGCACATTTCAGTTTCTTGTCTTAACTTCAGATAAAAGAGCCAAGCGAGTCTGAGCATTTGAATCGTTGCCCGGGCCGACTAGAGTACACTTTAGCCGACTTTAAGCCGCAAGGCTGCCTTCCTTCTAATTGGACTGCAAGATAACATTTCATGATGATGCCCTGCGTCCGACAAACTTCTCAACCCAACACTTGGAGTACCATATAGAGCATCAATCTAAACCTTCGGATTCAGAAATCAACGTGGGCTGAAGGTCTTTATTCTTTAGACGACGCGACCATAGACCACTGCCCAGCTGACAACCTGATCGGCTAGGCACGAGACGAAGAAGTCAAGACTTCCAATCTATCTACGTCTTGATCCGAAGGAGCTATGAGAGATAGATAATCGCTCGCTTGAACCGTCTTCAACAATACGCAAAAATGGCATTTAATTTTAACTGGTCGCCCTTGACTGCCGACGCCTCCTTCTACACTCGCGCGCAGGAGCTACTGACCACTGCTCTGAACAAGTCGCCCAAGCCTCCCATTATCGTTGATGATATCCTCGTCAATGAACTCAACCTGGGATCGGTACCGCCAGACTTGGAAATCCTCGAGATTGGAGACCTGGCAGAGGATAGGTTTCGAGGTATCTTTAAGATGGTATATACCGGAGATGCTTTCCTCACCCTGAAGACTAGGGTTCAGGTATGTTGGATGGAGACACGCGACATGTTCGATATTGTTGCTAACTTAAGACAGGCCAACCCGCTAAATACTTACTTGTCCACCAAACCCTCATTCACGTCTCCTCAACCGCTCGCCGCCTCCTCTAGCCTAACAATACCTCTTCAAATCACACTGTCCGAGATCAAACTCTCCGCATTTATAATATTGGTGTTCTCTAAGCAAAAAGGGCTCACTTTGGTATTTCGTAACGATCCTCTTGAATCACTCAAGGTGTCGTCAACCTTCGATTCAATACCGTTCGTGCGGGAATATCTACAAACAGAGATTGAAGGACAACTACGGACGCTATTGATGGATGAGGTCCCGGCCATAATTCACCGCTTATCTTTAAGGCTATGGGTTCCGGAGTATCGGGCGAAGGAGGATGAAGAACTTGCTCGGAAAGACCAGAAATCAATACCAGAGGAGAAGGCAGTGGATCCTCTGGCAAGCCCACCGCAAGATCCTGTGGATTTCTTTGGAAAACCCCTAGACGCCAACCAGATAGCTTCAATTTCTCTTGATGCAGGCTCAGAGGCACATTCGCTCTTCTCGCAAAAGAACCTCCTTCGCCTGGCAGCATTGACCGATTCGCACAGAACATTGTCTCTATTTACCCCCAGCATCCGGGATGCGGTTTTCAGGGCTTGGGCAGGGCCAACAGAACGTGGTGAACATTTCCGCAACACCCCGTCCATCACTCCAGCTCTGTCTCGGTCACATTCGCATATTGGTAGCATAAGCACCACCTATGTATTCCCGGAAGGCTCAGATGGACCATCGCATACTGCAAGACCAAGTCTTACGAGCTTTGGATCAGCTGCAACCGGGCTAGGACTTGGCTCAAACAAACATGGGAAAGCCCATGGAGGTCGCAAGCGGAACCACCGAGTTGTGAATCTCAGGAAGAAGAAAGGGTCAAACTCAGATGACATGGAGAGTGTGAGCGGAGAAGGCAGCACCATGTCCGAGACATTGTCCGAGACCGTATCATCCGCGCCGTCAGGGTTCGCGTCCGAACCAGCAAGGCAACGAGAAGTTGAGCTCATCACTCCGCCAAAGTCGCCGGAAAAACTACGTCTGCAGGCTGATGCGGATGGCATCGATCTCCGGGACACACCCCCACGATTACGGAACTTCACTCCCCGTCCGCCACAGTCCCATTGGGACGACACCACCACAACCCCCAGACCCTCCATCCCCCTCACCTTCACCGACTCCTCATCCTCTGCCCCCTCTCTCCCATCTCGACCCCCGCTCCATCGCCCAACCTACTCCTTCCAATACCCCCCGGAAAAACCAGCTCTATCCTCATCCTCTCACCCCTTCTCACCTCAACTCCCGTCCCCATTTCCCTATCTAGAGTCTGCCTCTAGCGGCATACTTGAGCAAGCTTGGATGATGAAAATGGCGGGGGAGATTGCGAGGAGGGTACAGGACGAAAAGGCGGGGGGTGGGGTGGAATGGCAGAAGAGGGAGGAAGAGAGGGAGGAGGCACCGCCGCCGGCTTATGGGACGTGAGACTTGTGTGCCTGTGTGGGGTGGAGCTTGCTACGTGCATTTTCTGGAGGCGGGACACTGGAATACCCCTTCTCACCTCTCATGCAGGATGAAAGGGGAATACAGTAACTTGGTTGGCTGTCACTGTATAGATATCGAGGCCTACAAACCCCACTGAAACCATATACGAAGATGATTCATGTCCCTATCATTCCATTGTACGATCGAACAAACCATGGTACAGAGTAACGATACCAGTCCGCAGTACAAAGACGCGATTCACGACTACAGCCGTACATGGGAGGGAGAGAGATGCCCGACCTCTTGTGAAGTCAAAAACGCAACGACCTCGATGTCCGTCCTCGAATACCAATATAAAATAACGTTGTGGGGAAGGCCTGTTCTTCTCGGGCCATAGGCGGAACTTACAATCCTGGATGTGTCTCGGGTATGGGAGGTCGGAATCTCTCTCTTTTGGTATCTTTACATACATACACTACAACCTCCCATATCCTATTGACCTAAAAACTCACCCCCCTGAAGGCCCGCCTCGGCTTTAGTACACCACATCTCACTCGCTGGCCCCCCTCCCCTCCTCCAATCAAGCCTTCCGACTCATCTTCCTCTCCTGCTTCCGATTCCCCTTCTCCCTCTCCCTCTCCAAAAACTTCCTCTGCTCCTCCCCACTCATGCCCTTAAGCCTCGAATCCCGCATCTCCTTCTTCTTCTTATCAACCTCCGCTTTGCGCTCCTCGGCCTTCTCGTCCTCGTCCACTTTCTTCAGTTTCGAAATTTCGGACTCGCGCGTCGCGCGTATCTTGCGCTGCACTTCGGGGCGGAAGTGTGCGGAGGAGGCGAGGGTGTCGGGGAGGCGTAGGAAGTGGATGAAGAGGGGGGTTGTGGAGTTGTATGTGGTGGGGGAAGTGGAAGAGGGGAGGCGGAGGGAGAGCGTGAGGCGTTTGCGGGGGGTGGTTTCGTTGAGTCTGGAAGAAAAAGGGAGTTAGGGGAGTCTGTACGGGTAGGAGGCTAATGGCTTACTTTAGAGGCTTGTCGAGGGGTTGGTCCGTAACCACCAAGTACTCGAAGGCGTCGCCGGCGGTTTCGATTGCTTTGACGAGCTCGGGCGTGAGGAAGAAGTCGGTGATTTCGGCATTTTCGCTCATTGTGGTTGCCCAGGCGGGCAGTTTCGCGTGGTCCTTTGTGGTAGTCAGGGATATATCATAGCGATCGTCTCTTAGATTACGCATCGCTTCTTTGTGGACAACGGCCCATACAAAGTTGTCGTAGGATGATTGAGGGACCCTGATTTCCTGCTCTTGCCCCTTTTGCTTCGGTACCAGGTCCCTCTCCTTCCCATCAAAGGCATAGGCTGTTGCTTCCATTCTTTCTGTCGGCGGGCGAACGCTATCGAGGAAGAAGCTCATGATCCATTCTACGAGCAAAACTGCAGGGTTGTATCGTTTGTAGAGGGTGAGCTTTATATCAACAAACGCGACATTTTGCCGTCCAGTGGCATAAGTCACAAATTCTTGCGCGGTCTTTTCCTTGAGTAAAGTCTGGGGGATTTTATCCAATGCCAGTGCGTCTGCCACAGCAGAGGTCTGCTGGCCGTCGGCCGCAGGTGCTTTTCTCCCCCCAAAGCCAACAACTGCATACTCCTTTTCCAAGGCTGTGCCATGCGCTCTGATCCAGCTCTTCGCCTTACTTCTATTCTTGCGGCGACCCCACAGGTGAAACCCGAAAATCAAGAGGACGAATGGGAGGACAATTCCTTCTTGATAAAAGTCACGCGGTGACGCTCGCTCCCAGACTCTGTACCACTTTGAATAAGCGATTCCTTGCCCGAATTGGGAGGTAGGCTCTGCTGCTTGTGGTCCTGAAGGTTGAGCTGGAATGGCGGAAATGGAAGCCGGGGTAGGATCTGGTGCCCCAGCAAAGTCGGCGAAGTCTATTTGCATAAGTTAGGCCAACTCGGGTACTATTGCAGAGTGGATGTGATTGAACGTACCGGCATCGTCACCGGTAGAGACTGGTGAAGCCATAGGCTTCTGGGCCCCGAAGAGGCCTTTTAGGTAGTCGCCCATGACGAAAGATATCACCAAGATGGAGAAACCGCAACGTCGAAAGAGCGAGCTCAATCGAAGTAAAGAAGTGACACGAGGCTTTGAACCAGATCAAAATCTGGGGTCGTGAAAGTCGTTTCGGCTATTATGTAATTTACGGTACGAGATGCCTCTAGAGGGAATATAATACAGCGTATTCGAGCCTCGCTTTTGAATATCTATCAACGTTGTCTTTAAAGAGCAAAAGTACCTCTCGTTTCCAGATTATGGCATCGTCTGCGTCTGTCTCTTCTGAATCTCATTTGGCTGGCGCTGTAATCTTCATCATCTATGTCGTTTCAGCTCTCTTCTTCACCGGCATCATCATCGGTATACTGTTATATAGTCCGGAGAGCACTCATCGCTCATTGTCTTTGTCTAGTACAAAGAAGCACCAAAGGTCTTCTCATGAGCACAAAGTACAGATATTCAGAGCACTCTCAACATTGAGCTTTGCGGTTCTCTCATCATATGATGAGTTTCCTCATCTATTCGTATAAAGCCTGGGTTTTAGAACAGGGTATAGAACTACCGCAGAAATTCCTTGGCCACGACGGCCTCATTGATATACAGCACGGGACAACTTGTATCTTTGTTTGGGAATGGTTGACGTCTTCGACCCTATTTCGAGATTTTGCAGAGATCATCTGCGGAAGTAACGCCAGGTACTGGTCCACTCAGCAGGCTTTATCGGGTACAATGGCTTGGAGTTTCTTTATGAGCATTGAAGGTTTGGACAGGCTTTTATATATTCTCACCGTATTTTGTTCGAAACACTGATGCAATCTCTCATTTCAAGGCCGGGGAAGAAGAATCCCAGGACTCTGGGCCTTTCTTTTGATCGGACAGATCCTCCCTGTGTCATTCGCACAGAATCTCTTTTTCCTAGCAACCATGTTGACACCAATCTCGGATCCCGAAGGTGTGATGTTGACTCCAAAACCAGCATTACAGCTATTGCCTCTCGCGCCATATACCATGTCCATATTCCTAGCCCCGTTCTTGGTAGGCACTCACATGTTCGTCCCAATTGTCTTCATCATCCGATTTCTCCTCTTCTGTCCTCTTCTTCTCCCACTCGTCATCCCAGGAAGCTTCAAGAATAGCCACTTCAGACGGAAGCATATTCACCGAGCATACCAGGGAGCTTACAAATTCATTGTTATCTCCTCGGCCGCCCTTATTGTTATACAGACTATTCTAGCCATTAAGGACAACCTATTCCACAGTCCCAGGCATCTCGTGACCGGGCAGGACCCAATCACGGCCAAACGTCGGGCTGATGTAAACACTGCCATTGCCAGAGTACTCGAGGCTGTAAACGACAATCCGGCCGTTAGCGCTCTAGGCTACGATTATGTCTATAAGTTTCTTGACGTGGTATAGCATGAAGTAACATCTTCCACCCTAGGGCTTGAAATGAATCATGTTTGAAGACGGGAGACTGGCTTGAAAGATTTATAGTACCTTACGTACGAGCCGCTTGCCTCGAAAAAGGGCTGTAATTTGGAACAGCTAAAGCACAAAGTTAATGAGAGCATGATTGACTATAGGCCGTGGAAGTATCCTGCCAGACCAAAAGCTACTTGCTTTTATATACCAAGCTCTGATTTTTTTTACAACAGCCCTTTTATAACAAGAGGGTTATTAGTGTCATTCTGATAAGCCTTCTTACAAATCTTTCTTTCTTCAGCGGTCAACTATGGTGAACTGCTTCGCTAGAGCAACAAGGCATATCTCTCAACTCCTGGTTTTCTGGCCCCAAATACAGTGCGTACGCTTGCAGCTAGTGCAGCGATGCGGCTCGAGCGATTGTCTCCAGGTATCAATCGATTGAAGGTCCGACAATAAGCCAATAAGGCACAACTCACGGATGGCACGGTCATGATATGGCCATTATGGCTCCTAGCCCGGGGTCACCATCGACGAATATACGCTAGTGAATACTCGCCGATGTTATCGGACCCCACCGCGAGCCATTCCAGGGGCAGGAAATGGGAGCACTTCAGTTTAGGAAATGCAGACTTTCGTTTCTGAGATATTCAGGATCCTAATTGACAACCACAGATTGTAGCATTCATCTACGAGTAGCATACCGTCGTATTAGTTTCCTAGCGACTCGGTCGATGGCACCCAAAACTCCCGACTTCATATTTCTGTCCATTATTAACAAATTTCGCGGAAAATCCCATCGATACGTCTAATCCTCGTCGTCGCGCACTCTGTAACAGGCATCAAGAGATCATGCTTGACAGCCCTCATCGAACCTTCGCTTAGGAAAATTTCGCAAGCAAAAGGGGAGAAATCCAAGGATTTAAGCCTCGAGCGTTCAAGAATATTGAAGCCATTTGTTGCTTTGCTCTTTGCGCAGCGTTGGGACACCGCATTCGCTCTAGGATTCTCCAGGCTTTGCACTCGCCGATCAAACCGAAAGAGCCAAAGGCCTTTCGCCGTAGTCTGGTCGAGCAGTCATCCTAAGAAGGGAATGGAAAAAGGGGGTTGCACTCAAACGTGAGTTTGGATTCGGGTTCGCTAATAGTCCTGCGTTAGTCTCAAGGCATATGCTGGAGTAAACCGTGGACGGTGAGGGACGCCCTTTCGTCCATGTACCATGCCATGCAAGAAGGGTCGGGAATTCAATATCACAGCTACTGACCAACCCAAACTCTTGTCGCATCCCTAGGCCATTCCCTAATCCCTCTTGACCTCAAAGACCTCCCCCGCCAGCTTCTTCACCGCTTCATCCCCAATGCCTCCCAACGCACTCTTAATCCCCTCTACTACCTCTCCCGGTAGTCCATTCTTTTCCCTTGCATAGATATCGATCCCAGCAGGTGTAAACAATGTCTTCGCAAAATACGTGACCGCCCACTGCCCCTCCCCTTCTAAGTCTCCCCAACCCAACACCTCCCAATGCGAGGAAGCTATCATTAACCAGCCCTTCCCTCGCCAGTCCCAAGCACCAGTGTCCTTGCCACTGGCAGTCTCGACGCCGCGGACGGTTTTGAACTTATCAGAGGTAAGCGGCTGATAGGAGACAGTACTGTCAAGCCGGTCGGTGGTTTCTTGGGGTGTGGTGCCAGGGGTTGGAGGGAGGGTCTTGTAGGTGATGGTTACGTTGCGCTTCGAGGACCACATCGGGAGGGTGGAGTGGGTGACGTGCCATATTCCTGACAGCCAGTCGGTTGTTGGAGGGGTGAAGCTGCTGGTGGTGGGGAGGGGGGACGTTGTGGGTGGGCGGAGGGTGATTTGTTGTGCCGCCATGGTAGCTGTTACGGATACGGACACGGACTACACAGAGGATCACGAAGCTCGGAATGGATATAGCAGTGTGTGCAGGTGGTGTGTAACGATTGGATAAGACAAGTGATAAGGTACAGTACTGTACCTGGACGGGCCGCCTAAACCCCCCCACTATGAGTAAGGCTGTTATCGATAAGATCTCGATCATCGAACGCTGCATAACTCAGGTACTACATACTAGTACTTTCTCATGATATGTAATGACCTATTGTAGGTAGACTCCGATGCGGACCACCTTCGGGGTATCGATTGCCCTCGTAGTTGTGCTACTAAGCCTGCAGTTCCCGATGTTCCCACAAATGGCTGCAACGCTGGCTCGACGCTTTCTCCCCACCACAGCGAGCAAAATCCTCCCCACCTCCAGAATATCCTCCCAAGTTTACCAACCCTCTTCCCGCACCTTCGCCAGCGCAACCAGCACCATGGCTCCCAACTGCAATGCCTTTTTCGACGCCGTCAAGGCCCGCCGCACGATGTACCAGTTGAGCAACGAATCCACCATCCCGGACTCCCGCATCAAGGAAATCGTCAACGACGCTATGCTCCACACCCCCAGCTCCTTCAACTCGCAGACCACCCGCATGGTTGTGCTGCTCAAGGAGCACCATGTCAAGATGTGGGACGCGACCACCGAGGTGTATAAACAGCAGTTGCCCGAGAACAAATTCAAGCCTGCCAAGGAGCGGTTTGATGGATTTAGGGCGGCTTATGGCACTGTGCGTCGAGAGTCGGGGTTCGTTTTGGACAATGGGAGAATGCTGATAAGATGTGGCCATAGATCATGCTCTACGAGGATACCACGAGGATTCACGAGTTCCAACAGAAATTCAAGATGTATGAGGACAAGTTCCCACAATGTAGGTGTTGCTATTGTCGTCTCCTGATCTATAGACTGATTAGGCGCATAGGGTCCGAGCAAACCAACGGCATGATGACTTACATCCGTGAGTTGCACCTGGATCCTTATGATTAATATAGCGCTAAACTCCAGGACCGTAGTATGGACGGCTCTCGAAGCAGAGGGTCTCGGATGTAACCTTCAGCATTACAATCCTCTGATGGACGTCCGCCTCCAAACCGAGTTCAATGTCCCTGAGACCTGGGCTTTGAAGTCACAGTTGGTTTTCGGGAAGCCAACTGGACAACCAGGCGAGAAGAAATTCGAGCCGGTCGAGGAGAGGGTGAAATATTTTGGATTGTAGGCAAAGACGGGGGATCTTCCCTACTGTTGCTCAATATCAGTAAGCACTCTCAACGTGAGACGCCAGCAAAGCTTTGAAAAACCGAATTGCAAAGTCTTCCTGCTAGACCGGTGATTTATAGAGTGAGAAGTGGTCAAGGTTTAGATAGAATAGACAATCAAATGAGTCCGTCGACCTCGTTCTTAACGTTGCAACAGAACGATCATAGAATCATTTCGACCATTGTTTAAAGGCAACTCCTGTACGTCATATCTTGTTTCAGGATCACATTCCTCAGCTCTCCATATCCTACGTAACTGAACGCCGCATGCACTTTTCCGCTAAGCCTCAGAGATTACCGAAATTTTATTTTGTCTTAATCGGGATTCCCTCACTTTTTCTCAACTCCGTCAGAACCTTCTCCCTCTCCGCCAATTTTGTTCTCTCATCCTTGACCATCTGCTCCACCGTCTTGATCGCCTCATTCAGCCGATCCAACTCTGTGCCCTCGGTTTTCTGACTGTAGGGGTTTTCCGCACTTTCCGAGTATGGAATCTCGGCGGATCTCTCGCTATTCCGCTTCATCATTGCCTGCTTCGAACCCTTTGAGCCTTTGCCCCTCGTAGGCTGTGGAGGGGCGCCACTAGTCAGGAGCTCGTAAAATGGCTCCACGGGCTCATTGAAAATGATCTCCTCATAGTTCTGCGAGACTACAGCTTCCTTCCTCTCCCTCTGCCCCTCAGCATCTGGACCGTACGGATGTAGTTTCAGAGCGTGCCATAACGTCTGCGCCTTCTCGTTCGCTTCCGGGACAAAGTAGAGCTTAATCTGGACTTCGAACTCTCCCCATCCTGTCTCGGCAAATTCGAATGGCGGGGCTTCTACGGTACGCAGCGAGTTTGTGTAGGTTTCGTGCAGCTTGAATTGGACTTTTTTTAGCCAGTAGGATATGTCCTCGTTGTCAACACCCTTGACGTAGACGGACCATTGATGTGTGTGTTCGGCGTTGATACCTAGAGGGCGATGGTTCGGGTCGATGGGTTTGGCGATACTGCCAAAGACTAAAGAGTAATGATGGTCAGTCAGAGCACTTAAGATATCGAGTAACGTGCTTTGACGAACCGAAAGGTCGGTAGATAGAGACACCCTTGACACGCCGAGGTTTAGCAGAATTGCGGTTGTACGGCATCTTGTGTGTATGTGCAGAATTCGAAGAGAAAGTGGCTATTTAAACAATACAATTTTCCTGGTCTCTAAGATCTTACGTACCTTCACTCGCTTTGTTCCTGATGGTGCAGGCATGAGGTTCTGGTGAATATGCAGGTGCACTTCCCACTGCTGTGTTGTGCTTTCCACTTGTGTCAAGCCCTTACAAGGTTACTCCAATAAGGCTCTACAACACATCTCCACACTTTCGACGTCGAGGTATGAAGATGGGCAAGTAATTCAATGCTTGGAGGAGCAGAGGCGCAAATGGAGAAGAAGTCGACGAAGGGGACATGTGAAGATCTAATCAGATCAGATTTGACATGAGCTGATCCCTGTAACAAAGTCGATTTCGCCGAGTCGCCGACAAGCAATGTCGTCAATAGTGCATTCAGAAACAAAGCTCTGGAATCGGGCATGAAGTGCGAGTACAATCCTCGATGAGATTGTATCTTCCTTGGCTTAAGATCTGACATATGGCGAAGAAGAGGATTGTTGTCTGTGGGGGAAATGGCTTCCTTGGTAATTGTTTATAGGCCTTGTTCCACAAGCTCCCAGCTAAAACCACCAAGGTTCGCGAATCTGCAAAGTCGCTGTCGGTCGAGGATGGGACGTAACTTCCATCAGCCGCTCCGGCGAGCCCACCTGGTCATCAGTGTCTTCCTCTCCCGATCCTCCACCATGGTCAACCTCTGTTTCATGGGCAAAAGCAGACATCCTGAAGCCAGCTACCTACAAATCTATGCTGAAAGATGCCGATGCGGTTGTGCATTCGATGGGGATACTGCTAGAGGCGGACTATAAAGGAGTGCTCACTGGGAAGGAGTCGATATGGGGAGGTTTATCAAGAGCATTTAGTGCTACGAAAGGAGGAAGTCAGAACCCCTTGGAAAGGAAAGAGGGAGAGGCGTTGGAGTCACAGGAGAAAGACGGACAGTTAACGTATGAGCTTATGAATAGAGATACAGGTATGAAACACTGCTGGTGTCAATCTATGATATCAGCCTAATACCGAGGAATCCTCTAGCAATTACCCTGGCCCAAGAAGCATCCTTTCAGAACGTCCCGTCATTCGTTTTCATATCTGCCGCAGCCGGAGCGCCTATGCTCCCAAAACGATATATAACCACGAAAAGAGAGGCCGAATCCACAATAGCCTCATCACTACCAAAGCTAAGAAGCATCTTCATTCGACCTGGATTTCTGTATGATAGTTCACGCAAATTCACCCTCCCAATAGCGTTTGCTGGTAGTGCAGGTAATATGGTCAATGGCATGATTGGAGGCCGGTTAACGTGGTTAGCTGGAGCTGCAGTGGAGAAGCCGTTGAAGGTGGATCTAGTTGCAGAGGCTGTTGTTGAGGCCATTGGAGATGAGGGTGTCAAAGGCGTGGTCGGGACCACTGATATTGAGGCACTTGCTACCAAGGCTTGGAGGAGAGGCATGCTATAAACATGTCATACCATGGCAATGCCTGTAGATCGGGCAGACCACCATTGGGATCCTTGATCGACATATTCGATCTAGCCATGGAACACTCATTGCTGCCCGCCCTGGAATCTTTTCTCCACTTTTGCCATTTAAATCATTGTTCCACGCTCAAAGCTATCTCTAATCTCCGCGGTGTACTGAAGTTGATGTCAGTCTAGCAGTACATGGGTACCAGGGCTGTTCTTACCTTGTTGTAAAATCTCGCAAGCTTCTGGTTGAATCTGGGATATGGTCAGAATCCTCGAATGTACACAGACGGTGCTTCTAAAACTTACTGCTTGTTCTTGTCGTTGATGTACGTAACATCACCTTCATCATCACCCTTGCCTCGATCCCTCCTCTTTTTCAACCGTACTTCCTCAGCCTTCCGAAGATCGCTAACAAGCCGGTCCACAGCCGCTCGATCAGGCTTATTTTCGACAAAGTCTGTGCTGTCAGCTGTAGAGTAGAACGTGCCATTCTTATCCACAGCGACCAACTCCCCATCTTCTGTCTCTACAATCTCCAGACCCCCACTAAGGGCGGCCTTCTGGACAGCTGCCGCTTTCTCCTTTTCGTATAATTCCATGTCCGGCTTCATCTCTCGTAGCTGCCGTTTATAGATCTTCCGTGAGTCTTGACGGTAATCCTGGAATGCTACATCTTCTCGGTGCTTCTCTTTCTTCTCCATCCGCTTATCCCACTTTTCCGACTCATCAACCGTCCAATCCCATGCTCGTTTCCTTTCAAAGTCTTCGCCAGCAGCAGCTGTATCAGCCTTAAGGAGGTTATGTGATGCAAAGGCCTGTTTACGGGATAGCGAAGCCAGGAGATTTGGGTCCGTGGCCAGTCTTTGGGACTCAGCCGCGGCTTCCTTGAGGTTACGTTGAGCGGATTTCTTCTGAACGTGATATCAGCCAGCACTTTAGGTCAGGTTTTAATCGAGGGTGTGCATAGCCGTGCGAACAAAGTAGAAAGCTGATGGGACATACCGCACGCGCCTGAAGGGCTTTGAACCTTGCCTGTCTCTCGTCATTTTGCACCGCTGCCTGTACTGCATCTGATGTGTTTTCATTTTCGGTACTAGCTTTCTGCTGAGGTTGGTCCGATGCTACCGTTTCTTGAGATTCAGCAGTATCTACTACCGGCCGGGCTTCTTCAACAGTGGTCTCGTTCTGCTGGTCCACAGTCGCCGCAATCTTGCGCTTTTTTGACAGACGCATCATCAATATGTTGGTATTATCCGTTCCTCTAATTTGATATAGATCAGCGAGGATCAGTAGAATGATAATATGGGGGAGATTGTAGCAAAATAAGAGGCTTCAGGAACTAGAATCAATAGGGCTACTAGCGCCAAAGCTCAGGTTGCGGAGCTTGCAGCGGAGCCTAACAGAATCATGCTGCTCAAGGACCTCTGCATCCAATGCTCCAGCAACACAGTCTCAATAGACGTTGCATTCATATCTTCAAGATACTATGCGGTATAAGAAGCACTGCTCCTAGAAGGTCTATCAGTACTAGCGTTTCCTCAGACCTCGACCTTGATGTAGCCACAAAGGAGGCTCCTCAACTCGAGCTTCAGCCTAGGATCGTGCCAGCAATTCGTAATGCCCTCTTCGAGAAGAGAATCCTACAGAAACAGCGCCAACATCAGACATCACATGAAGACATAGGGCAAAGACTCAAGATAATCAAATCCCGACAGGAGCTTCTATATGCCATCCAGGAAAATGTGGTCAGCCACGAAGATGGTCTTCGGCTTTGTACAGTCTATCCTGAGTTGATAAGTGCGCTAAAGAGGTGTTGGCATCACTCTACAGAAATCGAAGCACTAAACGACGCCAATGCAATAATCGCACGTCTGAAATGTATGGGAGTTGCATTGCCAGAGCAGCTACTCGAGTTCTTCATGATAGAAGCTATACGAAGGGGATCCCCAGCGGCCGTAATGGCGTATGTATCGACGATGAAGTCCAGAAACGAAGGAAATTCACGACAGTGGCTGCCCATCACGACACTTCTCACCGAGTTCATAGATCTAGAGCCCCACCGACGGACATTCCAGGGGTGGGATGGCAAGCGTAAGGAGCAGGAATGGCTCTGCATCTTTCAGATTCTCTTCTCCGAATGGGATAAAATGCTAGAAGCCCTACAAGACGGTACAGACAGTCATCTCAACGACATATTAAATATCAACTTCAACAAATTTGTTCGAGTTTTCCTCTTGTTGGGTGGTAACAAGCTGGCTTGGCAAGTTGCAAAAATGTACTACCACCGCTGTGGACCTATACATGACGAGAACTGGATTTTATTGCTGGACCACCCAGATTACATTGGAGGCTGGTTGCCAGCCCTAGTCCGACAACACGACGATCGACTCCAATTACTACAACAGAAAACGTTCGAGATATTGTCCGCTCGCCCAGAACTAATCAAAGAGTGGACCCCGGAGATGACTGAGCCAGTGTTAGTAGCGCTTGAAAGACACCTGATTCGAATAGAAAGCCGCATGCACATCCGATGGAGCGGCGGCGAAAACGGGTTTCATACGTGCAAAGATGACATTTCGCTCGAGGTCGCCCATCATAAGTAGTGGGAGTCTAGCAACGGTTTGGATGTTGGAGATTTTACACCTCACGATCCCTACAAAGCTTTGCGAGCAGCGTTTTGGCGCTTGTGGTAGGTGAATATAAGGCGAGAGAACAGAAATCATCCATCGAAACAGGACCCTAGATCTCCAGATAATATCGTCGTAACGGTAGTAGATGTCCTTTAGGGACTTATGTCTTCTAAGGATGCATTCACATGTGTATTGAGCACTTGTATGTTCCTTCTGCTATAAAGGTTTAGAACCTGAAGAAGTGGTTGCACCTCGTTGACTGGATTCATCGGCCATACAGCACAATGGTCACCAAATTTGTGCTTCGATTCCAGACACTGGTTAGGATCCAATTCAACGTAAGACTATCGGGGGCTGAAGGGGGCCCGAAGTTGTAAAGGGGCCTTTGGCAACCTTCACCAGTAGGGGTTATGTCGGGAAGCCTCTGATGATATATCCTGCATCGTACAATGTGGGATCGGGTTCTACCATGGAGCACGTTTGTCATCGAATCAGATGTTAGATTTGGATCGTAAAGGGTTAAGATAATCGGTATGGGGTTTGTTGCTGGTGATCTTCTACATCGATGTGCCAGCTCTCAACATGGAAGCTTGGACCTTGTGGACTACATAGGCACGCCCAAAAGATCATGAACTGTCTAAGCACAGGCCTGGATGTGAAGAAATTATTTTGCATCCTCAGCCTCCAAGCAGGAAGCATGTCTGAAGTTCGTTGGCTTCTACTTAAGAGCTACATAACCTGGTGCAGGAGTCCACCTCCATAATCAGATCATCATGGTCTACAAAAGCATGGAGCCAGGCCGACATTGGAAAATTGAGGCAAGATATGTCGTGGAGGTCGCCACTGCCCACAGTCAGCTCAATGCTTGGTGCCTTTCTCCCTCTCGAGGTTCCGTATCCTACTCCCGATTCTCATTCCCCATTAGCAACACCATCGGACTATAATGCTCATCTTCCCATAAACCTGCGATCTCCTTAACAGAATGGTCTTTGTTGTTTGCTACGTCAGATGCAACGGTGCCCCGTCCTTACCCTGCTGCATCCACCATACCAACCTCTCTCTGATTTCTAAAGACGTCAAGCCCAAACCGGTATGAGCGCCGAAGAGCACAAGCCATTCTCCGGAGCTAGAGTTTGGGATTATGAACAAAGAGGTACGAGTTGTGAATTATTGGGTTGGGAAGCTTCGTAATTGGATTTACGGCGCATACCCCATTCAAGGCCAATGAGATTACAGCGACAACAAGTGAGAAATCGGTACTTGAATGATATATAGTCACTATCCACAGCTATCAGACACGAAAGTGAAAGGTTCCAAGACGCTTTTTGCATAGGCAGAGATCAATGTGTACACTCAATATGGACCAAAGCTCTTTCTTGTACCGCTAAAGTTCGACCTGGCGAGCTCGAACATTGGTCTCAATCTTGAATTGCTGAACATTATCGATGCATGAATCTTCGATCTGGAGCTTTTCCTCTTGCACTTCTGTCAGCTTCAGTGCTTTGTATTTAAAAACACTTCGCTGCTGTTCATTTGATGCGAGTCATCATACTCTGACCTTTTGTCGCACTCTTTTCGGAGCCAGAAACAAAATCTTAATACCATTCCGGAAATCTCCTATTCTTCATCATTAAACGATTGATAGCGGTTCGAACCGACGTGAGAAGTTCTCGAGAGTCGATATAATCATCTGCTCGAGTCCTGCTTCTCCCTAGCTGAACACTTCCGGGTTTCTCAGAAAAGATGGTGTAGCAGTATCTTAGAGTCCCATAAGCATCAGTCAATGGTAAAAACTTCGTTAAGCCAACGTAGCATTGTTTATTATATATTGATGAACAGCCATACCCAAAAAGTCTATGCAATGCAACACACCTCACACTCTTTCTCTCTAACCTTGCCATCCCCACCCACCTCCCAACCTCATCAAACCATATTGTCCCGCCCAACCTCAAACCCTTCTGCAACGTACACCCAATTCCCACGGCCTTCACGGCCCCACTCAGCCTCACCGGCACCGCCGCATCCAGACAGCACGGCGTGAATTCATTTGCCTCCATTGAAAACGCCTGCTCGAATTGCCCGTAGCAGGCCTCGGGAACTCCCTCCAAAACCCCTAGGAACCGTAGACGCCGATGAGTTTAGACGTGGCGTTCATGTTGACGGTCAGCTCGCCCTTGGTGCCGGTGATTTCCGGAAGCAGTAAACGTATGCGATGCGGCCGCCGTAGAATTCGACAATGCCGACGGCGTTGTCCCTGTCTCCGTGCCGGCGCGGCTCGGGCTGTACGGCGGTGATAACACTTGCGACGACGGACTTGGCGATGCTGTTTTGGCCGAGACACCATAGCGCGAGATCGATGGCATGGATACTGCAGTTCAGGGATATACCCTTTAAAGGTTTTGCATAAGCGACGAAGAACCCTGAAAGATCGAGCTTGTCGCATGTTTGGCTGCGGGAGATGGAAGGGCGGCCTATGAGGCCAGCGTCAGTCTTTGACAAGGCGTCGCGATAGGAAGAGTCGAAGCTGCGGAGGATACCGCAAACGTCTTTCGGATGGGGTCTTCTTTGCGAGCGTCGACCACGGATCGGGACTGTGGATTGTTTTTTTCATGGGGTCCAGAGAGATGATTCGATGGGAGGCGCGATTTATTGTTTCGACGCTCGTGGAGAACGGGTTTCTCGCAGAGCACGTGCTTATTCGCTTCTATAGATATGATTGCTTGTTCGACACGTTCTGTTGTCAAGGATGCGATGACCACTGCTTGCAGACACTCTTGCATAGAACGTCATCGCAGGATTTATATTGCTTAATTCCATTAGGCTCGAGGGCTGTCTTTGCCCATTGAAGGTCCGTATCGTCAGGAGTACGAGCAGCGACTAGCTCTAGTCAAGGAGTGCGGTTTGAACAATGGAGGGCACGTCGTTTCCCCATACGTCCAAGGCCGGCACAGCTCACGGTGGGCTTTGCAAGTGCCATCGTAAATCCTCAATTTCCCAACGGCTTCGACCGTAGACTTGACGCTGCTCTTAAAAAATTCAAGGCCTAATATTAAACGGCGAAACAAATCACAGGAGGTCGGGAGTGAAATGTTGGCTCAATGAATTCGATGTACAGAACCGGGATTCACTCGGGGTTTCTGGGAAGGACAGCCTACAAATGTATGCTCCAAGAATCTCCGAATCTATGAAAATGTGATATTCGAAGGAACTTGCGAAGAGCTGTGGTAAGAAATTTCAAGAGATTCCCCCTACAGGTTGCCCCACGCTTACGATTTGAGACAATGAGTGTGTCCCGGATACTCAGGGTTCAACCTACAATCGTGGAATTGTCGTCAGGACCCCCAAGGACTGAGGAACATCACCTCTTTCGGCAGGGAAATGGCTCGCGTGGCTTCGAAGGAGTTTGTCCTGGAATTTTTGGCGAACTTCCCCCCAGGGGCCGGCGGGCGCTGCCTTCAAACAATGGACGGTCTGCCCTCTGATCCAAGTTGCCCGAAATCTTTCAGCATGATTCAACGTTCTGTACCCAGTAGGGGGAAGTGCTGCGCTCTCTACGAACCACGGAGCCGAGGAAAACTTCCGTGGTGTTATCTTATATGGTTGCTATTCTGTACGCGTTAATAATCGGAAATCCAACGTGAGAACTCTTTCTTAGCTCGAAGCCTCCGACTACCCATCAACTTCTTTCTTACCCATCTCGACGATCACTTTCAAAACAAGTTTTCCATCTTCATCACTTGTCTTACCCGCCGTCTCAAAGGCTTGTGGGACACTTTCTAGGCTATGATAGCGATGGGTCACGAGCTTCTGGAGATCTGGCAGCCCCGAGTCTTTGCTCGCAACAAGCTCGATTGCCCTCGGGTAGGTATTGGCGTATCGAAATGTCCCTATAATATCGACTTCACGCAGTGCAGCTGCTGAGATTGGCAATGTCTGTACAGGATTTCCCATACCGACTATCACAACTTTTCCACCAGCGCGCGTTGCCTGCTTCAGTCAGCGATGCGTTCTTCATGGGGTGATGCTTCGATCTTACGTAGATAGCAGCTTGTGTACATGATTCGACTCCCGTGCATTCAAACACAGTGTCATATTCGCCCAGACTAGAGCCTCCGGCGGTCCTGACTTCGGCTGCTATAGCTGCGGTCTCTTTGGCAATCCGAAGCCTCTCCTCGATACCCTGCCCCTGTTTTCGAGGCACGACGAATCCGCAGTGCGCGAATCCGTTGTTGATTGCAAAGTCTACCCTTTCTGCTTGTATATCTGCGATGGTAACATTCGAAGAGCCCCCTACCTTGCTCGTTGCTGCACACAGTAGGCCTATGGCGCCAGCCCCGAAGACAAGAGTGGAAGAGTCCGGGGCTATCTGGGCTCTTCTTGAGGCATGGATGGCCACTCCCAGGGGTTCGAGTATTGCCCCAAGATCGAAGGAAACATTGTCTGGTAACCTGCATATCTCAGCCAAAGTACACCTTTCAAGTCAACAAAGAGACCGTGAACACGGACTTGTGACACCAGGCCGCCGGATGATTAATTTTTTCCTGAAGCGTGCCTTGGAAATGTGGAAAAGCTTTTGCAGAACTGCGAAACTTCAATTCCTGGCAGATATTGTATCTCCCTTCCAAACACCTCTTGCATGTTGTACATGGTAATCCCACTTCCAACGCCACTCTGTCCCCAACCACAAAGTCCTCCACCGCGGATCCTACTGCTGACAACACTCCTGCGGATTCATGGCCCAGCGACATGGGCTCTCGAACCAATATATCTCCATTGCGGTAGTGGTGGTAGTTGTGGAGGTCGGAGCCGCACAGACCAGTTGAGCGAACCGAGATCTGAAGCTCGGTGGGCGCCGGAGCTCCAATATGACGGTCTTCCTATGGGGCGCTACATTAGCTGAGGTTCGTGATTTTGGTAGAATCGAACGTGCTAGTCGAAGGTCTTTCACGCCGTGCAAAACCGAAGCTTTGGATGTTTGGCCATTAGGCGATGTGGAGGCCATGATGGATCAACAGTTGCATTGCAAGGACCGATCATGCAGCGTTCGGCCCGTTAATGTGTAGCGCGAGTCGAGATCGCATCTGGGTCGGATGAGTCTAAGGAGGCATACATATCCAGCTGTGAGGTCGGAATTGCTTCTATGTTCTATCTGTGCTAAAAACAAGAATTACGACTTAAATAGCAGGCTCGATCCTAGATGTTCAAATCCTTTCTATGAGTCTAGTGTACTCTCTTGCATGTTGCTCAAGGCCGGGTATACAATATGATATGTATTCCGATACAATGGCTATTGGGCTGTCATGACATCCAGCAGAACGCCCATCGCTATGCACTGATTCCCTTTCCAGGTAGCCCCTTGCTCCATGCTATGCAATATTTCCCTAGTTTAATTTTCCATGCTTCCATATCGTCATTCCATGATCCGAAAGAGGCCCTTTCATAGTTGACACATCAAGCCAACCACAAAGAAGAGGCCCAAATGGCTTTTCGTAAACGCACCGCTCACTGCGTCAATTCTTCCAAAGCCTCTAGAGGTGCTGGCTTGAGTCGCCACATTGGATACTCCGGCTCGGCCTACAGGTGTGATCCCATTGAGAGCATCGACTGTGCTAATGGCCGAGGCTTGATCGAAGAAATCCACGAGGACATATGTAGGAGCTTTCCCATATATGGTTGTGCAGTTCGCGGCCGCTCCTCCCAGATTTCCAACAGCTCCACTTTGAGCATTCGTGGTTGTTATATTCCCATAATCTGGTGTTTGGAAAAAAGCCTGCTGAGTATCCAGGAAATGATTCATCAGGGGGAGTCGTCCAGATGTTATAGCCATTTGTGTATTTCCCTGCACAGCCGGAGGCCTGTCCGGGGTACACGTAAAATTCGACAGGCTTGTAACGTCATAATTGTTTTCGAAAACGAACGTGAATTCATCAAGGAGATATGGAGCGACTGTGTTTGATGACGGAGGTAACGATGCGACAAATGTAACAAGACGCGTATTATTTGAAATCATATCTTGCAGCGCTGGCCAGGTCATTATGGTAGTTGTTGTAATTGGAGGTGTATAAGCGTATGAGGTGATGTTGGCGGCTTTGTACTCTGAATCAAGAGCCGATGCTGGTGCATTGTCCGAGTTCACCAAAAGGATTGTAACCACCTCGTGTGGGTTATTGTCCATCCAGCTCTTGATCTCTGATAGCCAACCGCTCAATTTTCCGACATCCAACAAGCTACAGCTTGTGTGACAGAGGTGCCATTCCCCGTTGCTATTGTGGACTTGTGCAGTGAGGAGTCGGACGCCGGCATCTAATTGAGCTGAGCTGTTTATATTTCTATGGCTGTGAGTCTATGCGTTTGCCACCAGAGAGGGACTGGCTTACTGGTTACCAGAATCGGTATAGCCATTGGAACTATTCCGCAGGAAAGGACTGTCGTGAGCACCAAGGTATGTGACATTCGAATACGATCTACTGCACAAGTCTGGAGAGTTGTTGCAGGCATATGTCGCGTTGCGAGGTACCAATGCAGCTCCGAATGCCACAGGCAACGAGGGAAGAAGCCATAGTAAGATATGCATCGTACGGGAGTAGAATATCTGGAACGGGTCTCAGGGATGTGTATCTGATCTGGTTCATGTAGCGTTAACAACAGGTAAATGGCAAAGGCTCAATAAGAGTCCAGAAGCGACTGTATACAAGGAAAAGAGCAAGTAACGGCTAGGAGCAAATAGAGACTTCCATAGGAAGAGCAATCGATAAAGGATGTACGGTAAAGACAGAGCTTGAGCAAGAGACGAGGATGTCAATACTCCGCCACGCTAAACAGGTATTTGAGCTTCGTCATCCTACTTCGTACTTGATCGGCAGGCTTGCCGAGTCAAGTCTCTCGCAAGGTAAGTCTCACAAGTTCGGTCTTCATATCGAACAAGGGGTTTCTAGTCTCTTGCGAGACGTTATGGGTTGCAAGAGGAACCATCTGGGTTCACTTGCTTTGAACGTTCCATTGGTGTGACGATGCGGTTTGGCGGGGCTATCTGTTTCTATTTATAGCCACCCCACAAGACTGAGAGAAAAGCTTGGGAAATCGACCAAACTACGTCTTCCGAAGCTTCTCATCATTGAAGTGGTAGAATGGCGGTTGGCGGCTCAATGAAGCCCTTTCTTGTACTTTTTCGCTATATGCTTCTGAGCTTCGATCGAAAAGAAGCGCGCGGCGTGGGCAGCAACATGCTCAGGCTGGAGAGTTGAAAGAATGCAACGAGAAGGCGAAGGTACAATCTCTGCTTGATTGAACCCACCGATTCATACTGGGGAACTATGTTGAATCATCTCGTCCGGTCGGCGCAGAATCATTGAGCAGATCATTTCTTCGCCTGTTGCTCGCCAATATGCATTTATTTTGTGGTGATGTCCTTACTTTTCTGCCGTCACCTAATACAACTGTTCTCTGCCATGCTTTGCTCCATTCTCCCTGTTGGCTGCTCGTCCAATTCCGCCCTACCCGTGTTGCTCAAGAGCCAAACTTGAGCAAGTACCCACCGTCAACAGGCACAATCCCTTGAGATGATGGGGGTGAGAACAGATCGAGAGACGAAACGTAGATTTACTTGGTGTGAGGGGATTCATTGAAGGAACAAGGTAATTGTCGGTAAAGAGCAAGTCCACTTCGGGGTGATGTCAGATGCCATGACGACGGCCAGAGACACTTCCGAAACAATGCTCGACGGTGGCGAACATCACCAAGTTCGGCACAACGTCAATTACAAAACGCGATGGTGTCCCACTTTTCGAGAGTGAAATCTATTCAACGCGGGATTTACGATGTGAAGAGAGTACGAACGCTGCATCTCTGGCACGAAGTTTTCTGCTTTGCCTACAGCTACGATACGATACTTCTAGGCACGACTGACTGGGTTGGGAGACGAAGAGGCCGATACACCTGATTAAATGCTATTCCAAGTTTAGATATGAAAGAAAACGTAGAAAAGCCATGTTCCAGCACGGACAGTCGTACATTCATTTGATCGGCATGCAAGGTCCGCTGACTTCGATGCCAAAGGTGAGTCAACTTTCCAGGCCAACGTTTATCAATATTTCGAGTGTTTGAGCAGCAATTTCAGAATCGATGACTTGCCGGGTGAGGCAGCCCCACACAACATGCTCTCCTGGACTACAGCACGCGCTCTCCAGCAAGAGCTTGGCAATTCTCTGATCCCCTTGAGCAACAGCCTGTAACAGCGGAGCCTGTTCATTCGTAGTCTTGAAATTGACGTTGACTGGGATTTTCGACAGTGGTATTAATTCCAACATCGAATCCTCTCCTCGTGCAGCGGCTTGAGATACCATCCTTTCTTCAACCTCAGCCCCATCATGCTGCAGTACCTGTGCCAATGACAAACTCACGCCCGAGGTAGCTAGGTATAGCATGGAGTCAGCTCCCACTGGATTGGCGTTGATATCAGCCGACTTCCCTGAAAGTGGCTGCCCGGTTGAATGATGTTCCATCAAAGTAGCTTGGGAAAGCGAGGTCTCTCCTTTTGGCGACTCGAGGTCGAAATTGACAGGCTTCGCTAGTAAATTCTGAACTATCCGGTGTTGGCCTCTAGATCATGCGATATGTCATGCAGTATATCCCACAAGGGCAATGTTGAAATCAGGACTATTCTTGATCAGAAATGTGGCCATCGACGTGTCTCCTCTCCGGACCGAGTGATCGAGTACCATTGCCCCAATTTCGTCTTTTTATTTCCAAATCGACACCAATCATTACGACGGGTCGAGCAATCGACTGATCACCCTTCAGTGCAGCTTCGAAAAATCCCTCTATCTCTGGTTGTGGGAATTTAATGAGGGAAAACTCTGGACCAAGGCAGGAAGAAGTCTTGGTTCCATTCCCGATTAACAGCATCAATTCTCTTGCTCTCCACCTCCATCACGGTCTTACTGCTCACAGCCTCATTCGCCTTCTCATTTCGGGATTGTTTCTCTGTATCTGCCCCAAAATCCGTTGGTTGTCGCACAATGCTGTGGTTTCATGAACAGGCATCATGTGGTCGGGGAGGCTGCCAAGTCATGTTGTTTCACACCTCTGTCAAGCCAAATCTGCACCGGCAGGGGAAACTGTAGAATGTTGATGATGGAGTCGGAAGTGATGGGCAGGCGATGGTTATGAGCGTCGCGCTGTTGGTACGGAAGTAGAGAGGCCATGGTCGCAATTCAAAATACTCGGCGCCGGAAATGTGCAGTTCTTTGTCGGCGGTGGTTCTGAGGCTATGACTTGTCTGTTACCGAAGTAAAGTCCTTGCCGTTGGACCTTCTGTAGTGCGGTAGGGAGTGTAAGGTGGGGTGCTCGTAGCTCATCTATTACTGTTGCCAGCTATTCGAAGCTGCTGTCTGTCAGCTCCCTGCAACGACATCTTTGATCAATGTTCCTTATGAAGCTGCGATCATGTCGTTCGGCTTGCACGTGAGTGGGAAACATCGCAGGCAGAAGCCTGCGCTTCAAGGTACTGTACCTACTCAGAGTTCCACGAGGGGTAGTTCTAACGTGACCTGTAAGGCTGACTCCCGAGCGCGCAGTTCCACTCACAGAGCTCATCGGCTTTCTCTGCTTGCCTCTGCATGTTCGTACGTTGATCGCTCTTTTGCGAATCCTCGTCCTTAGGTGTCTACTTTGCTGGCCAGGCTCTATAGAACGGATCTTCACGAAGTTCATTCCGTTTTCAATTTTCATTCCTGCGAACAATTGTCAGAAAATTGTTTATTCGCTTCTTAGGGACCGGATGAAAGGAAATGTACGGTATTGTAACATCTGCAATGATTGAGCCGACCGAATAATGGAACTTGAGTAAGGTGGTTGTCTTTGTCTTCTACTGCATACCGCAACCATCTCTTTGATTATGCGAGCTGCTGAATAGCTGCTTGCATCTCAAAGACAGTATATTTTTGCACCGTCTACTTGAGATTTATGGCTCGATTTATCATACCGGAAATGGAACTTGACCATGATCGTAAGGTGCTTGTCTTTGTTTTCTACTCCATGCCGCGACTATCTCTTGGTACAAGCGATGTTTGCAGTGATTTGAACATGCGAGCTGCTGAATGGCTGCTTGCATCTCGAAGACCGTATATGTTAACATCATCTACTTGAGATAAATTGCTCGATCCATCATCTTTAAGTAGTCAACGTTCTGAGAGTTTAGCAGTCGATCCTGGTAACAAAATTCTTTTCTTGTTTACTTGGTAGCACACGCAAGCCTTCTGACGAAGAAGCAGCCTGTCAGACACCATGGCTATCAAGTAGGTCGACCGTCTGACTACATCCTTGCTTGAATGTGCTTTCAAACTACCTTCATCGTAGGATCTGCTAACGCACGGCAGGGAGATGGACGTCCCGGCGAGCAAGTCTATCAAGTTGGTTGGGCGATGGGCGATGGGATCGATGTTCTTTTGTGAGCACTACAGTTCTCCCGATATGGTACCAAGCGATGCTGTGGTACAATGGGCGGATAATGGCGCCATTCTATGCCTTCGACCACAAGATCCAGCCTTGACTTCTGAGACCGCCGGATGGGCACAAGCTGGTAAACTTGTGTCAACCACATCTTACGGCATTTGGCATATCACCCCTGAAACGTACGTCAAGGTCGTCAGCTGGCAGGAAGGCGCTCAGCTCGAAGGTCGTACCGTCAAATTCATCAATGATAAACACCCTGAGATTCCCACAACCCGGGTTATCTATGAGTGGATCGATCCCACCTGGACCCGAACTTTTATGATCATGAAACGTGCATGGGGAGTGCTGATGGCTGAAGCATTGGTCTATATGGATGACAGCCAGGTCAAAGACGTCGCGGATCAGGTTGCAGCTCATGTTAAAACACTGACACAGCATACCTCTAATATGCTGGAAACGCTTGATCAACATGGCGTTCAAGAAACTAGACTTGTCGGATGGTTCCCGCTCAAAGACGTCCCACACAGCGAATCTTGGAAGCAGTTCCAATGGCCTCGGTTTTCGCAGGAAGGATTCAAGACACATCTGAAAGAAAGTTCCAACATGACATTGATCCCCGACTCTGGACCTGAATTCGTCCTTTACAACTCCAAGCTCACGACCCGTAATATTTTTGTTTATCCTCCATTACCTGGCGAAAAAGGCCGGCTAGCAGAGATCATAAACTGGGATTTTACAGCATACTGGCCCCGCTACTGGGTGGCCACTTGTCCAAATCCAGACGGAGCGTTTATCACAGATATCACAGACTACGGATCAAAGCTCGACGTGCGCTGGCCTCAGTTTCTTAGGAAGGCACTTATGCAATTAGGATTTGAGAATGTCGGGGCGTGGTGGGATTCTTACCGATTTAGCTCCGAAGACTTGAGATCTGAACGAGCAGGTAAGGAATATCGCGATTGGGTGGCGGTTGTTAGAGAGGAGAGCATCAGATTGAACAACTTGAGATTGGGGAACCAGTCTGAATCCTCATCTTGATTTGAATCTGTAACTGTTCGCGGGGTGTATTATGCTCAATCTCAGCTATGCGAATAATAATAATAATAATACGCTTATTGACTTTGCATATCCAACGATTACCATAATCCAGATACTGTGATCACACTCTTCACACGGACTACCCTGTCTTGGTCCACTGACCTCCTCGCCAACTCCATTCTGCATCATGCCCGATGCGTTCTCTCTTCATATTCCCAATCCCAGGCTCCACCATGTCTGGGGCCTTCGTCCCCAAGCGGCCGGCCGAAGATGATGCGCCGGGAATGGAGGACAGGTGGCTGGTGATCGATAGCGTGCCTGAGGTAATTCGCTCCAGGGGTTTGTTACAACGTTCACATCTTTCGGAGTACCATGGGCTGTTGTAGTGACAATCCAGACAGCAGTTTTTATTTGCGGGTGTGTCTTCGGGGACGGGGAATGGCATGGCGTCTGAGTGAGTAGGATACAGCACAGCGGTTGTACGGCTCGAGCTGGCCGGTGGAAGGAAGGAAGAAAGAGGGTAGATGGCGTATGTTGAATGCTTAGGGCAATTCAGTAGCGGAAAGTACACAGTGAGGGATCCTATTGAAAGTTATATATCGCGCTCAACACTCTATTACTATGCCTCGTGAAACATATTCGCCTTTGACAAGATGGAACCCAGACACCTTGAGAACGTGGGACAGGATCTTCAACCATGACACTTGGCGGAAACACATGTCTCAGGACAAAGCTCTTTGTTGCCCAAGCCGCATGTTGTCATCAACCTCTTTGTGCTCGGTCCGGCCCCGAAACCGGCTCTAATCAGTGCTCGACTCACGCAAACAATGAGTGCGTGACGCAGGCTGGTGTTGCAGAGACACGCAGCCGCTAACTCGTTGATCGCAGGGCTGCATGTTGTGTCTTCTGCGATGGACGGCTGGAAGATCTGTGCTGGTGAGACGGGCACGGGACCAGGCTGCTGAGCGGCCGGCCACAGAGGGCTTGTGCGATGACCATGTTTGAGGCTCGGTAGAGGGTATTCCGAAGAACAAGTAGGTAGTGCGCAGACACGGGAGAGACTGGCGGATCGTGGTGCGAAAGAGCTCATGGCGAGCAAGAGGGAGCTCGAGCCTTCTGGTGGGGAAGAGATCATCTGACGTAGAGGTTAAAAGGAGCTGATAAGGTTGAGAGAAGGGGGAGCGACGTTAAAGATTTGGAAAAGTGAGGCGAAGAGAGGGGGAAAGAGGCCCAGGAAGCAGCGAGGACGAGTTGGGTGCGTTGCAGCGATGGGGGCTATTTAAGGATGAATGAAGGAGGCGTGATAAGAGGCCAAAATAAGATATGCGGCCAAAGATCAGTGGAGAAAGAATATCAGTGACTGCGTCTTTTACTCAACGACGTGAGACCAATCATATTTATGGAACAAGCTGCAGAACTGAGATGGGCGAGAAACCTACAGTGTAATGATTTCTGGTAAGTAAGAAACTTACCTCTAATTAAAATAAATAGAATGACCTTTGATCGCGTCATGGTCACTCGCGATGCGTTTCGAGGGTGAGGCCGGGACACATTCACGACATCTTGGCGTTCGCTCGGTTCAAACTGCTTAAAACCTGCTTGTTTTCAGTTGTGACGTGGTTGAAAAAGACTATGCTGCGGAGAGTGTAGAGAATATATGTTGAAAGTATCTGAATTACAGGATTTGCCTTGGCTTTTTTCACCGAGCTTCATCTGACACTGTTTTACATTACTCGCATATTTCTCAGTACTTGCAAGATGGACATTCATTTTGATCCCCCAAAGTGAGCCAGCGGAGCCGGCAACGACGCCGATGAGCCCTTTCTCGACGATGCTGATCTCTGTAACTCAAGCGCTTCCTCGTCGGCGCTTGAAAAGGCCCCGGTCGGATAGCTTCTAGCGCTGTCGAAGCCCGTGCTAGCTTTTTGGCTATTACTCTTGTCGAATTGCTTATATCGGTCCCAGCTGAGGTAGCGAACCGTGCCCTTTCTTGTTTTGTTGCCAAGCAATGTGCGATATGGTGGCAGAGAAGCCACGATTACCGCCATGGAAACCTCCATACTTGACCACAAAGCAACACCCGAAAAGGTCCCCGAGACGAGGGACTCAACGGTGCGGAGAATGTCAAATACAACAACCACGAGACCGAGACAAAAGACACCAGCGAGACCAGCCTTCTGGCCCTTGCGCATCTGCAAACCTAATAACATGTATATTGGTAAGGCCATAACTAGGCAGGTTTGATGTTAGTTCGCATACTTGTATAGATTGGCTTCAAGTCATACCAGCAAGATCTGTTAGCACATTAAGAGCACACCAGTACTTGTATGTAGCTCTTACGGCATGCTGAGTAGTCGGCGAAGCGCACTTTTCTGTAAACTTCAGTTCCGGGAAGCAATTCTACTATTCTGAGAAGAACCACCTACGGAAACTGTAAAGGTCACTCGCAGACCCACAGAGGGTCAGAGTGGTTCCAACACAAACCCAGAAACTGGCGAAAGTAAGACTCACAACTACCCACCACATCCGAAGAAACGTTCGAGACACGTCAAACAAGATGCGGTAGAGGATCAGAAAGGTAACTTTGACCGTCCACAGAACAAAGAAAACCAAAAGTGTAACAGCTACTCTGCATTGCAAGTATTCACGATAGAACGCATCGTTGAGCGGTGGTGCTTTCTCTTTCTTCATTTGTATCCTCGCAATTCGTTGGGAGTACGGGAACTCTTTGGCGGTGTAGGCGATGGCAAGACAAACAAGGAAGACCAAGGAGAGCAGGTGGGAAGCATCGTCCCAAAGGAGCCGCTTTTTATTGGCATATCGGATGGCGAATCGCCCGATCGATAGTATCGTTGCGACAGAGGTAAGCGTCCAGAGTATCGCCTATGATGATCTTAGCAGTCAATTCTTCCCAACTCAGTAACAGTCAAAACCGACGTGCAGCCCGCCAATAGAAACTGTATTGTACATGGTGGGATAGTTTTCTTGGTATGTTGAGCAGATGTTTTAAGCAGATAGATAGAATAGTGGAAAAGAATCAAGGAAGTCAACTTTCAAGGCTGGCACGCAGGAATGCAGGCACATGTATTAAAGCAACATACATCGACTCATTCGTGCAATGCCGTCAGGAGGCTGTGGGTAAAACGGCGTGAATGGGTTTTGATTTGGGGTTCGATACCGCAGATCGTATTTGGATGATTCCTATTGGAACAAACCATCATTCATTGCTGGTGGCTGAAGCCCAGGCACTGAGGATCCTGTCAGCCCGGGAACACACTTTGTACGCAGATGTCAGCAGGGACAGGTACATGTACTCCGTACTCCGTACTCCGGTACAGGTTGCAGGTTCAGCAAAGCGATGAGAGTCACGCCGTAGATAATCCCTTGTCTGGTCCAATATATATATCTGTACAAGCGGAAGGGATAACTCGTAGCACAGAGTAGAGTTTCTGCGCATTCAAAAGAGTGCTGAACTTTATGGAGTGACTCATAATCTCAATCATGTACTCCGTAGATATTGCAGTGCAAGTAGTTCTGGAAGAAGGAAGTCGGCAGGTACATGCCACAACCACCAGTTTTTTTTAGCTGTGCCGGATAGCTGCCGTATCGATATGCAGAGGTGGTAAGATCGGTGGATGATTGGCCCAACCTGTTTTTCTCGCGGCGTAGGAAAACCGTAAACCGTAGCTGCATCATGAATAGATTAATATATCAGATCCATCAACCATCAACCATCCAACTTCGAACGTTACCTTAGACAGTCTGGACTTTAGCGGCATGGACATCTGTTGTTACAAGAATAGATACTTCGTTTCCTGCGGTGAAGTCGTGAGTGTTCCACACCGGCGGCAATCCACGCGTTACAGTACGCGCGAGCGTCAGCTGTAGAGAGAGATTCCTATCTATCCGGTCTATATAACAACGTGCATTCGTCTCACACATTGCAAAAAGCAACTAGTCTCGAAGTGCAAACCATGTCAAGTCCACACACCGCTACAGAGCGGTCTCCTCTTCTTGGACGAGACCACCGGCAGTGTCAAACTGACGACTCAGCGACAACCAGTGCTGCAACTCCAGCTCCGAGCGGGGTTAAAGCAACCGACAATGGGTCGGCCCCAAATGATAATGCCAACGAAGCCGATGTCGAGAGACGCGGAGAGCCTAGTGAAGAAGATGATCCTGACACTTTGAGGACAGCGAGAAGCCTTAAATACATTCTACCAGTGCTGGGTGTCGGAGTACGGTCTCTGGGATTGGAACAACACGATTGTAGAAAAGCTGATGGACATAGATACTTCTGGCATTTTTGGACCAGTCGATTGTATTTGCCATTAATGGAAATATCGGTAGTGATCTACATGCCTTGGAAAATGTTTCCTGGATAGCAACTGGGTATGATGTGATCTCTGTGAGGTGACATAGTACCTGAAACTACATAGATATTTCCTCTCCATGACATGCTCTCAGCCATTGTACGGTAAGCTCAGCGATATCTTCGGACGCAAGCCATGTCTGTTGTTTGCCTACAGTCTTTTCGGACTCGGCTCTCTTGGTTGTGGATTGGCCCGCACAATGACCGCTTTAATAGCGTCGAGGGTAAGCTTTCCTATGTGCTCAAACTGCAGAGTGAAGTACCTGATTAGTGCAGGTTGTTCAAGGCGTTGGAGGAGGCGGTATGAGCATTGTTGTGACCGTACTCCTGTCCGACTTTATTCCAACGAGAGAGAGAGGCACATGGCAGGGCTATCTCAACCTCATTGGTGCTCTTGGATCCACTTCTGGCGCGCCCCTTGGTACTAGCCTCCCTGGGTCTCGTTGTGGGAATGGACGCTGATATCAGAAATAAAGGAGGTATCATAGTCCAGAACACTAGCTGGAGATGGTAAGCCAATAACGCCCCGATCAGAGGTTGTGTATCAACCTGAATCACAGGGCATTTCTCGGCCAGGTGCCCCTGTGCCTGCTCGCAATAATTGCTGTGGGATTCTTCCTCCACCTCCCCAAGCGTCAAGATGATTTAGCTTGGACGAAACAACTTCGACGCATTGATTTCCTGGGAGCTGTTCTGCTGGTAGCTACGGTGTTTGCCCTCCTATTTGGCCTTGATCGCGGTATCAACGTCTCCTGGAGAAGTCCCTATGCCATCGCCTTTACTTGCGCCACTCTCCCGTTGATGGCCGGCTTCCTCCTGGTGGAAACCAAATTTGCCACAGAGCCATTCACCCCTGGCCATATCATGTTCAACAGAGCACTGTTTGTATGCTATGCCTGCAACTTCTTTGGCTATGCAGCATTCACGGCTTTTGGATTCTACATCCCCTTGTTCCTCCAGGTCGTCTTGCAGATGAGTCCAGCGCAATCCGGTGCTAGCATGATACCCCTGGCCATCTCTTCTGTAGTGGGAACGCTTCTGGGAGGCATCATCATCAAGAGGACGGGGAAATTTTACTGGCTTGGTGTATGCGCCGGAATAACCGGCACACTAGGATCACTGCCAATTGCTTGGGCTGCAGGGCAGGGTCGGGGTTCTCTGCCAGGTATCTATAGTGGCTCCATCGTCAGTTTCATACCACAGGGGATGGTGGTTACTGCATCTTTGATAGCGATATGTGAGCGATTGACGAGCACTCTCATAGGCTGCCACTGACAGATACAAGTGTCCAATGTCTCTTCTGAAGACCAAGCAATTGCAACCGCATGCTCTTTCCTCTCCAGGTCTCTGGGCTCAGCAGTAGGCGTATCCTTGTGCGGAATCCTTATCCACCGCGTTCTTGACACCCAGCTCCACCTACACCTCAAAGGCCAAGAAGCGGATCACATCATAGAGAGGATCCGGCAAAGTATCGGGTATATTCAAGAATATCCAGAAGAGATACGCATTGTTATTCGAGAGTGCTACGGCACAGCCATTCAGGCTGGCTTTGCATTCTGTTCCTGTGCTCTCGCTGCAGCAGCATTTAGCGTGTTCTGGTGGAGAGCGAAGAGACTGGGCCACTAACGTTGAGAAGTAGCATGAGGTTGTTATATAGCGCTGCTACTGCTGATGGGTACAATCTAACAAACGAAGGCACCACAGACCTGTCAGCTACCTCCACCGTGTAATAGTGCCCTGCAAACTAGAAACAAGAGCACACAGACCAACAAATAGACATTACCAGGACCTTGTTCTGCCGCTGGGATCTCATCTGCTCGATCCCCGGCGATGCATATTCCTTATTCGCAACCAACGCCAATGACTTTGCTCCAAGCCAGCTTCCGAGTTGGTGGAGTGTAGGTGAGTCACAGGTGAGTGAGTAATCATGCAACCATTCAAATGCCGAAAGACCGAGCGACTCCTTACCAAGTGAAAAGTGAATGCGATCTCGATATATCAATCACTCATTGCTTCTCTTTCTGTATCGTAAACCCTTCTTCATGATATAGGTATATCTCTATTCACCTATTATCTCTAGAATAATATGGCGGAAATCGCATTTCCTTCGCTCAGCACCACGACGCGATTGCCAAACGGCACAACGTACAGCTATATCCATTCTAAACCATCCTACCAAAAGCCTTATATTTTGTTTCTTCATGGCTTTCCGAGTTCCTCGTACGACTGGAGGCATCAGATCAGTTACTTCTCGAAACTCGGGTATGGAATCATCGCGCCTGATCTGCTGGGTTACGGAGGTACCGACAAGCCCGAGATGTTGGAAGCTTACCGCATGAAGAAGATGAGCGAGGAGGTAGTGGGTATCCTCGATGCTCAGAAAGTCGGTAAGGTCCTGGCTGTTGCACATGATTTGTGAGTATCAATCCCTGTGGCATGAAAGAAAGAGCTGATGTGAATCTGGCTTGTAGCGGGTCCTTCCTGATGTCTCGGCTCGCAAACTACTTCCCCGAGCGATTCATCAGCTTTGCATTCTTGGACGTAGCTTATCAAGCGCCCTCTGGCCCTTTTTCCGTTGAGGCGATTAACGAGATTACCGAGAAGACGTGTGGCTATCCTATCTTTGGGTACTGGTATTTCTTCAACGATCCTGACGCTGCGGATATGATGAATCGTGATGTAAGTAGCAGTCTCACTGTACCATTAGAAAACATTGTTCATCATCGTCCCCCATCATTGTCTGGGCTTTTATATCTTGCTAATGGTTGTACCCAACAAAGGCCAAATGCACGGACTCTGTGACGTATTGTCCAGACCCAGTGTCGCTCAAGGATCGCATGTGCCTCATAGGCGCTGCAAGATCATGGTTTGCAGATGGCAAAACTTCGGCTCTGGCGTCTTATGTTTCCTCCGAAGAAATTGATATCCATGATCAGATCTTTGCACCCGAGAATGGCGGTTATGGTCCACCTCTTATGTGGTACAAAGCTCAGATGGCGAATGTGAATGTCCACGACGAAGCAACCCTTGCGGCTGAGCAGAGCCACATTAAGCAACCAACTTTGCTCATCACTGCTGCTAATGACTACATCGCTATTCCCTCGATGCAAGAGCAGGGTATGAGACCATATGTCAAGAATCTCAAGGTCGAGAGTGTAGACACGGGTCACTGGCTACAATTGGAGAAGCCACATGAGGTTAACCAAACGTTGGAGAGATTTTTCACGGAGATTGCGGCGGCGTAAAGGCGCAGGCGTTCACCGTGGGCTTCAGTGGACTTCGAGCTTATATTTAGGAGCTGGGGATGCTCCCAACCTTACAGGACTAATGTGATGACGGTGATTGAGAAAAAGGAAACGACGATCAGGAAGATGTGAGGGAAAAGCAGGTAAAAGAAACATATAAAACAATTATACAGTTTTACTTTTGACAAGGGCAGCTTTGTTGATAGTGCTGACCAACTTGAGAGCAGCCACACGGTACTCGGTCTGAATTCAAGACGAGGAGTATCATCCTTTACAGTTTCCCCTTCTTTTGGATGCACGACGTGTTGAATCGAAAGTCCACGACATCGGACCAGGCGAAGGATTGGTGCATGCACTTCTGGAGGAAGACTTCCCAGCTTCGAGATATGGTGTTACCTTACTACTCTTGGTTCTTGCATGTTCAAGCACGAGAAAAAGTGGGCGATGATCCTACTAGTACTGAGATTGGAGCAGCAGACGCATTGGGTTCTATATTCCACTACCTTACCTGTAACCGCGGCTTGGCAGACACGTGCAGACTGACTTTAAGCGGGGAATGCGCTACGGTACTTCCGTACTTCCGTACTGTAAGATAAGATGGCGTCATTTTTCCAATTCATCAACCCATCCATCCACCAACCTGCCTTTTTCTTTTCTTTGGCGGGGCGATACGGTAATGGTTCATTAGAAACATGACGACTACTCCGTACAAGGACTAGAAGAGATTAATCAATCGCGTAGTCGTCATGATGGTCTCTTCTCTTGCCCCCGAGACGCCGGTTCTCCGCGGTTCCAATGAAAGAGTGGGGCGGTGGGGGTTGCCATGCACCAAAATCCCTGGATGAAGGTATTGGTAAGGTACCGTACCTTCCAGGTTACGGTACTCGTAAGGTAAGGTATGTAATGCGTGCTATCCTCTCTTGGTACCTTAGCTCTGCTGATAGCTCCAAGCTTGAAATAGCATCCATCTCATTGGGAATTTTTCAAATGTGGATCTCATCTGATTCCCTCGACTTTCCTGTGACGTTTCCCTCCTGTTCAAAAGGCTTCTTGATTCACTTGGCCACGTTGCCCAGCCTGAGAGGTCTTACTCTTGAAGCGTCGTCCTCCAGTAGCAGTCGCAGTGAGACAGCATGGCAGCACTGGGACAACATCACGAAGAGAAGGGAGCACACTCGACTTTCCTGCCGCCTTTCGTTGAAGATGCTTCCAGCATCGGTTCTCTCGACAAGGACATCGCCGCAACGATTGTATCCGAGCATGCACAGAGCGTTGATCCCAACGTGGAACGGCGAGTCTTGCGCAAAATCGACCTCTTTCTAATCCCGTGGATGTGGATGGGCTATGGCTTCGTGTATTATGACAAGGCACGTCGCCCCATGTGGGAGTGACAAAATGGAGAAGTGGTTGACCGGAGCAGGCAATCTTAGGCAGCGCCGTCCTCTTTGGGATGGCCAAAGACCTTTCTCTCAGCGTTGTCAACACCCATGCGAAACCACCCACAACATCCACAGCAAGATTGAGCTGGGCGACATCGGTCTTCTACTTCGGGATGCTTGCCGGGCTGCTTCCCATGACTCTCACGCTCCAACGGTTCCAGTTAGGGAGAGTGCTCGGCGGTGTCGTCATGCTATGGGGATTGATTGCCATGCTCACAGCCGCCGTTACTTCCTTCCGCGGTTTGTACGTTCAGCGCTTTTTCCTCGGTTTCGCCGAGAGCATCATCCCCACAGGCTTCATGTGTATAGTCAGCGGATATTATACGCAAGAGGAGCAATCAATGAGGCAAAGCTTGTGGTTTTCGTCAACCGGGGCCTGGACTGTCATAGGGGGTGCCTTGAACTATGGTTTTGCACAAATTACCGGTGGGACTTTGAAGCGATGGCAATACATCTATCTCTTTGCGGGGGCCCTCACGGTTCTATTTGGAGTCATTTGCTTCGCTATACCCAACTCGGCTGTGACTGCATGGTTCCTATCTCCAGAAGAGCGAAGAGTCGCAGTCGAAAGATTAAGAAAAGGGCAAACTGGTGTCCGATGCCAGAAGATCAAGTGGTCGCAAATACAAGAAGGATTGTTCGATATCAAGGTCTGGCTTGTGGCGCTGATGATGGCTGGAGCGTACGTCCTTTTAAAAAAGCCTACAGTGCACCACCTGACAGGCATAGTTATACCGTCAACGGCGCTGTCAGTGGATTCGGTCCATTGATTGTGTCTACTTTTGGGTACAGCAAGATCCTGTCCTTCACCTGGTTCCCACACTGAACCGGGTCTTCTTAGCTATACAACCCTCGACTCCATCCTCCTCCAATTTCCTTTGGGAGGCATAGTTTTCATCTTTATTCTCCTCACCGGCTATCTCTCAAGCCGCATCCCCAACATTCGCCTTATACTCATCATCCTCTGCTGCCTCCCTGTTATTGCAGGCTGTGCCATGATTTGGAAGAGCACTTGGTCCCACCATGCCGCCACCCCTGTGGTCGGATATACGATTATTGGATTTTTTGGGCCGGTGGTTAGTCTGATTATTAGTATTGGAATGGCCAACGTGGCAGGGGCGACAAAGAAGAGTTTTACTGCCGCGGCCATATTCATTGCTTACTGTGTCGGTAATGTAGGTTCTGCACCTTCCGTTAATTTTATATCGATTTTGACATTTTGTAGATTATCGGACCGCAACTCATCCGTACGCCAACCTTGAAACGTCACTATCCAGAGCTTTGGCTAGGACTCATCATCTGGTATAAGATATATTCATCTCTTTTTACTGTCTCTTTAGTTCAACTCGCTGACACCATAAAAGCTACTGCATCGTCATCGTCCTTGCAATCACCCTCTACTTTGTCCTACGCGCAGAGAACAAGAGGCGAGATGCCCTCGAACTAAATGAAGAAGATCGCGATCGATTGGCGTTCATGGATTTGACGGACAAGGAGAATCCATATTTTAGATACGTGCTATGAGCAGATGGTTCGAAGATGATCTCGGCGGAGCCCAAAATTGCCGGGAAGCAGATGGAAAATGTGCCACTATACACAGGGCAGACTAAAAGACATCTCTTTGGGAGAATGAAAGAGATCCCGCACGCCATAACTACACATTCGAGGTCGAACATACGCAATAGCCAATCGGAAACACTAAGCCTTGCGGTGGAACTGGAAACAATTATAGCTTGAGAGACTGCTCCAATTGGAAACAATGAAAGGTAGACAGTCTACTGGGGGTGGATAGGATGAAAGAAAACCATATGAAATTTCGAGCATGCTGAGTACTGAAAAACCGAAGGAATGGTTTATTACCCCTTAGCCCTAGAGTGTAACAAACCCGCGACACCCACTCTGACAATTTCTATCACCAGCACTAACCCATAAAACCATACCATTGCACATTTCTCCCTCCCCATACCTCCGTCTCTAGGTAAGCCCCTTTCAGCCCTCCTCATCGAACTTCCTACTCACAACACCTATTATACAGCCCATAACCCCCCTCCCTCCCCGGGCTTTTCATTGTGGATATCTTCATTCTCTCGTTTCGTGCAGGATTGTCCTTTTCCCGCCATCAAGTAAAACACGATTGCAAATCGCAGAATGTCCAATGTCGTTGGAATGCCAGCAGGAGTATTGCTACGGCAGTTGAGCGAAGAACGTGTTACCGAGAAGTTTTGTTGGGACTAGGTTGTACGAGGATCGCTTTGGAGATTGGAGGAGAGATTGGGGTGGTGATTAGATGGGTGGCATCGGTCGACGGATTAGGAGGGAAGATTGGCGGTGTGTTTGAAAAGGGTGCTTGGTTTGGCATTGCTGGCTGTCTTACGGTTTTTCCCCACCCTTTCTCTTAAACTGTTTTTTTCTTCTGATTTCATCCTCCCCGCCCTTACCCTCCTCCTCTTGCCATCCTCATTCCGAAGATATTTCTCACTTCCACTTCATTCCTACCAACCCCGTATGATTTCGCCTTGCGTCGGCCTACATATGGATCCTCTTACTCCTTTGAAAACTGTAAGCTACTCCCCCAACCAATTCCGTTTTCCCTACTCCCCACCTTACTCTCCACACTCTCCTTACTCAGTTCACTAATATCTCACAAGCAAGGACCTAGTTGAGCAAAGTAGTGGTGAAAGCGTGTAGAGTAGACCGCGCTGTGAAGGAGGCCGGGTGTGCCGGTAGGAAGGCGCTAAAATTGGATGGAATGGTAGGTTATGGGGATAGAGGTGATGGAAAGGGAAGTAAGAGAGGATGAAACGATGGGAAACACCTCACCACCAAATCACCATTCCCCTAGCCCCTACCCATCCCCCATCACCATAAAACCCCCAACCACCCCACCCCACCTACCCCTTCCCATCTCACCAGCCACCATACCCAACCAAACCACCCAAAGCCTTTTCTATCGTACACGCCGACCTGCGACCAAGTGCAGAGGGCGGTAGGATGAAAGATAGCTCGTCCCGTTGTGGGCTTGCGTTGAATTGAAGCCAAGCTGTGATTGGCGAAGGGAGGGTGTATGCGAGGAGGTCAGCGAAGGAGCGTAAGCATGGGTGGAAGAGGTGGCTTGAAGGCCTCTGGGGCGGATGTGAGAGGGGTGCTGGGAGGTGCATTCAGTGGAATAGGGAAGGGAAACGGGCGTGGGAAAGGGCTGGGGGGGGGAGGCTGGTGGTATGGGTTTGGTTGGAAGGGGTAATGTGACTTGGGTGGCGTAGTAAGGGTGAACGGTGTTAGAGGGAAGGGTTTGTGTGGAGAGGAAGATTCGTGAGGGAAGGAGGAGGAAGAAAAAGAGGCGGTACTTCATACCGGTTTTAATTAGAAGACACCCAAATCGCAGAAATCCAGCTTTGTTCGCCTAGGTGTCTTGTTACTAAAACCCTGGCTTGGAGGAAGGTGATGAGGTGACAGTGGGAGAGAGGTAGATTGAGGGAGGCGACACGGAATGGTTTCGGGGGGTTGAGTTTGGGAATGCACCGGACGAGTTGGAAATTTTCTTGTTGGTGTGGAAGAGAGGTACAGTAGCCAAGTCCGTCAGTAGGTGTGAATGGAGAGTGTGCAAGTAAGAGGGGAATTGTATAGACTGTAAGAGGTTCTGGGGGATGGATGGAGTTGGGATACTTGGTGTTGGGGTGGGGTAGAGTGAGTGGAAGGGGTGGGGTGAGTGGAGAGGAGGGGGTTGAGGGGGGAGGAGTGGAGACTGACGGGGAGGTGATTAAGGAGATGGTTGAGAGGGATTTTTTGGGTAGGACTTGGTTTGAGCAGGAAACGGGTAGGGTAGAAAACAGGTGGGTACGCATGATGCATCTAGAATCCAAGATTACCACCGAAAGAGTTGCGAACGGAAAGACTTCGAACCGAAGTGACGAAACACAGCTGAAGAAGCAATAGAAGCAGTGGCTCTCGCACAACAAGCATAATTAAGGTAGCTTCCAGTAGCTAGTAATCACACGCTCATGCAATAAAAACCGGATTTGCTTTCAATATCGAGAGAGTGTAGAGAAGTCAACATGTTGAAGTCACATATTGCCGAATAGGAGAGCTCTTTCTTAATACTTGTTGGTTTTGAGAGTGTACGACAGCGCCGTCTCACCATCTGCATTCTCAGTCGGACCCAGCTGCCGAGTACAATCCGTTGAATGTCGTGGTTGGCAATACCTCTCGATGGAAATGAGAGATCATCTCCAAAAGTAACGCCTCACGCCATTGATATAATTTCATAACCCCTACCTTTCTCCTTACGCTTCATGAAGTCTAATCTGAACCCCAGTCCCACTGCGGTTCTCAATCGCATGATGCAATTTGATCGGCCCTGGGGGCTCCATGTTTTCGATTTGATCGAAGCGCTGCAGGAAGCGGACGACAACGACTGAGGTCTCCATGAGGGAGAATTGTTCTGGACCCACGTGTTAGCCACTTGTTGTATCCCTCCCACAGTTCCTGCACAGTCAATGCGGGTCGAATGGAATGGATACTCACGACCAAGACACATCCTCGGCCCGGCCCCAAACGGAATAAACTCCCACCCCACCTTCCTCCCCTCCCACCTTTCCGGTCGAAACTCTTCCACATCGTCCCCCCAGATGTCCGCCCGATGCTGCATCGCATACGTCGCAATCAGTACCTGCCTCCCCTTTGGCACAAAAATGGGCTGTTTGCCATCTGGGCCGCCTCCCCGCGGTAATGTTGTGTCCTGCGCCGCTACACGCTCGTTCAAGGGGATCACGGCGGCGACGCGGAAGGTCTCATTGATGCAGTAGTTGAGGTAGTGGCAGACACGGAGTTTCGCAAAGGAGATGTCGGCTGTGGAATTGTGGTCGGTGCCGAATTGGGCGAGGATGGTGGAGCGCAGTTTGGCGTAGACGGCCGGGTGGCGCGCGAGGAAGTAAAAGACCCAGCCTAAGAGCGCGCCAGTGGTGTCGCGGCCCGCGAACATGATGGAGAGTGTCTCGTTGCGCAGTTCGAGCGGGTTTTGCGTTTCCTGGGCTAGTTCGTCGAGCAGGATGAATTTCTTTTTGTTGGTTGATTCGGTGGGTTGCGGACCGCGGCGGAGGCGCACTTGCACGAACCAATCGACGAATTTGTGCACTTCGGCGCAGTGCTCGTCAAAAGCTTTGGAGGTCATGAGCCAGTACCACTTGTAGAATGCGCCGCGCGTTTCAATCCAGTATTTTCCAGCGTCAAGGTGGGGACCGAGGCCTGCACGGTCGGGGCTGTCGATGCCTTTGAGAATGGGGAGTTGGGAACGAGCAGAGGGGTTTTGAGTGTATACGGAGTGGCCATAGATGAATTCAGTGACAGTATCGAGGGCGAAATTGTAGAGAAATGGTTGGAGATCGACTGTTCCTGTCCAGCCATCTTGGCCAGGAAGCAGTCTGTTTGAGAGCTCTTTGGTGTGTTTCTCTGCAAGATCCAAATCCGAGACTTGCTCCCGCGAGAATTGAGGACGCACCAAGGCTCGTGAGTGTTTCCACTGCTCTCCTTGCGAGGTGAAAATCCCTACTCCAAGCAATGGTTTCCAGCTCTGGGTTCTGTGGACACCGATGTCGAATTCTGGGGCTTGCGTGCCAAAAACAGCTTTGACATTTTCCGGGTCGCGAGTAACCAACAAATCGTAATCCAAGACACGAACTTGCACTGTATGGATATTCTTGCTCATCGCATCCATTGTGTTCATCACATAAATGGGCCCCCGTTCTTCCTTGGTGGCCTTGAGACTCTCAAAGAATCTGCCCATGCCCAACATGTCCTTCTTGGGAAGCATAGGTACGGCGCCGCATCCTCGGCGGGCAGCCTCGACATTGTGACGCCTTTTCGCAATGCGAATTTGAACCAGCTTGTAAGCAATGAGAGCAACGGTGCCAAGGAAGAAAGTGAGCGGAGAGATGAGCTTCATCTTTAGATTTTAAATCTTATGCAGTCCTCCAGTATTCTACAGCTTCTGGAACGAGAGTTGGAGCAGCGTTGATCAGTGCTGTGAGAGTGAAAGAAGGACAAGGTCGACGGAGCGAAAGGTGCGACACAAAATCTAAGACGTCTGTATCTAATCGCAAAGAGTGTTAGCATACAACTGATGTAGGTACCTTATCCGTCGCCAGTGGACAATCGATTTGAATGGTCCCCCGGGAGCACTGCGCCAGGTGGCTCCAAGTCTGGTTACCTCGAGTCTACATTCGCCGATGTTGAGGTGCTACACAGAACGCCATTCCATCATCTTCCCAAGCCACTGGTGTATTCCGGTGTAATGGTTGAGGTAACGTCTCGTGCGCGATGAGCTCGTTATCAATCCATCTGTGGCTGAAGATTGTTGTTGTCCTTTGTCGGGTGGATTTTCAATGCATCATGTGTGGGGCCTGTTGAATTCTCAATCAAGCGTTCCACTCGTGTTCCTCTTCCGGGGTTATACAGACAAGCCAATCAAGGCATGAACCATGGTAGACCGCAATCAAGTTCGATGCACTGATCGTCTATTTTCCGTGTCATCGCATCTTCATTCGTTGGTCGTGCATCTGCGATGCATCGGAGTGGAAGCGAAGAAGGAAAACTTTGATAAGGGCCCTTGTATAAGGTTTTGGTGCGCTTGCCCGGAAGACGGTAGAAGTTAGTCTGATAGCGTCTCGACCGAGTCCTACGGGCCGTACCCAATCTCTCTCCAACAGGGGGGCCAATGGTATCTAAATATCTCTCTACGAAGCCTCTGGACTTATGTATGGAAACATTCGTGATATTGCTAATATAGCTCATGACAAGATAGAAAGTTGAGTGCAACTTTGTATGAAAAGCGGAGTTTCGTTCACCGGCGATCCATGTACTGGCCTCGCCATCCTCCAGTTCCAAAGCTTCAGCCTTCAGGTACCTGATAACCTTCTAAGAACCCGAACCTCGGTCCAATTACCGAAAGTACTCCAGAAGGTGTGTTTGACGTCCCGGCATCATTTTTCCCGGCAAATTCTGATAGAGGCTTTGGTGTCAGAGAGACCTGCATGTTCCAATGCGGCAAATACAGGCTGTCCATCCTTTGTACAACGTCAAGTTATGGAAGCTGCGGCTGGCCGAATGGCCGTTCCATTGGCTGAGAATATGGCTGATATTGGCGAAGGTTGGCTGGATTACGATTTTTTGGCCATCATCTGTCATCCCCCCAAACCTTACTGTTTCCTTGCGTCGTCGTCCCGAACCAGTCGGATCGATTTGGGCAATCACTGGTCGATTTCGTTCACTGGGCCGTATTAGGCGGTTCCATTTTGAACCTTCAACGTTATTAGGAGAGCTGATTGCTTGGGTATGAAACTCCCCTTCTGGCAATCACCCTGGTCATCGGACACAGTAGTACCGAAACGGCTGTGTATCTCGTATTACCGTTGTGAATGTGTTGTGAGCGTCATCGAGACGCTTTCCGTATTCTTAAATAGTTCGTAGCCGTCCTTAACAGCCATCCAATCTTAACATTCTTCCGGCAGCCTTCCAACCTTTCTCAATTGGTGTTCCGCAAAAATGTCTCAAACTTTTGCCTACCTTCTCACCATATTCTTACTTCTCCCCAACCTGCACGCTGCACCAACGGTCTCTCCGAAGAACAAAAACGCGACAGAGCTCAACGACCCAGACTTCGGCCCCATTCCAGGCGAATCACCCTACTACACCAGCTACAATGGCACAGCAGTCCCTTTTCCTGGCAATTACACCACGACCATTCCTCCCACAAAGAGCGGCCCTCCTGGCGCTGATGACCTCCTCTTCCAGAACCTTCTCGGCGCGGAGTGGGCTATTTTCTTCTTCTACCAATACGGTGTAGATACCTTCACCGCTGCCGACTTCGTCAAGTCTGGATTCCCCAAAGACACCTACGCAAGGATCGTAGAGATCCGCAACAATGAAGCCGGCCATGCTCGCATTTTTCAGGAGGCAATATCGGAAACGTCGTACAAGCCCGCCCCTTGCAAGTACAATTTTGGCATCAAAGATGCTGTGGGATACCTTGCGGCCCACACTATTGTGGAGATCTCTAGTATGGCCTTCCTCACCGGCCTTATCCTCCAAGCAAAGTTAGACTCGTCCAAACAGGCACTGCTTGCCATCGGTCAAGTCGAGGCACGACACACAGCTTGGGGATTGATGGAGGCCTGGAAACAATCTCCCTTTGGAGGGCCAGTTGATACCGCCTTTCCGTACGCAAACGAAATCCTGGACACAACACGCGTATACATTGTTCCTGGCTCTTGCCCTCCTGGCAACCCCTCGTACCCATATCCTAGTCAGAACCTGCCCACGATGACCTACATTACCAATTCGTCGACATTGTTACCTGGATCTTCTGTCACGTTGGCATTTCCCAATCCCAAGAACCAACCGAAGTTCGCATCCGGCAAAGAATACTATATAGTCTATTTCCATGGATTGAGAAACATCACCGTACCTTACGATCCCAAGACAAAAGCGTCAAAGGTTCCCGACTTCGAAGCAAGAGGTGTAATTCTCGCTCTCCTTACCGATGCACCGGGCGCGCCGACACTAGAGAGCGTCAAAGCGGGCCCCTGGATTATCATCGAGCAGCCGGTACAGCTGAATCAGGGAGTCTGAGTAATGCTGCATTGTACACATTCAGACATAATGAGGGCTTGGAAATCAATCATAGCGCATATTACTGCGCAAAAGGGAGCATCTAAAAGCACATGGGTTCTTTCGTGTGTAATATATGACCTTGGCGGTACAAAATTTCCTCCCACTAAGATATTATAATGGTGAGCTGTGGACTGGTATGAGAGATGGCATGCAGTTGTTGACCCACAGATCATGTACCATTAAAAGCAAAGAGAGAAAGCTCGATCGATCAATAATACATGTGCATGAACAGTGTCAATCAGGAATATGATATCTGCGTTTTGTTCGTACAAACTCAGGATAGCATGAAAGAACCATCAGAGTTCTCCAGGCTTACCTTAGAAGAAAGTGAGATACTTGCCGCGCGAAGAATGCTTCGGAACACGCAGACCGAGCGAAAAACGTGGAAGTCTGATTGGGTAGCCTGCAAGGTCAAAGATGGGGCAACCTTAGAGTTTGACTGGAATAAGCCATGCAGGATGAGCTATGTATGAGTAGCGGGGACGTCGATCTAAGCATGATGGATGCAGCCTCGCGTTCAGACCCAAAAGTCGATCATTTCGTGGCATGTTCGAGACAATCGGAGGTTTTGACGATGATATATACACTTGTCAAGGAAGCTCAAATAGATCCATTTCCTTTATGTAGTAACCCTTTGCATGCGATGTTGGTAGGGGAGTTATTTCGTACTTCATCATCAGCTCGGTGGCTGACCACTGATTTGCCTTTCGTTTTCTTTGACGCACTGGCGACAAATCAGAGACTCGAGTCTAGTTGGCTAAAGAGTGTGTATCTTATTTAGAACTCAGCGATAACATCTGTTGCTTGTAAATCCATCCTTTTTCTTTCCTTTGTTGTGTGGGCCTGTTGCTTCGGCGATGTATCCAGAGCACTGGCAATAAGGTAATGTATGTTATGTTACCATACGCTATCTCACTTTGCCCAATGTGACACTAGTCCGTTGGCCACATACAGTATAATAATTACGGTACTAAGGTACAGTACCTTAGCTCCCAAGGTCCGGTAACGGTCGATCCTCATCATACTCTACCGGATTCGCAATTGAGCAAGCAACCCGTCCTCATTTCTCCTGTAATCAACCTCCGCTCATGCTTCGTCTCAGTCTCAGTCCCAGACCCCTCACCGCTCTTTACTGCATCAAGCCGGCTGTGCGAGCGCGAGCTTTTCACTCCGCGACAGCTGATTTCGTCAATTATGGTGTAAACGGGGAACTTGTTACCAGCAAGGTGTCTATCAGGATTGGTGACCCGGGAGATTCCTATGTGATGATCCCACCAGAGATTGGCCACGCCCTCCAAGCTGGTACCTCGCTCATCAATGGTCCCACTCTCACCAATGGCTGTGCGAGATATGCACTGAGTTTCTTTCATGACACGCAACACTTCGCGCATGGTAAATTAGCCCCACTACGTCGGTTCTATGAGCTTTGCTAAGCTTCTCAACTGCTAGGAGTGCCGCCTATTTATCCTCGCCTCATAATCCCCCAACAGCTTCCCCGTCGATCCGCCTCCAACGTGAGCCCAGCGACACTATATCCCGATGGCTTGCAACATACAATTGCTATAAGTGGAACTCCTGACGGTAAAACTTTTGTTCTTACTGCAGCTACATGGCAGCTTCTGACCTTAAGCAGCGGGATTTGCAGAACTCGCGAGCACTATTTCACCAAGCATCAAAGCTGTGCTGGAAAAACTGAAGGACATGTAGCTGTGGAGCGTTATGAATGTCCATACTGGTAGCTAAGTACCTTTAAAGGCGCTTCATATGAGCAGTGGGTTGCGCAATCGTCATCATAACCATCAACTCACCTAAAGTGAACGTATGTCCCGTTCTGCAATCTACATCCCGCTTGAAGAACGTCCCATGTCAATGGACTTCTCCACCCTCCGTGACTCCCAAAGCATACGAGCGATGTGTCGTTACCGTTCCCGATGAAACGGATGGATATCAGACCGAGTGAAACCCGTTAATACTCAACGGCTCCATCTCTATAGGTTTCCACATCGGCCCCCCATTCTTCAGTCGCTGTAGCCACCGAATGATACAATTGGCCCAGTTGCTCGGCGGTCCATGCATTAGTACACACCGCAACATGCGCGTCCGCTAGCTGTTGGATGACACAATCGTTGGTATTGTCCGCCAGCAGTGGTACTTTCCGGAGGTTGTACCCGTTGATTTTGAGAAACATGTCTGCTGCCAGAAGCGCCGTCCGTTTGTTGCCATCTTGGTAAGCGTGATTTTTCATAATACTCTCCGAGAGGGCTGCAGCGAGTTGGAACACGTTGTCTTGGTTGGTGTAGTATTTAATATTCCTTGGCGAGTGTACTGCCGACTCCAATAAATTTGGCTGGGAGAGCAGAGGATTCGGGTTGATCTGAGTAGTATGGAGCCGCTGTACTTGAGCAGTTGTCAAGAAGCGCAAGGCCTTGCTCGCGGTTTTGGCGGCCATTGTGAGTTGAAGCGGGATTCAGGAGTAAATCAATGGTTCTTATACTCGCGATATTGATCGAGTTGCAGGAGGAGCCGGGTACGAGCAAGAATAGAGGTTGAAGGTACCGCGTCACGAACGATTGCTGTAGTGAACTAAGAATGATTAACAATCAGCAGGCCCTAACAACACTATATCCTTGGTTACGGAGTAGAAGGTAGTTCAAAACCTTTTGTACAGTACACGGATGTTGCCAAGGGGGCCACCATGAACTGGAGTAAGGTACTCGTACTGAACGACGAAGTCTTGATGACGCGTTAGCGTTCAACTATGCATCCACGCTGTAAGATACGAAGCGTTACTGAATAGGTATTCCGAGGTTTATTTGATTCTTAGATCGCTCCGAAATTTCTTACCTCGCTATCGATATCAAGAGCGTATTGAGAAATTGTGGGAAATTTTGCTGTTGGGCCAAGAAGAGCATGGACCCAGTAAAGATAGGCAGAATTCATGAATAGTGAACGCAAGACCTCGAACCTTAATGAACTGTTTTGAAGGACTTGTAGCTGTGAAGGTGTGTATATTCCCTGAAAGGTACGATGAGGCACTTATCCAGTGTGTTTACGACAAGGATAGGTCGTGCGTGTATTTCCGAGGATTTGCGAGCAAGGTACGAGTCGATGAAATATACTATAAATTACTCAAGTGCTTAAAGACGAATCATGTGCTGGTTTATAACAATAATCAGGCAGGTTTTGTTCTCATGGTGGCGTCCAGAGCCTTACTAGATACGGTGTTCAGCGACATATACTAGACTCAGGACGTGGCAATCACAATACACGTCTTGCTACAAGTACTTTGAGGAACTTGAAGCGAAGTTACTGACCGCAGTCCGCATTACGCCAGCATGTTTGATCAAATGGAAACCTGTAGTATTGAGCTGAATGATTAGAGCTCATTGTCTACGCTACAATACCAGGCACTTGGTCATGATGAACTTGAAACGTGCCTTACTGAGAGCACATCTAGGCTGATAATCAACAAAGAAGCGAGCTAGTGGAACTCTCGGAGAAGAAGAGAGGTTCAACAGATCAGTGTGAGCCACGGACTTAATCTATTCCTCGAGCTATCGACTCGAATGTCCTTGTTTTGTGACGCTTGTGCTATTGATGCTGGATCCGCCAGCGTCTATCCCATTTTGCAACAACTTCGCTATCTTACGTACCTGAAATGTTGGCATGTGGATAAGCCATTGCTCGTCAACGCATGTGCTTAATACCTTCACCTGAGGCTCCCAATACTTGCCGGCTATTACCTGCTCGGGCACGTGGAACCTCGCCGACTCGCTCCCGCCCATGAAGAAGCGTGGTTTTGTTACAGATGTAAAGATCACAAGAATTGAGAACCAACTTCCGCTGGTGGCTATCACGTCGCATGATTTCTTCGAGCTTCTGATGCGCAAGCCGTGCCATCTTGAAATCATCCTATGGCGCTAGCAACGACCCTGTCAGGTTTGGATGCCAACGCAAACGCTTGATTTCGTTGAGAGAGCTAGGTTGCATTGTGACTGTGGCGTCTACTGTTGCCTGGTACAATGGAACCCCATTAAAGCGAGAAACAAGACCAATAGCCATTGGGGCTGTGCACAGGTGCTTGAACAAATCTGGGTTCTCTACCTTGAACGTGTGCAGTGCGGCAAGGCTCGAAACCCAGGTGTTTTCGCTTTTACCTTCTGAATTTTAGATGCAATGGTCTGGACTGGCGAATCATAGAACGCATGCTCGGTGTGGGGAAGTAGCACTTGCTTGATATCATAATTCGGAAGCTCCGCTTTTTTTGCATCATAACTATGGGAGGATACACTGAAGGTCGTATCTGCACCTCGGATAGATAGGATGAGCCCAGACACCTCCGAAAAGCTGGTTTAATACCCGTGTGGTAATGTTATTTTGGTGGTCGCGCTTCTGGTCTTCCTCGATGTTGGGGGCTGGAAGATCAACGATTTTCAGTATTCCAGGCGCAGCTGTGTCTAACAGGTCATCGAGGACTCGGAGTCGTAGCATGTTCGGGTCCTTTCCCTAATCGGGTGATCTCATGATACGAAATTCTTGGAACGTTTAGTGTGTTTACGAGCCATCCTTTCCCAGATTGAGGATTCTTTGATGCCACTAAGTTTAGAAAGTAGAGGCGCTGCAACCAATGGCGCCATTACACGAAGCCATGAGGTGGGGAACTACGAGCTCTTTCCGTCGTCCCAACAGAGAGACAAAGCGATACCAAGCCCGCGACCAGTACGTCGACCGCTTTGGACATGAGCAGTAGAGTTTGACTGACAGAAGGCAGTCTCAGCATTCCTGGATGGCCCTTCGTTAAACCGCGCATCATGTAGTCACTGTGCGTGAAAAGGTAAACGTAGCATCCGAGAATTCAACTGTGACTTTATTCCCATTTGTGCACTTGTTGCAATTTAACTATGAGATCCGAAGATATCAGGCCGAGTGGCCTAGAGCACTTCTTGACGCCATCGAAACTGCAACCTGAGAAGACTTCAAAAACTTCTTAGCAAGACACAGTGTGATTAGAAGAGAAGATTTTGAAAGATTAGGCTACTGAGATAGTCCGAAGCTACTGAAACCAACGATCAGACCAGAGAGCCTTATGAGACTTGGGAGCAAATCGATTGCTACGCGCCCCTTGAAAGGTCGTTTACTACGATGCTACCTCTGCAAACACGCGGTAGTGGTGCTTCTCTATTCTCTGTCACCATGAGCTTACTGAATTTCCTACGTTCAATGTCAATAGCCGCATATAAGGACCATCGCAATCGCAACACAGTCAATTGCTTTTCCCTCACACGCTACTCATGCGCTAGCGCTTCACCAACTACCAGCCAGAGACAAGTCCTGAGATATAGAAAATGCTAAACACTCGGCTTCCATTGACACGGAGAACCCTAAGTCGTAACTAAGATATGCTTCTATACTTTCCCATGCTTGAACTTATCAACAGCCTTTCCCGCGGTCTAGAGTACTGCTATGTGCACAGAATAATCTACAAGAATACGTCTAAGACCGTTCCTATCTCTGCGGCCAAACAAAATAATATATGAAGCAGCAAACAAGCGAAGAAAACCATTGAAAGCCTAGTAAACCAAGAAACAGAGGGAGCAGTCTTTAACCAAGTGTCGGACAACACGTACGATGCAACAGCTGATCTGAATACCTAAATACCACCGAAAGTCATGGCCTAGTACTTCTTTGACGATCTCTGATTTCGATTCATTATCTCCCTGTCGCCGAGCAGACGATACTTCGCGTTGGTAACCGGCACAAGACCGGGGGAATAACTCGAATTTAGGTTGTACAAGGCGACAAGGTCGCGTTAAGATGACGAAGCAAATGAAAAATCCGCCTTCTATTCTGGAAGTATCGATTTGCACAATACTCGATATCGAAATTTCGTATAAAGGAGTGTCATTTCAGTAGTAGCTCAGCAAAGAAATTCGATCATCGGTCTGGCCCCAGCCATGGAATCGGGACCGTCCGTCCATACTTTTTCGAGACGATCAGAATTTTCTGCCAATTCATCAACTGGCACCAACTTCCAGTCTTTTCGTCGAGTGGTTGGCGCAAAGAATTCTAAGCCGACTGACCGTAGCATCGCTCCACAAAATTCGGTCGAGAATCCCTGCATGGCTTCGTCGATCATGGCTAAGATGGTATGCCGCAGTGTATATCTGATGATAAGCTTTGTCTGTGGACAGGCCAGTCCTCTGACTACGAAGAAAAAAACTAACGAGTCCTTCCCCATGTGGCTCACTTGATCAAGCAATCTCGCCGAAAGGTGAACCTTCGGGACATGGTAAGGTCCAGGAGGCGACGCCAACTCAAACATGTGATCATACTCACTGAGGGCATTGAAAATAGTACTCTCGCGGAGCCAACAATCTAGGATGCCTGAATTTATGTGGTTGGAGAATTTATTCAACCATCTGTTCGGGTTGTTATTGTAGCATCGGAGGATGGGCTGCTCGTATGTGCCGAGGAAGAAATAACCAGAGATGTTGGGGTTCCGGGTGTTTGAGAGTAGTTCTATGGCCTGTTCCGCGTTCACGGGAGTCGGAGCGATGGCTGACCAGGACATATTCAGGATTGACAGAGTATGGTATTGAATGCACTAAAATGGCAATGCGGTATCGAATACTCATTGCAAGAGCTAAACTAATGGGGTCATGGCTGAAGTTAATTGAATCGAGTTTCATTGTCTGAATATTGGGTTCTTTGTTCGAAGACAAATGCCTTCATATCGGATCTGAAGCCTCTTACTCAGAACAATGGGACTTTCCATGTCTCTTCAGCGTGATCGTTAGCAACGTCGTACCTGAGCTTTACTAAAAGTCTGTCTAACCGATGAATGATACGAGGTATTGCCAAAATTTTGCATAGCTATGAAGGCCGGCGGAGAGCTCTAAATTATGCAAGGTGTTATGTAGAAAGATTTATATGTGATCTATTATTCTCTTCTACAGATCCTCGTCCAACTATCGAACAGTCAATTTATTTCTTGCACGAAATAAAGTCTCTGTTGTTTCGCACAGACCCAAAATTTTAGCTTATAGCCGGCATGTACTCAGGACGTTACTATGATACTTCTCCGTCTAAAGAGCGCTTGTAGGACTCAGCTCAAAAGCAGCACCATAGATGTGGGCAGCTATCTTCTCGGCAGTGAATTCTGCCAAGGTAACACAAATCTTAGTAGCAACGGCTGCGCTGGACGAAGAAGCCTCTCGTCGCGTCATCGCTACATCTACAATCAATATTTCACTCAATGGCAGTTCCACCCGTTTACGCAGTCCGAAACTGATGTCGCAATGTACTATGCCATCATGGTCAGTCTATCCACATGCGCGGTTGATGGCTGCCCAAACGTGCGCAACAAGGGCGTCATGGCGGCTCACAGAGATGAGGTTTCCTGTCGCATGTCGAACCTTGTCAATCTACGCAGGACTGAAATGAACGATAGTATGGGAGATTTGAGTAGTGTCTTCTAGTCCTTCCAGGGAATAGGGGTGCTTGAAGCGACTTTTTCTTTGGCAGCTGGATGGTTGGCAATGGCGGCAGGAACGGCGGTTGTCACAGAAGGCCAGGGGCAGTTGGAGGCAGAAACCCACCAGTCGTAGCGATGGCTGGGGAGAGACAATGCTGTCCAGAGTAAGTCAGGAGACGGGGTGGCAGCGTCAATATCTCCTGCTGCTGCTGCATCAATCAATGATGACTGAAAGTTGGCGGACAATTTAGGTAACGGTCCTTTTGTAAGCGTACTAGAGTTAATCTTTGTCTAATCTCGAACAAAGCAGGGAATCGATTAGGTGTCTGCCAAGGGATGAGAAATCCCAACGGCCATGTCTGTTCCTTCGTATACGAAAGTGGTAACCTGGACCACCATCGGGGGGACATCGGAGTCTGGTACTGTAGATTTCCCAGATGCGAGGGTTATTGCGCGAAACGGGACGTCTTCACGAGGTATCCCGTCATCTCTCCACCAAGGACCTTTCGATTTTGATCAAGACTTGGGACTACGGCATGCACTGTGGAAGAAGATCTCGCAATCCTGAATTCAACGCCGGGTCCGATGGAAATCCGTGGCAGAGTTCAACTCGGCCATAGCGTTGGCGGTGAAGATGGCCTCCACTAGGCTGAAATGGTACCATGCGCATTCGCTCACTTCATTGAGAGTAAGAGTCTAGGGTTCTTCGAAGAGTCACGCGAAGATGTGTGAGATGAAGTTTGGCAGATGAGTCTAGTCTATCATAAGGGGCATCGATAAACCAGATGGCGCCGCAAACAGTGAACCCTGCGGTTGTGGCATCGATGATTGAAAGTAGTATTCGCGTGCCTATGGACTCGTTGATAGAATTGCGAAAGAGATGAAGTCTTTCCTCGATCGAAAATCAGACATGTTGCATAAGATCGCTCGTAGACAAAAGATGCATGTGATCATCAAGTAGACATCGTTATCGATGCTGTCAAGAGCTTTGTTTGTAAGAGTAAATTCTATGGGTTACGAAATCCTTATGTTCGTTTGAATATGACTCAATGATCTGTATATACCTAATCTCAGCTGTAAGACATCAATATGTCATCTTAGATTGACAAATCCTCGTTAATAAGCACAGAGATTTTGTCAATGAAAACATTGAAGCACACACAGAATTGAAGTTGAGCACAAATAGAGTCTAGCCTGTTACAACCGCGTTACAGAGCACGTCGAAGACATTCAGGCGTAGTATTATTTCCTTCACCTACTTACTTGGTAGACTGGACACTGAGAGAGAACAAATTTGTCGATGGCCCGAGGCAGCGAAGCTTCTCTGCACATATACGTGAAAGACTGTCAATGGGTGCGATTTGGCTCGACCGAGTAGGTTGAGAAAGGTATTGCGAGTGGGAAGTGATTTTGTTATGGTGGGAATGCAGCACAGCAACCATTTATAAATCATCCCTTGTTTGACTAATCTTAGTGCCGTGACTGTGACATTCCATGACCTTAGGACGAGCTAAGCAGGTTTCACATAGACGCCTAGACGTTGCTAGGCGCTCTCAAACAAACGTTTCGAACTGGAGACACCGTGATAGCCATTTCAAGGGTGCTTCGTAATGCTCTCTGGCCTCATAAGCCCCTTGCTCAACGCAAAGGCCTGCGGCGTCTGCCCAGAAAGACTCAGTGAATCCCGGTCAGCTCCATGCTTCAACAGCCACGCCACAGCAGCAACTTCACCGTTGGCAGCAGCAAAGTGTAGTGGGGATTGAGAGGCTAGCAGCTCTTTGGGTTCATAGTAGATGCTCTCGACACTCAGCCGCTCGTTGAAATCGGCACCATAGCTTGCTAGCGTTTCAAGCACGTCGATGAAACCACATTCGGGCGCAACTTGGATGGCGCCAGACTGCGAAAGAAAGCCGTGCGCCATGTTCCAGGAGCATTTCTGTCAATCTGGCCGAATTCTGGCGAGCTGCAAGCGAGAGAAGAAAGACGTCGCAACCCTTTTTTCCGCAGGTATCAGCTTTGTTGGTATCGGTACCGTGTTGGAGAAGATATTCTACAAGATCGCCATTGTTATTAGACCCTGCCAAATACAGTGGTGACCCATTGAGAGATAAATCCTGGTTGACGACGTCTGGCACAGCCAGGATAAATTCCTCGAATACGTATAAGCTTCCCTTGCGAAGCGCTGCCTCTATCAAGCTGCGCTGTACGAGCTTGTCGTAGGGAATATCATGCTCATTTCCAAATGCCAGTACTGTGGGCACAACCGGAGCATGACCATGGAGCGCGACCTGATCGATCAAGAAAGCGAGATTGAGCGTACGCCTTGAATAGACCTTTTGTCCATCATCCATTGCGAGTCCGACGTCACTTATGCCGTAAATTCTGTGAGGGTTAGCTAAAGCAATAGTAGCCCATTTAGTTTCCGTCAGCATTGCGCGCAATCGGTCAAAATTATTGTTAATGCAGGGCTCGATGAGTGGAGCGACGGTGTCTGGTGGCTCCAGCGCGTCCCCAACAGCGCCATCAGATTGGTAAAGTTGAGGCCTGCTCAACATGCTTAGCAAATTTGGAAAAATGTTTGCAGAAGCTCCCAACGGGACCTTATGCGAGACCTGATGTTCAAACGATGATCCGAACATCATGCCTGATTCAAAGACTGCGCCAGACACATAGCGTAGTACCTGCCCTTACGCCGCTGCAATTCCTCATGCGTGTCAATTTCTGCAATCTTGTCATTCTTCATGACGAAAATGACATTCGCATGCCGAATAGTGCTGAGTCGATGTGCGACGACGATCGTTGTTCAACTCAATGTCGCTTCGTTCAGCGCTTTCTGCACAATGCGTTCACTCTGAGTATTCAGCGCAGAAGTCGCTTCATCAAGCAACAACAAGCGCGACTTTCAAATCAGCGCTCTAGCAACTGCAATGCGTTGTCTCTGTTCATCGAAAAATTGAAGATTCTTCAAGTCGCAAGACGTATTCAGATCTTCAAGCAACGAGAACACAAAGTTCAGAGCGTTGATTTGATAACAAGCTTCATGCACTTTCTTTTCAGAAGACTTGTACTTCAGATCAATTGTGATGTTCTTGCAAACAAAATCAAGATACAAAAATGATTCTTGCTGCATCAGAAACATGTAACGATGATAAACATATGAAGACATGAGCGAGATATCATCTTCATTCAATGTGATGCAATCAGACGTTGAGTCGTAGAAGTGTTTTAAAAGCAAGATGATTGTGCTTTTGTCACAATTGAAGAATTCAACAATTGCAACATGCATTTTAAATTCAATCTTCATCAAAATTTCTTGCAATACTTTGACAGCATCTCATTATTTATATCAAAATTCAATGTTCTTGTCACGGACTGAGGGCTGGATGGAACCAGGATGGAATTCTAATAACTAGATTTTAGATACAAGACGTTGCACGAAGAAGAAAGGAAAGAAAGAGATCATTCAGAGGTTCTTATACCC